>Ga0129315_1000264_pt1 | contig 52279 bp, 53 predicted proteins | sample Cm827metagenome_FD_94432 | JGI IMG/M metagenome (GOLD analysis project Ga0129315, IMG submission 94432) | Eastern black-and-white colobus group fecal microbial communities from Wisconsin, USA - Cm827 metagenome | ecosystem: Host-associated > Mammals > Digestive system > Large intestine > Fecal... | reverse complement strand
CTGATCCATGACTAACCTCCTAATGTTACTATGCATTACTATAACTAACGTTACTATATAGAGTAATTATCTCATGGAATGTAATTGTTTGGGTAGGCACTAACTTATTGTGCGCTTACGATAATATGATAGGATTCAGTACCATAGGAGAAAGAGCAGAACACAAATCACCCACAGGTCAGTCAGACCTGTATCTCAAAAACAAATCTAATCTTTTCTATGGCAGGTGCATCAAGGTGCAGTATGCCGTTTTTGCAGGTCCGATAGGGGACGATTGTGTCATTTTTGAATCCAGGGCTTAACGGAAAGCCAAGGGATGTGCATCTAAATTGCACACTCATGGCATGTGGAGACGGTCTGTCTGCTGACACAAAATCCTGCATAATTAAAATAGAAAAATATGTAAAATCCACAAGATGTTGTGGTCTGCGGAAACAAATAATTTGGCAAAACTAAGTGCAAAAAAGCCCGTCAATAAGGGGGATTTAGGGGAGGATGGGGTTTTGAAAAATTGTTAATACTGGCTATATGGAACAGGTGTTCTGCTGTCGAGAAACGCCCGGTAAATCAAAGACTTCTGCAGCTTTGGGGCAAAAATGGATGTGTGTTTCTGTTTCCGCAGAATGACAATGCGGAAACTGATTTACTCCAAGGGTAAGATTTTCGGAATTGTTGAGATACATTTTGGCAAAAGGGATACCTTTTCGCAAAAGAGAAAGAAGGTATAGTGATGGAGAAAACTCAAGCAGAAAAGGCAGTAAAAGAATTGACGTTGGCATTGATGTATTTAACAAGGTTTGGTGAAAAGAACAGGCTTTATACGTCGGAAAATATTGCATGGAAAGGTTATTCGTTTAAGGTATTAGACGAACTGGAACAAGACGGATTTATCCATCAGGGAAGCCATCGTTCAAAATCAGTGCAGATTTGTGATGAAGGAGTTCTTCAGGCTAAAAAAGTACTAGAGAAATATGGTATAGTAGATTGGGAATGAGGGAGATAGATGAAGACATTTGAATTTACAGGTTTAAGAGTTTTACATAAAGATATGCTTGCTAAAGGAGAAGACAGGGCAACATTTCCATTTGAATACAATAAAAAGAATTTTAGTTGTATTTTCCTGACAGATATAATTCCGTATCGTTTGTATTTGACAACTTTAGGAATGAATCCAGAAGTGTTTGAGTTTGAGATTGAGAGCGGCTATAAAGCCAAATGTTTTATAGAGGATTACAAAAAGCTGATAAATTATCTTGAATTGGAATATGATCCAAATCATAAGTTTATGCCATCTGATTTCTTTGAAGTATTGAACAGAGCTATTCCCACTGAGTTTAGAGGTAGACCGGGTTACCGGGACGTATTAAGAGTGGCATCTAAAAAAAGAGATATTGAGGAGAAAGATAAAATATATTTTTGTGGTTGGAGAAAGAATGCTATAGGTGAACGTGTAAGTAAAAAGAATCTCGAAAAGACAAGAAGTGCGTTTGGAGATGAAAAAGCAGATATTAGTAAAAACAAAAATATTAGTTCTCGGTGGACGGATAAGGCGGATGAAGAAGAATTGAAGAAACTTAATGAATTAGTTAAAATGTGATTTTATGTTTGTGGGAGGAATAAAATTATTATAAATTCTTTACCCCACCCCATATGTGCAGGGTGTAGTTTTGCTATGCTGTATAAAATCCCTGTTACGGTGAATATTGAAACCGTCTGCCTTCTGTCGAGAAAAGCCCGGTAAATCAAAGGTTTCTGCCAGTTGGGGCCGTGTGTTTTATTGGAATTTGAAATGTAGATATGTTTCCGAAGTGGGGACGGGGTTATGCGAAATTGTATGAATATGGAACGGTAAAACAAACCGCTGGAACATGGAAAACCATGTTCCAGCGGTTTGTTACTGACTCAGCCTATCGCAGCAGTGGCATACTGCCTGTGAGTTTGTTGACCTTTTTCTTAGGGCCACAGATAGCAAGACCGAAGTATTGCAGAGTGCTTTCTGACACGTTCCCCATTTTAGAAATAAATTCATCATAGGTTTTACAGCCCTGTGCCAGATCGCTAAAGTCAACCACGGTCAAGTCCTGAAAGTCGGGTTGATAGAGTTTCTCACGGATTGCTTTGATGATTTCCGGTGAACCTTTTAAGATTGGTACGGGAAATTCAATGATGCCGAGATGTTCGTTTCCACTCTGATCTGTAACATTTGCACCGACTACCTCCGGCATCTCTTTTCTCAGGGTGATTCCCATGATAGCCGCCGTATTTGCAATAATGCCAAGCGGCAGATTTTCGTCAATGACCATGACGCATTTTTCATTTTGTAAATCCATTTCAGATTTCCTCCTGTATTTTTGTCTTTCCTCTATATTCAGAAAGGAACAGTCCGATCAGTGCCAGGACCGTACCAATGCCAGACATCACGGTTACTTTTTCTTTCAGGATAAGGGCAGATGTGATAACCGTGATAACCGGAACCAAGTAAATGTAAATGCTTGTTTTGACAGCGCCTAGAACCTTCACAGCCATGTTCCAGGTGACGAAGCAGAGTGCGGACGCGCCCAAGCCCAGGAAGATAAGATTTCCCAGATAGACTGGATTTGCAAACCGTTCTGTTCCAATACGGCAGTCAAACAGGAATAGCGCAGGTATCATAAATATAATGCCATAAGCAAATACCCGTCTTGTGGTCTGGATGGTGTGATATCCAAAACTGCTGATCTTCCGCGTGAGTACAGAGTAACAGGCCCACACGACTGCCGCGGCTACGGCCAACAAGTCACCGATGGGATTTAACTGCATCTTTGTTCCGTTAAAGCTGATCAGGCAGACGCCGGCCATTGCGACTACAAATCCGATGAAGAAATTTGCACGCAGCTTTTCCTCCTTTGTAAACAGGTGGGTGAGCATTGCTGTGAAAAAGGGTGCAATAGAGATAATCACACCTACGTTGGAAGCCATTGTATAAGTCAGGGCAATGTTCTCCAGTAGATAATACAGGCACACGCCGCACAGTCCCGCCGCCGCAAAGACAGCTTCCTGCCGTTTGGTAGTGCCTTTCATCCGGTGGGGATAGACGATCAGCAATGCCAGAAATCCTAAGATAAACCGGAAGAACAGGATTTCTATCGGTGCAAAATCCACTAACAGCACTTTGGTGGAAATGAAGGTAGTTCCCCATATCAGGATCGTTACCAGCGCCGCCAGATGCCCGGTTGCTTTTTTACTCATCCGGCGTTTCCTCCTTCTCTAAAAATATGTCATGGTAAAGGCCCGGAGCCAATCCGATAAATCGGTTGAAATAATTCGTGAAATGGCTCTGGTCGAAAAAGCCTGTCTGCATGGCCGCCTCAATCGGAGGTACACCCTGTTCCAGAAGTTTCTTTGCTTTGCCAATGCGTATGTTCTCTAAGTAGCTGTATGGCGTGAAGCCTTTGGACTTGGTAAAGGCCCGGAGCAGTGTGGATTTGCTAAGGCCAGCATAGTGGCAGATCTGATCTAAATAAATTCGGTCTGCGAAGTGCTGCTCCATAAAATCGCAGGCTTTTTCAATTTCCTCCCGGCATTCCGGGATGCAGCTTTCAAAGGGCTGCCCATACCGTTGAATCAACAGAGATATGAGGAGCAGTAGATTTTCCTCCTTACCGAACTCACAGGAGCCTTTCATGACCAGTTCGTGGAGTGGGTGCAGATAGCAGGTCACTTCCTCATCGAAGATCACGGTTTTGGAGAAGCCGGGGAGTTCCCTTTTCCCGGTTACTTCTTCTGCCAGGTCCAGCATGACTTCTTTGGTGATATTAAATCCCCGGTAATCCAGCGTGCCGTCATCACTCTGCACGCAGGCATGATTATCTCCGGGATTGAAAAGAACGATATCGCCTTTTGCTATGGTGTATTCTTGATTGCGACAGGAGAGGCACCGTTCTCCGTCCTCAATAAATCCAATCACATAATATTCATGGAAGTGGTTTGGAAATGGCTGTACGATTCCCTCAAAACGATATGCCTCAATCCGAAGCTCATCATCATAAACCACCATCTTTGCTTCTTTTTTCATGTATGTTCCCTCCTTGCTGGTTACCATTGTAGCATTTCAAAATGCAAAAGGCTTGTAAAATATCTTCATTTTGCACGGCTCACTGGATTGCTGTCTTTGAATATGGTATGCTACAAGCAATCAAACTGGCGGAGATACGAGTATGGAAGAACAGCAGAATCCATTGACTTATGAAATCATCAAAGCGGCTGTTGCCGGAGAGAAATGGGCAACGGAAAAAGTTATTGCACACTACGATTCTTATATTGAAAAACTTGCCGCAGTAAAAGAAAAGCAGCCAGATGGAAGCGTGAAAACCTATGTGGATGAGGATATGAAACAATCTATTAATTTAAAGTTACTTGAAGAAATACCTAATTTTCCGATGGAAACAAATGGGTAATCTGAGGGATTGTTCGTGTCAAAAGATGTGTAATTAGGGCTTTTGATAGATAATTATGTTTAAGAGTGTGCTTTAATGATATGGAGTGGTGCAACTATAAAATAAGTGATTATCATCATGCTTGAGAGCCATTGCAATCTACGGTAGTATTACTTGTGACACCTCAGAAAAATTCCGTAAGACGGTTTCATTTTGTCGAAGGAACTGTTATACTGGTTCTATTATAGTTTAGCTGTTGATTAAAAATATCAATAGTGCTAAGAAAGTGAGATATTTACATGCATAAGGAATTTTTAATGGGAAATGAGGCGATTGCCCTTGGCGCACTGTCAGCGGGTGTTAATCTGGTTGCAGGATATCCGGGAACGCCCTCAACGGAAGTGCTTGAGACCATCGCCAGGCAAAATCCGGGTACAGTCTATGTGGAATGGTCGGTCAATGAAAAGGCAGGCTTGGAGGTTGCGGCAGGTGCAGCATACAGTGGTGCACGGGCAATGGTAACGATGAAGCAGGTTGGTTTGAATGTCGCATCAGATCCTTTGATGAGTTTAGAATATATCGGCGTAAAAGGCGGGCTGGTAGTAATGGTTGCAGATGATCCCGGTCCGATCTCTTCTCAGACGGAACAGGATACGCGTACCTTTGCCGGTTTCTCTAAGCTTCCGTTGTTTGATCCGTCTTCCGTACAGGAAGCTTATGAGATGATTCAGGAAGCATTTGAGTATTCCGAGCAGTATCATACGCCGGTATTCTTTCGGTCTACAACGCGTGTTTGCCACGGCTACGCTTCGATTGATGTGAAGGATCAAGAGGAATATTACATAAATACACCGGAAGGCTTTATTAAAGATTCATCAAAATGGGTTATTTTCCCACGCCTGTCACGTATCAACCATGCAAAGATTGAGGAGCGCAATGCTCTTTTATCTGATGTATTTTCGGAATATAAGCGTAATTTTATCCGGAGGGAAACAGAGGGTGCACCGCATCGAGGTATTGCTGCACATGGTATCAGTTATGCTTATGCCATGGACAATCTGAATAAGGATAACCATGTAAGGCTTCTTAAGGTTTCCACGCCGTTTCCTTTTCCGGAAAAGCTGGCGGTTGAGTTTTTGGACGGACTGGATGAGGTGCTATGCTTAGAAGAGCTGGATCCGGTTATAGAACGTGCATTGACATATATTTGCGGAAAATATGGATTGAAAACCAGGATTTTAGGTAAGTTAACGGGTCACGTGGCAAGTGCCGGAGAAAATTCCATGGAATCTGTGGGTGCGGCAATAGCAGCATTTTTGGGAATGGAGCAGGAGTCTCAGGAGATTTTGGATATGCCGCCGCTTCCGGTACGTCCGCCGGTATTGTGTGCAGGCTGTCCGCATCGTGCATCCTTTTATGCCGTAAAGCAGGCTATGCTTGGAAGAAAGACTATTTTTTGCGGTGATATCGGCTGTTACACACTGGGCAATGCAATGCCTCTTGATATGGTGGATACCTGTCTGTGCATGGGAGCAGGCATCAATATTGCACAGGGTGTCAAGCATATAGAACCGGATACCGCGTGCTTTGCGTTTGTGGGTGATTCTACATTTTTTGCCTCCGGCATTACCGGCGTTGTCAATGCAGTATACAATCAGGCGGACATGACGCTGATCGTGTTGGACAATTCAACTACTGCTATGACGGGTCATCAGCCCCATCCCGGGACAGGTCATACCATGATGGGTGAAATCGTTGAAAAGATCAGTATCGAGAAGATTTTGCATGCAATAGGACTGACAGTGGTAGAGACGGTTAATCCGCTGAATTTGGATGAGGCGGTTGCATGTGTCAGAAACATTGCAGATCAGCCGGGGGTCAAGGCGATTATTTTTAAGTCTCCGTGCATTGCGTTGACCAAGCCTTCTGGCAAGTCCACGGTGGATAATGAGAAGTGCATTGGCTGTCAGAAGTGTATCAGGCAGCTTGGATGTCCGGCCTTGATTATGAATGATGGAAAAGCGGCTATTGACCAATCACAGTGTACAGGATGTTCATTGTGCGAGCAGGTATGTCCGGTTGGTGCAATTTCTGGAGGTAACAAGAATGAATAAGAATATTATTTTGTGTGGTGTAGGCGGACAGGGTACGGTTCTGGCCTCCAAGCTTATGGCTGCCGCAGCAATGGAAAAAAATATTCCGGTTATGACCGCAGAGACAATTGGTATGGCGCAGCGTGGTGGCAGTGTATTTAGCCATCTTCGCATGGGAGAAGGAATACATTCGCCGTTGATTGCCAAGGGAACGGCGGATTTGATTATCGGTTTTGAACCGGGGGAGACCGTGCGCATGCTGCCGTTTCTTAAAAAGGGCGGTTCTGTAGTGGTCAGCAGTCGTCCGATTATGCCGGTTAGCGCCTCCATCGGAGATGCAGTGTATCAGGCAGAGGAGATGATTGCTTATCTTAAGCAGAAGGTCATGAATCTGACTGTTGTTGACAGCGAAAAGGCCATGAAAGAGTTGGGATCCTCCAAGGTGCTGAACGTAGTTCTTTTGGGAGCTGCGGTTCGAAGCGGTGAGTTGGGGCTGACATTGGAAGATATTCAAGCAGCAATTCAAAATAGGGTACCGGAGAAATTTCAGGAGCTGAACATAAGGGCACTGACTTATACAGAATAATTACATAGAAAGGCAAAGGTTCAGGAAATATGAAGATTAAGCAAGTACAATTGGATCAGGTCAATAAACAGATTTCCCGTCTGATAGCAGCGGACAGCTTTTATGGTAAACGTTTAAAGGAAGCAGGAATCCATGAGGTCAAAACAGTGGAAGATTTTACAAAGCTGCCTTTTTCCGAAAAAAAGGATCTGCGTGATGCATATCCATTAGGGCTGATGGTAGCGCCGGAGGAAGAAATTGTTCGTATACATTCCTCCTCAGGAACAACCGGACTTCCTATTATTATTCCATATACGGAAAAGGATGTGGATGATTGGGGAGAGATGTTTAAGCGCTGCTATGAGATGGCAGGTATTACGAATCTTGACCGTATTCAGATTACACCGGGATATGGTCTGTGGACAGCCGGAATTGGATTTCAAAACGGTGCAGAAAAGCTGGGTGCTATGGTTATTCCCATGGGGCCCGGAAACACTAACAAGCAGCTGCAGATGATGCTTGATTTAAAGACTACGGTTTTGTGTGCTACTTCCTCCTATGCTCTTTTGCTTGCAGAGGAGATAGAAAAGCGCGGCATCAAGGATCAGATTCATCTGAAAAAGGGAGTCATTGGATCGGAACGTTGGGGGGAAAAGATGCGTAAGCGCATTTCCAATGAACTGGGTATTGAGCTTTATGATATTTATGGTTTGACGGAAATCTATGGTCCTGGTATTGGCATCAGTTGTAAATATGATGCCGGTATGCATTATTGGGATGATTATTTGTATCTGGAAATTATTGATCCGGTTACCGGTGAGCCGGTGCCGGACGGAGAGATGGGTGAAATTGTAATTACTACATTGGTAAAGGAAGGAGCGCCGTTGATTCGTTACCGCACACATGACCTGTCACGCATTATCCCGGGTGAGTGTCCGTGCGGAAGCAAATTCCCTCGTATCGATGTCATTATGGGCAGAACGGATGATATGATGAAGATCAAGGGTGTAAACGTATTCCCGAGCCAGATTGAAGAGATTTTACAGGCATTTCCCGAGATTTCCAGTGAATATCAGATTCGTATTTCCCATTTAGATGGCCGTGATACCATGCGAATTTATGTGGAAACCAACGGAAGCGTGGATTTTAATGCTCTGAGCAAGAGCATTGCGGAAGCAGTAAAGAGCAAGATTGGCTTTACGCCGTTAGTTAAGGTGGTTGAGCTTGGTGTACTGCCGCGCAGCGAAAAGAAATCGCAGCGTGTCATTGATGAGCGGTATAACTGATATTTAAATTTATTAAGGTGGGGTAATTGTTACCCCACTGTTTTGTTATATGTGAACCTCGGAATTAGAGTAAGATAAAAGATGATTGAGAGGAATGGAAATGTCATTGTTATATGAAATACCGGAGTATAAAAAATTAAGAGTTATCATTGATACGGATGCAGCCTGTGAGGCAGATGATCCCTTTGCGATTGCTCATGCCTTAATGAGTAAAAAGCTGGACGTAAAGGCTATTTTTGCGGAACAGTTTGGTACACCGGAAACGGCGAAGAAAAGCTATGATGAAATCATAACTATTCTTAAGGCTATGGATATTTCCGTGCCGGTATTTATGGGAGAGGAAGGAAAGCTTTCGGATGTGGAGGGTAAGGAAATATCTCCGGCAGCCAGGTATTTGATCGATGAGGCTATGAAAGCGGATGAAAAGCCGTTGCTTGTACTTTGCCTGGGAGCGATTACAAATGTAGTATCGGCAATGAAAGCATGTCCTGATATTACTTCCAGGATAACAGTGGTATGGATTGCAGGGCAGAATTTGGATGATCCTAATCCCAATATACGTGAATTTAATTCGGGAAATGATATAGATGCGGCTAATTATATTATGTCCAGCGGCGTTGATTTGTGGCTGATACCAATTAATGTATATGGAACAATGCACATAGGATTAGCAGAAATTCAGAGAAGAATTTATCCCTGCGGTGAGATTGGAAAGCACCTGTTTGAAAACATGATAAGCTATAATATGTCTGAGCATGCAGGGTGGACGGCAGGAGAGAGCTGGTCGTTAGGAGATTCGCCTGCCGTGGGAGTTGCACTTGACCCAAATTGCGGACAATATGTATACAGGGAAGCTCCCATTTTTAATGAGGATACTACGTACAGATTTGAAGCAGGACGTCCTATGATTCGAGTGTATACCTCTATTAATTCCAGATTTATATTAGAAGATTTTATAAGTAAACTGGAGATTTTGTATGGTAAAAATGTGTGAATATTTGAAAAGTGACTATTATAAGGAAAAAACTATGAAAGCTATGTTTGAAAAAATTATAAACCAAGTGAAGGAGAAGGAACTGAAGGTATATGGCATAGAGGTTTTTCATAACGGCCAGGTGATATTCAGGCATAGCTTCCTGCCTGATTTGCGCTATCCGATTTATTCTGCAACCAAGTCCTTTACTGCAACTGCTATTGGTATTGCGTCCGACGAAGGCAGACTTTCTGCTGATATGCCTCTTTATCATTTTTTGGAGCAGAAGTATCTGCAATGCATTCCGGCGTCTCAAATGGAAAGTTTCAAAAAGCTGACATTTCAGAGGTTTTTGACTATGTCCTTACCGGGTTATCCATTTCGGCCCGAGGAAAATGACTGGCTTGAATATGTTCTTTCTCTGCCCATGAATTACAATCAGCCGCCTGCTTTTGACTACTCAAATATTCCCGCTTATCTAGTGGGAGCTGCGTGTGAAAATGCTGTCGGCGAGCATCTTATGAAATATCTTACTCCAAGACTTTTTGAGCCCTTGGGCATGGAGGTTCCTACATACCAGAACTGTCCTCAGGGGCACTTCTACGGTGCAAGCGGAATGGAATTAACCGTTCATGAGCTTAGTAAATTGGGACAGCTTTACCTGCAAACTGGACTTTTTGGCGGTAAAAGAATTTTATCCGAGCAGTGGGTGAAACAGGCTGTTTCTAAACAAATCATGAATCGTGAGGGAGGTTATGGTTATTTCTTTTGGATCTTGGACGACGGGTTTAGGATAAGTGGAAAATGGGGGCAGAAATGCCTTGTCTATCCCCATAAGAATCTTATGATAACCTATCTTTCAGATTTGCCGGATAACGCTGATATGATGATGACGATTGCCGAACAAATAAAGGAATGCTTCCCCTAATAATGAGCAAAAATAAGGCTTGCAACCTGCGGTTGCCCGGATGGAAGCATAAAGCGCTGGAAAAAACAGCGGCTGTTTGATACGCTGTTTATAGTGTTTATAGGAGCAGAGGAGATTTCCAGTATGGATAAACAAACAACCGGCAAACCGTCGGAGAAAGATTGCTGGCGCTGCGCATTCAAAATAAGCTGATGCAGCTATCGGAATTGTATGGTGTAAGTATAGATTATCTGATGAAAGGTGATAAGGCTTTAGATAATTTTTCACAGGAAGAAAAGCATTCTGAAGTTTTAAAGGTAGAAATAGCAAAACCATGTGAAGACAAAGAGACACTGATCCAAAGGAATATTTTGTTTTTAAGTATGATCCTTAGCAGTGTTCTCTTTATTTGTATACTTATTTTTGCATGCAGGCTTTTTGCATCGCATTCCTTTAATATAGAAGGAAAAGTTCAGGATACGATATTAATAAATCGCATTTATCATCAATATACCAATGCGGAAATAGTGCGGGTGAATGATCAGGGGAGCTTTGTGAAAGAAACAGTCTGGCTGGATATTCCGGGAGTCAGGGAAGATGATTATGTGTTTTGTTATCAGGATGCAGGAGAGCCCGGCAGGGTTATGTTTTCAGATGATCAAGGAACTCTGGTTATTCCGTTTATCTTTTGTATTATTTTTCTTATTTTTTTCATTGTATTCTGGATGATGTGGAGGAATATAAGGGGAGAGAAAAATGGAGAAAAATAAACAGAAAAAGAAAGTTTATATTATAGCTTGGTTCATATTTTTATTGACAGCATTGCTTCTTGTTTTGCTTGGCATCTTGTTTTGGGGAAATAGAGGTAAGCAGGAAAATAACGAAAATGCCGGTCCCTTTATAAAGGAAGATAAGGGCGAAGCGACAGTTGACAATTCATTAAACCAAGTATCAACAAAAAGCAGTTTATCCTTTGAAGGTGAAACCGTAACCTATCAGGTTCCGCAGGGGTTTGAGTCCCAGGGCTTTTATGATGGCGGTTCTTATTACACGGAAAGCTTTCTTTCTGATCGGTTTGCAATGGTAGACTGTTATCTGTATTCTGCTAAAAATGAAGGTGATTATGTAGATGCCGAAAATTACATGGACATACAATATGACTGGCTGATGGAAAATGTAAAAAAAGAAGCGTCTGTACAAACGATTATTATAAATGACAGGTGTGTATATTATATAGATGTGCATTACGAATACAAAAATTCTGACAGGCAGTTGATACATGCAGCCTGTGACTACGGGCAATCCGGTATCTATGCGGTAAAGTTGGTTGCGATTGATGATGAAGAGGAGTATTCCATTGATTCTATTACGGACTTCTTAACGTTAGAGTAGCAGGTCATAATCAAATATCGGAGGAATGGCTTAAATATGGGAGCTTTGGCAGAGCAAAATGAAAAGGCTGTGTCTGCAAAATGGACACGACGAAATAGAGTGGCAAATGTTCTTATCATTCTTTCAGGTGTATTGCTTTTAACGGGTATTATCTTTGCAGTACAGCTGCCGGAAAGAATGAAGGAAAGGGCGGTTAGCTGTCAGGAATGGATAGCGGTGGATGCCCTGGAGGAAGGCTATAAGTGCTACAGAGTATCACCAAGGCTTCAATTTGCGGGAACGGAAAACAGGGGAGATATTATAATAGTGTCTACGGAAACAGGTGAGACCTTTGCGGTATTAATTTCCGTAAACACAAAGGAAAACCGCACTGGGATACATGCATCCTATGTGGATGTTTTTGTGCGGGAGGATTCTGCGGAGGCCAGAATTATTAACGGCACCGAGATGACGCTTTATACAGATTGTTATGCGACTCTGGATTATATAGGACAGGGAGAAGAGCTGGGAGGCGCAATTCTGGCAGTTTTTCTGATTTTTGGGGTGGTGTTTTTGTTTCTGATACTGCTTGTTGTGGGGATTGTTATTAAGGTATTGGCCTATAGGAGACAGGTTATCTGCTGATTTTGCCGGTTGTGTTTGGCATGTTGAATATTATATCTTCCGCACGATTTTGCAAGCCGGAAAATCGTATGAGGATGTTTTATTCTTGCCTTTGAATCCCCCTATGCCATTGCTTATTGGTATCTATCCGCAAAAGCAGGAAAATGTTCCAAGGTCATGGCAGTATTTGGAATTATATTTCAGTTTTTCTTTCTATTAGATGTTGTGGCAGTGATGTTGTTAACATTTAAAGAGCGTAAGCTACGGTGGCTGACCATATCGATTCTTGTGGTGTTGTTTTTATCGTTATTGGGATTGATCATTCCGGTTATTTTATATTTAAGCCAAATATCGTGATAAAGCGGTTAAAATGGAGGTAATGTACGTGATAAAGAAGTTCTTGCAATTACTTTTGGCGGCAGGCAGTTTATTAATAGTTACCGGCTGTTCTTCTAAAGAGGATCATACTCAAGTAGAAATCCATCTTCAAAGTATGGAGGTATATTCTTTTGCAGAAAATGATGCACAGGTTTATCATGTAAATTATCCTTATTATTTTTATGCAGTTACTTTGAATAAAGATGGTTACATGAAATCCAGCATGTTTGATTTAAACCAGCCGGTAGGGAATACATTGCTGTCTCAGACTGAAATTCAATATTTTATAGACTATACTTCCTCCCTGCCCTCAAGCAGCGGCGGAAGGGGAAATGATATGGCATATTATGTACGCCTTAACTATAGAGATGAGAATGGAGAAAGCACATATCTTAACAGGCGGGGATATGATACCTTTCCGGATGGATGGGATGAATTTATTGACCGTTATAATCAAATTCTGGGTGGAAAGTATTTAACCGGCAGTGGGAAGTTACAGTCTGTCACGCCGGAATTTCTGACGGAAACCTTTGGTGTTACGGATGAAGATGTAAGGTCGGGGACGTTGCAGGATGTAATTGACGTAATGGAATTGGATATGCTGGAATGTACCGGCTTGTTTTATATTACTGATGCACTAAATGGTTATTATGTCTCCATAAATGAGGATGCGATGGAACCTTACAGACCCAGGGAATTGCTTTCCGTTGAAAGTACATGGGAAGAATATGATGCCTTTGTTGAAGAATATTTGAATGCGCTGGGATGGGATTTATCAGCAGAAACAAACAGCGATCAGGACGGATTCCGGTATTTTTATGATGAAGCTACGGGTCTTTCTTTCTATACTGCAAGAACCTGTGATATGGATATGCTGCCCGTCGGGCATGCTAATACAGATGACTATTATACCATGGAATTAGATGCCCATATGGAAGATATGGTGATAACAGAAGATTTTTATTATAATGCGGACCATAAATTTCTTATCATTCCGGAGATCAAGGATCCCGATATGATTTTAGCTTTTTGTGAATTAATATATTCAAAGTAATCTAGTGGAGGAACATGATGAAAAAAAGCTGCTTATTACATTAATACTAGTATGTATGGTATTATCTGCCTGCTCGGATGGATCTGGTCAAGTGACAGCAAAAGAGAATTATTCGGAAGACATTTCTACAGATTTGACAAGACGTGACCCTTCCATGACAGAGTACAGTGATCTGAGTACATTTTGCTACCAAATATTTGCAAATAGTCTGGATGAGACAAATCCGGTTTTGTCACCTGTATCAGCATACATTGCGCTTGCAATGGTAACGGATGGGGCAAGGGGAGATACTCAAACAGAGCTTTTGAATGTGCTGGGGGATGGTTACAGGGATATATCGGGAACTGTTATCTCTTCCTTTCCGGATGAACAGAAAACAGGTCAGATTCTGATGATGTAGCATGGCATTATTCAATGCTGTATATTTTGAGGGCAGATGGAAAAATACTTTTTCTGAAGGAAGAACACAAAAAACCCCTTTTACCCTTGAAGATGGTAGGTCGGTTGATGTGGATATGATGAAACAGAATATGGTTCGATACCGCTATTATGACGGAGAATATTTTGAAGGAATCATTCTGCCCTATGAGGATATTTCCTACAGCTTCATTGCACTGCTTCCTAAGGAGGGAGAAACGGTAAGAGATATGTATGCAGCATTTGATATGCAGATGTTAGGCAGAGTGATGGACTATGCGGAGTACGAGGACATCAATCTGCAGCTTCCCAAATTTGAAATGTCTTCCGGAAAGGATTTGATAGAAGATTTACAGAGTATGGGAGTTTCGCTTGCCTTTAGTGATGAGGCTGATTTTTCGGGAATAACAGGAAATACGGGCTTGCAGATTTCTCAGGTTACTCAAAAGGCGGTCTTTGCAGTAGACGAGGAGGGAACCAAAGGCGGCAGCGGTAACGGAGGCAGCCATAGCAGAAACGGCAGAATTTAATGGAATTGTGTGTGTGTTTGTGGTAAAATAATGACGTTGAACAATTCAACAAATTGATATTTTATCTATGTAAAGAACCTGACAGATTCCAGTTTGTCGGGGAAATCAGAACAAAAAAATGATATGAAAACTGAATATTGTTTACCTTTGGGTAGCGATTATCTTAACAGACAATCAGCCACCTTTTTTATTTCCAGTAACTATCAACATATCACAGAAAGAATGAGGTATGGAGTAACCATTTCGTACTAATCCCATATGATATTTTAGGAGATGGCAATAATATGTCGCATATGGGAAGGAGTTTTTTATGAATAACGAATTTGATCAGGAAATGAATAAAATAGTATATGAAGAAATGGACAAAAAGCCGCACGACGACAAGGATCGGGTAGGCTGTTCCGCAGTAGGATATCAGGATGTCAATGTGTGTATTCCCATTACAATTAAAACTTTTGGTGAGGCTGGTAATGCGAAAACCCAGTGCCTTGGGAAAGCTGTTATAACATCCGGCTGTGATGAATGTCCGGGCAAAGTAAATGATGTATGCAAATTTACAATCAGCCAGAAGCTGCGGGTTGAAGTTCCTGTTATTTTCGGTGCAAGAGCAGAGGTCGGTAAGGCATCTGTGGATTGCGGTTGTGCCGAAGGTATTACCGGATGTGATGCATGTAATATGTGCGATTAGTGTAAAATAATATACGGTAGATGACGGAGGGGCAGCACCTGAAAGGGAAAAAGCTGCCCTCTTTAATTGTCTGCCTATAAGAGTATTACTACACAATTTGCGCAAATTAGTTTATAATGGGTATATCAGTGTGGACAGGAGGTTATTGTATGAGACGTCCCGAGTTGTTAATACCTGCCGGTGATCTGGAAACCTTAAGGATTGCCGTAATGTACGGCGCAGATGCTATATATCTTGGCGGAGAAGAATTTAGCTTACGAGCAAAGGCCAAGAATTTTTCCATGGAGGATTTGAAGGCAGGAATTGATTTTGCACATGAACATCATGTAAGAGTATATATTGCCGCCAATATTTTTGCCCGTAATGAAGAGCTGGAAGGTATCCGGAGCTATTTTGAGAGATTAAAGAACGTGAATCCCGATGCACTGATTATATCGGATGCAGGGGTGCTTTCAATTGCTAAGGAAGTACTTCCGGATGTGGAAATGCATATCAGTACACAGTGGAGCAATGCCAATTACAGAACCTACAGATTCTGGTATGAGGCAGGTGCCAATAAGGTAGTTGCTGCCAGAGAGTTGACATTAGAAGAAATTAAAGAAATTCGAAATAATATTCCTAAGGACATGCAGATAGAGTGCTTTATTCATGGTGCAATGTGTATATCCTATTCGGGAAAGTGCCTGTTAAGCAATTATTTTACGGGCAAGGACAGCAACCATGGAGAATGTACACATCCCTGCCGTTGGAAGTATACCGTTTATGAAAGGACAGGGGATGGAGAATATGAGCCTTTAACGGAACAATATGCACATTTGTTCAACTCTAAGGATCTTTGTATGATAGATCATATTCCCGATTTGATTGATGCGGGAATAGACAGCTTTAAAATAGAAGGGAGAATGAAGACTGCACTTTATGTAGCGACGGTTGCCCGTACCTATCGAAAGGCGATTGACGATTTTTTGAAGGATCCGGAGCTTTATAAGGCCAACATGAACTGGTATCTGGAAGAAATCTGTAAGTGCACCTACAGAGATTTTTGTACAGGATTTTTTTATGGGAAGCCGGACAGCAGCGCTCAGATTTATGACAGTAACACTTATATCAAGAAGTACACCTATTTGGGATTTGTGGAAAGAATAGACGAGGAGGGTCTGCCGGTTATATCACAGAGAAACAAATTTTGTTTAGGTGATGAAATCGAGATTATGAAGCCTGACGGAAGAAATATTTTTGTTCAGGTAAAGGCAATTTATGATAAGGATCATCATTCCATGGAAAGTGCACCTCATCCGCAGCAGGAGCTTCATTTGGAGTTAACCGCAGCTGCGGAGGTTTACGATATATTGAGAGCAAAGGACTAACGTTATTGAATGATGATGCTGGCACAATCCATATCCTTGGCAAGGTCATAAACCTTTCCGCTTTTCAGGCCTACTACCTTAGGTCTGAGAATATAATCGGTACTGTTTTCGACAACTCGGGCCTTTTCACCGTTGCTGAGTTCAACGGTACAGCCTACAGGATAGAGGATGATGCTTCCCAAAAAGCTTTCAATGACACTGATATCAAGGTCAGGAGTCATGGACATGATAATTTCTATAGCGTCCCGCTGGGAAAAAGCTTTTTTGTATGGGCGTTCCGTCACCAGAGCATCATAAATATCCGCTACGGACAGAATTTTAGCATAGGAACTGATTTTATCAGCGGTAAGCCCAAGGGGATATCCAAGGCCGCTGATTTTTTCATGGTGTTGCAAAACACCTAGGCAGATGGCGGGAGGAATGCTTCCCTTTTCCTTTAAAATTTTGTACCCAAATAAGGAATGCTGCTTCATCAGAGCAAATTCCTCATCATTAAGGCGGCCTGCCTTGTTCAATATTTCATTGGGTATCTGAGATTTACCTACATCATGAAGAAGGCCTGAAATACCGATTTCATAGACCTCCTTTTCTGACATGCCATGCTTCTTTGCAATGATCATTGCCATGGTTGCAACATCCACGCTGTGCTTGAAGGTGTATTCGTCACTGACCTTTAAGGTGCTGATATCTACGGCGATGGCGTCGTTGTCGGAAATAGCCTTCATCAGGTCATTTGCAATGTTATCGGCAGTGTCAGTGAAGGTTTCCGAGGCAGTATTGCTGTATAGATACTGTATTCCCTCGGAAACCCTTTTTTTGACACTTTCCGACAAGCTGACCTTGGTACGGTCAGGAACCTTTAGCTTTTCAATGGTATTAAGAATTTGAGGTGCAATAGGAGCGTCCTCGTTTTCAGGCTCCTCCTCTCCCTCACGGGTATAGATGCTGGTGATACCAAGTTTAAGAAGTGCATCAATAAGATAATCGTCCAAAGCAGTTCCACGGGCAATCAAAATTCTTCCGGTCCTGTCAATAATGGACTGGTCGATAATCATTCCTTCCTTTAAACATCTTGTTCGAACAAGTTTTCTTTTAATCATGTGTACCACCGTTTTGAAAAATTATTACCAATTAGGATGTACTGCGGGACATTCATTTGCGGAAATGGCAGCACGCATTTCCACAAAGCATCCGCAAAGCCGGCACATACCGTTTAACAGATGATCGCATTCCCTGCATCGGGAAAGGCGCTTTTCGTATAGCTCGTCAGGTGCTTTAATATCAGGATCCAAATTGGCAATATATTCATACATATTTTGGAAGTACTCTGCATCGGGCATTTCTCTTGCGAGACACCTTCTGCAGAGTCTTTTGTTTTCCATTATGCTTTGACTTCCAGATGGAGTACACAGCAGGAAGGAAGTTCTACCTTGATGCTGCCTTGATCTGTGACGGAGTATGCGGTAAAGCTCTTTTCCTTTACATTTTCCGGCTGGTCAAAGGTATTAAAGGCGGTCATATCACCTTTTAAGATGGTTGCTGTCACATTTGATACCCTTCGATCAGAAAATTGGATTTCTATATTTTTATCGGCAGAAGGTGAAAGATTCCCAAGGGTAATATGAATATTGCCTTCTGCGTCCATAGATACGGATTCGCTGATATCGGGAACCTGATATTCGTCTGTTCCGATTTCGGTAGTTTCCATATAGCTTTCAAGAAGCTGCGCATTCTGATGGTATTTGAACATACGGAATACATAGTAAGTAGGCGTAAGCAGCATCTTTGCACCCTCGGTAAGGATTACCGACTGGAGTACATTTACCAGCTGGGCAATGTTTGCCATCTTCACGCGGTCACAGTGCTTGTTAAATATGTTAAGGGTAAGGCATGCCACCAAAGCGTCCCTCATGGTGTTCTGCTGATAAAGGAAACCGGGATTGGTGCCGGGCTCAACGTCAAACCAACAGCCCCATTCATCTACCATCATGCCAATTGTCTTGTCAGGATCATATTTATCCATGATAGCGCCATGCTTTGTAACAAGCTCTTCCATATGATAAGCCTTACTTAAAGTGCAGAACCAGTCTTTTTCATCAAACTGTGTAGCGCTTCCCTTGTGCTCCCAAGGACCGGGAACAGTATAATAATGAAGAGAAAGACCATCCATAAAACCGTGCAGATGCTCCGGAGTATGGTCAAATGCTGTCTCCATAACCTTTTCTGTCCAATGATAATCGTCGGAATTAGGACCGCAGCATATCTTGGTGATGCTGCCGTCTCCCGCATAATCTCTGATATAGGTTTGATATCTTCTGTAAAGATTGCCGTAATATTCAGGGGTCATATTGCCGCCGCAGCCCCAGTTCTCATTTCCAACTCCGAAATAGTCGACTTTCCAGGGCTTTTCCCTGCCATTTTTACGACGAAGATCGGCCATGGGGGATACTCCGTCAAACGTCATGTATTCTATCCACTCGGACATTTCCTGAACAGTACCGCTGCCTACGTTGCCGTTTATATAGGATTTGCATCCCAGCTGCTCGCAAAGTTCCATAAATTCATGAGTACCAAAGCTGTTGTCCTCAAGAACACCGCCCCAGTGGGTGTTAATCATTTTCTTTCTGTTTTCCTTAGGACCAATTCCGTCCTTCCAATGATATTCATCGGCAAAGCAGCCGCCAGGCCAGCGGAGAACAGGAATTTTCATTTCCTTTAATGCTTCCACCACGTCTGTGCGCATACCGTTTACGTTAGGAATTTCAGAATTTTCTCCTACATATAATCCCTCATAAATACATCTTCCCAAATGTTCGGAAAAATGTCCATAGATTTCTTCATTTATTTTTCCGAGCTTTTTGTTTTCGTTAATAATCAGTTTTGCCATCTGCCGTTTACCTCTCCTTTATTATTTTAAATTTTTCTAAAATATTATATTATTTATTATAACAAAAAAGGAAATACCAGTCAATATGTGAAGAAAGGAATGGAAAAACATGTTTCTTTATGCTACTGTTAAATATAGTAAAAATGAAAAATTACGGAGGTTATACGGCGGAGGGTATGGGCAAATCAAGATTGCGGTATGGTTTTTTGGATAGCTTTCGAGGTCTTGTATTAATCAGCATGATTCTTTATCATGCCTGCTGGGATTTGGTATATATTTTTAATATGAAATGGAGTTGGTATCTGGGGGCAGGGGCTTATATCTGGCAGCAAAGCATATGCTGGAGCTTCATATTTCTATCCGGCTTTTGCTGGTCATTAGGCAGGAAGCCGTTAAAAAGAGGCTTGCTTGTTTTCATGGCGGGGCTGTTTGTTTCTGTTATTACAGTTGTTTTTATGCCCGAAAACAGGGTGATATTCGGCGTGCTTACGCTAATAGGAAGTTGTATGCTGCTTATGATCCCACTTGAGAAGGTGATCAAAAAAGTTCCTGCAGGCTGGGGTCTTACGGTTTCAATGCTATTTTTTATTTGTATGAGGAATATGAATAAAGGTTTTCTGGGGTTTGAAGAATGGAATTTGGTTAGACTTCCTGATGCTTTGTATCGGGGAAGGCTTATGACGTTTCTCGGATTTATGGAGCCGGGATTTTATTCTACGGATTATTTTTCGCTTTTTCCATGGCTGTTTTTATTTTTATCAGGATACTTTTTTTATAACATTCTAAAGGAAAAGCAAGGCTTTATGGAGAAATATCTTACAGGGAAATGGGAACCCCTTTCCTTCCTCGGAAGACATTCCCTGCCGATTTATATGCTCCATCAGCCGGTTATTTACGGTGTTTTTATGATAATGGAGCAGCAAAAGCTGTTGTAAAGAATAATAAAACTAAAAAGTGAGGTATGATTATGGGACCAAAATTTGAAATGCTGTTTATGAATGGCAAAACGAAGGCGTTGACCTTAAGCTATGATGACGGAACCGTACATGACAGAAAGCTGGTGGAGCTTATGAACAGGTACGGGATTCGGGGAACCTTTAATTTAAACTCGGGAACCTTTTCGCTTAAAGAGACCATAGAAAAGGAAGGAGTTAAGACGGATTTTTCCAGGATTGATGCGGATGAGGTAAAGGAGCTTTATCAGGGACATGAGGTGGCTTCCCATACATGGACCCATCCTTCTCTTACAGAGTTGCCCTCCAACATGGCAGCGGCAGAGGTGATTAAGGACAGAGAGCTTTTGGAAGGCTTAACAGGGGAAATTGTGCGGGGATTTGCATACCCTTATGGAATCTACAATAAAGAAGTGGAAGAGGTGCTTAAGGTTTGCGGCATAGAATATGCCAGAACAGTGGTCAGCACCAATGATTTTGTTATTCCGGGGAATTTTTTGGAATGGCATCCCACCTGTCATCATGATTCTCCAAGACTTATGGAGTTTATTCAGGATTTTTGTGAAAAGGAAGGAAACGGCGTGCGTCTGTTTTACCTGTGGGGGCACAGCTATGAGTTTGCGCAAAACGGCAACTGGCAGATGATTGAAGAATTTTTTAAGTATGTTTCCGGATACCGGGACAAAATCTGGATGGCGACCAATCTTGAAATCATGGATTATGTAAAGGCATTTTCTAATCTGAAATGGTCCATGGACGGAAAAACTGTGTATAATCCCTCCGGTATCAGGCTGTGGATTAAGAAGGACGGGCAGATTTACTGTATAGAGGGAAATGAAAAACTGTCCTTTTAAAAACAGCTGAGAAGAAGCTTTTCGGCAGAAAAATTAACTTGAATAAATTGCTTGGAGGATAAGGATGAAGATCAAGTATTGGGGAACGGGAGCCTCGGAAGGACTGCCGGCAGTATTCTGCGACTGTGAAAATTGTCAAAAGGCCAGAAGGCTTGGCGGCAAAAATATCCGAACCAGAAGCCAGATGCTGATTAATAATGATCTCCTTGTGGATTTCGGACCGGATACCTATCTGCATGCGCTTCAAAATAACTTTAGTCTGATGAACATTAAGAATGTTTTGATTACCCATTGCCATGAGGATCATCTTTATTTGGATGACTTGCTGACAAGGGCTGAGCCATACGGAAATGCACGGGATGTCATGCATGTCTACGGCAATGATATGCTGAAGGCTGTATATCAGTACAGGATATTGAAGGATGGCCTGAAGGAAAATGTGGATAAAACATTGGATATTGTGGAGGTTTTTGAAAACCGCGAATATGTAATCGGAAATTACAGGGTAATGCCATTGCTTGCGGATCATAATCCCATGGAGAAATGCTATATCTATACGATTACGCAGGGAAATAAAAGTATTCTCTACGCAAATGATACGGGATATTTTAAAGAAGAGACCTGGAAGGCACTGGAGGGCAGACACTTTGATCTGGTCAGCCTTGATTGTAATCACATCGGCATGGAAATTTATGACAGGCATATGAGTATTCCCTGCTGCAGGAAGGTGAAGGAGCGCCTTTTGGAGATGGGATGTATTGATGAAAAGAGTATCTGTGTGCTGACACATTTTTCCCATAATCACGGAGGGCTGCAGGAAGAGCTTGAGAGGGCAACAAGTGACATGAGTGTCATTATTGCGTATGACGGATTGGAAATTGAGATATAAATATAAGGGCCTCGTATTAAAATACGAGGCCTGAGCTTTCGATAAGAATGCCTGAAAGGACTCCGATTGCGTAAAGCAGTAAAGTAATTTTCAGGTTTTCTTTTACATCATCATTTACCTTAAATAGAACTAAAAGCCCTACACCGGAACCTGCAAGCAGTCCGGCAATCATAGCCCCCGCCCCGAGAATACCTTCCAGATAAAGCTGTGTTAAAATAACCGAGGAGGCGCAGTTGGGAATAAGTCCTACAAGTGCCGCAAGGAAAGGTCCTAAAATAGGTCTTGCCAAAACCAGGGCAGCCAGATTATCTTCACCCACAAAGCCGATTACAAGGTTAAGCAAAAAGGAGATCAGGACAATAAAAAGGAAAACCTGAAGCGTATGGCTTAAGGCTGACCGGAATATTTTGCCTTCGCCGCAGTGGCAGTGCTGATGATCGCACATATGCTCTATTCGCAGCTCTTCCGGGGCGCTTCCTTTTCTCTTTCTCACAATAAAATCGATGATAAGTCCGGCACACATGCCTATAATGACCTTCACCGCAAGGATTTTAATAATCACAGCCGGGTTTACCTGCTCTGAGATCAAAATGGGCAGCATTTCATCCGAAGTGGAAAGAAATACCGCAAAGAGTGTTCCAAGTGTAATGATTCGTCCTGCATACAGATTAGAGGCAGCAGTGGAAAAGCCGCACTGGGGAATAACGCCAAGCACGCTGCCCAGAACGGAACCCCATTTTCCGGATTTTCTCATGATTTGCTCCAGCTTACTGCCGGTTTTATGTTCAATATATTCCATTACCAGATAAGTGAGGAACAAAAACGGAAGCAGCTTGACGCTGTCTATTAATGTATCTTCTATAGCATCTAATAACATTGGTGTCTCCTTTTAAACTATTATTTATGGTATACGGTAAAAGTATACCATTCCCTGTCAGGCCATTTCTGCTATTATACAACATGTAATCGCATATAGCCACAAGAGTCTTACCTGCGTTTTCAGTCTTACCTATCCTCACACACCTGAAAAATATAGAACTTAAGATAATAAGACTCATCCGCCGCCCAAAGAATAGGGTGATCGGGCGCCTGAGTCCGAAATTCCACCTGACGCAGCCTTTTGTGCACATTTCTGGCAGCCTGGTTGATGGTCTCCGTAAACAGCTCATAGGACATAAAGTGTGAGCAGGAGCAGGTTGCCAAAAATCCTCCATCCTTCACCAGCTTCATGGCACGAAGATTGATTTCGCGGTAGCCTTTGATGGCGTTTTTCACGGAGCTGCGGGATTTGGTAAAGGCCGGAGGGTCCAAAATAACCACATCAAACCGCTGGCCCTTTTCATCCAATTCCGGCAGCAGGTCAAAGACATCACGGCACCAAAAGGATACCCGCTCCTTAAGTCCGTTCAGCCTTGCGTTTTCCGTGGCCTGGTCTACTGCAAGCTGTGAAGCATCCACTCCGATTACCTCCCTTGCCCCGGCAATTCCCGCATTTAGGGCAAAGGAGCCGGTATGGGTAAAGCAGTCTAAGACCCTTGCATCCTTGCAAAGCTTTTGAATGGATAGTCTGTTATATTTTTGATCGAGGAAAAAGCCGGTTTTTTGTCCGTCCTTGACGTCTACAATATATTTTACGCCGTTTTCTATAATTTCCACATTGGTATCAAATTCTTCGCCGATAAAACCCTTGATGCGTTCCATGCCCTCATTCAGCCGCACTTTGGCATCGCTTCGCTCATAAACGCCTTTAATAATTATGCCGTCTTCCTTAAGAAGCTCCCTTAAGCAGGAGATGATTTCCTCCTTAAGACGGTCAATGCCCAGGGCAAGTGATTCAACCACAAGTACATCGGAAAATTTATCTATTACAAGACCGGGAAGAAAATCGGCTTCTCCGAAGATAATGCGGCAGCAGCCGGTGTCAACGGTTTTTTTACGGTATTCCCAGGCATCCTTAACCCGCTGCTTTAGAAAGGCACGGTCTATTTCCTGCTTGATATTTCTGGTCATTAGACGAATGCGTATTTTGGAATTTTGATTAATAAAGCCTTTGCCCATGGGGTACCCGTCAAAATCATGGATCATTACCATATCACCATTATGGAAGCTTCCCATAATGCTGGCGATTTCATTGTCGAAAACCCACATGCCGCCTGATTTTAGTGTACGTCCTTCTCCTTTTTTCAAGGTTACAATTGCTTCGCTCATAATCCTTTTCCTTTCCCGATTTTTAACGCTCTAAGTATATCATAATCCTTGGTGGATACCAACAGAAAATAGAGTTAGTAAACAGGTGAAATGGCTGCCAAGAGGTGCAGGCAGCCATTTAAAAGGGGATATAAATATATAAAAAAGGGGGATGTAAGCAAATTAAGAAAAATTAAAACATATCGTAATATTTTTTGACCACATACTGAGCAGGCTTTGCGTAAATGTCATAACCGCAGTTTGTATCTGCTTTGCATGCGGGGTACTGCTTCCATGCCCAGTCCCAGAGACAGAAGCCTTCTACCCAGCTGCGCTTTTTACATGCTTCAAACATACCGGTGTACCAGTCAGCCTGCTCCTTAAGATTGACCTCTCCGCGCACGCGCCAGTCGTTAGGAACCTTAGAGGAACCTGTTGTGGACATGCAGCCACATTCTGCGAAGAAAAAGGGTTTGTTAAATTTCTTGACTACCTGTTCAATACGATCAAGCTCCTGTTCCCAGGTGCCGGTAGGGTAATAGCCGCTGGAGCAGATGTAATCTACGCAATCCCACCAGGTAACGCTATCCTCCTGATATTTATCGGTATTATAGGTTACGGGTCCGCTGTATACGCTTCGTATGTCGGAGATCAGCTGCCTCCATTCATCGCTTCTGCGTTCGGTCATAACCATTTCACAGCCGGCAATGAACATTTCACAGCCGGTCTGCTGGGCAATTTTGGCATAGTGAAGCTGAAATGCCGTATAGGAAGCAAACCATTTGCTCCATTTCGGCTCGCAGTGCACATCCTTGTCGAAAAAGTTAATATGCGCACGCCAGGTTCCGTTCATACAGTTGACGGTAGGTTTTACGGCGATCATAAGGCCTGCCTTGTGGATATATTCTATCATTTGAATTAACTCTTCATCAGACAGGGAAGCGTCTGATGTAAAAGAGATTTCCTCCGACTGTGGTGTTTCCTGAAGACCGTTGGGAACCAGAGTAATAAAGTTTGCACCGGTTCCTTTGACAAGGTTGTCAAAGCTTTCGTAAGCTTCCTTGGTCTGAAAGCTTCCTCTCGGACAAAAAGGCGCAAATGTTATTCCCTTTAAAAACTGCATAAAATCCTCCCTTAATAAAAACTTGTTAAATGTTTCATAAAAACTATAGCACTGTAAAAAATTTTTCGCTATAATATTGCCAGATAAAAATTGTAAAAATCTATTCAGGAGAGAAAAGATATGCAGTATTTATTTGAATATTGTGATACCCTTGATTCCCCCTATGAGGCTTTTTTATACGATACAACCACTATGCCCTTTCCGATACGTCCCCATTGGCATTACTTTATGGAGATCATTTATATGATGGAGGGAACAGGCTTAGTAGAGTGCAACGGCAAAACCTACGTAGTAGAAGAAGGAGATATGATCCTTTTTCATCCGGAGTCGGTTCATGCCATATATACGGCTACCAACCTTCCCCTTAAATATGAAGGCATCAAGTTTGATATCAATAAATTATATACAGAAAACAGCTATGCTCCTAAGCTTAGAGTGATTATGGAAAGTGCTAACAAAAGCAGCTGCGCGGATATTTTCTTCAAGGAGGAGCAGATTCGCACTCTGCCGGTAAGGGATATGCTTGAGGAATGCAGGAGAGAGTTTGAAAACAAAAATTACGGATACGACATCATTGTACATAATAAGATATGCTATCTGCTGGTATGTCTGATACGGATTTGGAGAGAGAACGGCTTTAATACGGACAATGCGGCATCCCGCTCATCCGAGGTGGATTCCATTCATGCAATTACCGCATACATTGATGCTCATGCAGGGGAACCCATTCGTGTAGAGGATCTGGCTGATATGTGCAATATGAGCTACTCTTATTTTGCAAAGAATTTTAAGCAGTATTATGGGCGTTCCTGTAAGGAGTATATTGAATTTATCAGGGTAAGTAAGGCGGCAGATTTGCTTTTGTTTACAGATTTTGATTTGAGCTACATCAGTCAGGAAACAGGATTTTCGGACAGCAGTCATTTGATCAAGATCTTTAAAAAATGGAAGGGCGTCACACCCAAGCAGTTTAAGAAACAGCATACCATATAGCATGACGGATATTTTGCCAAGCTGTCAAAGCGTCAGACCGGTTCCGGCGTTTGGCAGCTTTAAGCTTTCAGGGATAAAAAAAGCACCATCCCCAAGGCTCGCATGTCCTCAAAAATGGTACTTACAAGTGCGTCTTCAGGGGCTCGAACCCTGGACACCCTGATTAAGAGTCAGGTGCTCTACCAACTGAGCTAAAGACGCATAGACTATTTAAAAAAGTTGTTTCATTTACAACGCAAGTGTTATTATAGTATAATGTCTTTTGGTTTGCAAGTATTTTTTTAAAAAATTTTTTGAAGGTGAAATAAATGATATTTGATACACATGCACATTATGATGACGAGGCGTTTGACAGCGACAGGGAAGAGCTTCTTAGTGGTATGAAGGAAAAGGGTGTGGAGTGCATTGTGAATATAGGTGCAAGCCTTGCTTCCTGCAGAACAACCTTGGAGCTTACAGAGAAATATCCCTTTATATATGGAGCAATAGGGATTCATCCATCCGATACCGCAGAGCTTACGGATGAGGATATGAACTGGCTGAAAAGTAAGGCAGAGAATGATAAAATCGTTGCCATTGGGGAGATCGGATTAGATTATTATTGGCCGGAGCCTGATCGTGAAACACAAAAAAAATGGTTTAAGGAGCAGCTTAAGCTGGCAGAAGAGCTTAAACTGCCTGTGGTAATTCATTCCAGGGATGCGGCAAAAGACACATTAGAGATTCTTCAGAATTGGAATGATAAGAAAACAAGGGGAGTAATCCACTGCTTTTCTTATACATGGGAAATAGCAAAGGAATATCTTGCCATGGATTACTACTTTGGAATAGGAGGAGTTCTGACTTTTAAAAATGCCAGAAAGCTGGTGGAGGCGGTTGAGTATATTCCAATGGAAAAAATTTTATTGGAGACGGACTGTCCTTACCTTGCTCCTGAGCCTTACCGGGGAAAGAGAAACCAGTCAGAGTATATTTACTATGTGGCGGACAAGCTGGCAGAGCAAAAGGGCCTTGGCAGAGAGGATGTACTTCGGATAACAGGTGAAAATGCGAGAACTTTTTACGGAATGAATGGAGAAAACAAATGGCATATTTAGGAACACCTACAGCTACAGCGGAAATTATTAAAAAGTATGGATTTGCTTTTCAGAAGAAGTATGGGCAGAATTTTTTGATAGATGCAAATATTTTAGAAAAAATCATCAGCTGTTCGGAAATTACCAGGGATGACTGTGTGGTCGAGATCGGTCCCGGTATCGGCACTATGACCCAGTATCTGGCAGAAAGGGCAGGCTGTGTTGTTGCTATCGAAATCGATAAAAATTTGATTCCTATCTTAAATGAAACATTGAAGGAATATGATAATGTAACGATTATCAATGATGATGTTCTGAAAGTGGACATTAACAAAATTGCAGAGGAAAAAAACAATGGAAGGCCAATTAAGGTAGTGGCCAATCTGCCCTATTATATCACCACACCGATTATCATGGGACTGTTTGAAAGTCATGTTCCTTTATCAAGCATTACCATTATGGTTCAAAGAGAAGTGGCGGACAGAATGCAGGTGGGTCCGGGAACGAAGGATTACGGAGCTTTAAGTCTTGCAGTGCAGTATTATGCAAGACCGGAAATTGTTCTGAATGTTCCTGCCAGCTGCTTTATGCCAAGACCCGGTGTGGGAAGTGCAGTGATTCGGCTTAACAGGTTTGATGAGCCGCCTATACAGGCGAAGGATGAGAAAAAAATGTTTTCCATCATTCGCGCTGCCTTCAATCAACGGCGGAAAACATTGGCAAATGCTCTTTCCAACGGACTGGCATATAAGGATGAAATGGGCAATACGGTAAATGTAAGCAGGCAGGATGTGTGCGGAGCGTTAGATAAAATGGGGCTTAGCCAAAGCATCAGAGGAGAGGCTCTTACACTGAAGCAGTTTGCAGAATTATCTGATTTACTTTAAATGCTTCTTTTGACATACGAATGGGCATATGGTAAACTAAGAAATTGAAAATAGGATAATTGTGCCTTGAGACAAAAAGACAGATGAGGTGAGTACCTTGGATAAATATGAGTACAAAGTGCGTGCGGATGAAATTAAATCTCTGATTTCAGAGGGTGAATATGCCAAAGCAGTAGAGATAGCGGATACCATTGACTGGCGCAGGGTTAAAAGTGTTATGATGCTGTGCACCATCAGTGATTTGTATAAAATTAACAGAAGATATGAGGACAGCAGGGATATTTTACTGCTGGCATACGAAAGACATACCGGCGGCAGGCTGATTGTTTATTCGCTGTGCGAGCTTTCCATTAAGCTGGGAGAATATGTACAGGCGCTTGAGTATTATAAGGAATTTGTACAGCTTGCTCCGAAGGACAGCGGCAGATATGTCCTGCAGTATAAGCTTTATGAGGCTCAGGAGGTAAGTCTTGAAGAGAGAATAGAGGTGCTTGAGGAGCTTAAGAAGCGTGATTATCGTGAAAAATGGGCTTATGAGCTGGCATATCTTTATCACAGGGTAGGTCTTGCCTCCAAATGCGTTGAGGAATGTGATGAAATGTTCCTGTGGTTTGGAGAAGGAAGATATGTTCTGAAGGCAATGGAGCTCAAGATGCTACATGAGCCTTTGAGCGAGGATCAGCGTGTTAAATATGAGCAGATGAAAGAAAACGGAGGCTTTGTTACCTCCGATTATGCGGTTGACCAGCAGATGATTCAGCAGGAGGCCGGTAAGGAGACGGAAGAGGAGGAGGATAACGAATTCAGCCTCCAGGAGAATCTACTTACAGAGGATACGCAGGAAATCCCGTCTGCTGACATGGATATCCAGGTCAAAACGGTGGATGTAAGTCAGTATAACACCATCAATCTCCAGAAAGAGCTTGCAGAGAGCATGAAGGAATTTCTGGATAACAATAAAACCCAGCAGATGCCTGTTGAGGAGACCAATGAAGCATTGCAGACAAAGGTGTTTGAACCTGTCGAGAGGTTGGATGATAGGGAAGATAGTAAAGAACCTGAGAGCGAGCCTGATGTAAAGCCTTTAGAGGAAGCGGCGGAGGAACTTACGGAGCAGCCTATGGAAGAGCCTGTGGTTGAGCTTCGTCAGGATACGGATGAAATGCAGCTGATTACGGACCAGGATTTGAAAACAGCGCAGGAGAAAGCGCAGCCGGATGGCTCGGAAGAGGTATTTTTCGGAAATACGGAAGAGGTTAATATTCAGGATGTGGTTTCGGAGCTGGTGGAAAAGAGCGGTGCTAAAACACCTTTTACCGCTATTGATGAGGAAAGATCCGATAAAGCTTTGATGCCGTCAGCAAGTTCTAATCCTGCAATCAGCAATACGGGAGTGATCAGAACCTTTCACAAGCCTTCAGGCTTTGATAATATTCTTTCCCAGGAATACGATGGTCAGATATCGCTGGTAATGCCCGAGGAGGAGAAGATCGAAAAACAGATTACCGGTCAGCTTAGCATTGAGGATGTAATGGCCGAATGGGAGCGGATGAAGCAGGAGAATGAGCGCAGGCGTATGGAAGAAATCCGTAAGCGCGTGCATCAGCAGACGGATGCTCTTTTTGCGGATTTTGATGAGTCTACCAAATCAGGTCTTCTGGAAGAGCTTGAAAAGGCTATGGTAACGGCGGCTATCAAGGAGGAAAAGGATAGAGCACAAAGGGAGCAGCCTAAGGTGGTAAAGGTTGCGGACATTGAAAAGAAGGAAGCGCAGCAAAAAGCGGCAGCAGCACAGCCGGTACAGGAGCAAAAGCCTGAAGCTCTTAAGGAGGAGCCGGTTCAGACTTTGGAAGAGTCTGATGCTGCGGAAGATATGACAGAAGAAATTGAGGAAGAGCCCTTAGAAGAAATTACAGAAGAAGTGGCTGATGAAATCGCAGAGGAAAGTGATAAGCAGGAGGAAGAGGCGGAGGAGACTTCCGATAATGAAAAGGAAGCTGATTCAGAAGCTTCGGACGACACAGAGGAGACTGCAAAGGAAGAAGCTTCGGAAGAAAAATCCTCAGCTCAAAATCCATCAGCGGAAAAGGCTTCCGGGAAGGCCGAAGGCTCCAAGTCTGTCAGGGAAATGTCGGACAGCGAGAGGGAGCAGTTTGCCCCCTTCATTCATCATAAGCGTACCAGACGTCAGATTGTTGAAGCGATTGATAATATCAGCATGGCATCCTATACCGGAAATGTGATTATTACCGGTGAAGAGGGAACGGAGGCCACAGCCCTTGCCAAGCTCCTTGTAAAGGAAATACAGCTTTCTGACAACAATTTTTCCGGCAAGGTAGCTAAGATATCAGGCTCAACCATGAACAAAAAGGACATAGGGGCTACCTTATCTAAACTTTCGGGAGGAGCGTTAATTATTGAAGAGGCTGCCTCTATGAAAAAGGCGGCTACAGAGCAGCTGTTGAAGGAGCTTAATCAGGAGGAAAAGGGACTGATCGTTCTGCTGGAGGATGCAAAGGCAAGAATGAATGATTACCTGACGAAATATCCGGCAGTAACGGAAGCATTTAATCTCAGGGTTGATGTTGAAGCGTTAGATGATCAAACGTTGGTTAAATATGCGCAGAAATATGCATTGGATCAAGAGTACTCTATTGATGAACTGGGAGTTTTGGCGCTTCATACCCGAATTGCCGACATGCAGACCAGTGATCATGAGGTTACGCTTGCTGAAATCGAGGAATTAATAGATGAGGCGATCTACTATGCGGACAGAAAGACGCCCGGACATTTCTTTGATATTCTTCTCGGAAAGCGTTATGATGATGAGGATATGATTATTTTAAGAGAAAAGGATTTTATGCATTATTAAAATAAATCGGGGGTTTTAAGGTATGGATATAAAAGGAAAAAAGACAGAAGAAGTATTTATTTCTGAGGCTGACCAATATTTATTTGCGCAGGGAACACATTATGATATTTACAAAAAGCTGGGAGCTCATCCTTCCGTACAGGACGGAAAAAAGGGAATGTTTTTTGGTGTTTGGGCGCCTAACGCAGCCAGTGTTCATGTAATAGGAACCTTTAACGGCTGGGATGAGAGTGCAGCTCCGATGGAAAAGCTTGGGCCGGGTGGTATTTATTCTTTATTCATACCCGGAGTTTCCACGGGAGAGTTGTATAAGTTCTTAATTACGACCCCTTCCGGTGAAAAGCTTTATAAGGCGGATCCCTTTGCTAACAGCGCTGAGATGCGTCCCGGAACAGCATCCCGCACAGTGGACATTTCTGATTTTAAATGGTCTGATGAGCTTTGGCTTAAGGAAAGAGAGGGCAAGGATTATAACAAAGAGCCTCTTGCTATCTATGAATGTCATATCGGTTCATGGATGCGCCATCCCAGACCGGAGGAGAAGGGATTTTACAATTATCGTGAGTTTGCCGACAGAATTGTGGAGTATTTAAAGGAAATGAAGTATACCCATATTGAGCTTATGGGAATTGCAGAATATCCCTTTGACGGCTCATGGGGATATCAGGTGACAGGGTATTATGCACCTACCTCCCGTTATGGGGAGCCCGGGGACTTTATGTATCTTGTAAATAAGCTTCATAAGAATAAAATTGGTGTAATTTTAGACTGGGTACCGGCGCACTTTGCAACGGATGCTCATGGTTTGGGCAGATTTGACGGTGAATGCATTTTTGAAGATCCGGATCCTCGTAAGGGAGAGCATCCTGATTGGGGAACCAAAATTTTTAATTACGGAAAGACAGAAGTAAAGAATTTCCTGATAGCCAATGCGCTTTTCTGGATTAAGGAATATCATATAGACGGTATCCGTGTAGATGCAGTTGCATCTATGCTGTATCTGGATTACGGAAAGCAGGACGGCCAATGGGTTGCCAATAAATACGGCGGAAATAAAAATCTGGAGGCAATTGAATTCTTTAAGCATCTGAATTCTGTAGTGCTTGGAACCTACCCCGGATTTATCACTATTGCAGAGGAATCTACCGCATGGCCTAAGGTAACAGGGCCGGTGGAGGATGACGGTCTGGGATTTTCCTTTAAGTGGAATATGGGCTGGATGCATGATTTCTGTGAATACATGAAGCTGGATCCTTATTTCAGAAAGGATAATCATTATGCAATGACCTTTGCAATGTCCTACAATGACAGCGAAAATTATATACTTCCTTTATCGCATGATGAGGTGGTTCATTTAAAGTGTTCCATGGTAAATAAGATGCCTGGATATCAGGTTGATAAATATGCCAATCTGCGTTGCGGTTATACCTACATGTTTGGCCATGCAGGCAAAAAGCTCCTCTTTATGGGACAGGATTTTGCACAGGAGAGAGAGTGGAGCGAGGAAAGAGAAATTGACTGGTTTTTGCTGGGAGAGGATCTGAATAAGGGAATGCATGAATATGTGAAGGAGCTTTTAAAGCTTTATCGCAAGTATCCGTGCCTATATGAGATCGATAACAGCTGGGCAGGTTTTGAGTGGCTTAATTGTGACGATAAAGAGAGAAGTACATACAGCTTTTTCAGGAAATCCACAACCGGCAAAAATAATCTATTATTTGTAATCAACATGACTCCGGTTAAGTGGGAGAAATATAAGCTGGGCGTACCTGCCAAAAAGAAATATAAGCTGCTCCTTAACAGCACGGAGGAAAGATTTGGTGGCTGCGGAGAGGTGATTCCCAAGGAGATTACAGCGAAAAAGGAATATGTTGACTATAGGGATTACAGTATCACCTTTGATCTGCCTCCCTATGCCGCTTTGGTATTTGTTTTCTAAATTACAGTTAAGAAAAAGAAAAGATGTGCCGAAATAAAGGGTGAATGCATTTTGCATTTACCCTTTTTATATTTGCATATATTTACGCAATGTGCGTATGTGAGGATGAGCATGAACATTTTACTGGATGGGGCTGATAATAGTACAGCCAGAACACATACAAATATAGGCAGGGAAACAACTTCATATCGTACTCCGGGCAGTGTGGATGGTTTGGCAAGTCCCGGATTTGCATTAGACATTTCTGGCACAGTTATGGATAACAGCGCTTATACAGGTCACGGACGGACCGCAGAAGAGATTATGCTGGAGGCGGGGCAGGTAGATATTACTGCCCGGCGAAATTACATGGCAGTTATGTCTAATACTATGTCTGATGAAGATTTTGCCAGACTGCAGAAGGAAGGCTTTCATCCAGGAAGTACGGATGTTGAAACGGTTGTTACTATTGTCGATCATATTAAAGCAGCGCTTGTAAAGGGCGGTGTACAGGTAACAGGCTATACGGATGACATATCGGAGGATGTGCTTAAGGAAATTACCGGAAGCGAGGCCTTTGCAAGGGAGCTTGAAAAGCAGTTTACCCAAAGAGACATACCGATCACGGAAGAGAATGTTGCAGCGGTGATGGAGGCATGGAATCTTTTAGAGGAAACTCCTTCCATGACGGACGGAAGCATGAAGTATATGGTGGAAAACGACCTTTTGCCTACTCCCGAAAATCTGTATACTGCAGGATATTCCTCATCGGCAGACGGAAGCCGTCAGGGAAAGGGATACTATGCAGCCGGAGAGATATCCGGGTATTATGCGAAAAAGCCTGAGACGGTAGATGTTGAAAAGCTTCTGCCGCAGATTCAAAAGATTATAGAGGAAGCCGGTTATGCCGGAGATGAAAGTGATTTGGCTGATGCAGCCTGGTTAATAGAAAAGGGTATTCCCTTGACGGCAGACACCTTTTCCCTGTTGAAGGATATTAAGCAGCTGCAATTTCCTCTTGATACGGAGGAGTTTTTAAAAAAGGCTGCGGGAGCCATTGCCGACGGAACGGAGCCTGTTAAGATGAATTTAAACCATCAGGAAACGATTTATGAGCAGGCTGTCAGGCTGTCTGAACAGGTTTCGAAGGTAAAGGATGAAGCGGCGGATGTGATCACAGCAGGAAAACTTCCCTTTACGCTGAAGAATTTGCTGGCAGCTCAGTACGGGGAGGCACCTGTTGATATACGGGGGAGAAGACTTTTGGAGGAGGTTCGGCTGTCTATGACGGTGGAGGCTAATCTAAGACTTCTCAGGAAGGGTTATCAGATAGAAACCGCCCCGCTTGAAGAGCTGGTGTCAAAGCTAAAAGAAGCAGAGGCAGAGTTTGCCAAGGCTTTGACAGGAGAAACAGAGGATGCGGCTGCTTCCCGGAAGGCAAAGCTTTATGAGGAAACACTGGATGTAATCCGGGGAATCAAATCCTCCCCGGCGGAAATATTGCCCGGAATTTCTTACAGTAATACCCTAAAAGAAATTTATGAAACGGGAAATGAACGAAGGATATCCTATGAGAAGGCAGGAGAGAAATACGAGGAATTGATGACTGCTCCCCGGCATGATATGGGCGATTCCATTCAAAAGGCATTTCGCAATGTGGATGATATTCTTTCGGATATGGAGCTTGATCTTACGGATGAGAACAGGCGTGCAGTGAGAATATTGGGTTATAACCGAATAGAGGTAACCAAAGAGAATATTGCTCAGGTTAAGGGAATGGATGAGCTCCTTAAGGGAACAATCAGTGAGTTAAAGCCTGGTCGGGTGCTTCATATGATCCGTGAAGGAATAAACCCGCTTAATATGTCTGTAGAAGAGCTTTCTCAGTATCTTAAGAAACAGGAGGACCCGGCGGAGGAAATAGAATCCTACAGCAAATTTCTTTATAAACTGGAAAAGCAAAACGGTATATCCGAGGAGGAGAGAAGCGCCTATATCGGTATTTACAGGCTGGTGCATCAGATTGAAAAGGCTGATGATGCAGCGGTAGGAGCCATTTGGCAAAGCGGTGCCCGGTTTACGCTGGAAAATCTGCTTAGTGCGGTAAGAAGCAGTAAGCATAAGCGCATGGACTATTCGGTGGAGGACAGCTTTGGCGGTGTTCAAAAGAAGGATACCGGAATAGAGAGTATCACCGGTCAGATAGCCAAAGGATATCCCCTATCCCAAACCGTCAGCAAAGAGCAGTTGCAGGAGTTGGTTGAAAATGCGGGAGACGAAAAAGCAGGGGAAGAATTTGATAAGATAGTAAGAGAACAGGCGTTAACAGCGGTTAAGACAGAGGATGCGGTCATCAGGCAGCTTACCGATTATAATCAACCTGTTACCGCAGATAACCTTTTGGCAGCATCGGTTATGATGAAAACGCCCAAGGAAATTTGGAAGCAGACGGCAGATTTAAGAGAGCAGCCGGATTGGCCAAAGGAGATGGGTGAGAAGATCATTAAAGCCCTTGAGGATGGTACACAGGCTCAGTCAGCCTATAGTGATTTGTGCAGTACGGTTCAGGATATCATAGAGGAGGTATCCTACAGAGAAGATTGTAAGGCTCTTGACGTTAAGGCGATGAGCACGCTTTATAAGCAGATGTCTTTTCTTGGCAGGATGGCAAGAGAAGAAAATTATGAGATTCCCGCACAGATTAACGGTTCTTTAACCTCCATTAATTTGAAAATTATACATAACAGCGATGCGGAGAGTAAGGCTTCCATCACACTGGAAACGGAAGAAATGGGCAGGATTGCCGCAGAACTTAAAATGACGGAGCAGGGAATGGAAGGACTTTGCATCTGCAGTAAGGAGGAAGGACTTGAGCTTTTAAGGGGAGGAAGAAAGGTACTGGAAAGCAGGCTTTCGGATGAGCGGATTGGATTTAATGAAATCTATTTTGCAGTCAGCCAAACCTTAAATTTAGAGGAATTTTCTCTAAAGCAGTCTCAGGGCAGGCAACAGGGAACAGATACCGCAACCCTCTATAAATCAGCCAGGGCATTTATCGGATATGTACAGGAAATAGGCATGAAGAAAGGAAATACAGAATATGAAGATCAGTTTTAACGCATCGGCAGTAATTGCCAATAATTCATTAACCAGAAATGACAACAGACTTCAGGAGTCCCTTGCAAGACTGTCCTCCGGACTTAAGGTTGTAAATGCAAAGGATAACCCCTCCGGTCTTGCAATGTCAAAGCGTATGAATGCTCAGATAGAAGGCATTACTATGGCCACTCAAAATGCGGGAGACGGTATTTCCGTTATTGAAATTGCAGACGGAACCATGTCTGAAATTCACAGTATGCTGCAAAGAATTAATGAGCTGGCCGTAAAGGCAAGCACCGGAATAATTACGGATGATGACAGGGAGCTTATTCAGACAGAGGTAGATCAGCTTAAGGAGGAGATTACAAGAATTTCTTCCGAGACACAGTTTAACGGACAAAAGATTTTGGACGGTTCCTTTGATCTGAAAGGCTATACCAGCAATGTGGATATGAAGGTGGCATATTATGGTGATGCGGTAAAGAGTGGTACTTATACGATTACATCTCTTACCGTTGCTTATGATGCAGACGGAAACATCGATCCTGACAGTGTTGCATTGACGCCCGGAGACGGTTTTCCTAAAGATGCAAAAGTTACCGGTGCAGATGGTAAGATTTTGACTATTACCGGAAGCAATGATTTTGAATTAAAGCTTAGAGTGACGCAGACTAAATATTCTAATGTGACTATCGATTTGACCGGCTTTGGCGCTATGGATACGCAGATCGGAGCCAACGAAGGTCAGCAGCTTGGCATTCGTATTCCCACAATGTCCCTGGAGCTTATGGGAATCTCCTCTATTGATATGAGAACAGAGGATGGCGCAAGAGATGCACTTTCCAGAATGGGAGATGCAATCAAATATGTGTCTGCTGCAAGAAGCAGTCTGGGAGCTTATCAAAACCGCCTTGAGCATACCATCAGCAGTCTGGATATCAGCAATGAAAATATGACAGCTGCCTATTCAAGAATTATGGATGTGGATATGGCGGAGGAAATGACAGAATACACAACCTTGCAGGTGCTGTCGCAGGCAAGTACCTCCATGCTGGCACAGGCCAATGAAAGGCCTTCACAGGTTCTGCAGCTGTTACAGTAGATTCAGAAAGGGTGATAGAGGATGACGAAGGAATTGAAACAGCAGTTTACGCTGAAGATTACGCAGGCCAATAAGACCCAGCTGATAGTTATTTTATATGAAATGCTTCTGGCCTATCTGGATGAGGCGGAAAGTGCTCATGAGAATAATGACAGACCGGGCTTTAGAGATGGAATCAGAAAGGCAGAGGGCTGTCTTAAGGAATTGATGGCGTCCCTGCATTTTGAATATGAGCCGGCACTTAATCTTTTGCAGCTTTACCTCTATGCCAACAGAGAGCTGGTAAAGGCTGACATTCGAAATAGTAAAGAAGAGCTCTCTCATGTAAGAAGGATTATCAAAAAGCTTCATGAGGCATATGAAATTGTCAGCAGGCAGGATCTCTCTGATCCGGTTATGGCAAATACCCAGACGGTGTATGCAGGGCTGACCTATGGCAAAGGGAGCCTGACGGAAAATTTAGCCGATCAGGGAAGTAGCCGGGGTTTCCGTGCTTAAGGATACAGAATCTTCTTCGGGCAGCAGGGCAATTCTTGCTGCCTGTTCCATTAAAAATTTGTACCGTTTAAGAACCGAATTTACCTCATAAATATAGCAGTCTATCAGATCCGGTTCCGTAACGTTATCAAAGCCGGCATAGGCAATTTCCAATGCTCTTTTTGTTTTTTCCAGATCTGCGAGCAGGGCGTTTCGTTCTATTTCCTTTTCTGACAGCGTTTGGTTTATTCTGGAGCTATGACTAAAATATGTTTTCATGATATCCCTCTTTCCGACCAATCTGCCTGCATAAAGAATGCAGGTCATATCTTTCCTTACATCTTATTCAGAGATTATCCAATAATTACCTGTATATTATGAGTATAAGCATAAAATTTTTTCTTATTCCGTCATGGAGCGAAAAAATGAAACATATATTAAATTGGAGAAAGGAGCATGCTTATGGACAATTATATGGGCATTTTTTTCATAGTAGGAATATTAGCGGTGGTATTGCTGATCGGTGCTTTAAGAAGCCGGGCGGAATGGATTATTAATTTTCTGCTTAGGGGAATATCGGGCATGTTGATGATTTATTTTGTCAATTTTTTTCTGGAAAAGTACATGCCGGAGATGGGAATCGGCTATAATTTAGCAACCTTTTTGACATCCGCGATCCTTGGATTTCCGGGGGTTGCAGTACTTTACGGCATAAATTTTTATATGTTATTGTAAAATATTGCCAAAAATAAAAAAGTTAAAAAAATGTACTGGACAATTCGATAATTTTTCTATATAATCGTTTTCACAAACAAGAACGTTCTTTATAATCAACTTCATTTATCATTGCGCATTTTGGTCTTGCGCAGGTTATGAATTCACTTGGAAGGTATCCTTCCGCAAATCCACTTTTTAACTATTTACTTGCAGAATTTGAAAAGTGTACTTTGATAAATTAATTACAAAGGGGGTTAATTTTGAACAAAAAAATCCTTGCAATTTTTGATGGTGAGGAGAGCTATGCATATCGGCTGATGGATTTTATCGGGGAAAAAATGAATTTGCCTTTTGAGGTATATGTTTTCACTGATGAGGACAAGTTTTATTCCTGCAGCAGAATAAAGGATATAGAATGCCTTCTTATCTCAGAAAGTATTTATAAAAGGGATGTGGAAGCTCTTCAAATTCCACATATCATTATCTTGAGCGAAAGCGGCAAGAATCTCAACAAAGCTCTGCATCATATCAACAAATATCAATCCAGCGAAAATATCCTTCATGAGGTTATGGAATATTATACGGACGAGGCACAGATCATGCCTGCCGCTTTGCGAACCGGACTTGCCCCAATGCAGATTATCGGCGTATATACGCCTATCGGCAGATGTCTGCAGACCACCTTTTCATTGACCCTTGGACAAATGCTATCTAAAAAGCACAAAACGCTTTATCTGAATTTTGAAACCTACTCCGGGCTTTCCCGAATATTAAACAAACAGTATAGCAGCGATCTTTCCGATCTTATGTATTATTTTGAGTGTGCCAGAGAAAAGCTTTCCTACAGGCTGGAAAGCATGGTGGAGCAGGTCAATGGCCTGGATTTTATTCCTCCGGCGGAAATATATCAGAATATGGCGGGAATAAGAGGAGATCAGTGGATAGATTTATTCAAGGAGCTGGAAAAGGTCAGTCAGTATGAATATTTAATACTTGATCTGTCGGATGGGGTGACGGATCTGTGGGATATATTAAGGCAATGCTCCTACATTTATACCATATCCAGAGATGACGGGCTTGCCATGGCGAAGATTGACCAGTATGAGAAAGCGCTGGAGTACATGAACTATGGGGATATCAACGCCAAAACCACCAAATGGCGGCTGCCGATATTTAAGGAGCTTCCGGCTAAATTCGAAGAATTGACCTACGGTGATCTGGCTTCCTATATCAGAAATCAGGTTTTTCCTGATTTGCTGGAGGAAAAGGATGATGGGAAAAATGGATAATTTTACAGCCGGAGGGCTTCAGGAAGAGATTATTGCCCGGCTTGATTTATCTAAGCACATGTCAGAGGAAGAGATCAGAGAGCTGATTGATGAGCAGATCAAGCAGGAGAGCAAAAGGCAGTATTTAGATGTTGCTGCCAGGGAGCAGCTTAGAAAAGATATTTTTCATGCCATCAGACAGCTTGGACTTTTGCAGGAATTAATCGAAAATCCCGAGATAACGGAAATTATGGTAAACGGAACCAGCGGAATATTTATTGAGAAAGAGGGGCGGCTTCATAATTTGGGAATAAAATTTGACTCGGCAGAAAAGCTAAAGCAGGTTATCCGCCAGATCACCTCTGAATGCAACAGGGTTGTCAACGAAGCCTCTCCGATTGTGGATGCCAGATTAAGTGATGGCGCCAGAGTAAATGTAGTCCTTGACCCGGTGGCAATCAACGGTCCTATCCTTACGATCCGCCGTTTCCCGGCAAGGCCAATCACTATGGAACAGCTGGTGAATATGGGGTCTGTAACGGAGGAATGTCGGGATTGGCTAAAGGATAAGGTGGAAAGTGGATGCAATATTCTGGTATCGGGAGGAACCGGATCGGGGAAAACCACATTTCTGAATGTGCTATCTCAGTTTATTCCTAAGCAGGAGAGAGTCATTACCATTGAAGACAGTGCGGAGCTGCAGCTTAATGGGATCCCTAATCTTGTCAGTCTTGAAACCAGAAATGCCAATGTGGAGGGATGTAAGGAGATTACTATCAGAGACTTAATTAAGGCTTCCCTCCGTATGAGGCCGGATCGAATTATTGTAGGGGAGGTTAGGGGAAAGGAGGCTGTGGATATGCTTCAAAGCATTAATGTGGGACACAGCGCCATGACAACCGTTCATGCTAACAGTGTCAGGGATGTGGTAAGCAGATTGGAGACTATGGTTTTAATGGGAATGGAAATGCCGCTTACGGCAATCCGAAAGCAGATCGCATCAGGGTTTGATATTATGATCCATCTTGGAAGGCTGCGTGACGGCAGCAGAAGAGTATTGGAAATAGCAGAGCCTACAGGCTTTGAAAATGGGGAAGTGCAGATAAGGACTGTTTACAGGCTTAGGCAGGGAGCGGGAGAAGGTTTAGGAGGGCTGGCAAGAGTTGGTGAGAAATAAGGGAAAGAAAAAAGAATCTCTGCTTGATATTACCTTGGGAGAGCGGATGCTGATATTTGCAAAAAGTATATCTTTGATTTTAATTATCAACTACTTTTTTTATCGTTCTCTTTGGGTGATTCCGTTTCTGCTTCTGCCGGGAGTAATCTATTTTCGAATGGAGAAGGAGACACTTCTTGCAAAAAAGAGAGGGTGTGCGAGAGAGCAGTTTAAGGAATTAATGCTGTTGGTTTCGACAGGTCAGAAGGCAGGCTATTCTGCTGAAAATGCATTTCTTTCAAGCTTTGGGGATATGGAACTTTTATACGGAAGTGACAGCATTATTTGTAAAATGCTGCAGGGCCTAAGGGTGGGAAGGGAAAATCATACCGATTTTTCCGAACTCTGGTATCAAATGGGCGAGAGTATTAAAATTCCAGAAATACAGGAGTTTGCTGTTGTGTATGGGATTTCCTGTAAAAGCAGCGGGAATGCTGCGGCAATTATGGAGAAGACGGCAGGAATCATTATTCAAAAGATAGAGACGGAAAAGGAGATAGAGGTAATGATCAGCGCCAGGAAATTGGAACAAAAAATCATGAATGCAATGCCTTTTCTTATTATGCTTTATATCAGCATTACCTCTCCCAGTTATTTTAATGGTTTGTATCATTCCGGTGTGGGAGCGGTAATTATGACGTTTTGTTTGTCAATATATCTGGGAGCATATCTTTTATCTCGAAAAATTACAGATATAGAAGTTTAAAGGGTGCGCATCGCGGGCCTGGGAGAGAAAGGCATATTGAGATTACGAAAACCGGAGGTTTTGTGTGAAGAGGTTATGGTCACAGTGGATAAGAAAGCTTGAAAAAGAAGTAAATGTATTGTTTCTCAAAAAGGAAAATGCCGCAGTTAAGAAAATGCTGGTGCAGCTTAATCCTAAGGGAAATAAGGACAAGCTGTATCGGGATTATCAAAAGAAAAAGCTAAAAATAATGGGGCTAACGATTTTCGTTGGGTTAGTGTCTGCGCTGAGTCTTCATCTAAGCAGCCGGATGGGAACGAAGCTGTCAGACGGGGCACAGTTAATCAGAAATGAATGGGGTGCAGGTGATTACAAGGTTATTTTGCGGGCAAAGGCAGGTGAATGGAGTCAGAGAGTTTCTTTTTTGGTGCAGGAGCGAAAGTACACGAGGGAGGAAAAGGAGGAATTAAGTAAGCAGCTTTACCGGATTTTGCCGGAGCTGATCAAAGGAGAAAATCAGGATCTGCAGCATGTAACATCCGATTTAGAATTGATTTCGTCTATAGAGGGCTATCCTTTTCGTTTAAGCTGGGACAGTGAAAAACCGGAGCGAATAGGAAGAAACGGAAGAGTAAAGAGGGAGGGAATTCCATCTAAGGGAGAATGGGTAACCCTTAAGGCTGAAATAACAGACGAAGAAATAAAAAGGGACAGCGTGGAATTGCAGGTATTTGTCATTCCGGAAAATCTTAGCCCCAGGGAGGAGTTTTTCAGGGCACTGGAAAATACATTGCTAAGCCTGGAGAGCCTGGAAGGTGACAAAAAGGAAATCCGGCTTCCCCAAAGCCTGTTCGGAATAAAAATCGATTGGGAGGAGCAGGAGGAGGGCGACAGTATATTCGTTTTTTTGCTCTTTCTGACCGGCAGTGTACTGGCCGGGCGGGGAATGGATCAGGACCTGAAAAGAAGCAGCAAAAAAAGAAGCAGATTTTTAACTTTAGAATATGCGGATTTTGTGAGCAGATTGAGGTTGTACTTATCGGCAGGGCTTACCGTAAGAAATGCTTTTATCAGGATGACGAAGGATTATGCCGGACAGAAAAAAGCAAAGGGAAAGGGATACTTATATGAAGAGATGAAAGCGTCCTGCCATCAGTTGGAGAACGGCGTGGCAGAGGAACAGGTTTATCAACAGTGGGGACAACGGTGCGGTGAAATGAGATACCGGCGGCTTAGCTTTTTGCTTGCTTCTTATTTAAGACAGGGAAATGACCAGCTTTTGCAAATGCTGGCTCAGGAGGCAGACAGCGCTGAGGAAGACCGCAAGAATCTTGCACGAAAAGCAGGGGAGGAGGCAGGAACTAAACTGCTGCTGCCTATGGTCATGATGATGATGGTAATTATGCTGCTTGTGCTTTTGCCTGCGTATTTGAATTTTGGAAGTATCTAAGCTTGAAGTAAAGGAAAGGAGATTACAGTAAATGAAAAAAGGAGTTTGGAATTTGTTTGGATGGAAACGGAATAATCGGGGAATGGGAACGGTGGAAATGATTTTAATTATTGTAGTTTTAATCGGTCTGGTACTTATTTTCAAGAACCAGATACAGCAGCTTGCAGAAACCATATTTGAGAAGATTGCGGCAGACAGCTCCGCTATTTTAGCATGATGAAGGGGTATTTGACGGTTTTCCTTGCGTTAACCTTGTCTGCCTTAACGGGATTTATCCTTTTTCTTACCTATAATGTGGTACAAAACGGGAACAGGATACGGTTTGAGTGTGCGGTGGATATCGGTATGAATGCGGTGTTGTCGGAATATCATACACAGCTTTTTGAGCAGTATGGTCTTCTTTATGTGGATGCCTCCTATTTAGGAAGTCACCCCGCTGTGGAGAATGTAGAAGAGAGGCTGCGGCTGTATGTGGAAAAAAACAGTACCGACATATTAAGGCGGCACAATGCGCCATGGGGTAATCTGCGGGTAGATGAAGTAAAAATTACTTCCTTTGAAACAGCTGCGGCCAGTGGAGGAGCATCCATGAGAAATCAGGCTGTCTGTTACATAGAGGATAGAGGGACTGTGAGAGAGGAAGCTGTTATGACCAATCAAAAGGAGGAGCTGTTATCGTTGGATATGGCCAACCCAATGGAAGAGTGGAGAAGTATTATGGATCAGCTGGCGCAAATGGAGCTGCCGTTGATTCAAAATGACCAGGGAGAGTGGGAGGAGGTGCCCCTTTCAAATCCTGCAGATTGGGTCTATGGACTTACGGGGAGCGATATTCTTTATCTGGCAGAGGTGGATTTGCAGAGAATTAGTCCTGTCAGTATTGACTCTGCAGCACTGATTTCCCATAGAGGGGTTATGAACGGAGAAGCTTCTAATCGGACATATAAGAGGGATGAAGACCTGTTTTTGACGTATTTGTTTGAAAAGATGGGGTATTTCGGAGAGTTTCGGGAAGAATCGATTTTGTGCTGCCAGCTGGAATATGTGGCGGAGGGAAAGGATTCCGATCTGGAAAATATGGAAGCGGCAGCAGAACGGATTTTAAGGTGGAGGTTTGCGGATAATGTAAGACTTGCGTTGGCAGACGGCAGCCTACGTGCTAAGGCTGGGGAGGCCGCAAATGAACTTTTGGCAGTGCAGCTCAAAAATGAGTTTGAGGCTTTGGTGACGGAGAGTATTCTCTATGCCTGTGCATTTCTGGAGAGTGTTGGTGACTTGCGGGCACTTTATGGTTATGAGCGGGTTCCGCTGGGGAAAACATCTCACCAAATGTCTGTAGATCAGGTGTTAAACGGAAATATTTATAGCTGTAGCGGCAGTGCGGGTCTTTCTTATAGTCAGTATCTGGCAGGAATGCTCGTGCTTATGGATGAGGAGCAGCTGAACCTAAGGGCAATGGACATTATGGAAATGGATATACGTTTTCGTGGTGGCAATGCAGGGTTTTGCATGGACTGGTGCATTGAGCGGTATGAGGCAAGCATTACGGCAGGAGGAAATGTGGCTTCGTCCATGCAGCTGCGAAGAAGATATGGGTATTTTTAATTATTTGCAGAGGAAAGGAAAAATGCTCTCCTTTAAAGGACACACAACAAATTATTCTAAGGTATTTATCCCTTCTCTCAAAGCGTCAAAGGTAACTATATATATGTCTAAAATGAGGGCATTTTTCTTTTCCTTTGCAAAGCCTAAGGGAAGTATGGCGCTGGAGGGAAGCATGGTGTTTCCTGTGTTTTTGTTTTTTATGATGACGGTGCTGCTTAGTCTGGAGGCAGTAAGGCTTCAATCCAATGTTAGGGAAGCGCTATATCAGGCAGGAAGCGAAAAGGCTTTTATGGGGTATCTGGTCAAATATTGCAATGGCACAGATGTGGATGCGGCGGCATCTGTCAGAGCATACATGGAAGAGCAGTCTGATCCCTATCTGTGTGTATCAGGAGGTGCTGAGGGAATTAAGGTACAGGACTCATCCTGCGTAGAAACAAATGGATTTGTATGCTTAAAAGTAAATTATGGGTTAAAGCCGTTTATCAGTTGGATTCCGATTGGGGAAGCATTATTTGAGGATGAATTTTTCAGCCATGCATGGACGGGATTTAGCGGCAATGAGATGGTAAGTAAATCAGAGGAGCAGGATACTTATGTTTACATTACCAAAACGGGCAGCAAATATCATTTTTCTCCGGATTGCAGTTATTTGAGGATTCCCATAAGTGCCATAGACAGCAGTGGGATTGCAGGTGTGCGAAATTCTTCAGGGGGAAAGTACTATGCCTGTGAAAAGTGCGGATCAAGCGAAGCGGGATTGGTATATATCACTTCCGATGGCAGCAGGTATCACAGCAGAGCAGATTGTTCTTCCTTAAAAAGAACAGTCTACATGATTCCCATAAGTAAGGCATCGGGATATACCCCTTGCAGTAAATGTGGAGGATAAGGTAATGGAATTGGCAGAGTATTGTGGAGGACTTTTGTTTTTGGCCGTGCTTACACCTGATGATATCAGGGAGAAAAGGATATCTGTGGGAAAACTGGCAGCAGGTATGCTGTCGGCACTGATATACAGGGTAATGGCAGGACATATAAATGCTGCGTTGATGGTGGGCGCTCTCGCACCGGGAGTGGTTTTGCTGTTGCTGGCGGCTGTTTTTCGGGAAAGCATAGGTAGCGGAGATGGGCTGGCGGTGATGGTACTGGGGCTGTGGACAGGTGGATTGTGGGCGCTTTTGGTGGTATGTCTGGCTATTATGCTGGCAGGGGTATTTGCAGTGATATATCTGCTTAGGAAAAAGAGGGAGGCGATCCCATTTGTTCCCTTTTTATTATTAGGAATGGAGGTGCTGCTTTTTTATGCGTAAATGGCGAAAGGGATATTTTTCAATCGAGGCATCCATGATCATGCCTGTAGTATTGTTTCTTTATTTAATGATTATTTTGGCTGCGCTTTATATGTATTGCCGCTGTGCAATTTCCCAAGATACCTTTCTTCTTGGAATGCGTGCGGGAGGCTTTACCTATGGAGAAAACGAATATGGAGAAGTGATTTACGGCAAAGAGGGTGCAAAGGAATGGTCTGTGCATGCATATGTAGAGGAAAGATTGGAAAAAAGGAAAAATTCATATCCGGTTTATTCCTATATTGAAGGAAGCTGCATAGTAAATGAGAAAAGCGTGTGTATACAAACGGTATGTGGAGGAAGCAGAGGAACAATGCAAAAGCAGGTACAGAAGCGTAATCCGATAGCAATGATCAGGGAAGGGAGAAAAGGTTAGCATGTTAGATACAAAATACTATAAGGATTACAGACATAATTATTTAATTATTAAGGATAATGGTTGTCTGCTGGAAAATGTGTATCAGAGAAGGATGGTAACGGAAAATAAGATTAAAGGAATTTTGCCCTCCAGCGAAAAGCATATCAACGGTGAGCTTCTGCTTTATTGTGAAATAACATCCAAGCAGAGCCTTCAAAGCTTGTTTGAAGGAAAATCCGTAGATATGGCATATCTAAAAAAATTTTTCGTCCAGCTTAAGGTAGTAAATGATGCTCTGCAGAAATATCTGCTGGATGGAAGCTGCCTTGTTCTTTTGCCGGAATATATTTTTCAGGATATAGGAACAGGGGAGGTCTGTTTTTTATATTATCCTGATCCTGAGGAAGGAAGTCTGTCCCAGCTTATGGATTTCTTTGTTGCCAAGGTGGAAAATGAAGATATGGAAGCGGTGGAGACGGTCTACAGAATAGCCGATCTGATAGGACGAGAGCAATTTGTACTGGATGAAATTTTGGAATGGTTTAGAGATGATGCTGCAGATAGCGCAGCAGATGAGCCGCAGGATGTAAATGAGGCGGATGGAATGAGAGAGCTGGAAAGTATACAGTGGGATGAAAATAATCAGGAAAATGAGGAGCCTGAAAGTGACAGAAAAATAATTAAGGTTCTTCCCTTTGTGGCAATAGCTGCAGTGGGTGCCGGTGTGTTGACGTACTTTATGTGCACATTTCATTTATCCTATAAGGAAAGGGTTTATTTGATTGCGGGATGGGGAGCTGTTATCGCCATACTTCTCGGAACAGCAATATGGTATTTTCAGCCTTTGATAAGGATGATAGGAAAAGCAGGAAATGGGGAAGAACAAAAACCGGAGCGGCAGGATCATGCCTTTATGTCCTCTTATGAAAGCAGTGTGCCCAGGGAAGCGGAGGTGGGAAATACCGTTTTTCTTCCGTGGACGGAAAATTGTGAGAATAAGCTTTATGGAATGGACAAGAAAAACAAATATCATATTGATCTGGTAAGACTTCCGCTGACAGTTGGCAAGCTGGCAGGAATGGTGGATATGGTGATCAATGAACAGAGTATCAGCAGAATGCATGCCAGATTTAGCCGTTCCGGCAATAAAGTTTATATTACGGACCTGAATTCTACTAACGGAACCTTTCGAAACGGAATGCGCCTTGAGCCGAATGCATCGGAATTAATTGAGCCGGGGGATGAAATTCGTCTGGGAAGGTTAAAATTTATTTACAGATAGAAGAAACCGCTTTATACTAAATATAGTAGTCTGATGAAAGGCAGGGGCGATATGAAGATTAATATCTATTATGGCGGCAGAGGATTAATGGATGATCCCACGTTGTACGTTGTTAATAAAATGCAGGAAGTTTTAGAAGAACTTCATGTAACAATTGAAAGATTTAATTTGTATGAGCTTAAAAACAGTATTACCACGCTGCCCCAGACTTTAAAGACGGCGGACGGTATTATTCTTGCATCCACTGTAGAGTGGTTTGGGATAGGCGGTTATATGCATCAGTTTTTGGATGCGTGTTGGCTTTATGGAGATAAAGAAAAGATTGCCAAAACCTACATGTGCCCCATTGTAATGTCCACAACCTATGGAGAAAGAGAAGGAAAGTTGACTCTTGCGGGAGCCTGGGAAATTTTAGGAGGGCGTCCCTGCAGCGGTATTTGCGGTTATATTGCAGATACCTCTATTTTCGAGGGTAATGAGGAATACAATAAGATCATAGAAAAAAAGGCCGAAAATATGTATCGTACCATCAATCAGAGGATGGCAAGCTTTCCGGCCAGCAATCAGGCGGTTAAGCAGATGGTGTCCATTACCAAGAATACGGACTTAACACCTCAGGAGTCAGAGCAGTTATCTCAATACGCCTCTGATGACAGCTATGTAAAGCGTCAGAAGCAGGATATTCAGGAGTTAACCAGCCTGTTTAGGGATATGATGGGAAGCAGTGAACAGGATGAGCAGAAGGAAGAGTTTATTAAGGAATTTAAAGAGCACTTTGTTCCGCAGCCGGGCTTCAAGGCCGTATACAAAATTCAGGTAGAAGGAAAAAGGCAGCCTCTTATTATAGAAATTAACGGAGCGGCTAATAATTATTATTACGGAAGCGTGGATAACGCAGATGTGGAAATTCAGATAAGCAGGGAAACCATGGATGATATTATTTTTGCGAGAATGACCTTCCAGAGAGCATTCATGGGAGGAGCCATGAAAATGAAAGGAGATTTTAAAATTCTCCGTACCCTGGATCAGATTTTTGTGTTTATGGAAAGGATGCTTTAGGGATAAAGGAAAGGAGCAGATTTATAAATGAAACAGGATAATTGTATTTTTTGTAAAATCATAGCAGGAGAAATTCCGTCATATACGCTTTATGAGGATGAGAAATTTAAGGTAATATTGGACATGGGACCGGCTACGAAGGGACATGCACTTATTCTTCCTAAAAGTCATTATGCAAATTTTTATGAGCAGCCTGAGGAGGATTCGGTAGATACAATAAAGCTTGCAAAGAAAATGATGCAGCGGATGACAGACAAGCTGAAATGTGACGGCTTTAATATTGTGCAGAATAATGGAGAGGTGGCAGGACAGACTATTTTTCATTATCATATGCATTTAATTCCCAGATATAATAATGATGGGGAAATTTTGAAATATGTAGCAGGAAAACCCGACAGTGAGGAACTGGCTCAAATCCAAAAAACTATTACCGAATAAAACAGGCGGAGACAGCTTATATGAGAACAATAAAAGCGGAAGATATTATCAGGAATGTAAAGGAGATGTGCATAGAAGCCAATCATTATCTGACTGCTGATATGGACAAAGCGCTTAAGCAGGCAGTGGATACGGAAAAGTCTCCTCTTGGAAAACAAATTTTATGCCAGCTGCAGGACAATCTGCATATTGCCGCAAAGGATCAGATTCCGATCTGTCAGGATACGGGAATGGCTGTATTTTTTATTGAAATCGGTCAGGATGTACATGTGGAGGGCGGATTAATTACTGATGCAGTTAACGAGGGTGTAAGGCAGGGCTATACGGAAGGGTATCTTCGCAAGTCTGTGGTTGGAGATCCGCTTATCCGCGAGAATACCAAAGATAATACGCCTGCAGTTATCCATTATGACATGGTAGTTGGCGATCAGATTAAAATAACAATTGCCCCCAAAGGCTTTGGAAGCGAAAATATGAGTCGCATCTTTATGCTGAAGCCTGCAGATGGAATAGAGGGTGTTAAGGATGCAATTCTTACAGCGGTAAGGGATGCGGGGCCCAATGCCTGCCCGCCTATGGTAGTAGGGGTAGGAATCGGAGGAACCTTTGAAAAATGCGCACTTTTGGCTAAGAAGGCGCTTACCCGTTCTGTGGGAGAGCATTCACAGATTCCCTATGTTTGTGACTTGGAAAAGGAGCTTCTTGAAAAGATTAACAAGACCGGTATTGGTCCCGGAGGCCTAGGTGGCAGCACAACAGCACTGGCTGTAAACATTAATACATATCCTACACATATTGCAGGTCTTCCTGTAGCAGTTAATATTTGCTGCCATGTTAATCGACATTGTGTCAGAACTCTTTAATTGGTTATGTGGGTTTAATGAATTACATAAATTTGGAAAACGTAAATTGAAAAATATAAAAAGAGCAACATATGCAAACAGAAATTTGAAGCCGCATAGTGGCGGAATGAGAGGAAAGCATGGACAAGCATATAGAGGCACCTTTTAGTGAAGAGGCTGCAAGACAGCTGAAAAGCGGTGATTATGTATACATAACAGGAACGATCTACACAGCACGCGATGCCGCACATAAAAGAATGTATGAAGCATTAGCCAGGGGAGAAGAGCTTCCTTTTGATGTAAAGAATAATGTGATTTATTACATGGGGCCTTCTCCTGCAAGGGAAGGACGGCCAATTGGTTCTGCCGGACCAACCACCGCAAGCAGAATGGATAAATATGCGCCTTCTCTATTGGATTTGGGGCTTCGGGGAATGATAGGCAAAGGAAAGAGAACGGATGCAGTAAGACAGGCAGTTGTGCGAAATGGTGCTGTTTATTTTGCAGCAGTAGGCGGTGCAGGAGCTTTGCTTTCTAAATCTATTCTCAGTTCCGAAGTGATTGCATATGATGATTTGGGAACGGAGGCGATTCGTAAGCTTCAGGTTAAGGACTTTCCGGTGATTGTCGTGATCGATACTGAGGGAAATAATTTATATGAAACGGCTATAGAGGAATATAGGGAGGAGCCATGAGAATTGCATTAATGGTTATAAGGCTGATCTTGAAGGTGCCTTACTATTTCGTTAAAATCTGGAGATGCGGGGTAAGCAATAAGGTTTCCTATGAAGAAGCTTTTCAGTTAATAAAAATGATAACCAAGAAAGCAAATCATGCAGGTAGAGTAACGATTGAAACGTATGGTTTGGAGAATATTCCGAAGGAGGATGGCTTCATCTTTTTTCCCAATCATCAGGGAATGTTTGATGTACTTGTGTTTCTGGATACGTGTCCAAGGCCGTTTTCTTTTGTGGCCAAGAAGGAAGCAAGCAATATCATTCTTTTAAAGCAGGTTATTAAAGCTCTCGGGGCATATCCTATGGATCGGGAGGATGTCAGACAATCGATGAAGGTTATTAATGCGGTTGCGGATGATGTAAAAAACGGAAAGAATTTTTTGATTTTCCCTGAAGGTACGAGAAGCAGGGAAGGAAATAAGCTGCTGGAATTTAAGGGCGGGAGCTTTAAAAGTGCAACAAAAGCCAAATGTCCTATTGTACCTTGTGCGTTGATTGATTCCTTCAAACCCTTTGATGAGAATCATATTCGTCCGGTAACCGTTAAAATAATTTATATGAAACCTTTATATTATGAAGAGTATAAAGATATGAAAACGGTGGATATTGCGGAAGAGGTAAAACGAAGAATAGAAGAAACGATTAAGATATATAATGCAGGTGAATAATTTGACGAAAAATGAAGATGCTCAATTTGTAGGAAAAAGCATTGACAAACAAAATCTGCTTTTGTATAATAACATTTGCGTTGTAAAGAGCACAACAGAAAATTGGTAGCGGTGTAATTCAGATTAAGGAGAAATACTCAAGAGGCTGAAGAGGCGCCCCTGCTAAGGGTGTAGGTCGGGCAACCGGCGCGAGGGTTCAAATCCCTCTTTCTCCGTTTTAGCTGCCAATCATGTTGGAAGTACCTAAATGGTACTTCCAAATTTTTGTCTCTAGGTTGATGGATAGCTGTTATGCAGGACAATGTAAGGCAGTCTGTAGGCATTGTTAAAATTTTGTGCTAATATTCAAAAAGCCTATTGACAATTTTAAAATGGTAATGCTATAATATAAATCCACCGCCTGTTTGGGCAGTTGGAAAAAGCATTAAAAAATTTAAAAAAGGTCTTGACTTGGACTAAAACCCATGATATTATTTCAGAGTTGCGTCTGAACAAGACAAACAAGAACCTTGACAAATAAACAGCAATGCAACCCTGAAAATTCAAAGAGAATATTTCAGAGCAGACGAAAAGTCTGAAGCGAAAAGAACCTAAAACAGTAAAGAGCGAACCAAAGG
>Ga0129315_1000263_pt1 | contig 52639 bp, 52 predicted proteins | sample Cm827metagenome_FD_94432 | JGI IMG/M metagenome (GOLD analysis project Ga0129315, IMG submission 94432) | Eastern black-and-white colobus group fecal microbial communities from Wisconsin, USA - Cm827 metagenome | ecosystem: Host-associated > Mammals > Digestive system > Large intestine > Fecal... | reverse complement strand
TTAACTCGCTGAAAAACGCAAACTCGCTAACGCTCAAACAGTGCGTTTTTCGGGCGCTCGTTTTCGAATTGAATTTGAAGAGAAAGCTCAATATGGTTCACTTATATAGTGGGTTTTTACTTTATCAACATTCTGGAGGATGCAGTTGCATCCTTTTTTAGTTATTAATTTTTTAAAAATTAAATCTACTCATCTATTTCAGCAAGTATATCCCTGTGATTAAGCATTTTCATAATATTTCTCACATCTAAAATAATTACATTCTCATCTTTTAACTTCATTTTTGTTTCTTTTTTAAGAAGTGATGTGTTTATAAAGAGAACTGGAATTATATTTTCATATACTCCAGTGAATTTCTCTACTAATTCCTTAACTTCTTCTTCTGGAATTATTTCAATATCATTGTATTTTTTTATTTCAAGGGCATATCTCTTTTTGCCCTTTTTCACATAAAAGTCAAAGTGAAAGTCATATTTTGTATTTTTAAATCTTTCAACTTCATATCCATTTCTTTGAAGTGCAATTTGTGCAAGTTTCTCTGCAGTTACTTCTTGATTTAAACTATATAATCCCTTTAATAAGTTTCTTGGGAAGATTTTATAAATTGCAGTGCATTCTTCTCTATCCATGGCAACTGTTTTAAAATCAAATCCAATTAACATATCGCCAACAATATTAAAATGACCATGAGCTATGGAATTTCTAATGTGACGAAGTAGTGAGTCAGTTTTAGATTCATTTTCTTGTTTAGTCAAAATTAATTTTTGCGAGTGAGTGCATATTTCATCTTCATAGAACTTCACTATATCGTCGTCTACAAAATCTAAAAATGCAATATCCTTATTTTCTAAATTCATATAATTTTTAATTATTCCAAAGACAAAATCTTCAAAGTCTAGGGAAGAGGAGAGTTCATTTTTCGGTGATTGAATTGAATTAATATTTGGCACATACCAAAGTAAGTATTCAATTGCCTTAGTCATCTCTTCATTTAATTTTATTGGTTTTTCTTTGTGGTAAATTGAATACTCAGTTTTGTCGTCGCATACTTCATATTCAAAACCAAATCTCTTTAAATTGGGAAGCAAAATAATCCTCCTTAACTTTTTTATTAATTTAAGTATATCACAATGTTTTTTAATGATTACATAAAAAACCTCAATTCCAATAGAAATTGAGGTAAAATTTTATAAATATTTTTCAATTGCTTCCTTGTGACTTATTCCTAAATAATAATATGGTGGAGTGTCAAGGTTTGTGTGAGCACCGTAATTTTCATCTTCTAAGAAGCGAGCCACTGCATTAAGTGCCATTACCATTATTGAGCCAGTAAATTCTGGATTAGAGCCTAGCTCAAGTGTAAACTTGTAAAGATGCTTATTACCATTTAGAGTAGTTCCTGTTCTAATTACATGGCCGCCATGAGGCATAGCTCTGTGATTTTTTTCAAATTCTTCATTTGAAATAAATTTAACATCTGTGTGATAGGGCTTGAAGTAATCTTCCATATTAACAATTTCAGATTTAATTCTTTCTTCATCTTCTTTGTCGCAAACTACATAGCAAAGTCTGTCGTGGCCTTCAAAGGATTTATAAGATTTGTCTGCATCTTTAATATTTTCAATAATTTCTTTTTTAGGAATAGTGTATTGAACAGCTTTTTTAACGCCCTTTATTCTTCTAACTGCATCTGAGTGGCCTTGACTTACGCCCTTGCCCCAAAATGTATTTGTGTAACCATCTCTTAATACAGCTTCACCCATAAGTCTATTAAGTGAGAATAAACCTGGGTCCCAGCCAGTAGATATAAAGGAAACTTTTTGATTTTTACTAGCTATATCATTCATTTTTTCAAAATATTCAGGTATATGTGCGTGATTGTCATAAGCATCAATAGTGCTAAAGTTTTCAATAATCTTTGGTGCAAGTTCTGGAATATCTGTTGCAGATCCAAGTGTTAAAAATAATACATCAATTTTGTCCTTATATTCTAATAAATTATCAAGAGATTCAAAAATATCATCGCCAAAGCTTTTAGGATCTCTTCTTGTAAATATTTTTACAAGATTTTTATTTTCTTTTTCTAGTAGACCTCTGACAGCTTTTCCTAAATTTCCATATCCTACAATTCCTACATTCATCTTTTTTCCTCCAAACTTACTTTAAAAGTTCCTTAAAATCATATAATCCAGCTTCTTTTCCAATTAGATATCTAGCTGCTTTAATTGCACCCTTTGCAAAAATATTTTTTGAACCTGCTCTGTGAGTTATTTCTAAGACTTCGTCATCTTTTGCAAAAATCATCTTGTGTTCGCCAACAATAGAGCCTGCTCTAATTGTGTGGACACCAATTTCACTTTCTTTTCTTTTTTCGTGAATATTGTGCCTGTCGTAAACTTCTTCTAAATCTCTTTCTTTCTTAACTGCATCAATTAGCATTCTTGCAGTTCCAGAAGGAGCATCAACTTTGTTGTTGTGATGTGATTCAATGATTTCAATGTCAAAATCCTTAAGCATTTTCGCCATTATTTCAACTATACTCTCCATTGCATTTACCCCAATGGAATAATTGCCAGTTTGAATAATTGGAATAATTTTTGATGCTTCATTTAATTTTTTTAAAGTTTCTTCACTAAGTCCGGTTGTTGCTTCAACAAGAGGTTTTTTATTTTTTACGGCAAAATCAATGGAATCATCTACAACATTTTTATTTGAAAAATCAATTACTACATCAAAGTCTACATCAACTTTATCAAAGTCATTGTAAATGTGATTATCTAAATCTTCTTCTAAAGAATAGCCACCAACAACTTCAAAATCATCATCTAGATTTGCAATAGTTTTTCCCATTGCACCAGTTATGCCAACTATAAATACTTTCATTTTAATTCACCTATGATTTCTTCAAGTCTATTTTTAGTTTCATCACTTGCCTCAAAGAGAGGAAGTCTTAAATAGCCATCGTCCATTCCCATAATCTTTAGTGCTGCCTTTACAGGAATTGGATTAGGTTCAACAAATAGTGCATCATTTAATTCTTTTAGAGCAACTTGAGTTCCACAAGCTTTCTTTGTGTCTCCATTTAAGAAATCATAAACCATGTTGTGAACTCTTTCTGGATATAAATTTGCTATTACAGAAATTACTCCCTTAGCTCCTAGACTCATTAGAGGAATAGTGATGTCATCATTTCCTGAATAAATGTCAAAGTCAAAACCAACAAGTGATCTAACTTTTGCAGCATAGGATAAGTCTCCTGTAGCATCCTTTAGTCCAACAACATTTGGAAGTTTTGAAAGCTTGTACACAGTTTCAGGAGCAATAGGCATTGCCGTTCTTCCTGGGACTGCGTAAAGAATAATTGGAATATTTACATTTTCAGCAATTTTCTTAAAATGTTCATAAAGTCCTCTTTGAGAAGTTTTATTGTAATAAGGGGTAACTTGAAGCAGTGCATCTGCTCCAGCTTCTTCACACATTTGTGAGAGATTAATTCCGTGATCTGTGTTATTAGAACCAGCCCCAGCTATTACAGGCACACGTCCATTAACTCTATTAACTGCAAATTTAACAACATCTCTTTGTTCTTCATCAGTCATTGTAGATGCTTCGCCAGTTGTACCAGCAACTACAAGTGCATCAGTTTTATTTTCTAGGTGAAAATCAATTAATTTTTCAAAACTTTTATAGTCAATATCTCCATTTTCAAGAAAAGGTGTAACTATTGCAACTCCACTACCAGTAAATACAGTCATTTTTATTCCTCCTATAAATTAAATTCTCTAATGAAAAGTTCCATTACTTTGTTTTTATATTGAGTATCAACTATTATTGAAACAGAAATTTCTGATGTTGACACTTGATAAAACTTAATATTATTTGCATTGAGTACGTTAAATATCCTTGCTGCAACTCCAGTTTCATTTCTCATTGCATTGCCAATAAGCGATACCTTTGACACATTTTCAATAAACTCAAAATCATCTGATATACCTTCGATTTTATTTTTTTCTTCAACTAGGGAAGTAAAGGATACATATTTTTCTCCTTCAATTAATGTTTCGTTTATAACGTCTATGTTAATATCTTCATTTGCAAGTTCTGAAAATAAATCAGAAATAGTTTGATTTACAAGTTTCTTAGTAACTAATAAAATACCGTCCACTGCAGAAACTGATCTTATAATATTTTGTTCCACTGTATCGCCCTCCTTATCAATAACAGTACCAAGTACATTTGCTGTGTTTAGTGCAATATACATTTTTACATTGTATTTTTGTGCAAGTTCAACTGATCTTGGATCAATTACCTTTGCTCCTAAGTGTGCCATCTCCATTGTTTCTTCATAGGAGATGTGGCTAAGTTTTTTAGCATCTTTATAAAATCTCGGATCAACTGAATAAATTCCTTCCACATCAGTATAAATTTCTACATCGCAAGAAAGCTTTGCTGCAAGTGCAACTGCTGAAGTATCTGAGCCTCCACGGCCAAGTGTAGTGATGTCATTTGATTCGTTTCTACCTTGGAATCCTGCAACAATGACTATATAGCCGTGTTTTAGTTTTTCGCGAATTAGTGATGTATCTATATCTAATATTTTAGAAAATCCATGCTTTCCATAAGTTTTAAATCCAGCTTGGTCACCAGTTAAAGCAATTGCTTTTTCTCCAAGTTCTTGTATGGCCATTGCAAGAAGGGAAGATGATATAAGTTCACCAGTGGATAAGATTATATCTAGTTCTCTTTTTGAAGGATTATCTGAAATTGTCTTAGCTTTTTCAATTAATTCATCTGTTGTATCGCCCATGGCAGACACAACACATACTACATTTTTTAAATCATTTTTCTTTTTTACAAGAATTTTGGCGACATTTCGAATTTTTTCTGCACTAGCCACAGATGAGCCACCAAACTTCATTACAACATTATTCAATTTATCCTCCTAATAAATATCATTTCTAATTAAATCTTCGTAAGTCTCTCTCTTTATAATTTCTTTAATGTCTTCTTTAGAAACAGAAATCATTGCAGGTTTTTCAACTCTATTGTAATTAGAGGACATTGTATAACCATAGGCACCAGTGGAAGATACAAAGAATAAATCTCCTTCCTCCGCCTTTGGAAGTTTAATATCTTTAATAATTACATCTCCACTTTCACAACATTTGCCAGCGACAGTATAAGTTTCTTCGCTTTTAAGATTTACTTTATCAGTAAGTGCACCTTCGTATTTTGCACCATATAGGGCAGGCCTAATATTGTCTGTCATGCCTCCATCTATAAACAAGAAGTTTTTGCCACCATAAGTTTTCTTTATAGTGTCAATTGTGTAAAGAGTATGTCCGCAGTTTGCAATTAAGCTTCTGCCAGGTTCAATAGTTACTTTATCAATATTCAGACTAACTTCTTCAAGGTAATTTTCTAAAAATCCAATATATTTTTTTAAGAAATTTTCTAAGTTAAATGGAGTGTCTTCTTCTGTATAGTAGATTCCAAAGCCTCCACCTAAGTTGAGTTCAGAAATTTCTATGCCATAATCTTCTACATTTTTTGCAAAGTCAATCATTACCTTAGCTTCGTCAAAGAAGGATTCTTCTCTAAAAACTTGTGAACCAATATGTGCGTGAAGTCCTTTAAAGTCAAAATACTTAGAATCATTTATTTTTTTTATAATTTCAAAAATATCTTCCGAGAATATAGAAAGACCAAATTTAGAATCATTTTTTGAAGTAGAAATATATTCATGTGTGTGAGCATCAATTCCAGGATTTACTCTAAGAAGAACTCTTTGAACTTTATTTTTACTTTCTAAAATTTCTTCAAGTCTTTTTATTTCAGTTATATTATCTATTACAATTGTCCCAACGCCTGTATCAACTGCAAGCTCAAGTTCTTTTCTAAGTTTGTTGTTTCCGTGAAAATAGATATTTTTCATATCCATATTAGATTTTGAAATTGTATAAATTTCTCCTCCTGAGACTGCATCCATTGAAATATTTTCCTTTGCACATAAATTTGCAATATAAATATTTAATAGTGCTTTGGAAGCATAAAGTATATTTGTCCTAAACTTTTCAGATTTAAATGTATCTCTGTAAGCTTTTATTCTTTCGATAAAATAATCTTCGTCAATTATATAAAGCGGCGTTCCATATTTTTCTTTTAATTCATCCATGGAATAGTCGTGAATTTTTAGTTTTGAACCATCTAATTTTAAATTACCAAATAATTTCATGAAAAACTCCTTATATACAAAAAAACCATGAGCAAGAAACTCATGGTTTATAAAACTATCTCTTGCCCTCAATTCTTAGAGCACACAACAAAAAATTGGGCATTTTCTTGTGACAGTTATGCAGATATTCTCTGCATCCCCAGGTAATTAACCTTCGGCGACTCTTCCTTTCGAAACCTACTCTTAAAAGTCGCAGCCTCTCTAAAAACTGACTTATAATTTAATTGACATTACTATACCACATAAAAAAATATATTGCAAGTTAACTTCATAAAAGTTATATTATAAAAATAGATTTGAAAAAAATAAAATAAAATATATAATGGTACATATTATATATTCAATCTGAAATGTTTGGGGAGGTATTATGGATAACCAAGATAAGAAAAAGAAATTTGTTCCAGTTATAGAAACAAATCTTAGAAAGAGGCAGGTGTCTGTGCCTGAAGTGACATATAGAGCAAGTGGTATAAACTTTATGGGAAAGAGAATTAAATCTTTACTTTTCACTAATGATATCCCAGTTATTGTAAATAATAATGCACAGGGAATTATGTCAGTATATCCATTTACACCTCAGCTAAAAATAATTTCTGCAATTATGGAAGTTGCATCTGTGCCAGTTTTTGTTGGAATAGGTGGTGGAACAACATCAGGAATTAGAGCGGTAAATATTGGACTTCAAGCGGAGCTAATGGGCGCAGCAGGAGTTGTTGTAAATGCTCCAATGTCAAATGAAAATATAAAAATGATTTCTGAAAACTTAGATGTTGCTGTTATAGCTTCTGTAATAACAAAGTATGATGACATTGCAGGCAAGGTAAAGGCAGGCGCAAAAGTTTTAAATATTGCAGGTGGTAAGAAAACTGCAGAACTTGTTAAATATGCAAGGTCAATTGTAGGAGATGAATTTCCAATAATTGCAACTGGTGGACACACTGATGAACATATCTTAGAGACAATTGAAGCAGGTGCCAATACAATAACTTACACGCCACTGTCTAGTGCAGAAATTTTTTCAGACGTTATGGATGATTATAGAATTGATATGAAAAATTCGTAATCAAATAAAAATTAAGGAGAGAGAGATGGAATTTGGTATTTTGACAATAGTTCCTCCAATAGTTGCAATTGCTTTGGCACTTATAACTAAAGAAGTAATTACTTCACTATTAATTGGAATAATATCAGGGGGACTAATATACAGTGGCGGAAATATAATAGCCGCATTGGAAACTGTATTTGATTTAATGGGAACTAAGCTTGGTGACAATGCTCTAATGATAGTTTTTCTTGCAATGCTTGGATCACTTGTAATGGTAATGAATATGGCAGGAGGATCCTTTGCTTATGGTAAGTGGGCTAGTAAGAGAATAAAAAGTAAAAAATCAGCGAAGCTTGCAACTGCATTCTTAGGAATGATTATATTTATAGACGATTATTTTAACTGTTTAACAGTTGGTGCAGTAATGAAACCGATAATCGATGAAAATAAAGTTTCAAGAGCAAAGCTTGCACACATTATAGATTCAACAGCAGCACCAGTATGTATAATCGCACCAGTATCTTCATGGGCAGCTTCAGTAGTTGCAGTAATAGGCGATACAGGAGTTGCCAATCCAATGAATGTATTTTTAAGTACTATTCCAATGAATGCCTATGAACTTCTGACATTATTTATGATTTTATATTATTCTGTATCTGATATAGAAATGGGAGTTATGGAAAAATATGAATTAAATGACACTTCTAAAATTATTGAATCAGAAGATGTTGGATATGAATATTCTAAAAATGGTAAAGTATATGATTTAATTATTCCAATAGTAGTTTTAATAGGAGTAACAATTGCAATGATGCTTAAAACTGGAGGATTCTTTACAGGTGTAGATGCAGCAGCGGCATTTGGTGATGCAAATGTAAATTTATCACTTGTCATAGGATCATTTACAGCAATAATTATTTCTTTTATACTTTACATTCCTAGAAAACTTTTAAAATTTGATGAGTTTATGAAGGGAATAGTTGAAGGAATGAAAACTATGCTTTCAGCCATAGTAATTCTTACACTTGCTTGGACTATTGGTGGAATTACAAGTGATGAATATCTAAACACTGGATCATATATAGCATCACTTATTACAAATTCAACTATGCCAATGTGGATTCTTCCTGCAATAATATTTGTAGTTGGTGCATTTTTATCTTTCTCAACTGGAACAGCTTGGGGAACATTTGGAATACTTATTCCAATTATGGTTCCAATACTTGAACACACAAATCACATGCACTTCTTACCAATAGTGCTTGCTGCAATATTCTCAGGTTCAGTATTTGGAGACCACTGCTCACCAATATCTGATACAACAATACTTTCATCAGCAGGAGCTGGTTGTGATCATATAGCTCACGTGTCTAGTCAACTCCCTTATGCAATAATGGCAGGAGTTTGTGCAGCAATAGGATTTTTAATTCAGGGAATAATAGGAAAACCACTTTTAACAGTTCCAATTGCACTAGTAGCACTTATAATTGCAATGACAATCGCAAAGAGATATACAATAAAAAAATATATTAGTTAAATATAAAGGTTAGTTCTTATTTAAGAGCTAACTTTTTTGTTTATAAAATATATAAATTGACAGTAAAATAATTATTAAATATAATGAAACTAACACATTAATTTACTAAATAAAAAGTAAATAAAATTTAAAATGTTAAATTTGTTATATACTTAATAATTTGAAATCATATTAAAAAAAGAGGTAGTATTTATGTATGAAATAAATGATTTTATGTCCAATATTATTCCAATTCTGTTTCCAATATTTTTTATAATAATTTTTGGAATAATTATAATTACCATTATAAAAAATCTAATTACATGGAATAAAAACAATCAATCACCAAGACTAAGTGTAATTTCAAAAGTAGTTTCAAAAAGAAGTGATGTAAATGGTCATGGAATTAATAATGGAACTGGAGTTCACTCTTCAACTAATACACGTTACTATGTTACCTTTGAAGTAGAAAGTGGAGATAGAATGGAATTTTCTGTAAGTGGAAGTGAATACGGAATGTTATCTGAAGGAGATATTGGATTTTTAAATTTCCAAGGAACTAGATATCTTAATTTTGAAAGAAAAATGGATTAATTTTATTTAATTAATCCAATTTCTCTATAATATTTTTTTGCACCTTCATGAACAGGCAGATTTGATATATCTTCTAGTGTTTTATTTATATCTAACTCTTGAAGAGATTTGTTAGATTTTTTAAGTTCTTCTATATTTTCCCAAAATGTTTTTGTCATTTCATAAATTATTTCATCTGGCACATCAGAAGTTGTGTAGAGAACCATTTTTATTGCTGAAGTATTTATATCTTCATCTTGATTTGGATAAGTTTCACTAGGTATTTTATAATTTGCATACCATGGATATTTTTCCTTTAAGGAATTTACTTCTTCTTCACTAATTTCAACGAGTTTTGCATCAGCTGTTGTTAAAAGTTCAGATACTGAAGCTGTAGGAGTTCCTGCCATTATCCAAAGTCCGTCTAAGTTTTTATTTCTAATTAGTTCTGATGCTTCGCTTGGGCCAATATAGACTGGATTAATGTCATTAGGATAATTAAGTCCAATACTTTCTAAATGAATTTTAGTTTCTTCTTCTGTTGTTGATCCAGGAGCACCTGGAGCAAATCTCTTATTTTTTAAATCAGAAAGTGAATTTATATTAGAGGATTTAGTAACTACAACTTGATTGGGATTGTAATATAGTCCTGCAATTATTCTAAGTTTTTCATTTTTTCTATCTTTAAATTTACCTTCTCCATTATAAGCTTGATAAACTATACTTGTAACTCCAAGGCTAACTTGAGCTTCATTTTCATAAATTAAGTTTAAATTTTCTATACCACCATTAGATGATTGACTTGACACAGATACATCCTCAAGATTTGTATTCCACATATATGCAAGAGATGCACCAAGAGGGTATAGTGCTCCAGTAGTATTTGCCGTTGGAAGATTTATTGGATATTTGTCTTCCTTTGCACAGCCTGTCAGTAAAATCAAAATGAGTAGTAAAACTCTAAGCATTTATAACCCTCCTTTTTTGCATTACATAAATAATTATAAAAATTAAAATTCCTATTACATCTGTGTAAATTTTTGAATTAATGAGGAGAAGTCCTCCACATATTAATAAAATTTTCTCATAGGATTTTAATGAGCTGTCAATAAAACCACTAAATCCACAGACAATTTCAAAAACCCCAATTATAGAAGTTAAAATTATATATAAATTATAAATTTGGAATTCACTTGCTCCTAAAAGCAACATTTCATTTTTTATAAAAAAGAAGGGAATTATAAATCCAATTATTCCAATTTTAACTGAGAGAATTGAAGTTTTATTTACATTTGATTTAGCTATACCACTTGCAACATAGGAACTCATGGCAACTGGTGGTGTAATATTTGATAAACATGCATAGATCAAACAAAATAAATGTGCTGGTATTGGACTAATTCCATTTTTAATCATTATAGGTACAGCAATAGATACAACTATTACATATGCAGCCACACCTGGCACGCCCATGCCTAAAATTGTAGACATAATCATTACGAGGATAGCTGTGACAATTGATGAACTAAAAATTTCATTATTTAAAATTAAAAATCCTAGATTAAGTCCAAGGGAACTAAGTGAAACTGTGCCAATAATTATTCCAATTAATAGACAAGATAGTCCTATGGATATTGTAGAAGTAGCACCATCAACTGTAGCTTCAATTATTTCAACAAATCCCATGCGATGTTCTTTTACAAACCATGATGAAATAATTGCTGCAATTATTCCACTAACTGATGCAAATATTGGAGTGTAGCAAAGAAACATAAATAAAATGAGAACAAATAGTGGGAGAATTAAAATTCCTCTATTTTTTATAATTTCACTTAAACTTTTTTCCTTTGAAGTCTCACTTTTTAGTCCAAGTTTTTTTGACTCTAGATGCACTGATAAAAATATTCCAAGATAATATAAAAATGCTGGGATTGCAGCAGCAAGAATTACCTTACCATAGGGAATTGCCAAAAATTCTGCCATTAGAAAACCAACGGCACCCATTATTGGCGGCGTAAACTGTCCACCAGTAGATGCAGTAGCTTCAACTGCGGCGGCAAATTCCTTAGAGTAGCCTGATTTTTTCATCATTGGAATTGTTATTGTTCCAGTTGTAGCAACATTTGCTACAGCAGATCCATTAATCATTCCAAGAAGAGCAGATATAAGTACTGCAACTTTTCCTGGTCCGCCAACAGTATTTCCTACAAAATAAAGTGCCAAATCATTTATTAAATCTGTAAAGCCAGAATATTTTAAAAAGGATCCAAATAAAATAAATAAGAAAATATAAGTTGCACTGACTCCAATGCTCACTCCAAAAATTCCTTGAGATCCCCAAAACATATGGTTTAGAATTCTCTTAATTGAAAATCCATTGTGACCAATGACAGAAGGGAAGTACTTGCCAAAGAATAAATAAAGTAGAAAAACAAGAGCAAGAAGAGTTATATTTTTATTAATTCTAAATCCGCATATAAATATTAAAATTATTGCAAATAAAGACACCATTAAATCTCTTTCGCTTGTAAATCCACCATTTTTTGCAATGATATTGTAATTTAATAAAAAGTATGAAAATACAAAGATAATTCCTGCAACTAAAATGAAATTTAAAAATTTTATATAATTTAAATCTTTGGGATTTTTATTAAAAACCATTACAGAAAACACACATATTGCCATTGCGTGAAATGCCCTAAAAGATATTGCATCAATTGGGTAAATTGTATTAAAGATTATTTGCAAAATGGCCCATATAAGTATTAAAATTGTAATGGGGGTATTTGCCTTTGTAAGTTTTTTCATTTTTTCCTCCATGGATATATAATAATATAATTATGAGAAAAATCAAGAAGGGGTGCGAAATGTTACATATTAAAAAGAAAAATATTTTAGATTTTGAAGTTGATGCTATAGTAAATGCTGCAAATAAAGACCTTAAAAGAGGCGGAGGAGTTTGTGGAGCAATTTTTGAAGCGGCAAATGATGAAAATTTGCAAAAAGAGTGCGATGGACTTGCTCCTATTAATCCTGGAGAATCTGTAATTACAAAAGGTTATAACACAAAGGCAAAATATATTATTCACACTGTTGGACCAGTTTATTTTGATGGAAAGAGAAATGAAAGAGAAATTTTAAAAAGGGCATATGAGTCAGCACTTAAAGTAGCTGAAGAAAATAATTTAAAGACTATTGTATTTCCTCTAATTTCATCAGGAATATATGGATATCCACTTGAAGAAGCAGCAGAAGTTGCAGTAAATACTATAAAAAACTATGTTGAAGATAAAGACCTTGAAGTTACAATAGCTGCACTTGATGATAAAGTTGTAAGTATATTAAAATCAAAAAATTAAATGCAAAAAAATTAGCTTGTCTACTTAGACAAGCTAATTAATTTTAAAATAAAAATCTTTTAAATTCATTTCTAAGTCTTATTTTACCAGCGTGGTAGGCAATTTTACCTGCTCTTTTTGGATTGATTAGTGGAATCAATCTAATAACTTTTCTTCTCTTTGGAAGTAAAAATTTTATAAATCCCAATAATTTAATAATACTAAATAATCTTCTCATGTCTTCCTCCTAAGATTTTTTACTTTTTGAACTTTTACTACTTTTATCTTTATCTGTTTTAGAATTTTTATTATTTTCATTGTTATCATTGTCACTATCTTCTTCATCTATAAAGTCCTTGTCGTGGATATTACAATAACTCTTTGGCACATTCATATAGTCATCTGGGTAAATTCCGTAGTGGTCTTTTGCATCATAACCATTTGGCCTTTCAAACATTACTGTGTAAAGTACTGACTCACTTGGACAGTATTGATTTGCAAGTCTATTGGAATCCTTACATACTAAATATTTTTTAAATAAATCATCATATTCAGTTGGTTCAGTTCCCTGTACAAATTTTTCTCTGTAACTATATCCTGCGTAATTGCTTTCCTTAGTTGCAAGCTTTCCACTCTTTGAAGAAATTGATCTTGAAACTATATAGGATGGATCTTCTGCAAATTCTCTTTCCATATTTATATCCTTTGTCATTAAGTTAAAGAGTTCTACAATGGAACTTGAATTTGATGATAGAGATATCTTTGGAGAATCAGCTCCAATCCACATTGATATTGTGTATTCAGGTGAGAAACCTGATATAAAATAATCACTATTAAATTTATTTTGTCCAACGTATGAAGCAAAATTATTTTTATTATTAATTCCCTTAGAATTTCCTCTCTTCGAATTATCTTTAAATACATCTGATAAAAGGAAAGATGTTTTTTCATCGATTAGTCGAGTGCTTTTCCTTGAGTTGTCAATTATTATATTGCCGCTTGAATCTTCAATTTTAAGTATTGAAGTTTGCTCTTTCTTTATTCCATTATTTGCAATTACTTGATACATTTCAGAAATTTCAGAAAGGGATAGACCAACTTGCATATTGCCAAGGGCAAGTGATTCTAAATTTTCATCGTGTTTTTCTTTATTTTCAGAATATCTTATGAAGTAATCTTTGTCTTCATCATCTGAAATAATTTTAAATAATTTTAAAATATCAATGGCCTTATCTTTTCCAATTTCTTCTAAAATTTCTGCTGCAATTACATTTGATGAATTTTCCATAGATTTTCTAATTGTCATAAGTCCCTTAAAGGAATCGTAATAATTGTGTGGCCAGAAATTTCCATCGATTGTTAGTGGTACATCGTCATATACATCGGCGAGAGTTTTGCCACTGTTTAGTGCTGGCAGATAAACTGTAAATGGAGTTAATATACTTCCAGGCTGTCTGTATGAGTCCGTTGCCCTATTTAAAATTTTTGCATTTTTAGAATTTATATCGAGGCCACCTATTATTGCTTCAACAAATCCACTTTCATTATTTGCAACAATCATTGCTGATTGTGGTTGCACAACTGGATTTTCGTTAAAGTTGTAGTATTTTTTATTGATAATTAAATTTTTATTTTCATCAATTTTATAGAAGTCTTTAATCTTATCTAAGTATGCTCCATCAATTATTAAATAATTATTTTTAAGTTCATAGGAGCCGTCTTCAAGCTCTAGACTTCCAATTTCATAGGTTTTTAAAATATTATTTTCATCAATGGCATAGGCGTCAATTATATCTATATTTTGACCAACTTCTTTAAAGTAAATGCTATTTATTTTTAAATCTCCATGAGATGAAACATTGTATAAATCTTTAGGAATTACAAAATCTAAATTTTCATTAATCATATTTGAAAAATTAATGTATAAAATTTCGTCGTCGTAAATTATATTTTTTGAATCATCAAAATTTAAGTTGAGCATTCTCGAACCGCCAGAGGCGCTTTTGTTAGTTAGGAAATTTGTGAAATTTTCATATCTATTTTCAAGATTTTTTTGAAGTTCTTCATCTATTGTTGAGTAAACCTTATAGCCCCCAGTAAAAAGTTTGTGTTCTCCTTCTTCAAGAGATGTCTTATAAAAAGAAGCTAAATATTTAGAAGCTTCTTTTTTTATGTAATCAGTTGAATAAGAAGACATGTTATGATTTTTAAAGTTTTTAGGGTTAAGTGCACTTATAATATCGTAATTTTTTGCCCTTTCGTATTCTTCTTTGTCAATGTAGCCAAGGTCGTACATTCTCTTTAAGACAATTTTTTGCCTTTCAAAGGCGTCTGGATTTAAAACTAGAAAAAGTTCCTTGCCATCTACAATTCTAGATCCAATTATATTAAAATCATCCTCTAAATATTCTGCAGGCACAGATTTAAATGGAGGATAATTAGTTGGAGACTTAGGTATTCCTGCAAGAAGAGCAGCTTCTGCTGTGTTTAAATCACTTACATCTTTTGAAAAATAAGTTTGAGCTGCAGCTTCTATACCATAGGCACCTTGACCTAGATTAATTCTATTTAAATAGCCTTCAAGTATTTCACTTTTGTTAAGCACATCTTCAACTCTAAGTGAAAGGTAAGCTTCTTGAATTTTTCTGCCAAGTGTCTTTCGATTTGAAAGATAAACTGAACGCACGAGTTGTTGGGTAATAGTTGAACCTCCACGCACAAGTGATCCAGATTTTATATTTGTCATAATTGAGGACATAATACCAATTGGGTCAAGCCCTGAGTGCTTGTAAAATCTGTGATCTTCAATTGCAACAAAGGCATTTTGTACTTTTTCAGGTATATCTTCAATGTCAATTAATGTTCTATACTCCAATGACTCTATTTTCTCCAGCACATTTCCATTTTTTGAATATATGTAGGAGCTTTGATTAAAGGAATCTGTTAGACTTTCTAAATCAGTAGATGGAGTCTTAGAGATTATAGAAATAATAATTGCAGCAAAAAGTGAAATCATTAAAATAAAAACCATGAGCAAAGTCAATAAAGTAACTTTAATTTTTTGATTTTTATTCATTTTTTTCAAATCATTTATAAAAATTTTCAGATTTTTCATAATTACTCCTTTAACTAATTATAACATTTCAATCATTCAATTACTATTTAAAAGGATTTCATTTTTGTAAAGTTAAAATATATAGTATAATTAATTCATGGATAAAGTTTATTTAGAAAATTTAAATTCACAAAAAAAATTAGAACGTGTAATTACAGTTGGCACAAATTTAGGTGCAATGCCACACTCTCTTGAGACGTCAATGAATGAGTTAAATGAACTTGTATTTGCTGATGGAGCAGAAGTTGTGGGAGAAATCACACAAAATATAGAAAAGTTTAATCCAAAATATTTAGTTGGATCAGGTAAAGTAGATGAGATAAAGGAAATGGCAGAGATGCTTGAAGCAGATGCCATTGTATTTAATGATGAACTCTCAGGTATACAAGTGCGTAATCTAGAAAAGAAAATAAAAAAGAAAGTTCTCGACAGAACTAATTTAATTTTAGATATATTTGCACTTAGAGCAACAACTTATGAAGCGAAACTTCAAGTTGAACTTGCAATGTTAGAGTATCAACTTCCAAGGCTACTTGGAATAGACGGATGGTCTAGAACTGGTGGGGGAATTGGTACTAGAGGACCTGGAGAGCAAATTATAGAAACTGATAGACGTAGACTTAGAAGAGAAATAGATAAGATTAAAGAAAAATTAAAGAAAGCAGAAAAAACTCGTGACACAACAAGAAACAAGAGAATAAACAACAATGTTCCAATAGTTTCATTAGTTGGTTATACAAATGCTGGCAAGTCTACAATATTAAATAGATTAAAGGATGAAGATTCAGGAGAAGTTTCTGTAAGAAATATGCTTTTTGAAACTCTTGATCCAAGCTCAAGACATGCAAGACTTTTATCAGGCAGAGAATTTATAATATCTGACACAGTAGGATTTGTTTCTAAACTTCCTACAAAAATTGTAGAGGCGTTTAAGTCAACACTTGAAGAAATAAAATATTCTGATTTAATACTTCACGTAATCGACGCATCTAGTGAAGATTTAGAAATTCAGTACAAGACTACTATGTCTATTTTAGATGAAATAAATGTATTGGATAAAAATATAATTACTGTCTTTAATAAAATTGACAAGGTAAATATTGAAGATATAGGATTAATATCTACAATTCCAAGGGAAAAGAGAATCTATATTTCTGCAAAAAAAGATGAAAATATGGATGAACTTTTAAAAGTAATAGAAGATAATATTTCTGATAATTATGTAGATGCAAAACTTAAATTTCCATACAATGACACAGATTTACTTTATAAACTTGTAGACAAATTTGACGCTACACCAATTTATGAAGATGATGGAATTTATCTTGATTTGCTACTTGAAGAGAGGGAATATAATTTAGTAAAGGAATATTCAAGAGATGTATAATTCAGTACTAGGTCATGGAGTAGATGAAATTGAAATTAAAAAATCAACTTTTATTGGACAAGCTTTCTTTGTAAAAACAGAAGAAGAAGCACTAAAAATAATTGAAGATGTAAAATCTGAACATAGGCAAGCCACACATAACTGCCATGCATATATAATCGGAGAAGATGCTTTAATTCAGAGATATTCTGATGATGGAGAACCAAGTGGTACTGCTGGAGTTCCCATGCTTGAAGTATTAAAAAAAGAAAAACTTAGAAATGTGCTTGTAATAGTTACAAGATATTTTGGTGGTATTAAACTAGGTGCAGGGGGACTTGTACGTGCTTACACAAAGGGAGTTTCCATTGCACTTGATGCTGCAAAAAGAGTTGTAAGACATGACTTTGATAGAATGAGCATTAAGTATGACTACACACATCATGGTGCAATAATAAATCTTTTAAACAATGAAAATTTTAAAATACTTGAAGAAAATTATACGGATAAAGTTGAAGTTGTAATAGATATATACAGTGATGATATTTTAAAAAAATTAAAAGATATGACAAGTGCAAATATTGAAATAGAAAAAATAAAGACAATCGAACTTCCAACAATAAATGGAGAAATTATGTACTAGGAGAATGATTATGGATTATAAAAAAGTTAGTGAAGATTTAGTAAATTGGTTAAAGGAAAAAGCAGAAGAAACTGGAGCAAAGGGTTTTGTGTTTGGACTTTCTGGCGGAATTGACTCTGCAGTAGTTGCAGCACTATCAAAAAGAGTTTTTCCAGAAAATTCACTTGGTCTTATCATGCCATGTGAAAGCATAGAAGACGATGCTAAAGATGCAAAACTTGTAGCAGAAAAATTAAATTTAGAAACTAAGACAATTGATTTAACACAGACTTATAGGACTCTTTTAAAATCATCCTTTGAATCAGACAATAAAATGGCAAAGTCTAATATAAAGCCAAGACTTAGAATGACTACAATATATTATTATGCACAAGATTTAGGATATTTAGTTCTGGGACCTTCTAATGCAAGTGAATGGTATGTGGGTTACTCAACTAAATATGGCGACTCTGGTGCAGACATTATGCCAATAGTAAATATTTTAAAGACTGATGTGTTTGAAATTGCAAAAGAACTTGGCGTACCCATGGAGATAATTGAAAAGAAACCTTCAGCAGGACTTTGGAAGGGTCAAACTGATGAAAATGAAATGGGCTTTACTTATGAAGTGCTAGATTCATATATCAGAGGAGAATCTGTGCCTGATGAAGAAACTAAAGAAAGAATTGACAGAATGCACAAAAACTCTTCTCACAAAAGAGTAATGGCTCCTAAATTTGAAATATAAAAATTTTGATTTTAAGGAGTTAAAATAATGTTAAAAGATAGAATTAATAATTTATAGGATTAATAATTTATTAATAATAATATTTTTTATGGTGCTATTTATTGGATTTTTTATTACAAAATAGGCAAGATTAATCATGATGCAATAAAACTTTATCTCTTGGTTATTGTTGTTCATACTGAAATTATGCTAATTATTTGTAAAATTAAAAAGAAGAATTAGATTATAGAAATTATTAAAATAATAATGCAAATAATAACTATTTCAAATATTTTTACAAACACAATAGGTAAAAAGAGTATTTGTCGCACATTATTTTAAACTCAAATCTTTTAAAATAAAAAATTTACAAAAAATTTATTACTATTTCATTGCAATTTGACTTAAATATTATATTTTTTAGTAAATAAGTATGATATTATTTAAAAATTTCATTTGGAGGCTGTAATGAGTAAATTAAAAAAAATTGTATTCTTAATACAGATGGTAAATACAAATATAAAACATACTTTTATTCAGATTCAAATAGAAACGAATTAATAGGCGTAACAAATTATTGTGATTGTTAATGAGAAAAATATTTAAAACCTTTGGCCTTTTAGTTTTAATAACGTTAATATTTAATATTTATTATTTTTATAGAAATGGTTTTTTGAATATAAGCCTTATAAAACATGATATTTTTATGTTATTTGTATATGTTATATTCTCACTAGTTTTATATAAATTAAAAGACAGATGATTCTAAAAATAATAACATACTTATAAATTTTTTTAAAATTTGTTGACAAAAAAATTTTAACTAAGTATAATACCATTTAATAAAATAATAAATGCATTGAAAGAGAAAAAGATATGTAGTAAGTTTCAAAGAGAGCAGGGACGGTGAGAGCCTGTAGATGAGCTCATATGTAATATTCACTCTAAAGCATGAAGGATGAATTAAGTAGGCCTTCACGGAAGTCACCGTTACCATAGACTAGAGATTGTTAGATCTTAAAAGAGGAGATTATTATATTTCGAATTTAGGTGGTACCGCGAATCCTTCGCCCTATATTGGGCGAGGGATTTTTTATTATTTTAAATAAAATTTTTGGAGGAAAAGATGAAAAATTTAAAAAAATTATCGAGAGTATTGACAGGGATTGCTATATCAGGACTATTAATTGCATGTCAGGGACAGAAAGAAGAAGTAAAAGAAACTGCAAAGGATAAAAGTGAACCTATAAAGATTGGTGCAATATCTTATATAGAACATATATCTCTTGATAATTCTATTAAAGGATTTGAAGATAGATTAAAAGAAAAAGGTATTAATGCAATAGTTGAAGTTGAAAACCTACAAGGAGATCAAGCACTAACTACAACAGTACCAAAGAAATTTGAAGGAGATGAATATAAATTAGTTTATGCAGTGGCAACTCCACCTGCACAAGGAGCAAAGACTGCACTACCAAATAAAAATATAGTCTATGCAGCTGTTAGCAATCCAATAAAGGCAGGACTTATTGAAGCACCAGATAAAATTGATCATGTGACAGGAGTTAATAATAAATCAGTTGCTAAAGAATATTTAACTTCATTCTTAGAATTATATCCAGATGTTAAAAGAATTGGAACTTTATATTCTCCATCAGAAGTTAATGCACAGGTTCAAGTAGAAGATTTAAAAAATGCTTGTGACGAATTGGGAATAAAATTGGAATTAGTTGGCATAAGTAGTATTAATGATGTATCTCAAGCATTATCAGGCATAGTAAATAAAATCGATGCATATTATGCAATAACAGATAATGTAGTAGCGGCGGCAGCACCAATTGTTGCTAAGACTTTACTTGATAATAAATTACCATCAGTTTCAGCAGAGGAAGGACAAGTGGTTAAAGGATTACTTATTAGTGACGGGGTTGATTATTATGAACATGGAAAACAAGCAGCTGATCTTGCAATAAGACTTTTAAATGGGGAAGATATTAAAAATGTTCATGCAGAAGACAACAAAGTTAAATCAAGAAAAGTAAATGAAAATACTGCAAAAGCTCTTGGACTAGATTTAAAATCTGATTATTTCAAAAATGCAATATTAGTGAAATAATATTTAAAAAATTTTAAAATAAATGCTTGACAAAATATTTTTAACTAAGTATAATAGCAATCATAAAATAATAAATGCGATGAAAGAGAGAAAGATATGTAGTAATTCTCAAAGAGAGCAGGGATGGTGAGAGCCTGCAGATGAGCTCATATGTAATATTCACTCTAAAGCATGAAGGATGAATTAAGTAGGCCTTCACGGAAGTCACCGTTACCTGAGACTAGAGATTGTTAGATCTTAAAAAGAGGAAATTGTATTAATTTCGAATTTAGGTGGTACCGCGAATCCTTCGCCCTATATGGGTGAAGGATTTTTTTATTATTTTAAATAAAATTTTTGGAGGAAAAAATGAAATATTTAAAAAGTTTATCAAAGTTAGCTATGGTTGGTTTAATGGCGTCAGCACTTGTTGCATGTGGAGGAGACAAAAAAGAAGAAACCACAACAAGTGCAGATGGCGAAAAAGTAAAAATTGGCGTTATATCTTATATCGATCAAATATCTTTAGACAATTCCATTAAGGGATTTGAAGACAGACTAAAAGAAGAAGGAATTAATGCTGAACTTGATATTGAAAACTTACAAGGCGACAATGCACTTACAACTACAGCACCTAAAAAATTCGAAGGTGATGAATACAAACTCGTATATGCAGTTGCAACACCATCTGCACAGGGAGCAAAGACAGCACTACCTAATAAAAATATAATTTATGCAGCAGTAACTGATCCAGTAGAAGCAGGACTTATTGAAGCACCAGATAAAATAACAAATATTACTGGTGTAAATGACGCAGTATCAGCTAAGGAACAACTTGAATCTTTCTTAAAGATTTATCCTGATGTAAAGACAATTGGAACACTTTACTCTACATCTGAAGCAAATTCCCTAGTTCAAATAGAAGACCTAAAGAAGGCTTGCGATGAACTTGGAATAAAGGCAGAAATTGTAGGAATAAATAATATCAACGATGTATCACAAGCACTTTCTACAATTTCAAATAAAATTGATGCTTACTATGCACTTACTGACAACACTGTTGCAGCAGCAGGACCAATAGTTGCAGAAATTTTAATACAAAATAAAATTCCATCAGTTTCAGCTGAAGAAGGACAAATGACAAGAGGGCTTTTAATGAGTGAGGGTGTAGATTATTACGAACATGGTAAACAAGCTGCAGACCTTGCAATTAGAATTATAAAGGGAGAAGATATTAAAAATGTTCACGCAGAGGACAATAAAAAATCTGCAAAGAAAATTAATGAAAAAACTGCTAAGGCATTGGGACTTGATTTAAATAATGAAAATCTAAAGGATGCAGAAATAGTAAAATAAAAACTAAATACTTTTAAAATAAAAATATTGGAAAAAAGACTTGACTTTAATTTGCTACTAGAATATAATTAATTCAAATTTTAATAAAAGCTGTGCAAGAGAAAAAAGAATTTTAGATGATTTTCAGAGAGTTGCCGTTAGGTGAGAGGCAATACATCGGAATTTAACATACACTCTTAAGCTTATTTGTTGAATTTAGTAGGCAAGTACGGAAGCCCCCGTTAACTAAGGCTAGAGGTTGTTGGACCTTAAAATGAGGTAATCTTTTTGATTATAAAATCGGGTGGTACCGCGAAGTCAGTCTTTCGTCCCAATGTGGATGAAAGACTTTTTTTATTTTGGAGGTATATAAATGAAATTTAGAAAGTTATTTGTTTTAGCAGTGATGTCAATGCTTCTTGTAGCATGTGGGACAAAGAATGAAGAAGTTAAGTCACAAGAATCAAATAGTAAAGTTAGTGTCGAAACAGAAGAATTAAAAAAAGTAGGAGTAATACAACTTGCAGATCACATAGCACTTGAAAGAGCAAGAGTGGGATTTGAAGATGAACTTAAAAAGACAAATCCAGATATTGAAATTATTTCAAAAAATGCAAATGGAGATCTTACTGTTGTTCCTCAAATAGTTAAATCTTTTAAAGATCAAAATGTAGATTTAATTTATGCAATAGCTACACCAGCTGCTCAAGGAGCAAAAAATGCGGAAAAGGAAATACCAATTATATTTAATGCTGTTACAGATCCAGTTAGCTCTGATTTAGTAGAAAATCTTGAAAGTCCTGAAGGCAATGTAACTGGCGTTAGTGATTACTTTTCAATAGTTGCACAAGTTGAAGAAATGATTGACATATTTCCAGAAGTAAAAAATATTGGAGTTATGTTTTCAACAAATGAATCAAACTCAAAGTTTCAAATTGAAGAGTTAAAAAAAGCAGCAAGTGATTTTGGACTTAATGTAGTTGAGGTAGGAGTTAACAATATAAATGATGTTTCAACTGCAATAAAAACTATTGAACCAAAGATAGATATATTTATGGCTATAACAGATAACACAGTTTCGTCAGCATCATCAATAATAGCAGAAAGCTTAAAGAAGGCAAATATTCCATCATTTGCTTCTGAAGAAGGACCAGTTGAAAATGGAATACTTCTAAGCCTTGGAGTAAATTACGAAAACCTTGGAAGAGAAGCGGCACATATGGCAGATGAAATTTTAAAAGGAAAGAAAGTTTCAGAAATACCAGTTGTTTTTTCTACAGATACTAAAAAAGTAGTAAATAAAAATACAGCAGAAGCACTTAATTTAAATAATGAAAAATTATTTGAAAATGCTGAAATAAAATAAAATTTAGGAGGAAGAAAGTTGAGTTCAGTATTAATTGAATCCATTGTCATGGGGTTAATATTCTCCATACTGACAATAGGAGTAGTAATAACATTTAAAATATTAGATTTTCCTGATATGTCAGTTGAAGGTACATTTCCACTTGGAGCATTTGCATTTGCTAAAATGCTTACATTGGGACTAAATCCAATACTTGCAATGATAGTTTCACTAGTTGCAGGAGCAATTGGCGGATATATAACTTATGTATTATTTAGAAAAGTAAAGATACAAGCAATACTTGCTGGAATACTAACAATGACATTTTTATATTCTGTAAATTTAAGAATAACTGGCACACCGAATATTACATTTTTCGATTATAAAACTGTGTTTCAACTTTTTGAAAAAGTTCCTAAACTTGCAATCTTAATCATAATAGCAGGAATTATTAAAATAGCAATGGACTGGTTCTTAAAGACAGAAAAGGGCTATTTACTACTTGCAACGGGAGACAATGAAACTCTAGTTAAGTCCCTTGGCAAGAACCCAGATAAATATGTATGTACAGGACTTATGATATCAAATGCACTTGCAGCACTTGCAGGAGCACTAATGGCACAATCAAATGGTTACGCTGATATAACAATGGGTCAATCAATAATTGTATCAGCACTTGCATCAATTGTAATTGGAGATGCTTTTTTAAAAAATTTATCTATATTAAATAGAACAACTAGAGCAATAATTGGAGCAGTTATTTACAGAATTATTTACGGAATTGCATTATACATTGGCCTTGCTCCAAGTGATTTAAAGGGAATTACAGCAGTAATAGTAGTTGCATTCTTAATTTATAATAATGTTTCGTCAAAAGGTTTAAGTGTATTAAAAGAGAAGAGGGAAGAAAATGCTAAAAATTAATAATTTATCAAAAACATTTAACAAGGGAATGGAAGAAGAAAATCAAATATTTAATAATTTTTCATTGGAAATTAATGATAATGAATGTGTAGCAATACTTGGGCCAAATGGTTGTGGAAAGTCTACATTATTTAATATGATAAGTGGTGCATTAAATCCTGATTCGGGATCAATTGAACTTGACGGAAAGGATTTGTGTAAACTTTCAGAAGACAAGAGAGCAATTCACATTGGAAAGGTAAATCAAGATCCATCAAAGGGAGTTGCATCTAGCTTAAATATACTTGAAAATATGTCAATGGCATATAAAAAGGGACAAAAATTTGGCTTCAGAAAATTAATCGATAAAAATAATATTGACCCAATTGTAGAAAAGTTAAAGGGAATTGGGTTAGGACTTGAAAACAAATTAAAAACTCAAGTTAAAAATTTATCAGGTGGACAAAGACAATCTCTATCACTTCTAATGGCTACAATAAAAAAACCAAATATACTTCTTCTTGACGAACACACAGCAGCACTTGATCCGAAAACTTCTAAGATAATTATGGATAAGACTAATGATTTAGTGAGAAAAGAAAATATAATGACACTTATGATTACTCACAATCTACGACATGCCATTGAATATTCTGACAGAATAATAATGCTAAATAAGGGCGAAGTAGTCTTGGATATAAAACCAAATCAAATAACAGAAGAAGAATTAAGTAGAATTTACAATGAAAAAATTGAAGAAAGCAATATTTTAGAATTAGAAAGATTAGAAAAAATTGCATAAAATATTTAGTTATGAGATTATAAGTTTTGTTTTATATAAATAGTAAAAATAATTACAAATAAAATAAATTAATATAAAAATAATCTAAAAAATCCTGCCTCATTATGGGTAGGATTTTTTAGTATTATAAATTAATATTTAAGTTCTTTATTAGAATAGATTGCATAAGTTAAAACAATCATTAGTATAAATATTCCAAGGTTAACTGCAACAGCTATGAAATTAATATTTGTACTTACAAAAGCATATGGTGCAAAGGCCATGTTAGGGAAGAATGAGATAACTGTTCCAAATACATCTCCTATAGTCTTTCCAATAGCTGTAAGTAGTACAACTAGAAATACAAATAATGCTGACACAGCATCTTGGTGGATTGAACTACTTGACATTGATGAGAAGAAAAATCCAATTGACATAAATACAAGTCCACTTCCTAGAAGTCCTACAAATATTTTAACAACTGCTTGAAGAATTTCATAAGTTGAAATATTTCCTAGATCAACACTACCAATATTTAAATTAGTTATTAGTAAACTAAATCCAAGTGTTGCAGCTGCCATTATAATTAAAAATAAAATATAAAGTAAAATATTTGCAGAGAATTTTGAAGTTACAATTTCAGACTTTGAAATTGGATTTGAATAAATATATTGAATATTTCCATTTGATTGTTCCTTTGCAAGAGAGTTAGCACCAAGTTGCATTGCAAATATAAAAATTAAAAATGCAAGATAGTGATATACAATTGAAAGGAAATCACTAATGTTCTTAAGATCAATATTGTCATAAAATCCAAGTATTTGCCTTGGACCTTCTCCAATAGTTTCAATTACTGAATTTAATAATGAGTTCATTTGTGGTTCAGCTAAGAAAGGATAGAATGCAAGCATAAGTCCCAATAAAATAATTAAAACTATTGCCCATGATATCATCTTGCCAAAATTAGATTTAAATTCCATATTAAATATCATTTTTATCCTCCTTTATTTCTGTATTCTTTGCTTCATTAAATACACTGTCGTCTTTAGACTTGGAAGTGATAAAAATAGTTTCTTCATCTGAAGTATTGTTAATTACCTTTTCTTTATATGCGTCATCTACAAATAAATTTGTCTTAGTGTTGTGAATTTCATCTTTTTGAGGTTCATTTTCTTCACTTTCTTCAATTTTTACACCTTCGACTTCATTAAATTCATTATTAGAATCTTCGTTAATAACAATAGTTGATTCAGTTACACCATTTACTTCATTAGCATCAACTGTGTTGTCGCTGTCATTAGTAGTTTCAGTAACTTCTTCTTTAGCTACTGGAGATACTGGTTTGGCAAAATTTTCTGGATTAGGATTATCTTCAGTGTAATAAGCCTTTATCTTATCATCTAATGTAGCATCTTTAAGTTCGTAGTTTACAAGATTTTCTTCATATATTACTTTTGATAATGAAGGAATTTCCTTGTCATAGTAAAGAATAGTTTCGTCATCTTCATCTTTAATAACTTTTGCACCAATTGATGTAAAGTAGTTAAGATTTCCTCTGTACTCAGGAATTATTAAAACTTTATCTTCTGCAATCTTTTGGTTATTGTATTCTATATTTTGAATTTTACCCTTAGATAAGTAAGCAATTCTTGAAGAATATTTTTTTGCTTCAGATAAATCATCTGCTAATAATAAAATTGTAGTACCTTCGCTCTCGTTTAACTTTTTAAGATGAGAGAAAAGTTTATTTACATCACTGTCATTTAAATCCTTAGTTGGATTATCTAAAATTAATAATCTTGGTTTAGTTATTAGAGCATTGATAATAGAAAGAATTTTCATTTCTCTAATATCTAGTGATGAAATTCTTCTAGAACCATTTAAACTAAAATAATCGCATAATAAGTCAATATCTTCTGTACTTGTTAGATTATGCGTATTTAAAGTTTTCTTTAAAAGAGAATTTATTTTAAGATTTGAATTTAAAATAAAATCTTCAAATACTAAACTCGTACTTTCTTTAATTTCCTTTGACTCTTTAAATGAGTCCATATCGTAAATCCTAATAGATCCATTATTAGGTTTTAAATATCCCATAATGATTTTAGCAAGAGTAGTCTTGCCAGCATTGTCAGTTCCCAATAGTGAGAAAAACTCGCCATCTAAAATTTCCAAATTAATATTGGATAGTACTCTTTGTTTTCCTATACGCTTAGACAGGTCAGTTATGACGATGGCACTCATATTATTCACCTCTTTTTAAATTGATAAATTCATTATACAATAAAAATAGATTAAATAAAAGTTGAGACTTCACTATAAAGCCATTTATTTGCATAATTTAGTTATAAATTTATAAAAGAAATAAAAATTGTGATATAATTTAAGTTTGAATGGAGGTTTACTAATGAAACTAGGAATCGTTGGACTTCCCAATGTAGGGAAATCTACTTTATTTAATGCGCTAACTAGTGCAGGAGCAGAAGCTGCAAATTATCCCTTTGCAACAATTGAACCAAATGTTGGTGTTGTAAATGTACCTGATGAAAGATTAGAAAAATTATCAGAACTTAGCGGTTCTGAAAAGATTGTGCCTGCTATTATTGAATTTTATGATATAGCTGGACTTGTAAAGGGTGCAAGTAAGGGCGAAGGACTTGGCAATCAATTTCTTTCTAATATTAGAGAAGTTGATGCAATAGTTCACGTAGTTAGATGCTTTGATGATGAAAATATAATTCACGTAGATGGTTCTGTTGATCCTATTCGTGATATTGAAAATATAAATTTAGAACTTATCTTTTCTGATTTAGAACAAATTGACAATAGATATTCAAAAATTGTAAAGAAAGCTAAGGCAGATAAATCTTTAAATAAAGAAAAGGAACTTCTTGAAAAGATTAAAGCTGCTCTTGAAGAAGGTAAATCAGCAAGACAAGTTGAGCTTGATGATGAAGAAAAGAAAATAATTAAAAATTACGCTCTTTTAAGTGCAAAACCTGTTATCTATGTATGTAATGTAGCAGAAGATGAAATAGGTAACGAAGACAATGAATATGTAAAGAGAGTAAAGGAATTTGCAAAAGAAAGCGGAGATGAAGTAGTAGTTATTTCTGCAGAAATTGAAGCGGAAATTGCTGTTCTTGATGCAGATGAAAAAGACTTATTCTTAGAAGAACTTGGACTTTCTTCATCTGGCCTTGATAAATTAATTAAATCAAGTTATAGCTTACTTGGACTAATATCATTTCTTACAACTGGCGAAATGGAAACAAGAGCTTGGACTATAAGAAAAGGTGCCAAGGCTCCAGAAGCTGCTGGAAAAATTCACACAGATATGGAAAGAGGATTTATAAAAGCAGATACTGTTTCTTATGAAGATTTAATAAGTTCAGGCTCTACTGCAGCTGCAAGAGATAAGGGACTAATAAGAAGTGAAGGAAAGGATTATGTCGTAGAAGATGGCGATGTAATTGTATTTAAATTTAACGTGTAAGGTGATTTATGTATAAAATTATTTCAATGGATTTAGACGAGACACTTTTGACATCTGACAAGATTATGACAGGAAGTTTTAAACCCTTTGTAAAGAAATTAAAGGACAATAATTATCTTCCAGTTATTGCAACGGGACGTGAATATTTTTCTGCAAAGAGATTTGTTGGAGATGTTGACATTGATCTTATCTGCAACAATGGAAATATTATTAGAAACAACTTAACTGGAGAAGTTAAATATATAAATCCTATAAAAAAAGAAGACTTAGATGAAGTTATGAGCTTTGACACAAATGACAATGTCTATTCAACTCTTCATGTGTCAAGAGATGATGGTATAAATCTCGTGTATAAAAAGAAGGGTTTTAAAACCTTTGATAAAACTTATGTGTATGCCTTTGACGGAAGAAATGAAGGTGTAGATGATTTTAATGATTTTAAGGGCACTCCACTTTCTATAGTTTTTGCTGGTCATTTTGATGAGCTTTCTGATATGAAGAATAGAATGGAAGAAAAATTATCTGACAGATTTAATTTCCACATTATGAAGATTAGAAGAGAGCCAAAGTGGATGCTTGAAGTTTTACAAAAAAATGGGGATAAATTCTTTGGCGTAAAAGAATATGCAGAAAATAAAAATGTAGATATGAAGGAAGTTTTGGCAATAGGTGATGACTCCAATGATAAAATGTTAATTGAAGGTGCAGGCCTTGGAATTGCCATGATTAATGCTGTAGATATTTTAAAAGAAGCTGCAGACTTAATATCTGATTACGACAATAACAATGATGGGGCTGTAAAAATCCTCGATAAGATACTTTTTGGGTGATTTTATGAATATAAATTGGTATCCAGGTCATATGAAAAAGACCATTGAGGATATTGAAAAAAAATTAAAACTTGTAGATTTTTGTATAGAAATTATTGATTCTAGAATTCCTTACTCTAGCAGAAATCCATTATTTAGAGAATTATTAAAATCTAAAAAAAGACTTTTAATATTTAATAAATCAGATTTATCAGATCCTGAACTAAATAAGAAATGGATGGATAGCATTACTGATGAAAATAATTTTGCTCTATCTTATAATGCGACTAAGCCTGATGTTAATAAAGTTGTAAAAAAATCTGAAGAATTAATGGAAAAAGAAATTAAAAAATATACAGATAAAGGGCTTAACAAGGGGCCTCTTCGTGCAATGATTGTTGGCATACCGAACTCTGGAAAATCAACTTTTATTAATTCAATTGCAGGCAGTAAATCTGCAAAAACAGGTAATAGACCTGGAGTAACTAAGACTAATCAGTGGATTAAAATTAATCCAAAGCTTCATCTATTAGATACGCCTGGAGTATTGTGGCCAAAGTTAGAGGATAAAGTTGGTCTTCACCTTGCCTTTACTGGTGCAATAAAAGATGAAATAATGGATAGGGAGACACTTGCTCTAAGATTAATAGAAAGACTTAGAAATATAGATACTAAAATTCTTGAAAAAAGATATGATTTAAAGGAAATTTCTGATATGGAACCAATTGAAATAATGGATGAAATTGGAAATAGAAGAGGCGCACTTATAAGAGGTGGACTAATAGATTATGAAAAAGTTAGTGGTATTGTCCTTGATGAATTTAGAAAGGGAATTTTAGGTAGAATAACTTTGGAGGATCCTGATGATTTTTAAAACTTATGAAGAAGATTTTGAAAAGACAGGTCATAAATTAATTGCAGGAATTGACGAAGTAGGAAGAGGATGTCTTTTTGGAGATGTAGTTTCCTGCGCAATAATTATGCCAAAGCAAATTTATATTGATGGCGTAAATGATTCAAAGAAATTAACTTTAAAGAAAAGAGAAGATCTATATATTAAAATCCTAGACAGTGCCTATGCAGTTGGTATAGGAAGAGCTAGTGCAGATATAATCGATAAAGTGAACATAAAAATGGCAACTCATATCTCTATGATTAATGCAATTGAGAATTTAAGAAATAAAAATGGAGAGAAAGTTTCTCCTGATTTACTTCTCATTGATGCAGAAAAATTAGACACAGATATAGAACAAAATTCAATTATTAAAGGCGATGAAAATTGTTATTCTATTGCATGTGCATCTATTATTGCTAAAGTTTATAGAGATAATTTGTGTAAGAAGTGGGGAGAATTATATCCTGGATATGGAATTGAAAAGCACAAGGGATATGCAACTAAATTTCACAGAGAAGCTTTAAAAGAAATGGGACCAAGCAAGATGCACAGGAAAACTTTCTTAAAGAATATAAAGTCATGGTAAATAAAAATAAATATTATGGAAATAAAGGCGAGGACATTGCAACTAGATTTTTAGAAAATAAAGGTTACAAAATTCTAGAAAGAAACTATAGATCACTTGGTACTGAAATAGATATTATAGCAAGGGATAAAAGTGAACTAGTTTTTGTAGAAGTAAAATCTAGAAACTCTAGAAAATTTGGAAATGCATCTGAGGCAGTAACCCCTTTTAAAATTCAAAATATAATAAAAACTGCAACATCTTATATAATGGAGAAGTCACTTTATGATATTCAGGTTAGATTTGATATTATTGAAGTTTATTTTAAGGAAAAGGAAATCAATCACATAATTTCAGCATTTATGCTATCTTAAACTAGGTTAATACCTAGTTTTTTTATTATACAAAGACTGTTATTTTAATAAACTATGTGTTATCATAGGTAATGAAATAAAACATAGTAATTTTGTATGATTAATTTTAATTAAAAAATTATAATTTTTAGTTATAAATGGAGGGTATATGACTGAGTTATTAAGAGTTGAAAATTTATCAGCAGGTGTAGAAGATAAGGAAATATTAAAAGATATTAACCTTAAAATTAATTACGGTGAAGTTCACGTAATTATGGGACCTAATGGTTCTGGTAAGTCAACACTTGCAAATGTAATTATGAACAATCCACAATATGAAGTGACAAGTGGAAAAGTATTTTTAGACGGGGAAGACATTACAGATTTATCAACTGACAAGAGAGCAAACAAGGGATTATTTATGTCCTTTCAAACTCCAGAAGAAGTCCCAGGAATTTCTGTAGAAAACTTTATTAGAACAGCAAAGTCTGCTAAAGAAGACAAGACGCTTTCTATTTTAAAATTTAAAAAACAAATAAAAAAAGAAATGGAAGAATTAAAAATGGATTCTTCTTATGCAGAGAGGTATTTAAATGTAGGATTCTCAGGTGGAGAAAAGAAAAAGAATGAAATCCTTCAAATGTTAATGCTTGATCCTAAGCTTGCAATACTTGACGAAACTGATTCAGGTCTAGATGTAGATGCAACTAGAATTGTATCAAATGGCATTGAAAAATTCTTAGGTGAAGATAATGCTGTATTAATTATTACTCACCACAAAGAGTTAATAAATAATATAAAGCCTGATTTTGTGCATGTAATAATGGATGGAAGAATTGTAAAAGAAGGAGATGCTTCTCTAATAGATAGAATTGAAAGCGAAGGATTTAACTGGATTAGAGAAGAGGTGAAATAACTTGACTAAGAAAATAGAAAAAACTTATGTTGAGGATATGGACCGTGGAGTTTATGATATAAAAAATAAATTCACTTTCAAATCTAAAACAGAAAAAGGACTTACAGAAGAAATAGTTAGACAAATTTCTAAGGAAAAAGATGAGCCACAGTGGATGCTTGAGAGCAGACTAAAAGCTCTTGAGATTTTTAATCAAAAAGAAAATCCTAATTGGGGACCAGATTTATCTGAAGTTGATATGAATGAAATTACAACTTATATAAGACCAGATGCTGAGATGACAGATGACTGGAAAAATGTTCCTGATGAAATAAGAGATACATTTGATAAATTAGGAATTCCTGAAGCTGAAAAGGAAGCAATGCTTTCTGGTGTAGGAGCACAATATGATTCAGAAATTGTATATCACAATATTCAGAAATATTTGCTTGATCAAGGTGTAGTTTACACTGATTTTGAAACAGGACTTAGAGAATATCCTGAAATAGTAAAGAAATATTTTAGCAAATGTATAACACCAAATTTACACAAGTATGCTGCTCTTCACTACGCAGTGTGGAGTGGTGGATCTTTTGTTTATGTTCCTAAGGGAGTTAAGGTAGATATACCACTTCAATCTTATTTTAGACTTAATGCTCCAGGTGCAGGACAATTTGAACACACTTTAATTATCATTGAAGAAGGTGCATATTGCCACTTTATAGAAGGATGTTCAGCTCCTAAGTACAATGTAATCAATTTACACGCAGGTGCAGTTGAGTTATTTGTTGGAGAAGGAGCTACATTAAGATATTCAACTATTGAAAACTGGTCTAGAAATATGTATAACCTAAATACAAAGAGGGCAATTGTTGAAAAAAATGGAAAAATAGAATGGGTATCAGGATCCTTTGGTTCAAAAGTATCAATGCTATATCCAGCTTCAATATTAGTTGGAGAAAATGCTCAAAGTGAATTTACAGGTATTTCTTTTGCAGGAGAAGGACAAAACTTAGATACAGGTTCACAAGTTGTTCACGCTGCTCCTCATACTAAATCTACAATTAACACAAAATCAATTTCTAAATCAGGTGGAGTTGCAATTTATAGAGGACTTGTTGACATCAAAGAAAATGCCTATGGATCTAAGAACTCAACATCATGTGAATCACTTATGCTTGATAGCGAGTCTAGATCAGATACAATACCTTCTATAAAAATTGAAAACAACGACATAGATATTGGGCACGAAGCTAAAATAGGAAGAATTAGCGATTCAGTTATATTTTATTTAATGACTAGGGGAATATCTGAAGAAGAAGCTAAACAAATGGTAGTTAGAGGCTTTGCTGAACCAATCGCAAAGGAACTTCCTATGGAATACGCAGTTGAGATGAATAACTTAATTAATCTTGAACTTGTTGGAGCTATTGGGTAGGTGAAAGATGAAGACTATAACAGGAAATAAAATAGCTTTTAAAACTTTTAATTTTTTAAAAGTCAATGAAACAGAAATTGAAATCCCTGAGTTAAAGGGAAAATTATATAGAGAAGAAGGGGAAAAAAGTCCTCTAGAGTTAAAGGAATTTAATGAAATAGAATATGGGGTTTCTAAAGAAGCACTAGATCTTAATAGAGAATATTTAAATTTCTATAACGCATATGAAACAAAAGAATGTGAAGAAAAGGACTTTGGTTTAAAATCATTTGAATTAGATGATGAGTACTCTGAACTTTTTGACCTTCATGATCTAATTGCAGAAAAAAATTCAAAATTAAGACTTGTACTAGACTACACTTCACAAGGTAATTCTGAAAAGTTTAGAAATTCTGTAATTAGAATACTCGCTCGTGAAAATTCAGATGTAGAAGTATTTGTAATTCAAAGAGATGATATAAATACAATCTCCTTAGAATCAATTGGAGTTTATGCTTGTGAAAATGCAAATGTTAAAGTTCATCAATATGAACTTGGAACTAAGAAACTTTACACAAACTACAAATGTGAATTAATTGGTGAAAAATCAAATTCTATTGTTGATTCAGTTTATTTTGGCCAACAAGATGAATATTTAAATATGAGCTATGACATGATTCACAGAGGTGCAAAAACTGAAAGTGATATTTTAGTTAATGGTGCTCTTAAAGATAGATCAAATAAGAATTTTAAATCTAATTTACAATTTATAGAAGGAGCTAAGGGAGCAGTTGGTTCAGAAGAAGAATATTCAATACTTCTTGACGAAACAGTTCACTCCATATCAGTTCCTCTAATGCTTGCTCACGAAGACGATGTAGTGGGAAACCACGCTTCAAGTTCAGGTAAGCTAGATATGGATCAAATTTTCTATTTAATGACTAGAGGCATAAGCTGCGAAGAAGCAGAAGCTTTAATAGTTGAATCTAAATTCTCTGGAGCAATTGATAAACTAAATGATGAAGAACTTGAAAATGAAGTTTGGGAAGTTGTAAGAGAAATTATAAAGAGAGGTAATTAATGTTCACAAAAGAAGAAATAAAAAATATAAGATCAGAATTTCCTTTTTTGAATTTAAAACCAAATGGCAAAGATATAATTTATTTTGACAATGGCGCTACAACTCAAAAGCCAAGAGAAATAATAGATAATATAGTAAACTTTTACGAAAGTGAAAATGGAAATCCTCACAGAGGAGCTCACTATCTTGCAATGAAATCTACAGAAGTTTATGAAAATGCAAGAGAAAAAGTAAGCAAGTTTATAGGTGCTGAAAAATCAAGTGAAGTTGTATTCTTAAGAAATGCAACTGAAGCATTAAATCTTGTAGCATATAGCTATGGAAGAAATAAGCTAGGTGAAGGTGATGAAATATTAATTTCAATAATGGAACATCATTCAAATATAGTTCCATGGCAAGAAGTTTGCAAGAAAACTGGAGCAAAGCTTAAATATGTATATGTAGATGAAGATATGCAAATTCCATTTAAAGAATTTGAAGAAAAAATTACTGAAAAGACAAAGATTGTATCAATAACAGGTGCTTCAAATGTAGTTGGAACTTATCCTGACATTAAAAAAATCGTAAAATTCACAAGAGAGAATTCTAATGCAATTATTATTCTTGATGGAGCACAATATGTACCTCACAAGAAAGTAAATGTTAAAGAACTAGATGTAGATTTTATGGCATTTTCAGGTCACAAAATGTATTCTGCACTAGGAATTGGAGTTTTATATGGCAAGGAAAATTTATTAAATGAACTTGAACCATTTTTAACTGGTGGGGACATGATTGAATATGTCTATGAAGATCACACAACATTTTTAGATGCTCCTCAAAGATTTGAAGCGGGAACAGTTAATGTTGAAGGTGCTGTTAACTTAGCAGCTGCTATTGATTATGTAAATAAATATGGCATGGAAAAAATTGAAGAACATGAAAAATATTTAACAGATTATTGCTATGAAAAACTAAAAAATCTTGATTATCTAGAAGTTTATACAACAAGCAATAAAAACAGAGCTCCAGTGATTTCATTTAATTTCAAAGAAGCTCATCCTCATGATGTAGCCTCTATACTTGACACCTATGGAATTGCCATAAGATCAGGCCATCACTGTGCACAACCACTTCACAGATTTTTAGGTTCAAACTTCTCATGCAGAGCAAGTTTTGGAATTTATAACACAGTAGAAGAAATTGATTATTTTGTTAAACATCTTGAAGATGTAAGGGAGGTCTTGGGAATTGGATCTAAATAGTATTTATACAGAACTAGTTTTAGAACATTCTAGAAATAAACAAAATAGAAGAGATTTAGAAGAATATACTCACAAAGAGCTTGGACACAATCCTAGCTGTGGGGATGAAATAACTTTACAATTAAATGTCAAAGATAATGTAATTGAAGATATTTCTTATACTGGACATGGATGTGCTATTTCACAAGCATCCACTTCAATAATGTGTGACAATGTAAAGGGATTAACAGTTGATGAAGCTATAAAAAGAGCAGATAAATTTATTGGAATGGTCAAAGGACAAATTCAAGATGAAGATGAGCTAGAAGATCTTGACGATGCAGTAGCTTTTGAATCAATTCAAAATTTGCCAGCTAGAGTTAAATGTGCTGTTCTTTCATGGTACACATTAAAAGATATTTTAGAAAATGACAAAACTGAAGGATCATTTACTCCGTGATGAGGTGATAAGATGAAACTTTCAACAAAGGGTAGATATGGATTAATGGCCATGTATAATCTTAAAGAGAACATGGGCAAGGGGCCTATAGCTCTTAAAGATATTGCCAAAGATGAAAATTTATCAGAGTCATATCTTGAACAACTTTTTACACTTCTTAGAAAGGCAGGACTTGTAAAGTCAATAAGAGGTGCAGGTGGAGGATATGAACTTTCTAGAGATCCAAAAGATATTGCCATAGGTGATATTATAAATGCTTTAGAAGGTGATTTAAGTCTTTCCTGTTGTGACCTTGGTAAAAATGAAAATTGTAATAAATTAAAAGAATGTGCAACAAGAGATATTTTGAATAAACTTCAAGGGAAAATTGAAGTAGCAATGGAATCAATGACTCTAGCAGATATGTGAGGCAAATAATGATTTATTTTGATAATGCTGCAACAACTAGGATTTCAAATAATGTGTTAGAAGCAATGCTACCATATTTAAAAGAAAATTATGGCAATGCTTCTAGCATTTATTCTTTAGGGCAAAGATCAAGGGCGGCAATTGAAAATTCTAGAATAAAAATTGCAGAAATTTTAAAAGTAAAGCCCAGTGAAATTTATTTCACATCATCAGGTTCAGAATCTGACAACTGGGCTATAAAAGATATATTGAATAATAAAGATAAAAATCATATAATATCATCAAGGATTGAACATCCCGCTGTTTTAAATTCTTTAAAGTATGTTAAAAATAAAGGTGTAGATGTAACGCTTTTATCAGTAGATGAATTTGGAAATGTAAATTTAGATGAACTGAGAGATGAAATAAGTGATAATACAGGGCTTATTTCAATTATGTTTGCCAATAATGAAATAGGAACAATTGAGCCAATTGCTGAAATTTCAAAAATAGCAAGAGAGCACAATATTTTATTTCACACAGATGCAGTTCAAGCAGTTGGGAATGTAAAATTCAATTTAAAAGATTTGGATGTAGACATGATGTCTATATCTGGGCATAAACTTGGAGCCCCAAAGGGAATAGGAATTTTATATATAAAAGATGGTACAGAAATTAATTCATTTATTCACGGCGGTTCTCAAGAAAGAGATAAGAGAGCATCTACAGAAAATGTAGCATCTATTGTGGGAATTGCAAAAGCAATTTCAGATGCTTATGAAAATATTGATAAAAATATAGAATACACAAGAATGCTCAGAGACTATATGCTTGAAAAACTTTTAAATGTAGATGGGATAATTTTAAATGGACCAATTGAAAATAGACTTCCAGGTAATATTAATGTTTCTCTAAAAAATGTAAAACCACAGACTATGGTTAGATTTTTAGATATGTATGATATTTGTGTATCTCAAGGCTCAGCTTGTGCTGCAGGAAGTATTGAACCATCTTATGTTCTTGAGGCAATTGGAAGAAATGAAGAACTTGCTCTTTCCATGATTAGAATTTCACTTAATCACAATAACACGAGAGAAGAGTGTGATTTTGTATTTGATAAAATAATAGAGGGAATGAATAAGTTTAAGAATAGGTGATATAATGATGGAACAAATTTCTGGTAATGCAGCTAGATTTATGATTTATGCCTTGATAATATTGTCAATACTTTTAATGTTTCTTGCGACTTATTATTTAATAAATATAGGCAACAGATATATAGAGAATAACAAAAGGCTAAAAGTAGACATAAAGTTAATTACCAAGATTTTTATTGGGATTGTTATATTATATTTAATCTCAATAATATTTAATAAATATGCAATTTTAGGATACACATTGTCATCAGTAATTATTGCAATAATTTTTGCATATATTATAGATCCAATAGTAAATTACTTAGAGAGAAAGGGAATTAAAAGATCTTTTGGAGTAATAATTGTCTATATAAGTGCTTTTGTAATTTTTGCAGTCTTAATAGTGTCTGTAATTCCAAAAACTATAAATGAAATATCAAACTTACTTGCAAGTATACCAAGCATGGTTGATTCAATAACTAAAACATCAAATGAATTTTTAACAAATATTTTTGCTAAATTTAACATTGAACTTCCAGAAAATATTATAAATATATATAACGACACTAAATCAGTTGAATCAAGTTCAGTAAGTCAAAGTGAATTACAAACTCCTGAGATACTTACAAATATTTTAAATTCTATGAGGACAACTATTAATGCCTTAATAGTAAAAATGCAAGCATCTGCAATGGAATCACTTACAAATATAGTTTCAAAAATATATGGAGTTGTGACAAGTGTATTTAGAATAGTTTTAATAGTTATTTTCTCATTTTATTTCTCTGTTGATAAAGAAAAATTTACAAGAGATATAAAAAAATCAATACCAAATAAATATAGAGAAGATATTACATTTTTAGGAACTAGAATTGACACTGCTCTACAACAATTTATTAGAGGAAGACTATTAATGGCAATTTTTGTAGGATTCTTAACTATGATTTATCTACTAATACTTAGAGTTGATTTTGCAATTGTTATAGGTCTTATTACATGTGTTGCCGATATAATTCCATATATAGGACCATTTTTAGGATATTTACCTGCGGCTCTTTTTGCATTTATGGATTCTCCAATAAAAGCTCTTTGGGTTACAATTTTATTCTTCTTAATTCAGTGGTCAGAAAATAATATTCTTGCACCAAAACTTATTGGAAATACAACTGGGCTTAATCCTCTTGTAATTTTAATTTCAATTATTATTGGTGGGGGAATATTTGGAGTTTGGGGAATGGTAATATCAGTCCCTGTAGTTTCAATTGGAGTTATATTCTTTGATTACTTTAAAATGAAATACAATGATGCTAACAGCTCTAATTGACAATTATTTGTATTATAATTATAATATCTATAGCACATCCTCCCTGGGAATGGGAGGATTTTTAAATAGGAAGGGTGTAGAATGAAATATTTAGGTTTACATGATATAAGATCGGAATTTTTAAAATTTTTTGAATCTAAGGGACATTTAATTTTACCAAGTTTTTCTTTGATTCCAAAAAATGATAAATCACTATTATTAATAGGTGCTGGTATGGCTCCAATGAAAAAATTTTTCACTGGAGAAGCTTTGCCGCCAGCAAAAAGAGTTACTACTAGTCAAAAATGTATTAGAACTGGCGATATAGACAATGTTGGTATAACAGATAGACATGCAACATTTTTTGAAATGTTAGGAAATTTTTCCTTTGGAGATTATTTTAAACATGAAGTAATTCCATGGGCATGGGAATTTTTAACAGTAAATCTTGAAATTGCTAAAGAAGATTTATGGGTTACAGTTTATCACGAAGATGATGAAGCCTATAATATTTGGAAAAATGATATTGGTGTTCCAGAAGAAAGAATTATTAGACTTGGCAAAGAAGATAACTTCTGGGAACTTGAAGTTGGTCCAAGTGGTCCATGTTCAGAAATTTATGTAGATAGAGGACTTGAATATGGATCTAGTGATGAAAGACCAGGAGGCGAAGGAGATAGATTTATAGAAGTTTGGAATCTAGTTTTCACACAATTTGATAAAGACGAAGCTGGAAATTATAATCCTTTAGCACATCCAAATATTGATACAGGAATGGGTCTTGAAAGAATAGCTACTGTTCTTCAAAAAACAGACAATATTTTTGAAATTGATGCAATAAAAGACATTATAAAAAGAATCTCAGAAGTTTCAAATGTGGAATATGGAAAAGATGATAAACTAGATATTTCATTTAGAGTTATCACAGACCATGTTCGCGCCATGACATTTATGATTTCTGATACAATTGTACCTTCAAATGAAGGAAGAGGATATGTCTTAAGAAGACTTATTAGAAGAGCTGCAAGACATGGAAGAAAGTTAGGAATTAAAGAAGCATTCTTATCAGAAATAGCTGATTTAGTAATTGACTCCTGGGGTGTTGAGTACAAAGAATTAATTGAAAATAAAGATTCAATTAAAGAAATTATAAGAAGAGAAGAAGAAAAATTCTTAGAAACAATTGAACAAGGTTTAGTTAGACTAAATAATCACATTGAAGATTTGAAAAAAGCTGATAAAAAAGTATTAGATGGAAAAGATGCATTTAAACTTTACGACACTTATGGATTCCCAATTGACTTGACAGAAGAAATCTTAAAAGAAGAAGGTTTTGAAGTTGACATGGGTGGCTTTGAAGAAGAAATGAATAAACAAAAAGAAAGAGCAAGATCAGCAAGAGAAGATTCAAACATTGGTTGGTCTAATCAAGATGATAAGAATTTGTTTGAAGGACTTTCTAATGAATTTTTGGGATATGAATTTGATGAATCTGATTCTAACATCACAAGAATTATTTCTGATAGTGAAGAAGTAGAAGAACTTAATGAAGGCGAAGAAGGCATAGTAATTCTTGACAGAACTCCTTTTTATGGTGAAAGTGGTGGACAAGTTGGAGATACTGGAATAATATATAACAACGATTTTAAATTAGAAGTTACTGATACTAAGAAAACTAAAGACGAATTACACCTACATTTTGTAAAAGTTTTAAGTGGAAAAGCAACTAAATCTAAAGTTAAAGCTGAAATTGACGCTAAGAGAAGAAATAATATTAGAAGAAATCACTCAGTAACTCATCTTCTACACAAAGCTTTAAAAGAAGTTTTAGGTAGTCATGTAAACCAAGCTGGTTCACTTGTAATGGAAGATAGAATGAGATTTGACTTTTCTCATTTTGAAGCTATGACAAGAGAAGAAATTGAAAAAGTAGAAGCAAGAGTTAATGAAAAGATATTTGAATCTCTTCCAGTAAAAACTACAGTAACAGGTATTGATAAAGCTAAAGAAATGGGAGCTATTGGTCTATTTGAAGATAAATATCATGAAGAAGTAAGAGTTCTATCAATGGGAGATTATTCCATGGAACTTTGTGGTGGAACTCACGTTAATAATACTTCTGAAATTTCTATGTTTAAAATAATATCAGAAAGTGGTATAAGTAATGGTGTTAGAAGAATTGAATCTATAACAGGACCAGCAGTTTATAAATATTTAAATACATTAAAATCAGAACAAGAGGAAATAGCTTTTGAACTTAAAGCTAATAAAGAGGAAATAGTTCAAAAAGTTAAAGCTACTACAAAGAGCTTAAAAGAAGCTAATAAGGAAATTGAAAGATTAGAACATAGTCTAGCTAAGGAGCAAATTAGTGGAATTACAGATTCTGTAAAAGAGGTAAATGGTATAAATTATGTTACAGAAAAATTTGAGAATGTAGATGTCAACACACTTCGTGATTTAGCTGATGAAGTTAGAACAAAAATTGGATCAGTTGTAGTATTATTTGCTACAGTAAACGATGGAAAGCTTAACTTTGTATGTGCTGTGTCTAAAGATTTAGTTGATAAAAAGATATCAGCAGGTAATTTAATAAAAGAAGTTGCAAAAGTTGCCGGAGGCGGCGGAGGTGGTAGACCTGATATGGCTACTGCTGGAGCAAAGAATCTTGATAAAATTGATGATGCTTTAAATGTATTGACTGAATTATTATAATATTACAAATTACCTTTTTTATGTTATAATTAGTCTGGAGGTATATTATGGATCAAAATAACAATAATACGCAAATATTTGAAAAGAAAGCTTTGGAACAAGAAAGAATTAAGAGTATTTTAAAAGTTGTTTATAATGCACTTGAAGAAAAAGGTTATAATCCCATCGATCAAATTATTGGATATATCTTATCAGGCGATCCCACATATATAACAAGCCATGATAATGCAAGATCCATGATAGCAGAAGTAGAACGAGATGAGCTTTTACAAGAATTATTAAAAGTTTATTTAGAGATAAAGTAATTAATTTATGAGATGGACCAGTCCATCTCATATTTACATATTTAATATGTACCTATAAAGGGTGGGTTTATGAGTAGAATTTTAGGGCTAGATGTTGGAGATAAGTGGATAGGTGTTGCAATAAGCGATGAATTAATGCTTACAGCGCAACCTCTTGAAACCATAAAAAGAGAATCCAATAAAATAGCTTATGAAAAAATTCACAATATAATACTAGAGAAAAATATTGATAAAATAGTGGTAGGTCTTCCAAAAAATATGAACAATACACTTGGACCACAAAGTGAAAAAGTCATTAAATTTGCAACTAAATTAAAAAATAAATTCAAAATAGACATTGAATATATGGATGAAAGAATGACAACTTTAATGGCGGAACAAGTGTTAATTGAAGGTTCAGTTAGAAGAGAAAATAGAAAGAAATATATAGATAAAATAGCTGCGACATATATTTTACAAAGCTATATGGATCAAAATAGGTAAGGTGGAAAATGGAAAAAATAAAACTATATGATGAAAACAATGTAGAAAAAGAATTTTTTGTAGATGCAAAATTTTCAATTGATGATACTGATTATGTAGCACTTTTAACCGATGAAGATGATCCAGAAATCTATATATTAAAAATAATTGAAGATGAAAATGGAGAAGAACTTCTTTCTGGAATTGACGACAAAGAACTTAAAGAAGCTCAAAGTGCATACGAAGAACTTCTTAATGAATTAGAGTAGGTGAAATTATGCCAGCAAATATTGAACAAGTGAAAAATATATTAAAAGATAATGGTTATAAATATACTTCACAAAGAGCAACTGTATTTGAAACTTTTGTTGAAAACAGTGACAAGCACTTAACTACTGAAGAAGTATACAACTTGATTTCAAAGAAGCATCCTGATTTAGGAATTGCTACAGTTTATAGAAATGTACAGCTATTTACTAAACTTAATATATTAGATCAAATTATTTTTGATGATAATATAGTTAGATATGAACTTAGAATTCCTCATGAAGGTCACAGACATCATCACCTAATTTGCATGAATTGCGGAAAAGTTGAAGAATTTGACGTCGACAATTTAGGCGAAATTGAGAAAGAAATAGAAGCAAAGAAGAATTTTAAAATAATTGACCACACTCTAAAATTTATGGGTTATTGCGAAGACTGCCAACACAAAATTGAGGAGAAGGCAAAATTAAATGAAAAACAATAACAAATTAAAAATTATTCCCCTGGGAGGACTCCATGAAATTGGAAAAAATATGACAGTTATAGAATATCGTGATGATATTATTATAGTTGACTGTGGTATGACTTTTCCAGAGGATGAAATGCTTGGAATTGACGTGGTAATACCAGATGTTAATTATTTAATAAATAACAAGCAAAAAATAAAAGGTCTTGTTCTAACGCATGGTCATGAAGATCATATTGGAGCAATACCTTATGTACTAAGAAAACTAGATTTAGATATTTATGGTACAGCTCTTACTATTGGTTTACTAGAAAATAAACTTAAAGAACATAGATTATCAAGAGATAAATTACATGTAGTAAAAGCAGGAGATAGCGTTAAACTTGGAAAAATGGAAGTAGAATGGATTAATGTAAATCACTCAATTCCAGATTCATGTGCTCTTGCTATTAAGACACCACTTGGATATGTATATCACTCAGGTGATTTCAAGGTAGACTTTACTCCAATAAGTGGAGATGTTATAAATCTTCCAAGAATTGCAGAAATTGGAGAAAAAGGTGTTATAGCAATGATTGGAGAATCTACAAATGTTTTAAGAGAAGGATACACAATGAGTGAATCCAAAGTTGGAGAGACATTTAACAGATTGTTCCAATCTCTACAAGATAATAGAATTATAATTGCAACATTTGCATCTAATGTACACAGAGTGCAACAAATAATAAATGCAGCTGAAAAATATGGAAGAAAGGTAATTCTTTCAGGCAGATCTATGTTAAATGTAACTGATACTGCAAGAAGACTTGGACAGTTTAGAGTAAAGAAAGATACAATTGTCGACATTAGAAACATGGATAAATATGATGATAATGAAATTGTATTTATTACTACAGGTTCACAAGGTGAACCAATGTCAGCACTTACAAGAATAGCTTATGGTGAACATAAGAAGATTGAACTTACTCCAAATGATGCAGTAATACTTTCAGCGACACCAATCCCTGGCAATGAAAATGCTGTAACTAAGGTAATTAACAGACTTCTTGAGAGAGGAGCAAAGGTAATTTATGAAACACTTTCTGAAATTCACGTTTCAGGCCACGCTTGCCAAGAAGAGTTAAAGTTAATATTAAGTTTAGTTAAGCCAAAATATTTTATACCGGCACATGGCGAAGTAAGACATTTAATGAAGCATGCTGAAATAGCTACAAAAATGGGTATGGATGCAGATAATATATTTATAATGGAAAATGGTAATTGCTTAGAAATATCTCAAAAAGAGGCCAAACTCGTGGGAGATGTTCCTTCTGGAAATATTCTAGTAGATGGTCTTGGAATTGGAGATGTAGGAAATATTGTATTAAGAGATAGAAAACATCTGTCTGAAGATGGATTAATTATTGTAGTAATTAGTATATCTAGACAAGGCAAGGTTATTTCTGGGCCTGATATTATCTCTAGAGGATTTGTATATGTGAGAGAATCTGAAGATTTAATCGAAAATGCAAAGAATGTCGTAAGGAAAATATTAGACGAAAACTCTGGAGAAAAGCTAACTGACTGGAATGGCTTGAAGTCTGATATTAGAGATAATTTAAGATCATTTATATTTAAAAATACAAAGAGAAATCCTATGATATTACCAATTATTATGGAAGTTTAGGATGTTAAGGGAATCGATTAGGTTCCCTTTTTTAGAGGGATAATTCATGACAAATATTAATTACGATTATATAGAAAATTATTTGAGAGATATCATTAAAACTGAAGATGAAAAACTAATAGAGATGGAAAAATATGCACAGGAAAATCATGTTCCAATTTTAGAAAGAGAAACAGAAGAATTTATAAAATTTTTAATTTCTATTACTAAACCAAAGAAAATATTAGAGCTTGGCACTGCAATTGGATATTCTTCAATTGCCTTTGCTAAGTTTTCTAAAAATATTAAGAGAATAGACAGCGTTGAACTCAGAGAAGATATGGTAGAAATTGCAAAGAAAAATATTGAAGATGAAAGTCTTTCTGATATAATTTATGTTTATAACAGTGATGCATATGAATTCTTACAAGATTTAGAAGAAAAATATGACATGATTTTTATAGATGCAGCAAAGGGACAATATGAAAAATATTTTACAAGTGCACTTAAAAATCTAAATGAAAAGGGAATTGTTATTTGCGACAATGTTCTATTTAAGGGTATGGTTGCAGAAGATGATTTAGTTGTAAGAAGAAAAAAAACTATTGTAAAAAGACTTAGGACTTTTTTAAGTGATATATCAAATGATGATAAATTTATTTCTTCAATCGTACCAATTGGAGATGGAGTATTATTAGTTAGGAGAAAAGATGAAGAAGATTGAACTTTTAGCACCAGCAGGTGATAGAAATAAATTAAAAATGGCTGTAGAATACGGAGCTGATGCAGTATATCTTGGTGGAGAAAGTTTTGGACTTAGAAAAGCATCAAAAAATTTCTCTATTGAAGATATAAAATGGGCTGCTGATTATTTACATGAAAGAGGAAAAAAACTCCACGTAACTCTAAATATAATTCCTCACAACAAGGATATTGTAGGAGTAGAAGATTATATTAAGAAGTTATATGATATTGGAGTAGATGCACTTATAGTAGCTGATCCTGGAATGTTTATGAAAGTTAAAGAGGTTGCCTCTGATTTTCCAATTCATATTTCAACTCAAGGTTCAGTAACAAATACTGAGACTGTTAAGTTTTGGCAAAAGCTTGGAGCTGAAAGAGTTGTAATGGCAAGAGAACTTAGCCTAAAAGAAGTATCAGATATTATAAAAGAAGTTGGAGATTCTATAGAAATTGAAACTTTCCTACACGGTGCAATGTGTATGTCCTATTCAGGTAGATGCCTTTTATCAAATTATATGACTGGTAGAGATGCAAATATGGGTGACTGTGCCCAACCTTGCAGATATAAATATCATTTAGTTGAAGAAAAAAGACCTGGGGAATATTTCCCTATTGAAGAACATGATGAGGGAACATTTATCATGAACTCAAAGGATCTTTGTATGATTGAACACATAGATGAGATGATTGAAGCAGGCATTTCTAGTCTTAAAATTGAGGGACGTGTTAAGAGCGAATATTATCTAGCAACAGTTATTAGATCTTATAGAATGGCAATTGACAAATATTATGAAGATCCAGAAAATTATAAATACGATCCTTATTATTTAGAAGAAATTAAAAAGGTAAGTCACAGAGATTTCACTACGGGATTTTTCTTTGGGAAGGCAAATGAAGATTCTCAAGTTTATGAAGATAATTCCTACATTAGAGGATATGACTTTATTGGAATTGTAAGAGAATATGATGAAGATACAAAAATTGCAACAGTTGAACAAAGAAATAGAGTCTTTGTTGGGGAAGATATTGAAATATTTGGACCAGGGGTTAAACATTTTGATTATAAAATAGAAAAAATGTATAATGATAAGGACGAGGAATTTGAAGTTGCAAATCACGCACAACAATTATTCAAAATAAAAGTAGAAGAACCTATTAAACCAGGTTATCTTTTAAGGAGAGAAAATATTGACTAATCCATGCATTATTGGAATATGTGGTGGCAGTGGAAGTGGAAAAAGCACAGTTACAAGAAAATTAATAGATCTTGTGGGAGATGAAAATGTATCTGTAATAGAACAAGATTCATATTATAAAGATCAGTCACATCTTGAATTTAGTGAGAGAGTAAAGACAAATTATGATCATCCCTTTGCTTTTGACAACGAACTTCTCTTAGAGCATTTAAAAATGCTAAAAGATAATAAGACCATAGACAAGCCAATTTACGACTTTTCAGAACATAATAGAAAAAAAGAAACTGAAAAAATTTATCCTAAATCAATAATTATTCTTGAAGGAATATTAATATTTAATGAAAAAGATTTATTAGATATTTGCGACATAAAAGTCTTTGTGGATACAGACTCAGATGTTAGAATAATTAGAAGAATTAAAAGGGATATGAAATATAGAGGCAGAAGCCTTGATTCTGTAATAAATCAGTATCTAGCAACAGTAAGGCCTGCCCATCTTCAATTCGTTGAACCTTCAAAGAGATATGCAGATATTATAATTCCAGAAGGTGGAGAAAATGAAGTTGCAATTGATCTTTTATACCAAAAAATTAAATCAATTGTGTAAAAAATATTTGACAAAGATAAAATACTATGATAAAATACATCTGTTATTAAAGAAGAAGTCCGCTTCTCACCTAATGGCATGAGCTTATTGGGTTGTTTGAAAATTATGATGATTTTGCGGGCATCTTTTGATGCCTGCTTTTTTAATTTACGGAGGTGCTTAGAAATTAAAGAACTTCAAATCAATGAAGAGATAAGAGAGAAGGAAGTCAGACTAGTAGACGAAAATGGAGAACAACTTGGAGTTGTTTCTACAAATAAAGCTATTGACATGGCTATTTCTAGAAAACTGGATCTTGTAAAGGTTGCTCCAAATGCAAAACCACCAGTATGTCGTTTAATGGATTATGGTAAATACAAATACGACATGGAGAAAAAAGAAAAAGAAGCAAAGAAAAAACAAAAGGTTATTAATATTAAAGAGCTAAGATTTAGCCCAAATATTGAAGATCATGATTTAAATACTAAAGCCAACAGAGCTATTGATTTCTTAAAAAATGGTGATAGAGTTAAGGTTTCAGTAAGATTTAGAGGTAGAGAAATGGGCCACACTGATCTTGGAAGAGAAGTTCTAGACAAATTTGTTGATTTAATTTCTGAGTATGGAGTTGTGGACAAAAAACCTAAAATGGAAGGAAGAAGTCTTGTGATGTTCCTTTCAGAGAAAAAAGACGATGACAAGTCTAATAATTAAGGAGGATTTTTATGGCAAAAATGAAAACTCACAGAGCTTCCGCTAAAAGATTTAAAAGAACTGGCTCTGGAAAGTTAAAGAGATTTAGTGCTTTTAAAGGGCATTTAACTGGTAAAAAAACTGCTAAGAGACTTAGAAAACTAAGAAAAAGCGGTATTGTATCTAAAGGTGATCAAAAGAGAATTGATCACATGATTCCGTAATTAGGAGGGAAGAAAATGGCTAGAATTAAAAGAGGCGTTAACGCAAAGAAAAGACATAAAAATATTCTAAAACAAGCAAAAGGATATTTTGGTGCAAAATCTAAATTATTTAGAACTGCTAATCAAGCTGTTATGAAATCTCTTAACTACGCATACATTGGAAGAAAACAAAGAAAAAGAGATTTTAGAAAACTATGGATTACAAGAATTAATGCAGCTGCAAGACTTAATGGCATGAGCTACTCAAAATTCATTTCAGGTCTTAAGAAAGCTAACATTAACATTAACAGAAAGATGCTTTCTGAAATGGCAATTAATGATCCAGCTGGTTTTACAAAACTAGTAGAAATAGCTAAAGAACAATAAGAGAATGCTCCCTTATGGGAGTTTTTTTTATTCCAATTTTTATTTAATTATTTTTAAAAGGGTATTTATATTTACAGAAATTTTATTAAATAGAAGGTAAATTAATGATTAAAAATTTAAAAAAGAATCCACCTCTTGTGATATGTCTTTCCTTTCTTGTACTAATATTTACAGGAGCTTTTCTTTTAAATACTGAACTCGCTTCGGCAAGTGGTGAAAATATTGGCTTTATTAATGCTCTTTTTACTGCTACATCAGCAAGTTGTGTAACTGGTCTTGTAGTAGTAAATACTGCAGAGTATTGGAGTAATTTTGGTAAATTTATAATAATATTTCTTATCCAAATTGGTGGACTTGGAACTATGGTTTTTCTTTCTCTTATTCCAATTATTTTTCACAAGAGAATAGGAATTGTAGAGAGAAGAATACTAAAAGAACAAGTGAGCTATGATGCAACTAAGGGAATCATAAAACTTGTTAAATATATTATTAAATTTAGTTTATCAGTAGAAATTGTGGGAGCAATTTTATTGTCCATAAGGTTTATTCCTCAATATGGAGTTATAAAGGGATTTTTGTTTTCACTATTTCATTCAGTGTCTGCATTTTGTAATGCAGGTTTTGATTTAATAGGAAATTCTCTAATGAATTATCAGTCTGATGCTCTTATAACAATTACTATTTCATCTTTAATAATTGTAGGTGGGCTTGGTTTTGCAGTGTTTCTTGAAATTTATAGACTCAGAAATTTTAAAAATTTAAGTTTACATTCAAAAGTTGCTATTACTGTATCAGTAATTTTATTAATCCTTGGAACTATAGGATTTTTTCTCATTGAGCACAATGAAATCTCAATGGAAAATTTAGATTTAAAAGGGAAAATACTCACATCTTATTTTATGTCAGCATCTTCAATAACTGCAGGATTTAATTCACTTGATCTTTCAAAAATTCAAGAAGGTTCAGTAATAATAACTATTATTCTAATGTTTATAGGTGCTTCACCAGCTTCAACTGGAGGAGGAATTAAGACTACAACATTTGGAGTTTTATTATTTTCTACAATTTCAGTTTTAAGAGGAAATGAAGAGACAGAAATTTATCACAAGACAATACCCTATGATGTATTATTGAGAAGTTTATGTATATTCTTTTTGGCATCAGGGCTTGTGATATTTTCATCTTTGGGACTAATGATTATAGAAGATGGAAAGTTTTTATATTTGGACATTTTATACGAAATAGTTTCTGCTTTTGGAACAGTTGGAGTTACTAGGGGAATTACATCTGATTTATCTAGTGCTTCAAAAATTGTGCTTATAATATTAATGTACATTGGAAGAGTTGGTGCTGCTACTCTTGGAGTAGGTATTTTAAGTAAGAAAAACAAAAAACACACAAAGTATTCACATGGAAAAATAATAGTGGGGTAAAAAATGAAGACTTTTATTGTATTTGGAAGTGGTAGATTTGGTTCTACTGTTGCTAAAAGATTATATGATTTAAATAATGATGTAGTAGTTGTTGATTCAAACAGTGAAAGAATTGATTTAATTTCTACAAATGTTACAGAAGCAATAGTATGTGATCTTGAAGACGAGAAAGCTGTAGATGAATTGGGCTTAAATAATTTTGATGTTGCCGTTGTAGCAATTGGTGAAAACTTAGAAGCAGCAATTATGGCAGTACTTGCTTCAAAAGAAGCTGGGATTCCTAAAATCGTAGCAAAGGCTGCAAATTATCGTGCAGGAAAAATTTTACAAAAAGTTGGTGCTGACAAAATTATATATCCAGAAAGAGATATGGGATATAGACTTGCTAATAATTTATCTAATAAAAATTTAATAGACTCCTTTGAAGTAACTAAGGGATATGGAATTTTTGAAATAGAATCAAATTCAAATATGATTGAGAAAAACCTTGAAGAAATAGGCTTTAGAGAAGATTATAATTTTATAGTTTTAATGATAAAAAGAAGGGGAGAAATTTATGTCAATCCAACTTCTGATTTTCAAATAAAAAAAGGTGATATCTTAACTGTTTTGGGTTCAGATGAAGATATAAAAAAATACAGTGAAGAAAATTAAGAAGGCTGCATTTATTGTAGCCTTCTTTACATATTAGGAGATTTAATTTAAAATAAAGGTAAAACATAAAAGAGGTAAGGACATGAAGAAAAAAATTTTAGCTTTAATGCTAGTACTTATTTCTTTTTCTTTAATAGCTTGCAGTTCCAAAAATGGAAATAAAACTGCACAAGTTGAAGAGAAAGAGCCAGAAAAGATAGTTTATTACACACCACTTACTCATGAAGAGAGAGAAGAAGATGGGACTAGTGAAAAGATATTTGCAGTTATGCTTGACAACCACGATGATGCAAGACCACAAGCAGCAATAAATGATGCAGATATTATTTATGAATACAGAGTTGAAGGTGAATTTACTAGATATTTAGCACTATTTCAAAGTAAATTACCTGAAATGGTAGGACCAGTGCGTTCAGCAAGGCCTTATTTCGTACAAACTGCCAAGGAATATGATGCGATTTACACACACTGGGGAGGCAGCGAAGCAGGACTTTCTGAAGTTAGAAGTAGAAATGTAGTTGACCTTGATGGGATTGCACTTGAGGGTATAGTATTTCACAGAAATAAAGAAGTTGGGAAACGTGCTCCACACAATGGATATGTATCACTTCCAGAACTTAAAAATTATCTAGTTGAAAAGAATGTAGATGTAAATGACAATAAAACTTCTCTTAACTTTTATGATGAAGATACATTTATAGATGGAGATGAAGTAAATGAAATTACACTGAGATTTAATCCAAATTATACAACTAAATTCACTTACAATCCTGAAACTGAAAAATATAAATACACTCGTCAAGGCGAACCAGTAATTGATGAAAATACTAAGGAAGAATATTCAGCAAAGAATTTAGTAATTCTATTCCAAAAAGCGAGAGTCGCTGGACCAAAGGGAACTTTAGCACTAAATAATATTGGCGAAGGCGATGGATTAATCCTGCAAGATGGAAAATTAAACAAAATAAGATGGTCAAAAGAAAATGAGGATGCTAAAACTATTTTAACTGATTTAGAAGGAAATGATGTTAAATTTTATCCAGGAAATACTTTTGTATCAGTTGTTGATAATGAAAGTGCAGTAGAATATGAAATTTTAAATAATGAAAATACTGAATCTATTAATCAAGGAGAAACAACAGAAAATTCTACAAATCAAAAATAAAATTTGATTAAGTTTGACCTTTAAGGGTAAATGTAGCGTAGAGGTGATATTATGATTAATATGACAAAAATTGATTATGTAATTAATGTAACTGGTGCTACTTATGAAGTTGTTAGAAAGGCACTTCTTGAAAGTGATGGAGACGTAGACAAAGCTATAGAATATATTAGAGCAAATGATTTTAAAGAAAAAGAAAATGTAGACGCTTCTAAAGTTTATGAAAATGAAGAAGAAAAGAATAAAGAAGAAGAGAGACAAAAAAATTCCAAAACTGGAAATGAATATTTTGACGAAGTTGTAAATTCTCTAGATGAAATAATCGATGCAATCAAAGAAATATGGAGGAAGGGAAATGCGAGAAGACTATTAGTTGAAAAAGACAATGAAACAATACTTTCATTATCACTTGCAACTTCAGCAATTGGATTAGTACTTGCTCTTCCAGCATCACTTCTTGGACTTTCAGCAGCATATATTTATGATTATTCTTTCAAAATCATTATGGAAAATGGAGAAGTAATTGATATTAAAGAATATCTAAAAGATAAAAGTAAGTTTTTATAATATAAAGCCCTTAGGGAGGTTGTAGACAAACCCACTATAACGCTCACCGGATTTCGCTTTCTACAAATTCTAATTCTTAACTCGCTGAAAAACGCAAACTCGCTAACGCTCAAACAGTGCGTTTTTCGGGCGCTCGTT
>Ga0129315_1000258_pt1 | contig 53348 bp, 48 predicted proteins | sample Cm827metagenome_FD_94432 | JGI IMG/M metagenome (GOLD analysis project Ga0129315, IMG submission 94432) | Eastern black-and-white colobus group fecal microbial communities from Wisconsin, USA - Cm827 metagenome | ecosystem: Host-associated > Mammals > Digestive system > Large intestine > Fecal... | reverse complement strand
GTTCGGCGTCATGCTCGTCACGATTGTGATGAGCTCGGTCTTGTCGAACACGGGTACGGCCGCCTCGCTGATTCCGGTGGTCACCGGTATCTGCGCGGTCGCGAAACTCAAAGGCTCGCGTTTTCTGATGCCGATGGCGATTGCCGCCAACGTCGGCGGTACGATTACGATGGTCGGCACCCCGCCGAACATCATTGCGACGGGCGCGCTGCAACAGGCGGGTCTGCCGACCTTCGGATTCTTTGAATTCGCGTGGATCGGTGTACCGCTCTCCATTGTGACGGTACTCTTTACCTTGACAGTGGGCAAGAAGCTGCTCCCGAAACATGACATCGACGAATCGGCGGAAGTCGAACAGGAAGTCGATGCATCGGAAATCAAGCAAAGCAAGAGCAAGAAGATGATTTCGCTCTTGATTTTGGTCGGTGTAGTTGTGGTCATGATTTTCTCGAAAGAACTCGGCGTATCGCTCACGACGGCGGCTGTTATCGGTGCCATCGTCGCGGTCCTGACGGGTTGTATGACGGAAAAACAGGCGTATGCCTCGATTGACTGGGTCACGATTTTCCTGTTTGCCGGGATGATGCCGATTGCAACCGCACTCGACAAATCGGGCGCGGGCGCGCTGATTGCGCACTCGGTCGTCGGCATGCTCGGTGACCATCCGAATCCGCTCGTGATTGCAGCGGTCATGTATCTCTTGAGCAATATCATGACGCAGTTCATGAACAACACGGCGACGGCGGCGCTCTTGGCACCGCTGGGTATCTCGATGGCACAGGCCATCGGTGCCGATCCGAAAGCCGTTCTGATGTGTATCGCGATTGCCGCATCGGCTGCATTTGCCACGCCGGTTGCGACACCGCCGAACACGTTGGTACTCGGACCGGGGCAATACTCGTTCAATGATTATCTGAAAGTCGGTATTCCGCTCTGTCTCGTCGGATTTATCACTTGTATGATTATCATTCCGATTGTATGGCCGTTCTTCCCCTGAGATGGGGGCTGAAAAAAGACCTTACCGCTATGCGGTAAGGTCTTTTTTGTGTGGCGACGGCGCGGGCGGGATAGGCACGAAAGAGGAGCGATGTACGGAGCAGGCGTCGGCGCATCGCAGAAGAATCACCGAGGGGCAAGGGAGGAATCGGCTTCGGCATCATCGAGGTGACGCTAAATGCGGGAGCCGAGCGGTATCGTGTGACGGTTGCGGGATTACTGCGCGCGTATACGATGTCGTCTGCGGTGCAGCCGATTGCTCGGTTTGTCCGTTTGTGCCATACATGGGCATACGGTGCGCGGATTTTTGAGTGATATCGGTATGAAGCAAGCCGGGATACATAGGACTATCGGACTATCGGCGCGGTGTGCGAATGGACCATCGTGCGCCGGTAGGGTGTCGATGCGGCACGTATGGTGTGACGGCAGCTCGGTGATTGCAGGGCCGTACCGTATCTGTCGGGGTCGCGGTAGCGCGGGCGGGTCGAGTGGGAACGGGGCTTGTGTCGTGGCGGATCGGTGACGCGCAAAGCGGCGGGGGATACTTATTCATCGCCGCATGCCGGCGGAGATGGCGAACGTGTATTGATGACGGCGCAGGGGACAGGGCGCACGATACACGGAGCGAGCGCAGTTGACGGGGCATTTTCCTTGACAGGAAGGTAGGACGGATATACCGTGTTTGCATTGCCGCAAATAGGCCCGATTTACCTTGCGCGTAAGCACTTGAAGAAAGATTGGCAATCGTCTTCGTAGTGCTCGGGAGGCATTTTTTGCCGCTGTACCGACGGGGCGTCCAAGGCCGTCGTACAGGCGACCATCGTTATGATATCTTTTTCGGAGAGCGTTTGCCGTACAAAGCGTCCGGGGATGATGCCGGCCGTGCGGCGGGCAGCTGTCTGCGGAGGATGTTGTGCTACGAGTGCAAGGTGGACAAATGCGGAGAGGTGCGGAGAAGTGCAGAGAAGTGCAGGGTGTAGCAATATACCGGTGTTTTTTCGAGTACCGGCGGTGCCGGTTGGTGTGGCTGTGCAGAGGGGCGTCGCTGAGTTTGAGGATTGGGGGTATACACAGACGTGCGCAATGACGGTACCGAATGCGGGAGATTGTGCGCACTAAAAAAGGAGTTCGCGCAAGTGCGCGACTCCTTTTTCGGTTTCCCTGATTAAGCGCGTGCCAAACGGCATGCCAACAGATGATAGTAGAGTCGGTCGGTGAAAAGGTGGTTTGATGTGCGCATGCGAATATGCTGCCGGCGCAACAAATCACGACCCGTGACCGCCTCTTTCCCTTGGCAAATGTCGCGGAAATAGTTGTTTCTTTCCATACGACAAGCAATTAAATGTTCGTAATACGTCATCTTTGACCCGGATAATCCGGTCCCTCCTTTCGCTGACAAGACTGTGTAACGGCATAACCGTATTCCTCTACCCTTATTGTAAATCGAAATTACGCCAGGGTAAAATTAATCATTTTTATCGTAAAACTTCAAGAAGCGAATGTTTTACCATCAGTAGTACGGCCATACGACCGGAATAACGATACAGGATACCAGGAGGCAAACGAGCACCAGACCGGTACCGCATTTGAGGTAATCCATGAACCGATAGTGCCCCGGTCCGAGTACCAACGTGTTCGGCGGTGTGCCGACCGGGCTGGCAAAGGCGCAGGACGACGCAATCAAAATCGCCATGAGGACGGCTTGCGGATTGGCACCGAGGTCGGCGGCAATCGCAATCCCGACCGGACAAAGCAAGGCTTTGGAGGCGGTGTTGGACATGAACTGCGTCAAGGTGACCGCAATCAGGAAAAGTACGACGGTGACGAGATAGACCGACGGCGATCCGCCCATCCACGAAATCACGTTGTCGGCAATCAACTTGCCGGCGCCGGAGGTATTCATCGCGGTGGCGAGCGGAATCATGCCCGCAAAGAGGAAAATCGTCATCCAGTCAATCGAAGCATAGGCTGCTTTTTCCGTGATGCAGCGTGTCAGGACGCAGGCAATCGCGCCGGCGATAGCGACCATATGCAACGGCAGGCCTAAGGCCATGGAGACCACGACGGCCGCCAAGATGAGACCGCAAATCCAGCGGCGAACGGTGCCACAGGTAGCCGGTTCGTCGTCGTTGGCAACTTCTTCCGGGATGTCGCGTTTTTCGTTGGGCAAGAGATACTTGCCGACGAGCATCATGTAGAGGATACCCGCGACAGTAATCGGGATACCGAGCCAAGCGTATTCAAAGAACCCGAATTGTAACTCTTCCATGCCGGCTGTTTTCAGGGCGACATTGGCAATGATGTTCGGCGGTGTGCCGATGAGCGTAATCGTGCCGCCCAAACCGCAGGCATAAGCGAGCGGCAATAATTGTCGGGAGCAGGAGATGTGCGCTTTGGCGCAAATCCCTTTGACGACAGGAATGAGGCAGGCACATGTGCCCGTGTTGGAGAGTACCGACGAGAGCGCGGCCGCAATCGTCATGACGCCGAGCATCAGTTTGTTTTCGCCGGTGCCGCATGCATGGACGACCGCACCGCCGATGCGCTGTGCCAGCCCCGTATGGAACATCGAGGCACCGACGATGAACATCCCGCCGAACAGGACGACGGTATCATCAGCCAGCCCCAAGAATACTTCGTGCATCGGAATAAGTCCGAGCAGTCCGCAGGCCATGGCGGCCATGATGGCGGTCACGGCGAGCGGAATGATTTCGGTGATGAAAAGCACCGCGACAATGACCAGCACGATTAAACATGTAATTGCAGGTGACATAATCCACTTCCTTACCGGACGGATGATGTCATTTCTTACGGTGACGTACAGTAGAATTGGATGAAAGAAAAGATTGCCCTGACGCTAACCGTTTTTCCAACAGATGGTGGTAGAAATGACGACTCATTCGTCGCAAATATAGTTTTGTTTCTACATCCAAGCGTACAGGTACCTGCTTTTCAGTCGGGGATGTCGGTAGTTGTGTCGACATCGGTAATGAGTAATGAGACATAACCACATTCCTTTCTGAAATGGAAATCGATTTCATGTTTAATATAGCCTCTTGTCATAAGTGTTGTAAAATTGATACTTTTTATAATTAATATGCGGACCTTTCATGAACTTAGTTTGATAAAGAGTGGTACAATACATTATAAACAGTAAGGCAATAAAATGGAGGAACTATGGATACGCAGTATTACCGCAATTTTTTGGCATTGGTGGAAGCAGGGAATATGACCCAGGCCGCCGAGTTTTTACATATCACGCAACCGACGCTCAGTAAGCAATTGCGCTTGTTGGAAAAAATGTACGGAGCCAAGTTGGTGGTTGCCGAGCGCGGGCGGCGGATTATGTACTTGACGGAGGCCGGTGAGGTGCTGTATCGGCGCGCCAAACATATTTGCGGATTGGAAGATTTGGCACGGCAGGAAGTGATGGTGGTACTGGAAGAAGTGAGCGGGCCGCTGCGTATCAGTATTTCACCGGGGCGGACGGAACGGTTTATCCAGCGGGTATTGTCGGGATTTAATCGGAAGTATCCGCGGGTGACATTTGAATTGTACGAAGGGATTGTCAGTCGCCAACAGGAGGAACTGTTGAGCGGGGTGACGGACTTGGCGGTCTGCAGTGCGGAGCTGACCCAGCCGGAGCGCTTTGAGATTTTGTTTACACGCGAAGAGCAGCTCATGCTCATCGGCAACAAGGACCTGTTTGAGATACCCGCCTCGGGGGAGCTGACCTTGGAGGAAATCGCCGAGATACCGGTGGCGATTTCCGGCGGGTGCGCGCAGATGCTGGTCTGCGAGCACGGCGATTTGCATGATTTGCTGCATGTCGTCTGCGTGAGTACGACGAAGCATGCGGCGCTGGCGTGGGCGCGTACGGGAGCCGCGGCGGCACTGATTCCCGCGGAGCCGGATGAGTTTCAGCCGGAGGGAATGCAAGCATGTCGCATCGCCTACGACTATGTCATGCACAAATCGATTATTCGCGCTGTCGAGCGCCCGCTGACGCATGTCGCAAAAGTATTTTTGGAGTATTATTCGACGATTTCGCCGACGTCGCGACGCGGCGGCAAGACAGGGATTGATAAAGGGAAGAAAGTGGCCGCCGCGGATGAATTATAATCGTAAAATGGAATATGGCATAATAAAAAAGGACCGTACGGTCCTTTTTTTGAGTCCTGCGGATGGGCGTTCGGAACTGACGTGATTCCCCGACACGCCGTTTGTACAGTTCCCATCCTGAGGTCAGTATAGCAAGAAGGTATCACGATTGTAAAATAAAAAAAGGCTATGAAAAAAGAAACGATTGCGACTATTTTGCATTCGGGCGCGGCAGCGCGAGCAGGTGCTCCCCCTCGTCCGTAATTGTGCTGCGGGCGGCGGTGAGGTCGGTGAGTGCGGGGACAAAATCGTCAGCCAGTACGGACGGTACGTCGACCGTCAGGGTGACGTCGGCGGCAAACGCGCGATCCGTAATGCGATAGGGACGCTGCTGCCAGTCGTTTTCGAGGCGGCCGAGCAGGTCGTAAGGGATACGGACGAGGTAGCGGTGATGAGGCGTGTAGCGAATGAGGGGCGCGGTCTCCAGCGCTCGCGCCAAGGTGCCGCCGTAGGCGCGAATCAAGCCGCCCGCGCCGAGTTTGATGCCGCCGAAATAGCGGACGATTGCCGCCGCGATATCGGTCAGACCCTGTTGTTGCAAGACGTGCAGCATAGGGCGCCCCGCGGTGCCGGCCGGTTCGCCGTCGTCGGAAGATTGCTCGCGGACGGGGGCCCGACCGAGACGTGTGGCGGTGCAGATATGCGTCGCCGTGTAGTGCTCTTTGCGCAGGGCGGCGAGCATGTCGCGGGCGCCCTCTATGGATGGTACGGGAGCCAGATAGACGATGAATTTGGATTTTTGGATGAGTTCCGTGTAGACGTGCGGGGAACTGATTGAATCATAGCCGGTCATAGTGCATTCCTCCTATGCGTACGATACCGCAAAACCGTGCACAATGCAAGGGATACGCGGCTGTGATACAATGGATATATCGATAAAAGTCAATCGAAGAAACGGAGTGCACATAGCGATGGCAGGAGAGACACAACAGACGATACGGATACAGATTGAGGGCATGCATTGTGCGGCATGTGTGGCGCGGATTGAAAAGGCGGTCGGCAAGCTGGACGGCGTCACGTCGGTTTCGGTGAATTTGTTACAACAGGAAGGCGAGGTGCGCTATGACCCCGAGTGCGTGACACCGGCTGCGATTATGGCGCGGATAGAGCGCATCGGGTTCGGGGCGCGCGAGCATGTACCGGATACGCCTGCGGAAGGGGTGATCGATGCACCGACGGAGCGGCGGATGTTTTTGTCGGCGCTGGCCTTGTCATTGCCGCTGATGGTCGGCATGATCGGCCACGTGACCGGATGGTGGCCGATGTTGCCCGCGTGGGCGGAATGGGTATTGGCGACAGCGGTACAGTTCGGTCCGGGGGCGGTCTTTTATCGCGGTGCATGGGGCGCGCTCAAGGGCGGCGCGATGACGATGGATACGCTCGTCGTGCTGGGAACGACGACGGCGTACCTGTTTTCCGTGGTGCACGTCGGGACGGGCGGGGCGCTTTATTTTGAGACGTCTGCCTGGCTGATTACCTTTGTCTTGTTGGGGCGCTACCTGGAGGCACGTGCCAAAGCACGGACGGGGGGCGCGCTGACGGCGTTGCTTCGCCGGCGGCCGAAAACGGCATGCGTCGAGCGGGACGGCCACCGGGTGGAGGTGGCGGTGGCTGCGGTGCAACGCGGTGAGACGATATTTGTACGGGCGGGAGCGCAGATTCCCGTGGACGGGGAGGTCATCGCCGGTCGCAGTGAAGTAGATGAATCGATGCTGACGGGGGAGAGTATGCCGGTGGACAAGACAGCCGGCGATACGGTCATCGGCGGCACGCTCAACGGCAGCGGCGCGTTGACCGTCCGCGCGACACAGGTCGGTGAGGACGGCACGTTGGCGCGGATTGTACGGGTAGTGGAAGCGGCGCAATTGTCGAAGGCGCCGATTCAGCGTGTAGCGGATACGGTGGCGGGGATATTTGTCCCGACGGTCATCGGTGTGGCGGCGTTGACCGCCGGGGCGTGGTATGTCCTGCTGGCGCCCGGGGAGGCGGAGACGGCGATTTGGCGTGCGGTCGCGGTCTTGGTTATCGCCTGTCCGTGCGCCTTGGGGCTGGCGGTGCCGACCTCTGTCATGGTCGCCTCGGGTGTCGGTGCGCGGCACGGGATTTTATTCAAGAGCGCGGCGCATTTGGAGCAGGCGGGGCAATTGAACCGCATCGTTTTCGACAAAACGGGGACATTGACACGGGGCGAATTGACCGTGACCCGTTGGTGGAGTGCGACCGACAGACCGCGTGAAGAGCTGGCGCTGGCGGCGGGACTGGAAACGGTATCCGCGCATCCGCTGGCGGCGGCGGTACGTGCGTATGCGGCGGCGGCCGACGTGAGGCCGATGGCGGTGACGGCGGGGCGTGACGCGGTCGGCGACGGCGTGTACGGGCAGGTGGCGGGACGGATGTACCGCTTGGGGCGGCCGATCGATACTCAGGCGGAAATGCCGGTTGTCCGCGAGTGGCAAGACGCGGGCGATACGGTCATGGTACTGAGTGAAGGTGAGCGCATCATCGCGGTACTGGCGGTGGCGGATACCTTGCGAGCGGAAGCAGCCGAGACGGTGCGCATGTTGCATGCGGAAGGCGTGCGGACGGCACTGCTCAGCGGCGATCACCAACGGACGGCGGAGGCGGTCGCGGCGGCGGCGGGTATCGAGGACGTGCGGGCCCGCGTGCGGCCGGAAGAAAAAGCCGCCTACCTTGCGGCATGCCAAGCCGACGGGGAATGTGTCGCCATGGTCGGAGACGGGGTCAATGATGCGCCGGCATTGGCGACGGCGGATATCGGCATCGCCGTCGGCGGCGGGACGGACGTCGCCGTAGAAAGCGCCGATGTCGTACTCTTACAGCCCGACTTGCGCGGCGTGGTGCGGATGCTGCGCTTATCCCGTGCCACCCGTCGCAATATTCGCCAAAACTTGTTTTGGGCGATGATTTACAATGCCGTCGGGATTCCGCTGGCGGCGGCAGGATTGCTCTCCCCCTTGCTCGCCGGAGCGGCGATGGCCTGCAGCTCGGTCTCGGTGGTGGCCAATGCGCTCCGGCTGTACCGAACGGACAGCATGCGCTGATGCAATGCGGGCAGCGATGACTGTCAAGCGGGCGAAAAAGGTAAGAAAAAATCCCGTTGCCCACTGTACCGCATAAGTTTCTTATGCTATCATAGAAATAATCGAATAGACACGGAATCGTTGACAGTTTCAGCAGTTGAAAAAGGAGGACATGACGTGAATTTCGCAAAGAAAAAATGGGGTGCCGCCGCCATGGCGGCCGTATTGGCACTGGGGATTGCCGGCTGCGGCGACTCGGGCGATGCGGGAAAAGCAAACGGTAAAGTACAAGTCACTTTCTGGCATGTGTATTCGGAAAATTTCGGTGCACCGGTCATCAAAGAAATGGTGGATGAATTCAACAAGTCGCAAGACAAAATCGAAGTCAAGGCAGTCTACAATCCGGACATGTATCCGGGCCTGATGCAAAACCTGCAAGCGGAAGTAGCGGCCGGCAAGTATCCGTCCATGGTGATGATCGGGTACAACTATCTGAAATATTTCGACCAAAACTTCCAATACGTGTCGCCGACGGACTTGTGCAAAGACGTGCCCGGTGATGCGGATTATCTCACGACGAACTTCATGCCGAATATTTTGGAATTGGCGCAAGTGGAAGGCCGTCAGGTCGGCGTGCCGTATTCCATCAGCGCACCGATTCTGTACTATAATGCCGATTTGTATCGGCAGGCGGGCTTGGATCCGGATCAACCTCCGGTGACCTGGGAAGATGTCCGTGACCATGCCAAGATTATCAAAGAAAAAACCGGCAACTACGGTTTCTATATGCAGGAATACCAAGACAACTGGGCGGTACAGGGCTTGCTGGAAAGCAACGGCGCCCGGATGCTGTCGGACGACGGCAAAACCGCGACATTTGCTTCACCGGAAGCGGCGGAAGCCTACCAGCTGTTGCGCGATATGGTCATTGAAGACAAATCCGCACTCCATATGGCGGCGGATGAAGGGATTGCCTCCTTCAGCAGCGGCAAGGTCGGGATTTTGGCCGGCACAAGTGCGAAAATCGGTACGATTTCTTCCGCGGTAAGCTTCGATTTGCGCGGAGCGATGTATCCGACCTTTGCCGGCAAAGAACGACGTCTGCCGGTCGGCGGCAACTTCATCGCCATTACCGCGCAAGATCCGGAAGTACAAAAAGCTGCTTGGGAATTCCTCAAGTTTGTCATGAAGGAACAAAATCTCGCGAAATGGACGATTGAAACAGGCTACCTGCCGCCGCGGCCCGAAGCGCGTGAAGATGAAACCTTGAAAGCACAAGTCGCCAAGAGCGAGCCGTTGCGTGCCGCATTTGAAGAAATGGATACCCTGGCACCGTGGGCGGCCTTCCCCGGTGACGTCGGTGTCCGTGCGGAAAAAATGTTTGCCGATGCCCGTGACCGGATTCTCGGCGGCAAAGCGACCGTGAAGGATGCCCTGCAAGACGCGCAGGATGAATTGAACAAGTTGTTGAAGTAAGCGTAGCGGGGACTCGCTTGACGGGTCCCCGTTTTTAATGAGTCGCGTTCCTGAAGGGGGCATTATGAAAACTGGTGCTGGTCGTACGTTGACTGCCCGTAAATGGCAGGAGCGTCGATTGGCGGCGGTGCTGATTGCGCCGGCGTTAATCGTGTTTCTGTTATTTATGTTTTGGCCGCTGGTGTATACGATGTATCTCAGTTTCTTTGACTGGAACATGGTATCGCCGAAAATGATTGCCGTCGGTTTCGACAATTACTTGCAGGTCATGCAAGATCCCGTGATGTGGCAGATTATGCGCAATACGGTCGTGTATTTGTTGTTGCTGGTGTTTTTCTCTTTTGCAGTGCCGTATGTGATGGCGTTCGTCAATACCTTTATGATGAAAAAAGGAAAAGACATCTATAAAACATTGCTTTTTGTACCGAGTCTGATTTCTCTGGTGGTCGGTGCCATCGTGTTGCAATGGATATTCAATCCGTTGACGGGACCGATCGGCGCGCTCGCCGCGATGGTCGGTATCACGATGCCGACGTGGTCGAAGACGGCCGGACTGGTTATCTTTGTTATTTCGCTGGTGGCGGTGTACAAAGCCTTCGGCTACAACTTCCTGATATTGCTGTCGGGAATGTCGAGCGTGTCGGAAGAATTGATTGAAGCGGCGCGCTTGGAGAAAGCACCGGCACGGTCGATTTTCAGCAAAATCGTCGTTCCGTTGACCTCGTCGTCTGCGGTCTATATTTTGATTATGTGCATGGTGCAGGGGATTCAGTATGTCTTTACCCCGATAAAAGTACTGACACAGGGCGGTCCGAATAATGCCAGCTCCAACTTGATTTACCACGCGTATGAAACGGCGTTCACGTACTATGAAACGGGGATTTCCTCCGTCGTGTCCGTCGTGACGCTCTTGCTGTTCGTCGTGTTGTTGTACTTGGAATTCAAATACGTGGAGGAAGAGGTGTACTATGAAAATTGATTGGGCCGAATGGAAATGGCACATTCTCTTTCTGCTGGTATTGGGTGTGATGCTGTATCCGATTTTGTTCGCGGTATCGACCTCGTTTAAGTCCATGCCGGAAGCGTTCAGCGGCGGGGCGCATCTCATTCCGCACGAACCGACCGCATCAGCCTATGTGCGCGTGCTGGATGTATTGCCGTTTTTCCATATTTTGAGCAATACCTTCATCGTGGCGAGTATCGTGACAGCGTTCAAGCTATGTACGGGCGTGCTGGCGGCCTATGCCTTTGTCTTTTTGGATTTCCGCGGTAAGAAATGGGTGTATTTCGCGCTCATCAGTACGATTTTCATTCCGTTTACCGTCATTATGATACCGAACTATATTACGCTCTCGAAAATGGGATTGGTCGATAATCTGTTCGGGATGGCGCTGCCGCAGCTGGCGGATGCGACGGGGATATTCCTGCTGCGTCAGCATATGAAAGGAATCCCCAAGGCGTTGATGGAAGTGGCCGATTTGGAAGGGGCGTCGCACTGGTCGCGGATGCGTTCGATTGTCATTCCGCTGGTGCGGCCGGCCATCTTGTCCATCGGGATTATCTTCTTCATCAACTCCTGGAATGAGTACGTCTGGCCGGCATTGATGATTAAGAGTCAGGAAAACTATACGCTGTCGCTGGCGTTGCAGATGTTTGTCAGTGCGGAAGGCGGCACGGATATCCCGGTCGCGATGGCGGTATCGACCTTGACGATGCTGTTGCCGCTAATCTTGTATGCAGTCTGCCAGAAATTTATCATCGGTACGTTTGCCCAGTCGGGGATTAAAGGATAGGAGCGAATATGCACAGTATTGTTTTAGAAAATGTCACCAAACGGTTCGGCGACACGGTCGTCATCGACCGGCTGAACTTGCAAATCCGTAAAGGCGAACGCCTCATCCTGCTCGGCTCGTCCGGTTGCGGCAAGTCGACGATTTTACGGATGATTAGCGGCTTGGAAACCATCAGTGACGGGACGCTGTATCTCAACGGCACGGTGGCCAATGATATCGATCCGGGCGACCGCGGCGTGGCCATGGTCTTCCAGAACTACGCGCTGTTTCCGCATATGACGATTGCGGAAAATATCTCCTACGGGCTGCGGATTCGCAAAGTGGCGGAAGACGAGATTCGCCGCCGCATCGACAAAGCGCTCGAACTCTTGCGTCTGACGGGCTTGGCGGATCGCCTGCCGAAACAATTGTCCGGCGGGCAACGGCAGCGGGTCGCCTTGGCGCGTGCGTTGGTCAATCAGGCGGACTTTTTCTTCCTGGACGAACCGCTCTCCAATCTGGATGCGCAGCTACGTGCACACGCCCGCAAAGAGCTGGTCAAAATCCATGAAATGTACGGGCAGACCTTCCTGTACGTCACGCACGACCAAATTGAAGCGATGACTGTCGGTCAGCGGATTGCCGTGCTCGACCAGGGCAAGGTGCAGATGCTCGACACGCCGCAACGCGTGTATCATCGTCCGGCCAATCGATTTGTCGCTACCTTTATCGGCTCACCGGCGATGAATATGATTCCCGTCCGGTATACGAATGAAGGAATCGTGTTAAATGAAGTGACCGTCGCGCACAGCGCGGATTGGCGGCAGCATTTGGGCGCGGCTGCAAGTGAGCCGACGGAGATGGGGATTCGCCCCGAGCATGTCGAGCTGACCAATGAAGCCGTCTCGGGCGCCGTCCCTGTCAAAGTCGATTATGTGGAAGATTACGGCAATCGGGTGGCGTACTACTTTGCCGTCAACGGAGTGGAAACAGTGGCCGTGGCGCCGATGCATACGATCTCATCGGATGTACCGACCTACTGGGTGCCGAACGCGCATCGCCTGCATTTCTTTGCACAGGACGGTGTGAATGTCGGCTATCCGTCAACATGGGAGAAATTGTGATGAAATACTATCTCAGCACCTTGATCGCCGGTGTCGATCATCGTGACAACCGTTTTGAAGATGTGGCCCGCCGGGTCATGGCGTGGAACGAGCCGGATATCGGCGTGGAAATCGCCGCGTTTACGCATGACGAGGCCTATTGGCAGCGTGTCGTCCGTTTTATGGATGAAGTCACTTGCCCGTGCACCTTTCACGGGCCGTGGATCGGTGTCGAAGTGACCTCCGATCCGGACAGTGAAGCCGGGGCGTGGCTGCGGACGGCGTATGAACGCGTGTTTGATTTGGCGGCGCAGCATCATGTCCGTCACGTCGTCGTGCATTATTCGCAGCTGTCGTTTACGGAAGAAGAACACGCACAGGCACAGGCGCACGCGTATCGCAACCTGGAAGATTTGTTGCAAATGGCCGATGACCGCGGGGTCAACATGGTCATCGAAAACCTCGCGCGGCAAGCGCACGGTAAACACTTGTTTACGAATGACGAATATATGGAACTGTTTACGCGTTTTCCGAATGCGCATTCTATCATTGATGTCGGACATGCCAATGTCAATCGGTTGGACGTCAAACAGATGCTCATGACCTACGGGCCGCGGGTGACGTCGTTCCATTTGCACAATAATGACGGCACCGCCGATCAGCATTTGGAGATTCACGCACCGCAAGGTACCGCCGATGTGGCGCAGGTCGTTCGCTGGGCGAAAGAATACACCCCCGATGCGAATATGGTGCTGGAATATGAACCGCATGTGACGCTGACCATGCCCCAATTGCGCGCGCAACTCGAAGAAATTCGCGCACTGTAAGTACAAGCACCCCGCGCGGGTGCTTTTTGCGTAGGGAGAAAAAATACAGTACAATACAGGTAAAGGAGGCGTCGTGATGATGGATTTGCAATGGGGTGAATCGCTCTCGATTTATGTGGACGGTGAAGGCGAAGATGCGGCCGTGATTCAGGAACTCGACGACCGTCGTTTTGCCGTGGTGAGTGACACGGACGGGCGTGTCCCCGAACGGGCGGACGAGGCACTGTACTGGTCGCTGTACATCGTCGACGAAGCGACAGGGGAAGGCGCATTTCAGTGGAGCGTGACCTTGCGCGACGTGGCGGAGTGGCAAGCACTGGCCGGCGCCGAACCGGCGGATGCCGAGCACATCATCGAGCGGATGGCGCACCGCCGAGAGGAAAATATCGCGCGATTTGAAGAGGAGGGATAATGATGACAGTACGGACAGACGGATGGACGAATGTGGCTATTGAGATTACCGACGGGATTGCCGTCGTGCGGGTGAATCGGCCGAAGGCCTTGAATGCATTGAATGCCGCCACGATGCGGGAATTGGATGCGTTGTTTGCGGAGCTGGCCGCGGCGGACGAGATCGATGTGGTCGTATTGACCGGGGCAGGAGACCGGGCGTTCGTTGCCGGTGCGGATATCAAAGAAATGGCCAAGATGGACACGATTGCCGGGCGTGATTGGGGGGCATTCGGACAGCGGGTTATGCAACGAATCGAAGATTTGCCGCAACCGGTCATCGCCGCGGTCAACGGCTTTGCGCTCGGCGGCGGCTGTGAATTGTCGCTGGCCTGTGATATCCGCTATGCATCGGATACGGCGAAATTCGGACAACCGGAAGTTAAATGGGGCATCTGTGCCGGCTTTGGCGGCAGTCAGCGTCTTGTCCGCGCCGTCGGTCCGGCCATGGCCAAAGAAATGCTGTACACCGCCGGTATGATTGATGCGGAAGAAGCACTGCGCATCGGGCTGGTCAATCGGGTCCTTCCGCAAGCCGAACTCTTGCCGGCCGTACTCGAATTGGCTCGGAATATCCAAGCCAACGCCCGCTTTGCCGTACGGGCGACGAAACGCGCGATACTGCACGGACAGGACATGGACCAGCGTGCCGCCATCGAACATGAGGCGCAACTCTTCGGCCTGTGTTTTGCCACCGACGATCAACGCGTGCGGATGGAATCATTCGGCAAAAAATAACGACGGTATCGCTAATAAAAAATCTCCCCGCGGGGAGATTTTTTGTTGCCAAGAGAAGCGGCGTAGCGGACATGATCGACGCGAGGCGCAAGCGCTCGCATACACCGATTGCCGTCGGCAATACGATTGTCGACCCTGCTTTTGTGCATGCAGGGCGATAGATACTGCCGGGCGCAGGAAGATACGGCACGATACACAGGGAAAATAAAAAAACAGGCTTTTACAAAAGCCTGCAAGAAGTCTGGTGCGCCTAGCAGGAATCGAACCTGCGCACCCGGTTCCGGAGACCGGTGCTCTATCCCCTGAGCTATAGGCGCTTTTTACTTACCAAGACATTATATCATGTTGTGACGCCGAGGGCAACGATGGATTTTCAGGAATGAGGGGGAAATTTTTCGGCCTGACGATACGATGATTGTTGCGGTCGGGCATCGGACGACGTTGGAGCGGTATCATGATGAGGTAGGAGTGCTGCGGACGGCGTATTGCAGCCGAGAGAGGTGTCGGCACAATACAATCGCCCCGAGAGGGCGATTTTTTGATGTGTTTGTTATCCCAAGATTTTTTTGACGGCAGCAAGCAAAATGTTCTTGCCGTTGGTGAGGGCGGCGGGGTCAAAGGTCATGTCGGGAGCGTGCAGGCCCGGCTTGAGATTGCAGCCCAGTCCGAAGAAGCCGACTTTGAGATTGGGTTTGGCTTTGACGTAGTGGCAGAAGTCTTCGCCGCCCGGCGTGGAGAGCGGCGGCAGCAGGCCGTCATCGCCGAGCACTTCGCGGATGCAGTCGGCAAGGAGCGCAATCATATCCTCGGGGTATTCCGCTGCGGGCAGGAACTTGGTCATAGTGAGGTCGGCAGTGCAACCGTATGCGGCGACGGCTTGTGTGATGGCCGTTTGTGAGCGTTCTTGCAACTGCTGCATGATGTCGTTGTCTTCCGCACGCAGGTCAAAGGACAAATGCGCGTGGTCGGGAATGGCGTTGGTGGCGCCGGCGTCGCAGAGGCAACGGGTCGCCTTGATGCTGAAAGAGCGGCGCGGGTCGCAGTGAATCGCATTGACCGCCGCAATCGCCGCGGCCGCCGCATCGAGCGCATTGTGACCGAGGTGCGGGCGGGCGGCATGGGAGCGCAAGCCGGTGATGTCGACTTCCCAGGTGCCGCAGGCGGAGTAGTACATCGCCGGTGAGGCCTGGCCGTTTTTCGCTTCTTCTATCGGACGGACGTGTTGCCCGATGAGGTAGTCCACGTCGTCCAGGACGCCGCTTTCCAGAATGCTGTATGCGCCGAGGCCGATTTCTTCCGCCGGTTGGAAGATGATTTTCAGACGGCCGCGTTTGACGAGACCGTCACGGATGATGGTTTCGGCGGCGGCAAGGGCCATCGCCATATGGCCGTCGTGGCCGCAGCTGTGCAGGGCGGCAGGTTTGCCGTCGATGATGTGGCCAAGCGCGTCGATGTCCGCACGGATGCCCATTACGGGGCCGGGGATGCCGCTGTCCAAGACGCCGACGACGCCGGTTTTGCCGCCGAGACCGGTGGTGACTCGGTAGCCTGCTTGTGTCAGGGCGTCGGCGAGAAATGCCGCGGTGCGGTGTTCATTGAATCCCGTCTCCGGGATGGTGTGTAAATAGTCTCTGATTTCCTGTTCTCTTGCCATCGAAATGACCTCCCTTGTCAGTAGTAAGCTATATTATACACCAAACGACTCGGATGTGTGCGCCGATGCGGTGTATACATGGTTGTATCGCTATGCGGGATGAAGAAAAACAAAATCGGCATATACAAAAGTGTTGTGCAAAAGGACATTTTTCGATATAATACCATCATTACTTATCGGAGGGGGGATATGATGAAGGAAGAAGAAAAAGGTCAGGCCATTCGGGCCGAATCGACAACGGATGCACATGTGCCGCAAGTCGGTATCGGTGCGTATGTGGCACTGATCAGCGCGATTATCGTGTTTTCAGGGGTACTGATGCACGTTGACGGCGCGAAATGGTTGAGTGCGTTTGACTATACGACACTCATCGGTAAGTACGGGGTGATGAAGTCCCCCGCGACGAACAGCTTTTTGGGTGCAGGCGGATTTTCGGCACGGCAGGGCTTTTTGTTTGCGTTCTCGCTGGCGCCGTCAGTCATGTTGGCGCTCGGGATTTTGGAGATTTTGTCCCATTACGGTGCGTTGCGGGCAGCGCATCGCCTGATGACGCCGCTGCTCAAACCGGTTCTCGGGATTTCCGGGATTACGGGGTTGGCGTTGATTACGGACTTGCAGAGTACGGATGCGGGCGGCGCACTGACGCGGCAACTGAAGGATGACGGCTTGATTGACGAGCGTGAATTGACCATCATGACGGCGTGGCAGTACAGCGGCGCCGGGATGATCAGCAATTATTTTGCGACGGGGTCGGCGCTGTTTTCCGTGATGGTGTTGCCGGTCATTATTCCGTTGGCGGTGATTTTTGTATTCAAGTTTGTCGGCGGGGCGTTTGTCCGTGTCGTATTGGATACGGTGTATAAGGAGGATTTTCGATGAGTCAGGAAACGACAAAAAAGGCTGCTCCGGCCGCACCGACTAATCCGGTCGACTTGTTTATCGTCGGTGCCCGCAAGGGGCTGAATATCGCGCTGAATACGATGGTACCGAATGTCTTGATGGCGTATACGATTGCGTATATCTTGACGTTGCTCGGCGTGATGGATTTTCTGGGAAATGTGTTCGGTCCGGTGATGGGGATTTTCGGTTTACCGGGCGAAGCGATTACGGTATTGCTGGCGACGTGGCTGTCGCTGTCTGCCGGTGTCGGTCTGGCGGCGAGTTTGGTTGCCGGCGGGGTGTTAAACGGAGTCCACGTGACCATTTTGCTTCCGGCGGCGGTCCTGATGGGGTCGCAGTTGCAGTACATGGGGCGGCTCTTGGCGATGGTGGATGTCCGCAAGAAATACTGGCCCTTGTTGATGTTGACGAGTATCTTAAATGCCTTGATGGCGATGATTGTCATGCGTTTCTTGGTGTGATGACAGCGCTACGAAAAAGACGTTTCCGTCGAATGACGGAAACGTCTTTTGTATGTATTGCATCGAATGCACCGGTAGACGTGCAGGCGAGGAGGCTCGCTTACGGGCGGATGTTCCCGTCGGAGCACTCAGTCGGTATACGCGCGGGCGAGAGATTCGCGCAGGGCGAGGACATTGGCGGTCAGGTCGCTGCCGCTGCGGAAGAGGTCGCCGCCGACGAGCAGGGTGATGTCCGCCCCGTAGAGGCGGCGCAGCGCCGGCATGGCGCTGCGGGTCACGCCGCCGCCCGCGCAGGGCATGACGGCCGGCAGAGGAAAGTCGTCGCGCAGGCAGGCGGCTTGGGTTTGGCGGCAGATGTCGGTAGGGAAGGAAAAGCGTCCGGTCCCGCCGGTGAAGATGACGCCGTCCGCCCCGGCCAGCCGCGGCAGGAGACCGTTGTAAATCGGTGCGGCGATGCCGGTATCGGGATACCGGATGAAGGGACCGCTCAATGCGGGATGGAGCAGTATCGGCAATGTCCAGTCGTCCCGTCGGGCAAGGTCGCGTACCGTTCCCCAGCCGGCGATGCTCGGCGAGAGCATGATGCCGTCGGCACCGGCTTCCTGCGCATAGTAGGCACGCTCGAAGAGTTCCGTCCCGTCGGCCATGACATTGGCCAGGTAGGCGGTGTGGCCGCCGGTCTCGGCGTTGGCACGGCGGACGGCATCGACGCAACGGCTGATGCGTTCGGCAAAGGGGGCCCAGATTTGATTGTGCAGGTTGTGATCGTCTTTGACGGTGTGAATTCCGCCGCGGGCCATGGCATAGACCATGTCCGCCAGCTCGTCGGCACGATGGCCGAGCGGTTTGATGACGCCCATGAGCAGCGGACCGGCCGGCGCGTGCCAGCGTTGTCGCAGACCGCGGTAGCCGTAGCGGGCACCGGTGTAGAAGCGCGTCAGTTCTGCCGGCAGACGGATGTCCGCCAGTTGAATGCCGGGCTGCAAGGAGCTGTTACCGTAGAGCATGTTGATGAATTGGACGAATTCGCCTTGTACCGCTTCCGTCGGATAGGAAATGACCGCTTCCCAGAGTCCGTCTGTGACGGGAGAGAGCTGCTCCACACGGCCGCAGATTTCGTCGGCAAAGGGAGTGCCCTCCACCAATTCATACGGATACTCGATGCTTTGTTCGACGGCGATGCCGTCAGCGCGTTGTTGCGCGTCGCGTGTTGCGGCCGCCGTTATCCGATATACGGCGTGCCAACGCGGTGCAGAGGTCAGTGTCATAGCGTCTCCTTTCGTGTTGACAATAGTGTAGCAGATTCCGCGCGACGGGTAAACAGCAGACGAAACGGACGGCGGTATGATATACTGACATATAGAGAAATATCATTTTTGCAAAGGAGGCAGTACTATGAAACAACATACATTCGGGGGGACACCGGTCACCTTGGCAGGGACGCCGGTACAAGTCGGTGACAAGGCGCCGGACGTGCGGTTGGTCGCGGGAGATTTGCAGACGGTGAAGCTGAGCGATTATGCGGGTAAAGTCATCGTCCTTTCCTCGATGCCCTCTATGGATACCGGTGTTTGTCAGGCGCAGGTGCGTCGTTTCAATCAGGAAGCGACGGCGGCGGGTGACGATGTGGTCGTGATTGCCGTCAGCATGGATTTACCGTTTGCCCAGCAACGTTTTTGCGCGGCGGAAGGGCTCGACCGGGTGGTCACGCTCTCCGACCATCGGGATGCGGAGTTCGGGACGAAGTACGGCTTTTTGATGCAGGAATTTCGGCTCTTGAGCCGCGGCAATGTGGTCATCGACCGGGACGGCGTGATTCGCTATGTCGAATATGTACCGGAAGTCAAGCAGGCCGTCGATTTTGACGGGGCGTTGGCCGCTGTCAACGCATTGGTCTGAGTAACGCGCGGGCGGATACGGAGGGCAAACGATGAATTGGCAAGAGAAAATCGCACCGGCGGTAGCGACATTGCCGCCGTCAGGGATTCGCAAATTTTTTGATTTGGCGGCGACGATGGAAGGGGTCATCTCGCTGGGCGTCGGCGAGCCGGATTTTTCCGCGCCGCGGCGGGTGATTGAGACCTGTGTCCGCAGCCTGGAAGACGGGCGGACGTCGTATACCGCCAATGCGGGACTGGCGGAGCTCCGGCAGGAAATTGCCGCTATGCTGCAGCGCAAGTACGGCGCGGTCTATGACTGGCAATCGGAAATCATCATCACCGTCGGCGTCTCCGAAGCGATTGATTTGGCGATGCGGGCCATCTTGACACCGGGCGATGAAGTCTTGATTCCCGATCCGGCCTATGTCGCGTATCCGGCGGCGGTGACGCTGGCAGGCGGCACGCCGGTATTGGTGCCGACGTATTTCAAGGATGATTTCCGGCTGACGGTGGCGGCACTCGAGCGTATGGTGACACCGCGGACGAAAGCGCTGCTAATCGGGTTCCCGAATAACCCGACGGGCACGATTATGGGGCGTGAGGAGTTGCTGGCGGTGGCGGAATTCGCCAACGCGCATGACTTGATTGTCATCTCCGATGAGATTTACGGTGAGCTGACGTACACGGGCACGCATACGTCGATGGCGGCCTTACCGGGGATGAAAGAGCGGACGATTTTGCTCAACGGCTTCTCCAAGGCGCACGCGATGACGGGGTTTCGGGTCGGTTATTTCTGCGCACCGGCGGAAGTTGTGGCGATGATGAATAAAATTCACCAATATGCGATTTTGTGCGCCGGCGTGACGGGCCAGTACGGTGCCATTACAGCCTTGCGCGAATGCGATGCGGATGTCGAGGCGATGAAGGCGGAATACAATCGGCGGCGGCAGTATATTTATCGCGCCATGTGTGATATGGGGTTGCCGGTGTTCGAGCCGCAGGGCGCGTTCTATATTTTCCCCGATATCAGTGTGACGGGGCTTGACGATACGGCGTTTGCCGAGCAGTTGTTGCAAGAAGAAAAAGTGGCGGTCGTGCCGGGGTCGGCGTTCGGCGAGCAGGGGCGGGGGCATGTCCGCTGCTCGTATGCGACCGGCATGGAGCAACTGCAGGAAGCACTCCGACGGATGGCGGCGTTTGTGGCGCGGCATCGGGCGTAACAAAAAAGGACTTCGGTCCTTTTTTTGTGGGGCAATAATATCGTTTGGGGGCGGCGCAGTCGGTACTTGCATGATATAATAAATAAGATATGACAGCGGGCCGTCGGCAGAAAAGGAGGACGTGATGACCGCAGCAGAAGAAGCATTGTTTCGTTTGGCGGCAGACGTCGCCGCCTCACGCATCGGGCGTCCGATGCCGTCACTTGCAGCGGACACACAACCGCCGCCTCCCGTCGCGCTCGCACAGCCGCAGCCGCCGGTGCGTGCGCCGCGTGAGCCCGTGCCGCAACTGGAAATGGCCACGTTGGCGACATCGAGTAAGGGGAATGCCACCTTGGTCAGGGCCGGCTCGACGGCCGTACTGGTCGATGCCGGCATCAGTGCGCGGCGATTGACGGAGGGGTTGCGCGGTTTGGGCGTAGAGCCTGCATCGCTGGCGGGGATTTTTATTACACATGAGCACAGCGACCATGTGGCGGGGCTCGCGACGTTTCTGAAGCGTTACGATGTCCCCGTCTATGCGAATCGGGCGACCTGGGAGGCGCTGGGCGACGTGGGTGTGACCTATGCCCGAAGGCGGATTCCGCTGGCGGCGGAAATGACCGTCGGCCAGCTCAGTGTACAGCGGTTTGCGACCAGTCATGACGCGGCCGACCCGAGCGGGTTTACCTTTTGCGCAGGCAGGGTAAAAGGCGCGGTGTGCACGGATTTGGGTGTGGTGACAAAGCCGGTGGCGGCGGCGTTGGCCGGGTCGAGCCTGCTGGTACTGGAAGCCAATCACGATCCGGATATGCTGCGCACCGGTCCGTATGCCGGCTACTTGAAGCAGCGTATCGCGGGGCCGCAGGGACATCTGGCAAACGCACAGGCGGCGCGGCTCTTGGCGTGGCTGTACCGCGGGCAAACGCTGGATGTCATCTGGGCGCATCGGAGTGCGACGAACAATGACGTGGGCAAGGTGCAGGATACCGTGATGGCGGAATTGGCGCGCGAGGGGATTTCGCCCGCACAAGAATCGATACATTGGCAACACGGCCGTCCCGACGGCACGGTCCGTATGGTGGTGGCGGATACAGTAGAGGAGAGCAGACATGTTGCGAAAGAGTGAAAATCGAAAATATATTATCATTATTGCCATTTTGTTGGTGGTCATCGGCGGTTTGTTGGGGTACTTTCTGCGGGAAAGTCTGATGCGACCGGCAGCGGACACGCCGGAAGCACTGAACCCGCCGAAGGAAGAAAAGGTCCTGTCCAATGTCCGCAACACACCGATTGTACAGGCGGTGCGTGCGGTCGGCCCGGCGGTGGTCGGGATTACGACGCGGGTCTATGATCGGGACTTGCTGAACCGGCGGGTGCTGGTCGGCGAGAGCGTCGGCAGCGGGGTGATTTTTGATGCCGAGGGATATATCGTCACCAATCAGCACGTCGTCGGCGACAGCGATGAGGTCAATGTCATGCTGGCCGACGGGCGGACATTGCCGGGGACGGTTGTCGGTCGGGACGCCGCCACGGACTTGGCCGTCGTTAAGATTACCGCGGATAATCTGACCGTGGCGGAGCTGGGCGATTCGTCCTCCTTGGTGGTCGGTGAGCCGGCGATTGCCATCGGTAACCCGCTCGGACTGGAATTGCGCGGCTCGGTGACGGTCGGGGTGATTTCCGCGCTCAATCGGACGATTAATTCCGCCGAACAGCGATTTCCGCTCCTGCAGACGGATGCGGCGATTAATCCCGGCAACAGCGGCGGCGCGCTGGTCAGCTCGGAGGGGAAAGTCATCGGTATTAATACAATCAAAATTAACAGCCCCGGTGTAGAAGGGCTCGGCTTTGCGATTCCGATTAATTCCGCGCGCCCGATTTTGGCCGAGTTAATCAAACACGGAGAGGTACGCCGCGCGTACTTGGGCGTCTGGGCCATCGACAAGCAGATGGCGCAACGCTACGGCTACGAGTGGAAGGAGCCGAACGGCGTATTGGTCTTGCGAATCGATGAAAACGGCCCGCTTAAACGGACGAATATCGCGCCGGAAGACGTCATCGTCGCCGTGAACGGACAAGCCGTGGAAACGCTGACCGATTTGCGCAATGTGCTCGACGGGTTCCGTCCGGGGGACAAGGTGACCGTCGAATATCGCAGTCGGGGCGAATCGCGCACGGAACAAGTGACGCTCAATGAGGCGCATACGTGAAGTATCGGATTGTCGCGGTCGGTAAAATCAAAGCCGCTTACCTGCGGGAAGGGATTGCGGAATATACCAAACGCCTGCGCCCGTACGGCGGCCTGACCGTCGTCGAGGTGGCGGAGGCGTACAGCCCGGAGCGGGCCTCGGCCGCGGATATCGCCGCGCGGGTAGAGGAAGAAGGAGCGCGTCTGCTGCGCCATGTCAAGCCGGATGACCATGTGCTGCTGCTGGATATCGGCGGCGCGCTGTGGACATCGCCGGACTGGGCGGCGCACTTGGCAGAGGCGGCGACCGTGGGAGTCGGTGAGGCGGTTTTTCTCATCGGCGGTGCGTTCGGTGTGAGCGAGGCATTGCGGCGGCGGGCGGCGGCACGGATTTCATTGGGACGGGTGACATACACCCATCAGATTGCCCGGTTTTTAGTAGCGGAACAACTATATCGGGCGGAAAAAATCAATCGGCACGAACCGTATCATTGGTAATGAGGAGAGGACTATGGCGACAGAGGAGCGCGACCCTAAGACAGGGACAGACATGAATGTAGCAGCAAATACAATGGGATCAGTGAATATGTTGGCCTTCCGGATGCCGACACCGCAGCCGTTTACGGAACGGGTACGCGAGCAATTGACGGACAGCCGGAACGAATTGCGCCGCATGCACGACGACATGCAGGCGGCGTTTGCGGAAGTGGCAGCGGCGCAGTCGGACGCGGCATCCGCGTTGCCGGCGCTGTCGCGTCGGGTGTCGCCGCGGCCCGTGCATCGTCGCGGTGTGTGCCGCCCGTTTGCCGGCGGCCGCAGCGTGCGGTATTGGCCTTGCGAGGGTACGTATCGGCGCGCCAATGCGCCGTGGGAGCTCCTGCAGCAGCGTCGGCACAATGTGCAGGCCTGTCGGGACGATTTGCAGGCGTTGCTGGACAATACCGACCGTGTACTCAACGGGGCGGTCGGCTTGACCTCGATTATCGACCAGCTGGCGGAAGAAGGTCTGCATCCGAATCAGGCATTGCTCTACGAAGAAGAGTTGAAATCGCTCAGCCATAAGATTAATGATGTCTTTCACCAGATTAATCTGGCGGCGTTTCACTTGCACGGTACGCTGGAAAAAGAAAAAGAAGTGGCGGTGAATATTGCGGCGCAAACGGAGACGGGCAGTGATGTGGCGCGCCATCACCAGGCGGTATTGTGGGCGTATCGTCAATACTTGCAATATCGGGCGACGGGAAATCAATACTTGACATCGGTCGTGCAAGCCATCGAGTTATTTATGGAGGCGTTGCGCAAGGAAGTCATGAAGCGCCAGGTCAATGACATTCACTCGCAGATTCAGCAGGTCCAGAAAGAACGGGCGGCGAAGCTCGCCGAGCGTGAACGCTTGCGGGAAGAACGTCGCTTGGCGGGTGAGGCATTCGCGGATGAAGACGACGTCGAAGAGGAGTTGCCGGAATTGCCGCCGATTGAAGCGGCACCGGAGCGCCCTGCCGCGCCGCCGCAGCCGTTGCCCCTCACACCGCCCGCGCCGAAGCCGGTCAAGGAAGAAGCCCCCGTCGCGCCGCAGGAGCGTGAGGATGAGGAGTGGGATGAGGACGAGATGGGTGACCGGCCGATTTTCCCGCTCATTATTTTGGCGGTTATTTTGCTTGGCGTCGGCTATTACTATTTCTTTATGAAGGGTTGAGTATCGATGGCGGAAAGGAGGCGATGACGCGGGTATGAACGAGTGGGATACACGGCGGCACGACGATGACAATCGCATTGCGGACGGCGAGTATCGAATCATCGAGGAGCGACTGCCCGAAGACACGCCGCCGCCCAAACGGAAACGGAAGGCGGCCGAGTGGGCGGGCATCGGTGCCGTACTGCTGTTTTTGGCGACCAAGGGAAAAGCTGTCCTTTTGGCGCTGTTTTCGCTGGTGAAGTACAGTAAGTTTTTGACGAGCGGCTTGTCCATGTTTCTCATGATTTGGACGTATTCCTGGCACTACGGCTGGGCGTATGCCGTCGGTATCGTCTTGATAATTGCCATCCATGAGCTGGGGCATTTGGTCTTTGCCAAAGCGGTCGGGATGCCGGTGAGCATGCCGCTCTTTATTCCGTTTGTCGGGGCCTTGATTTCCATGAAAAAAGCGCCGGAAGATGCATGGCAGGAGGCGGTCGTCGCCTTGGGCGGTCCGTTTTTCGGTCTTGTCGCGGGACTGGTCGCGCTCTTTTGGGGCATCGTCAACGGCTCGCAGTTGGTCATGGCGGTAGCGTACTTCAGTTTCTTCGTTACCTTGTTTAATATGATTCCCGTGTCGCCGCTGGACGGCGGTCGGATTGTGACCGCACTCTCGCCCGTGATTTGGGTGCTGGGGTTGGTCTTGATGGCCGTCGGTGCGTGGTATACCTTCAGTCCGATTTTGATTATCGTGCTCTTGCTCGGCATCTACCGTGCTAAACAGACATGGGACGAGCGGCATCAGCCCGAACGCGCCCTGTACTATCGGGTCAAACCGTGGCAGCGGATCGTGGTCGGCGTGTCGTACGGATTGATTGCGGGCATTTCCGCCTGGGGTGTCTACCTCTTTGTCGGCTAAAAGGAATCAACGCCCGGACGGCGAATAATGTATCAGTAGGGAGGGATAGCTATGCTAGCACGTGACATTATGAACAAATATGTATTGACTTGCGATCGGGATACGACGATGCACCAATTGATTCGTTTGTTTGTGAAACACCGCGTCAGTGCGATTCCGGTGGTCGGCGAGGATAATCGCTTGGAGGGGATTGTGTCCGAGGGCGATATCCTGTACAAGCAGGCCAGTCCGCAAGTGCCGAGCTATGTCAACGTACTGGGGGCGAGCCTGTATTACAGCGGTCTGCACAAGTATCGGGAGACCTTTCAGAAACTCTTGGCCACACGGGCAGGGGATATCATGACGGCGGCCGTAAAGTATGTGGACGATGATACGCCCGCCGATGTCGTGACGGAACTGATGATTGAAGAGCATTTGAAAAATGTGCCGGTCGTCAAAGACGGCCGCCTGGTGGGGATGATTTCCCGTTGGGATATGCTGGAAGTCATCGCCAAAGAAGAATATCATATCGAGCCGGGACAAATCGACGAGTGACCGATGCAAAAAAGACGATCGTGTGATCGTCTTTTTTGCTGTCGCGGTGCGGTGTATGCCGCCGCGTTTTGTGTTATCATTTAACTATTAAAGGAGGGATGTCATGCGACCGTTTGTGCATTTGCACGGTCATACGGAATACAGTCTGTTTGACGGATTGAGCCGCATTCGTGACTTGGTGGCGCATGTCAAGGCCATGGGGCAGCCGGCGGTAGCGATTACCGATCACGGCGTCATGTACGGTGCGGTGTGCTTGTATAAAGAAGCGTTGGCGCAAGGGATTCATCCGATTATCGGCTGCGAGATGTATGTCACGCAGCGGGAACTGGACGACACGAGCGGCGGCAGAGAGCAACTGCGGCACTTGATTTTGCTTGCGGAAAATGCGACGGGGTATCGAAACCTGACGCAATTGGACTCCATTGCCAATACGGTCGGCTTTTATCGTAAGCCGCGGATTCATCGCCGGTTGTTGCGCGAGCACAGCGAGGGACTGATTGCCTTATCGGCCTGTGTGAACGGCGAGCTTCCGCAGTACTTGCTCGACGGCAATGAAGCGGCGGCGCGGGAGACGATTGAGTGGTATATCGAAACGTTCGGCAAGGAGCGGTATTTCATCGAGCTGCAAGACCACGGGCTGCCGGAAGAGCGGGCGGTGCGTGCGCCGCTAATCGCCTTGGCGCGCGAATACGGGGTCGGGCTGGTGGCGACGAACGATTTTCACTATATTCGCAAGGAGGATGCGCCGGCGCATGAGGTGCGCCTGTGTATTTCGACGGGGCAAACCCTGGACAATCCCGACCGCTTCCGGTTTGCCAATGATGAATTTTATTGTAAGAGCGGCGACGAGATGGAAGCGTTGTTCGCTGATGTGCCGGAAGCGCTTGACAATACGCTCGCCATTGCCGAGCGGTGCCGGGTGGAGTTTGTTTTCGGTGAGCATCATTTGCCGGCATACCATGTCCCGGAAGGGACGACGGCGAAAGCATACTTGCGCCGGCTGTGTGAGGAGCGGCTTCCCGCGCGCTATCCCGAAGTGACGGAAAAGGTGCGTGCACGTCTGGAGTATGAGCTGGAGATCATCGAGCGGATGGGGTTCAGCGATTACTTCCTGATTGTCATGGATTTTATCCGGTACGCGCGTGCGCATGATATTGCCGTCGGCCCCGGCCGCGGGAGCGCGGCGGGCAGCATTGTGGCGTATTTGCTGGGGATTACGGGGCTGGACCCCCTGCGGTACGGACTTTTGTTTGAACGGTTTTTGAATCCGGAGCGGGTCAGTATGCCGGATATCGATACGGACTTGTGTTATAAAGGCCGCGGCCGGGTCATCGAGTACTTGGCGGACACGTACGGGACGGACCATGTCGCGCAGATTATTACCTTCGGCACCATGGCAGCGCGGGCGGTCGTGCGCGATGTCGGCCGGGTGATGAATATGCCCTACAACGACGTCGACCGCATTGCCAAGATGATTCCGGGCGGGCCGGGGGTCAGTCTGGAGGAGACGCTGGAGCATGTCCCCGAATTTAAGGCGGCGGCGGAGAGCGACCCGCAAGTGCGCCGCCTGGTCGACTACGCGCTGGCGCTGGAAGGCTTGAGTCGGCATGCGGGTACGCACGCCGCGGGACTGGTCATCAGTAAAGACCCGGTGGCGGACTATGTGCCGCTGCAGAAATCGGCGGACGGCTTCTTGCAGACGCAATATGAAAAAGACACGGTCGAAGAACTCGGCCTGTTGAAGATGGATTTGCTCGGCTTACGCAACTTGACGGTCATCCGGGACACGGTGGCCATGATTCGGCAGAGTCGCGGCGAGACGGTCGATCCCGATGCCTTGCCGACGACGGATGAGGCGACTTGCGCCATGCTCTGTGCCGGCGATACGGTCGGGGTATTTCAATCCGAGTCGTCGGGGTTTACGGCGCTGCTCAAACAGCTCAAGCCGCAGCGCTTTGAGGATTTGATACCGATGGTGGCGCTCTACCGGCCGGGGCCGTTGGGCAGCGGGATGGCGGAGGATTTTATTCGGCGGCGGCACGGCGAGACTGCGGTCACCTATCCGCATCCGATGCTGGAAGAGATATTGAAAGAGACTTTCGGCGTGATTTTGTATCAGGAACAGGTCATGCAGATTGCGTCCGTGATGGGGGGATTTTCTCTCGGTGAAGCGGACTTGCTGCGGCGGGCGATGGGCAAGAAAAAAGAAGATGTCCTGCTCGCCCAGCGGGACTTGTTCCTCGGCGGTGCGGCCAAGCAGGGAGTACCGGCGGAGATTGCCGAGCGCGTTTTCGATTTGATGGTGTACTTTGCCGGTTACGGATTCAATAAATCCCACTCCGTCTGTTACGGGTATATTGCATGGCAGACGGCGTACTTGAAGGCGCATTATCGTCCGGAGTTTATGGCGGCGATGATGTCCTCGTATAAAGAAAACGGCGACAAGCTGACACACTATATCGGCGACTGTCGTCTGCACGGGATAGAAGTCGTGGCGCCGTCCGTTCATGACGGAGCGGTTGATTTTACCGTGCGTGACGGTAAAATCGTATTCGGATTGTCCGCCGTCAGAAATGTCGGTGACGGGCTGGCGGCCGATATTGTGGCGGCGCGCGAACGGCGGCGTCAGGAACAGTGTGAGGCGGGTGAAACGCCGACGGGATTTACCTCGATGGTGGATTTGGTGGCGCATGTCGCGATTAACAAGCGGGCGCTTGAGTCGCTGATTAAGGCGGGGGCGCTGGACGGGTGGACGGATGCCGACGGTCGGCCGTTGCATCGGGCACAACTGCTGGCGGTGATTCCGGAAGCGGTCAAAATCGGTACGTGGGAACGTGAGGAGAAAAACTCGATGCAGCAGGGGCTGTTTGATGCGCTGCCGGCGACGGCGCCCGCATTGGCGTATCCCGACGTCGTGCCGTGGACGATGGCGGAAACGCTGGCCGGCGAGAAGGAAATGCTCGGCTTTTTCGTCAGCGGTCATCCCCTTGACGCGTATCGGGAGGTGATGCAACGGCTGACGCCGCTCTATGAACTGCGTGAAGGGGCGGAAGCCTATGACCGCAAGCGCGTCTATGTGGGCGGTATCGTCAATGCCGTGCGCCGCTTGATGACCAAGAATAACGAGCAAATGGGATTTGTCAACATGGAAGATTTCGGTGCGAATGCGGAATTGGTCATGTTCCCGAGAACGTGGAACGAGGTGCATATGATGGTGGCCAAGGACGCGCTGTTGGTCGTGGAAGGTCGGGTCCAGGCCGACGAGCGGGAAACGAAAATCATCGCGGAAAAAGTGTACCCGATGGAATCGGTCGCCGCCGGTGAGGTGGTCATCGGTACCGCGCCTCGCGCCGAACGCAAAGCCGCCGCTCCGCCGCCGGCGAATATTGCGCCGGAGCGCATTCGGCAGGTCGTTTTGACGATTGATGCCGCGCATGAGGGGGTCTCGGTCAGTCAGGCATTGGCGGCGCTGTTGACACGGTATCACGGGACGATTCCGGTTCGATTGCGGGTGCTTGCCAGCGGGATGGAAATCACGATGGCCGAGCAGTATCGGATTGACGGCATGCCGGCGGTATTGGCCGGCTTACGACAATTGTTGGGGGAAGAACACGTACAAATTGAGGAGGTCGCGAGATGAACTGTATAGTTTGTATCAAACAAGTGCCGGATACGGCGAAAGTCAAGCTGGATCCGAAGACGCATCGGCTGCAGCGGGCCGGCGTGGAAAATATCATGAACCCGTTTGACGAGCATGCGCTGGAAGCCGCATTGGCGCTGCGCGACGCGCACGGCGGTACGGTCACCGTGTTGACAATGGGACCGCCGCAAGCGGAAGAGGTCCTGCGCGAAAGTATCGCTCGCGGCGCCGATCGGGCGGTACTGGTGACGGACCGTGCGTTCGGCGGAGCGGATACCTTGGCGACGTCGTATACGCTGGCAGGGGCGATTCGCCACTTGGGCGGGGCGGATGTGATTTTGTGCGGCAAGCAGGCCATCGACGGCGATACGGCACAAGTCGGGCCGCAAATTGCGGAAATGCTCGACCTGCCGCAGGTGACCGCGGTGAATCGCTTGGCCTGTGAGGACGGCCGCCTGACCGTGACGCGTGAACATGAAGACGGCTATGAAACGCTGACCGTCCCATTGCCGGCGCTGCTTACGGTGACGAAAAACCTCAACACGCCGCGCTATCCGTCGTTGATGGGCAAGATGAAGGCGCGTAAGGCACCGATTGAAACACTCACGGCGGCGGAGTTGAATTTGGATGCGGAGCGCATCGGAATCAAGGGTTCGCCGACGCGTGTGCGGCGGGTGTACACGCCCGAAGTGCGTACGCAGGGCATCATTTGGCAGGACTTGACGCCGGAGACGGCGGCCCGGCAACTGCAAGATATACTCGGACTGGGCGGGAGAAAGGACGGTGCGCAGGCATGACACAGCATATTTACGTAGTCGCGGAACATGAAAACGGGAAGCTGCGCCGCGTCACGATGGAGTTAATCGGCAAAGCGCGCAAATTGGCGGATGAATCTTCCCAACAGGTGTGTGCGGTGCTGCTCGGCGATAATGTCGACGAGCTCAGCGCACCGTTGATTGCCGCCGGAGCGGATACGGTGTATGTGGCCGCGCATCCGCTGCTGGCGCATTATACGACGGAAGGCTATACGAAGGTGATTGCCGATTTGTTCGGCGAGGTAGAGCCGGCGGCGGTTCTGATCGGTGCGACGAATAACGGTCGCGACTTGGCGCCGCGCCTGTCCGCGCGCTTGGGCAGCGGGGTGACGGCGGATTGTACGCAGCTGGCAATGGATAAGGAGACCGGTCTGATGACGTGGACGCGGCCGGCACTCGGCGGGCATATTTTGGCGGAGATTATTTGCCCCGATCACATGCCGCAGATGGGGACGGTACGGCCGAACGTATTCCCCTTGCCGACACCGGACATGACGCGGACCGGGACGATTGAGCGGGTGGCAGTGTCATTGGAGAAGGATGACATTCGGACGACACGGGTCGGTTTTGAAGCGGTCGAAGGCGAAGAAATCGGCTTGGAAGATGCGGAAATTATCGTCAGCGGCGGTCGCGGCATGGGCTCGAAAGAAGAATTTGCCCGTCTGCATGAATTGGCACGACTCCTGGGCGGCACGGTGGCCGCGTCGCGGGCGGCGGTGGAAGCCGGCTGGGAGCCGATGGTGCATCAAGTCGGACAGACGGGGAAAAATGTCGGCCCGAAAATCTACTTGGCGTTCGGGATTTCCGGTGCGATTCAGCATGTAGCGGGTATCGGCGGCAGTGATACGGTAGTGGCGGTCAACCACGATGCGGAGGCACCGATTTTCAAGATTGCCGATTACGGTATCGTCGGCGACGTGCATGAAGTGCTGGAGGCCTTGATTGCGAGTATCAAGGCGGCGCGCGGTGAGAGCGGGGCGAACTGAGGATGGACGCGGAAATGCGAAATAAACGAACCAAGATTGTCTGCACTATCGGCCCGGGGACAGATGCGCCGGGTGTGTTGGAACGTATGATGGCGTCGGGGATGAATGTGGCCCGCTTTAATTTTTCTCACGGTACGCATGACGACCATGCCCGCCGGATGCGGATGGTGCGTGACGCGGTGGCGACGGTCGGTGTACCGATCGGGATGCTGCTCGACACCAAGGGACCGGAGATGCGGCTCGGCACCTTTGTCGAAGGGCGGGTCATGCTGGAAGAGGGCGCGGAATTTCGCTTGTACAATGCGCCGATTGACGGCACCGCGGCCGGTGCGTTTGTGACGCATACCGAGCTGTGGCGGGAAGTCGGCATCGGGCAAAAAATTTTGTTGGCGGACGGATTGGTGCGCTTGCGTGTCATTGACAGTGCCGACGGTGTGATTACGACGGTGGTGGAAAACAGCGGCGAGATTGCCGACCGCAAGCGCGTCGCGTGTCCGTCACTGCCGCTGGGGCTACCGGCGGTCTCGGACGACGATCGTGAGGATATCCGTTTCGGTATTCGGGCCGATATCGATTATATTGCGGCGTCGTTTATCCAACGCGCGGAAGACGTCGTCGAACTCAAGCAGTTTTTAGAAGAAGAGGGCGCGGCGCATATTCGGGTGCTTGCCAAGATTGAAAATGAAGAAGGCGTGTGCCACTTGGATGAAATTTTGGCGGTCAGTGACGGGCTCATGATTGCCCGCGGCGATTTGGGTGTGGAAATACCGCCGGAACAAGTGCCGCTGCTGCAAAAAAAGATGATTCAGCGGTGCAATCGATTAGGCAAGCCGGTGATTACCGCGACGCAGATGCTCGAGTCCATGGTACACAATCCGCGACCGACGCGGGCGGAAACCAGCGATATCGCCAATGCGATTTTGGACGGTACGGATGCGGTGATGCTGTCGGGTGAAACGGCCAACGGCAAGTATCCTGTCGCGGCGGTGGACACGATGCGACGCGTCGCGCTCTCGATTGAGTCGAGTTCATTGTATCGACGGCACTGGCACGACGATATACCGGCCGGTGCGAGTACGACGGAAGCCATCAGCCAGGCCACGGTTCGTATTGCCGAAGCGCTCGGCGCAAAAGCGATTTTGACCGCGAGCGAGTCGGGGCGGACGGCGCTCATGGTGTCGAAGTACCGCCCGGCCTGCCCGATTGTTGCGGTCTCGCCGCATGCGCGTACCGTCCGACGGGCGACGCTCTATTGGGGCGTGACGCCGTTGCAGGGGGCGGCGACGGAAAACAGTGATGAAATGGTAGCCAATGTCATGGACTTGGCCTTGGTGCACGGTGCGGTAGAAAGCGGTGATGTGGCGGTGGTCACGGCCGGCGTCCAATCCGGCCGGGAAGGGACGACGAATATGATTCGCGTCCAACTGGCCGGCATCGCCCTGTGCAAAGGCACGGGACTCGGCGGACGGGCATCGGGAACGGTGCGTCGGGCCGGTGCGCTGGACGAATTTGCGGACGGCGACATCCTGGTCGCGGCGGCGCTTAATCGGGAGTTGTTGCCGTACGCACAGCGGGCGGGCGCGCTGGTCACGGAAGAAGAGGGCTTGACCTGCGGCTCGGCGATACTGGGCTTGTCGCTCGGCAAGCCGACGGTTGTCGGTGTCCTCGGCGCGACAAAGACGCTGCGCGGCGGGATGCGGGTGACCGTCGATGCGGCGAGCGGGCAGATTTTTGCCGTGCAGGGAGATTCTTTTTGACAGTGAACGGGCGGAATCGTATAATAAAAAGCGATGACAGTACGCTTGGCAGTGAGGTGACATGATGGCGGAATTACAAGTCGGTGACCGTGTACCCGCGTTTTGCGTGACGGCGGATACGGGTGAGGTCGTGACAGAGGACGATGTCCTCGGACGCAAGTATATTCTGTATTTTTATCCGAAAGACAATACGCCCGGCTGTACGCTGGAAGCGCGTGCGTTTCGGGATGCGGCGGCGGATTTTGCCGCGGCGGGATATGCGATTTACGGTGTCAGTCGGGATACGACGGAGTCGCACTGCCGATTCCGGGACAAAGAGCAATTGAATTTTACCTTGTGGAGTGACCGCGACGGTGCATTGTGTGAGGCGTTCGGCGTCATTCGTCGTGTCGCCGGCATTGCGGCGGGCATTCGACGCAGCACCTTTGTGATTGATGAAACAGGCCGTATTACCGCCGCCTATCGCGGGGTCAATGCCCGTACGCATGTGACGGAACTGCGACAGGAATTGGGGATATAGGAGGAACAGGATGGAACGAAAAAATATCGCATTTTATAATCACGAGTTTACGACATTGGACAATGTCCGCATCAGCCCGCTCGATCGCGGCTATATATTCGGGGACGGCGTCTATGAGGTCACGAAAGTCCATGACGGACGTTGCTTTGCGTTGTCGTACCATTTGGATCGGCTGTATCGCTCGATGCGTTTGATGCAGATTCCGGCGACGATTGCACCGGACGAATTGACGGAAATCCACGGCGTATTGGTCGAAGAAAGCGGCATTCAAAACGGATCGGTTTACTTGCAGGTGACACGCGGGACCGCACCGCGCACACATACATTTCCCGCGGGGATTCAGCCGAATATCCTGATGTTTGTGCAGGAAGACAATCCGCATAAACAGGAATTGGCCGCAGGCGGGGTCAAGGTCATCACGCTCGACGATATTCGCTGGGAACATGTCGATATCAAGAGTCTGAATCTGATTCCGAATGTCTTGGGGGCACAGCAAGCCAAGAAAAAAGGCGCGGACGACGCGTTGTTTTTTCGCGGCGACGAATTGATGGAAGGAACCAGTAGTAATGTTTTCATGGTGCGTGACGGGATTATCTGGACGCGGCCGGCGGACGAACGGATATTGAAGGGGATTACCCGCCAATTGATTTTGACCAAGGTCGCGCCGAGTTGCGGCGTGACGACGATTGAGCGGACGATTGACCGCGAGTATTTGGCGAAAGCGGAAGAAGTATTTATCACGGGGACCACGACCGGGATTGCACCGGTGGTGCAGATTGACAAGACCCCGGTCGGCGACGGCAAGCCGGGACCGATAGTGCGCAAGCTGCAGGAACGGTATGCGGGCCTGATGGCGGAAGGGTTGCCTTGACGACAAAACGCCCGTCATATACGGGCAGACAGATGGATTGATATGGACGGCACTGCACCTGTGGTGCCGTTTTTGCTTGCCTTTTGTCCGTGCGAATCGGCATGCGCGGGCGGGCATGGCGGACAGGCGGAAAGCGCTTGCAGTATGCGACCCGTGCAGAAATAGGTCCGCTTGTTGCAGAAACGGTATACATGAATTAAGAAAAGTTCGCAAAAAGCGTAAAAAATGATTTGACAAGAACGAAGGACGGGTCTATAATGTAGTCAAGTTCATAAGAAGAGGAACAGGTGCCGCGAGGCTTAATAGGGAAGATCGGTGTGATGCCGACACGGTCCCGCCACTGTGAAGCAGAGCGAGTTTCAGTATGCCATTGGGAAACCGAGAAGGCGAAACAAGCAAGGAAGCAAAGTCAGGAGAACTGCCTGTTTGACATTCACCACTTGACCTACGAGCGATAGGGACGGAGAATCTGCAAAGGTATTTTGCATACTCTCTTTACTGACGCCGTGTCATGGTAAAGAGATTTTTTATTGAACGAAATGTATATACGACCAACAGGTGCCGCAAGGCATAATAGGGAAGATCGGTGTGATGCCGACACGGTCCCGCCACTGTGAAGCAGAGCGAATTTTCATCACCATTGGGCAACCGAGAAGGGAAAACGAGCGAGGAAGCGAAGTCAGGAGACCTGCCTGTTCGGATACAACCGTTTGACTCACGAGCGATGGGAAGGTTGGCTTGACGGCCGCTCTCGTTTTCGTGAGGGGCTCATTTTATTGGCAAATCGTTTTCTTCGGAAAACTTTTGCATATCATCCTTCACGGGGGTAACACCCCGAGTAGCTTTTCTGTATTGGCCTACGGAAAAGTTGCGTTCATCTCCTTTTGAAGAGAATAGTGCCTGGGAACATTATTCTCTTCCCCCTTTCTTTTTACAGATACGGGCATGCCCGTGTATATAGCCGATTATCGGCAGTTCATCTCCTACGCGGAGATCGTCTCCGCATTCTTTTTACGATAATGTTTGAGGAAACATTATTCATACTTGTGAGGTATGGTCCAGGGAAGCCATATCTCATCCGAAACTGCATAGCAGAACTGCAGACAACAGAACCTTCGGGTTCTGTTTTCGGTTGCGCTCGTTTTGGCGCTGTGTGCGCCTCAGGGGGGTGGCAGGCGGTATGGCGGCGGCATCACATCGGCGGGAGCGCGTCATGCGGCGGGGGCGATGGCGGCGTACGGCAGATGCGCGTCTGCGGCGTATGGCCGCCACATCACCCCGGAAGAAAGAGGGGCTGACCGTGCTCACGTCTGCAGCGCATGGTGATGAGTATTTTGTTTTAGCGTCGGGGCGTTCATCCGATGTGGCGCTTGTGGGGAGGCGCCGGTACGCAGGAGCGAGCGGATGCGGTCGGGTCGATAAGGGAGGGAAAGCGTTACCGCGGGCGGCATGCACAGAGCGCGGAGGCGGTTCTCGGCGGTGGTCGTCGCAACGGTCGAGAAGGCGGTGTGCTATAATACAATTGATACGGATAGGATAAGGGAGCGGCCAATGATTTATTTGGATTATGCGGCTACGACGCCGGTGCGGCGGGAAGTGGCGGAAACGATACAGGAAGTATTGACAACGAAGTTCGGCAATCCGTCGGGAGTCTATGCTGTCGGCCGGCAAGCGAAAGCGGTTATGCGGCGAGCGCGGCAGACCATGGCGGAGACGCTCGGCGTTCGTGCCGACGAATTGTATGTGACGAGCGGTGCGACCGAAGGGGACAACTGGGCGATTCGCTCGCAAGCGGCGGCGGCACGTCGCGCGGGGCGAGGCAATCATATTGTCGCGACGGCTGTCGAGCATCCCGCGGTGGCGGAAACGCTGGCCTACTTGGAAACATGCGGCTTTCGCGTGACGTACTTGTCGCCGCGAGCGGACGGCAGCTATCGGGCGGAGGACTTTATGGCGGCCGGCACGGAGAATACCATCGGCTGGGTCGCGATGGCGGTCAATAACGAGACGGGCTCGCTCTTGCCGGTGGCGGAGTTGGGTGCGGCGGCGCGGGAGCAGGGCGTGTGGTTTCATGTCGATGCGGTGCAGGCCATCGGCAATTTGGCGTGGGACTTTGCGCGGATTCCGTGTACGTCGTTTGTCGGTTCGGCACATAAATTTTACGGTCCGAAAGGTATCGGATTTATGGTCTATCGGCCGTGGAACGATGCTTTGTCGCAATTGCCGCTGTTGCCGTTGTTACATGGCGGCGGACAGGAGCGGAGACTGCGCTCGGGGACGGAAAATGTAGCGTACATTGCCGGCATGGCACAGGCCTTGCAATTGGCCTATGCGGACGCCGAGACGGCAGTGGCGCGCTATACGCTGCAGGCTGAGCGGCTGCTGAGGCGACTGCATGCGGACGGCGTCCGCGCGGTGCGTAACGGTGGCGAGAACTGCGTACCGTACATCATCAGTTTGTGGTTGCCGGGTACGGCGGCGGTGCAGGCCGTGATTCGTGCGGACTTGGCAGGTGTCGCCATATCGGCGGGGAGCGCCTGCTCGGCGGGGACGGTCGCTCCCGGTCGGGTGATTTCGGCGTACTATCCGCAAGATTCGGCACGGGGGACGGAGAGTATCCGTCTATCGCTCGGACGTGACACGACGGACGCCGACATCGACAAAGCGGCGGATGTACTGGCGGCGCTGGCCGGTGAAGCGGGAAAGGAGAGGCGATGACGCAACGACAGCGAGTGGTGCTCGGAATGAGCGGCGGAGTGGATTCGTCGGTGGCCGCGTACCTGCTGAAAGAGGCCGGCTATGATGTCGTCGGCCTGTTTATGAAAAATTGGGACGACACGGACGAAAACGGCGTCTGTACGGCCACGCGCGATTATGAAGATGTCGCGGCGGTGGCGGAGCAGCTGGAGATACCCTATTACTCGGTCAACTTTGAAAAAGAGTATGCCGAGCGGGTCTTTTCGTATTTTTTGGATACGTACCGCAAGGGGCGGACGCCGAATCCGGATGTCATGTGTAATAAAGAAATCAAATTCAAGGCGTTTTTGGACTACGCGATGGCGCTCGGCGCGGAGTATGTCGCGATGGGACACTATGCCCGTGTGCGGCGGGACAGTGACGGCACGACACACTTGTTGCGCGGCGTGGACAGCAACAAAGACCAGACGTATTTTTTGAGCCAATTGCGCCAGCATCAGTTGGCCAAGAGTCTGTTCCCGGTCGGGCATATGTGCAAAGCGGAGGTACGCCGACTGGCGGAACGGTTGCAACTGGTGACCGCCAAGAAGAAAGACTCGACGGGAATCTGCTTTATCGGTGAGCGGAATTTCAACGAGTTTTTGAGTCGGTATTTACCGCATCAGCCGGGGCTCATGAAGACCCTCGACGGCACGGTGATGGGACGCCATGAAGGATTGATGTACTATACCATCGGTCAGCGGCACGGATTGGGCATCGGCGGCGGTGGCGCGAGCGAGGAACCGTGGTTTGTTATCGGTAAGCACCTGCCCGATCGGACGCTATATGTCGGGCAAGGGTTTCATCATCCGCAGCTCTATAGTGACAGCTTGACGGCGTCGGAGCTGAGTTTTACCACGGACGAAGACAAGCCGCGGCGGTTTGTCTGTACGGCAAAATTCCGCTATCGACAACCGGACACGCCGGTGGAGGTGGAGCGCACCGGACCGGATACGGCGCATATGACGTTTGCCGAGCCGGTACGGGCGGTGACGCCGGGGCAGGCGGTCGTGCTCTATGACGGCGAGGAGTGTCTCGGCGGCGGCATCATTGATGCGGCGTATCGTGACGGGAAAATGTGTCCGTACGTATAGTGTGACGGCAGTATCATCAAATGGAGTGACAGCAGGAAAGGACCGTGAGGCGGGCATGGAAACGATGAAATTGGCGGCGGCCTTGATTATGCGCAAAGAATTACGGCAAAAGTTGAATGAATTGGCGGTTCGTATCGGTAATAACGCAATCAGTCAAGAAGGCGACGAGCCGCTGGAAAATCCGACCGAATTGCTCCGGCAGTTGCAGGACGCCAATCAAGATCTGATCGGGTTGGTGCAGGCGATTAACCGTACGAATATGACCGTGCAGATGGCGGACGGGCGGACGATTGCCGATGCGCTGGCGGAGCGCGACGGCCTCATTCGTATGGTGCGCACTTTGCGCGATATTGCCGATAAAGCGGCGGTCGAGCAGGTGCGCTATTCCCTGACGGAAATCCGGCAAGTGAGCCGAATTGATGCGGCGGAGGTGCAGGCGCGTATCGACCGGATGGCAGAGCGGGCGCGTCGTCTTGATTTGGCGATTCAAGAATTGAACTGGACGACCGATTTGATTGTCGGCTGAGTATATGTAATTGGCGGGTCGGCGAAAGGCGAGTCGGCGAATTTTTTACAGTGACGAGATGACAGTGACCGAGTACGGTGAGATGTGATTGTCACAAGTGAAAGTAACGACCATCGACTGATTTCGTTGATCGGGTGGGAACGGGGCGGCTCCGGTGCGATGCATCGGAGCCTTTATCTTGCTCGGATAGCGACGCCTTCGGCAGGTTCGGAGGCTAGAGCAAGGTATGGTATAATAAAATCGTCAAATCGATACAATCGTAACTAAGGAGGCGTATGTATGAAACGAGTATGGTGGATTGTGCTGGCAGTCGTAGTCTTGATTGCCGGTTGGACAGTCGGTCAGTATAACGGACTGGTCGGCATCAATGAAGATGTGAACGGAAAATGGGCGCAAGTCGATACGCAGTTGCAGCGGCGCAGTGATTTGATTCCGAACTTGGTGAATACGGTCAAGGGATATGCCGCACATGAAGAAGGTATTTTTACTAATGTCGCCGAAGCGCGGGCGAAGTTGGCCGGTGCGCAAACGGTCGGCGAAGCCGCGGAAGCGGACGGCGAATTGACGCAGGCGTTGGGGCGGTTATTTGCGATTGCGGAAAATTATCCGTTGTTGAAAGCCAATGAAAATTTCCGCGCCTTGCAGGATGAATTGGCCGGTACGGAAAACCGCATTGCCACCGCTCGCCGTGATTACAACGGCTCGGTACAGGCGTACAACGCCCGTATTCGGACGTTCCCGACCAACGTCGTTGCCGGCGTGTTCGGGTTTAACGAACGGGAATATTTCCGCGCGGCGGAAGGCGCACAAACCCCGCCGACAGTACAGTTTTGAGTGACGGTACGGGCAGATGATGCAGGCGGGACTACGCTCACTGCGTGAGGTACGCACATGGGTCGCGCTGTTGGTCCTGTGGCTCGGCATGTGGTGGACGGCCTGGGCGGCGCCGGTCGCGCAGACGGCGAATCCGTATCCCGCTTTGCGCGGCGATATCTACGCGCAGGATTTTGTCGGGGTACTCTCCGCAGGGACGGTGCAACGGCTCGATCGACTGGGCGCGGCGTTGGAAGCCAAAAGCGGCGCACAGGTAGTGGTCGCGGTGATGCCGTCGGCACCGAACGAGGATATCGCCACGTATGCGACGGATTTGTATCGCCATTGGCAAATCGGCGACAAAGAGAAAAACAACGGTGTCTTGCTCTTGGTGATTCCGGATGCGAATCAAGTCCGCGTCGAGGTCGGCTACGGACTGGAGGGCGCGCTCAATGACGCCAAGGTCGGCGCCTTGCTCGATCGCTACTTTGTGCCGGCCGCACGAGAGGGCAATCTCGAATTGGCGTGTCGACAGATGTACGAAGCGCTGCTGGTGCAGACGATGAAAGAGTACGGACTGACGGCGGACGATTTGGCCGCACCGAGTCAGCCCGCCCCCGCGGAATGGAACTGGATGACGGTGGTGTGGGCGATACTGATTCTTGTCGTCATGGGCTTGGATTTGGTGTTTAACGGCGGTCGCTTGACCCAATTGGTGATTTACATTTTATTGCACAGTCGCGGCGGCGGAGGCGGCGGTTTTCGCGGCGGCGGCGGTGGCAGTTCGGGCGGCGGCGGTGCCGGTCGCAGCTGGTAAGGTGACGGATCGCTCGCGGAGCGGTCCGTTTTTTGCAGGAGGATGTATGCAGGCGAGTGCGGCATGGCGAGTGATGGTGCGCGGTGCAGGCGCGTTTGTGCTCGGGTGGGCGGTGTGGTGGCTGACGGCGGTGCAGGCGGCGTATCCCGTGCCGCAAGCGGGTACGCTTTATGTACAAGATACCGTCGGCGCGTTGGCACAGGAGACGGTACTGACGCTCAACGCTGCCGGGATTAAGCTGTATGAAGCGACCGGGGCACAAGCGGTCGTCGCGGTGGTGCAGGATACGGACAGGCAGTCGATAGAAATGTACGCGACGGGGTTGTTTCGGGCATGGGGCATCGGCGACAAGGAGAAACACAACGGGGTACTGCTACTGGTGGTGCCCGCTACGCGGCAGGTCCGTGTCGAGGTCGGCTACGGCCTGGAAGGCGCGCTGAATGACGCCAAGGTCGGTGCGATACTGGACCGGGAGTTTGTGCCGGCGGCGCGTGAGGGGGATATGGACAGGGCGGTGGAGCGCACATACCGCGCCCTGTGCACGGAGATTGCGCATGAATACGGTGTCGACACGATGGAGCTGTTCGGTACGGCAGCGCTTGCAGAGTCTTCTTCCTCTACGGACGACCCGCTCACGACGGCATTTATCTGTGCGGTCGTCTTGCTCATGCTCTATCGTTCCCGTGGCGGCGGGCGTGGCGGTCGTGGGGGCGGACACGGCGGCGGGACTCGCGGCGGCGGCTCGTCGAGCGGATTCGGCGGCGGCAGTTCGGGCGGCGGCGGTGCCGGGAGAAGTTGGTGAATGGCGGCGGATGACAAGTCGTTATATTGACAAAACGGGTGACGGCCGATATAATAAGAAAGTCGAGGTACAAGATGAAACTGCAGATTAGTGAGGTCACAGCACCGGGAGAAGCGATTGCTTTTCACGGAAGTATTGACACGACGGAATGGCAAGCCGAGCCGGAATGCGAGGCCTTGCTGGACGCACCGCAGATAGACGGTCACTATCGGCGTGACGGTCGGTACGTATATGTGGACGGTGAGCTGCATATACACGGACGCACTGCCTGCACACGCTGTCTGGACGACGCGGAGTGTCGGCGGGCATTGCCGTTCAGCGAGGTGTATGTGAAAACGGCGGCCGACGCGGAAACAGATTTGGATGCGCTACCCTTTGACGGCAGTTACATCGACTTGGATGCACTCGCGCGTGATATACTAATTATGGCGGCAAGTGGGCGGGTGTTGTGCCGGGATGATTGCCGAGGACTGTGTCCGGGCTGCGGTGTGAATTTGAATCATGAGCGTTGTCAATGCGTGCCGGAGGAAGTACCTCCTCAGTGGGCGGCATTGCGCGAATTGTTGACCACGAAACAGTAGGGATGGGAGGTGCGTTACCATGGCAGTACCGAAGAGAAAAATGTCGAAAAGCCGACGCGATCGTCGTCGTGCGAATTGGAAGTTGACGGTGCCGGGCTTGAAGGAATGCCCGCAATGTCACGAAATGATTATGCCGCATCGGGTGTGCTCGTATTGCGGCGCATACAAGGGTAAAACCGTCATCAGTGTCGGATAATGACGGCAGCAAAAAGGAGACACGGCGGGGGGCCGGTCTCCTTTTTTCATTGGTCGGATTACGGATTGACGATGGCTTGAAAGCGGGGCAGGTCGCGCATCGCGTCAAAATGCGCTTGCGTGCGGGCCGCGTCTGCGGTCGCCGCATCGGCCGCGACGGCTTGCTCGAGGTACTGCAAGGCGTCTTCCGTGTCGCCGCGGTCGGCACATATTGTCGCCAGACCGTACAAGCTCCAAGCGTGTTGCGGCTGTGCGGCGAGCACGATACGAAATTCGGCGGCGGATTCGTCCAAGCGGTCTTGCAATTTATAATGAATCGCGCAATTATAATGGACGGCAATGCTGTCGGGGGCAATGGCCAAGGCCTGCGTCAAGTACGATTCGCCTTCTCGGTATCGCCCTTCCAGGGAGAGCAGGAGGCCTTTGTCGGCGAGGGCGTGAAAGTTACGGCCGTCGATGTCGATGGCTTTGGTGTATGCGGCCAGTGCTTCGTCGTGCCGGCCGGATTGCGCGGCGGTGACACCGCGATGCCACGCGTCCATGGACGCGGTACGGACGGAGACGGTGGCGGGTTTGGGGGGCGTTGCGACATCGGCTTGACAGCCGGCCAAGACGCCGACCAGACACAGTGAGAGTATGACAGATACATAATTCATTCGTGATTCCTCCTTTGCTATCAGTATACGTTTCGGACGGTTATGCGGCAAGCGGGAGGGACAGGAGATAGGGACGTAGTGAAGGTAACGGAGAGGAGTGAAGCAATGGCAAATCACGCACAATTTGACGGAGAAGTGGTAGAGTCGGGCGTACAGGGCGGTTTGATTTTGATGGCGGCATCGTTTTTGGGGGTGGTCGTCGCGAATACTCCTTGGGCGAGCGCGTATTTTTCTTTTTTGGAATGGGAATTCGCCGGCCTGAGCATGCTGCATTGGATTAATGACTTATTGATGACGATTTTCTTCTTGCAGGTAGGGCTGGAAATCAAGAGGGAAATCAAAATCGGCGATCTGAATAAGCCGTCACAACGGCTCTTGCCCGGTTTGGCGGCGTTTTTCGGCCTGGCGGTACCGGCGTTGATTTATATTGCGTGTAACTGGATCACTCCGGCTACCTTGCGCGGCTGGGCGATTCCCGCAGCGACGGATATCGCCTTTACACTGGGGGTCGTCGCGTTGCTCGGGCGGCGCGTCCCCGCCTCGCTGAAAATTTTCGTGACGGCGCTGGCGATTATTGATGACTTGCTGGCGGTACTCATCATTGCCTTTTTCTATTCGAGCGGTTTGGAATGGGCGTACTTGGCGGTGGCGGCGGTCGTCTTTGTCATCTTGCTCGGGATGGATCAGCGGCGTGTGGTGCGCCCCGTGCCGTACTTGCTGCTCGGTGCGGTGTTGTGGTTCTGCATGTTGCGGTCGGGGATTCATGCGACACTCGCGGGGGTCTTGCTCGCGATGACGATTCCCTTGCAGGGGAAAACTTCGGACGGTGTGGAAAAGACGCCGCTGACCGATTGGGAGCATGTATTGACAACGCCGGTTACCTACTTCATCTTGCCGGCGTTCGGGTTTGCGAATGCGGGTGTGAGCTTTGCCGGAATGAGCGCGGACATGCTGCTGGATCCGATTGTCGTCGGGGTGGCGCTGGGACTCTTCGTGGGTAAGCCCGTCGGGATTTTTTCGACGGTCTATGTTCTCATCAAATCCGGTTGGGTCAAGATGCCTAAGGGAGCGAGCTGGAGCCAGGTCTGGGGCGTGGCGATGCTTTGCGGGATCGGCTTTACGATGAGTTTGTTTATCACGATGCTCGCTTTCGGGGTACCGGAGTGGCAAGACCATGCCAAAATCGGCGTGTTTGCCGGTTCGATTTTGTCCGGTGTCTGCGGGTACCTGTGGCTGCGCTACGTGGCGTCTGCCGCAAAAAAAAACGGCTTGACGGCAGGCAAAATGCGCTGCGGTGTGGTATAATCGATACCAATATCAAGCAGAGGAGGCAACAAGATGCGTTCAATCGAAGAGCAGTTGGCGCAGTTGGAATACGGCACGGCGGAGATTTTGCCGGCAGACGGATTGCGTCATAAATTAGAGGCGGCAGCGAAAGAACAGCGGCCGCTACGTGTAAAACTGGGGCTGGATCCGTCCGCACCCGATATCCATTTGGGGCATACGGTCGTCCTGCGCAAGCTCAAGCAGTTCCAGGACATGGGGCATCAAATCGTATTGATTATCGGCGATTTCACGGGACGTATCGGCGACCCGTCCGGCAAGAGCGCGGCTCGCAAGCCGCTCACGGAAGAGCAGGTCATGGCCAATGCCCGTACGTATGAAGACCAGTTGTTCAAGATTTTGGATCGTAGCAAAACGGAATTGCATTTTAACAGCGAATGGCTCGGCAAAATGGATTTTGCCGATGTATTGGCACTCGCGTCGAAATATACGGTGGCGCGGATGCTCGAGCGCGACGACTTCCGTAAGCGAATGGAAGAAGAACGCCCGATTTCCATTCATGAATTTATGTATCCGCTGATGCAGGGGTACGATTCGATTGCCACCGAGGCGGATATCGAATTCGGCGGTACGGACCAGACGTTTAATTTGATTGTCGGTCGGCATTTGCAAAGCGAATCGGGGATGGCGTCGCAGACGGTCATTACGATGCCGTTGCTCGAAGGCCTCGACGGCGTACAGAAGATGAGCAAATCGCTCGGCAACTATATCGGTATCGATGAAGAGCCCAACGAAATGTTCGGCAAATCGATGTCGATTCCCGATGCATTGATGATGCGCTACTACATGCTGGTGACGGATGTACCGGTCGCCGAGCAGGAACGGATAGCGGCAGGCTTGGCGGACGGCAGTGTGCATCCGCGCGATGCCAAGATGCGGTTGGCGTGGGAAATCGTCAATCTGTACCACGGCAGGGCGGCGGCGGATGCGGCACAGGCGGAATTTGTGCGCGTGTTTCAGCAAGGCGACCTGCCGACGGACATGGAAACGCTGACGGTGCCGGCCGGAGAAGTCTGGCTCCCGCAGTTGTTGCAGGATGCGGAAATGGCCTCGAGCAACAGCGACGCCAAGCGGGCGATTGCGCAGGGTGCGGTGCGTGTCAACGGCGAAAAAGTCGACAGTGAGACGTATACCTTTGCGGCGGATGATGTCCTGCAAGTCGGCAAACGTAAGTACAAACGGATTGCGATTCAGGGTTAAGCATGACAAGCGACAACGCAAGTTGTCGCTTTTTGTGTGCCGTCCGATTGTGAGGGGGATTTTTACAAACGGTCTTGACATTGGCAAAAATAGAATATACTATATAGGTGAGTTAGTGATATAGCATACCATGAACGAAGGGTGAAGTATCCGAAGGAGGATCGCAATGGAACGAGAACAGGCGTATGTATTGTGGTTTGAGCAGTTGCGTCGCGAAGATGTGAACTTGGTCGGCGGGAAGTCGTCGTCGCTGGGGGAGATGACCTCGCAGACGAAAGTGCCGGTGCCGTACGGTTTTGCTACGACGGCGCATGCGTATCGGATCTTTATGCAGGAGTCGGGCGCAGAGGCGCAGGTCGAAACGTTGCTCGGCGAGTTGACCGATGTGGAAGATTCGATACAGTTGCGTGATGTTTGCGCCAAGATTCGTCGCGCGATTATGGATGCCGAGATGCCGACGGAGATTGCGGGAGCGATTCGCAAGGCATACGGCGAATTGGCCGGCAAGGTCAATGAAGACGAACCGTTTGTCGCGGTACGCTCGAGTGCGACGGCGGAAGACTTGCCCGATGCCAGCTTTGCGGGGCAGCAGGATACGTACTTGAACGTTCACGGTGCGGATGAGGTCATTGCGCGGGTCAAGGAGTGCTATGCCTCGACATTTACCGACCGGGCGGTATATTATCGGGTCAAACAGGGCTTTGACCATATGGAAGTCGCGCTCTCGGCCGTCGTGCAGATGATGGTCTTTTCTAAAGCGTCGGGGGTCATGTTTACCGTCGATTTGGCGACCGGCAGCGATAAAAATATCATGATTGAAGGCGCATGGGGGCTGGGTGAGTATGTCGTCCAGGGAACCGTGACGCCGGACAATTTCATCATCGAAAAAGAAACGCTTGCGATTAAAGATAAAGTCATCAACGAAAAGCCGGTCATGCTGACGCGTAAGCCCGGCAGCGGGGTCGAAGAACAGACCGTTCCTGCCGACAAGGCCAATGCGGCGTCGATTACCGATGCCCAGGCGCAGGAGTTGGCCAAGTACGCCAAGGCCATCGAGGAGCATTACGGGTGTTACATGGATATCGAATGGGCGGTCGATGAACGCGATGATTCGATTAAGATTTTGCAGGCCCGTCCGGAAACGGTCTGGTCGAAAAAACATAAAGAAGGCAAAGGAGAAACGGCTGTGGCAGATACCTATACGACAGAACGCACACCGCTGGTCAAAGGCTTGCCGGCAAGCCCGGGACGTATCGGCGGCAAGGCGCATGTGATTTTGGATCCGGCGCTGATTGATACCTTCAAAGAAGGCGAAATCCTCATTACGACGATGACGGCACCGGACTGGGTACCGGCGATGAAGAAGGCGAAAGCCATCGTGACGGATGCGGGCGGCATGACCTGCCATGCCTCAATCGTGTCGCGTGAGCTCGGGATTCCGTGTATCGTCGGGACAAAGAGCCGCGGTGCGGAAGCGACCACGACGATTCCCGACGGGGCGATGATTACCGTTGACGCGACGAACGGAATCGTATATGATGGACTGATAGAAGACCTGGTGGCCAAGGAAGAAGAACAAGGGCCGCTGGCGCCGGTGGCGGAGTACTATGCGCCGACGGGTACAAAAGTATATATGAATCTGGGTGATCCGGATTTGGCGGAAAAATACGGCAAACTGCCGTGCGATGGTATCGGCCTGATGCGCGAAGAGTTCATCTGGACGACATTCATCCACGAACATCCGCTCTATCTCATCGAAATCGGCCATCCGGAACGGGTCGTGGACGGTTTGGCGGACGGCATTCGCAAGGTGTGCCAAGCGATGGCGCCGCGCCCGGTGACGTTGCGGTTCAGCGATTTCAAATCGAGCGAATACCGTGACTTGAAAGGCGGAGACAAATACGAACCGTACGAACCGAGTGCGCTGCTCGGCTGGCGCGGGGCGTCGCGTTACTATGATCCGGCGTATATCGAAGCCTTCCGCTTGGAATTGGCGGCGGTACGCAAAGTGCGCGAAGAATACGGCTTCAAAAACCTGCACGTCATGATTCCGTTCTGCCGGACAGTGGACGAAGCACGCAAGGTCGTCGACCTGATGGCGCAGGAAGGATTGCGGCGCGGGCCGGACTTCAAAGTCTGGCTGATGGCGGAAGTCCCGTCGAATATTATCTTGGCGGATCAGTTCAACGAATTTGTGGACGGCTATTCCATCGGTTCCAACGACTTGACGATGCTGGTACTCGGCTGCGATCGCGACAACGATACGGTATCGCATATCTATGATGAACGCAATCTCGCGGTACGTCGGGCGATTCGGCGTCTGATTGAAGTGGCGCATCGGGACGGCAAGACGGTATCGATTTGCGGACAGGCACCGAGTGTGTATCCGGACTTTACCGCGTTTCTCATTCGCAGCGGTATCGACTCCGTTTCGGTCAATCCGGACATGGTCAAGGCAACCAAGAAGATGGTGGCGCAACTCGAACAGCGCATCATGCTGGATGCATTGACAGGCAAAGGGTTACAATATCCGACCGACGAAGCGGAATGGTAATGATATCAAGGGCCCCTGCGGGCCCTTTTTTCGTATAGGTGGTGAGACGGTGTTATTGTCTGAACGACAGGAAAAAATAGCGGAGATGGTGCATGCCGACGGGCCGATTCCGGGCAATGAGATTGCGCGGCGGTTGCACGTGACGCGGGCGGCGTTACGGAGTGATTTGGCGATTTTGACCATGCTCGGCATTCTCGATGCGCGGCCGAAGTTGGGGTATTTCTATATCGGCAACGAATCGACGGATCTCATCGCCGACAAGATTCGTTCGCTCTTGGTGGATACGGCACTTTCGCGGCCGGTCATCGTGGCGGGGGAGGCCTCGGTCTATGACGCGATTGTCGGGATGTTTACGGAAGATGTCGGCACGATTTTCGTCGGCAGCGAAGAGTCGCTCGAAGGTGTCGTTTCCCGCAAGGATTTGCTGAAGTCGGCACTGGGCAAGCGGGATTTGACGACGATGCCCGTGCGGATGGTGATGACGGGTGTGGGGCGGTTGATTTATGCGGAGATGGGAGACGACGTGCTTTCGGCGGCGCAAAAGATGATTGACCATGAAATCGATTGTCTGCCGGTAGTTGATGTCGTACAACGCGACGGCAAACGCGAGTACCGCGTGCGCGGACGCATCTCCAAAACGAATATTGTCCGTTTGTTTGTAGATATCGGTCAGGGATCAAGGAGAGTGAACGAATGAAAGTACCGACCATTTATGTATTGTCCGATTCGCTCGGCGAAACGGCGGAAAATGTGGCACGGGCCACCATCAGCCAGTTTGACAAGGAAGAAATCGATATCGTCAGGATTCCCTATATCGCCAATACCGAACAGATAGAAGAGGCTGTCTTGGAGGCCAAGGCGAATGACGGTATCATCTGTCATACTATCGTCTCGGAAACGTTGCGGGCGTATTTTGATCGGGTGACGGCGGAAAACGAAGTCCGCTCGGTCGACATTCTCGGCCCGATGCTGGCGGCTGTCGGCTCGATTGCGACGACCAAGCCGCGTCTGCAGCCGGGCATGGTCCACAAGCTCGACCGGGAATATTTCAAAAAGGTGGAGGCTATCGAGTTTGCGGTCAAGTATGACGACGGCAAAAATCCCGCGGGATTTCTCAAGGCCGATATCGTGATTATCGGGGTATCGCGGACGTCCAAGACGCCGCTGTCGATGTACCTGGCGCACAAGAGTATCAAAGTGGCAAATTTGCCGCTGGTGCCGGAGGTGTCGCTGCCGGAAGAGTTGTTCAAGTTGCCGCCGTATAAAATCGTCGGCCTGATTATCGACCCGATGAAACTCAACTATATTCGCAGTGAGCGGCTCAAGACGATGGGGCTGGCGGACGGTGCCAATTATGCCGCGGTCGAACGAATCAACGAAGAGCTCGCCTATGCGCGTGAAATCATGCGCAAATTGCATTGCCCGGTGATTGACGTGTCCAGCAAGGCCATCGAAGAGACGGCCAATCAAGTGCTGGAAATCGTGGAACGCAATGCACGGTTGCACGGATGATGGCGACGATACGGGAAGATAACGAGGCGCGCGAGTATACGTTTCTCGCGCCGCAGGCGGCGAAAAGCCGCGATGCCGTGCGCCGTGTGCGGGAGGATAAGTGCCCGCTGCGGACGGAGTACCAGCGGGACCGTGACCGCATTTTGCACAGCAAGGCGTTTCGTCGTCTGAAGCACAAGACGCAGGTCTATATCGCACCCGGCGATCATTATCGGACGCGGATGACGCATTCGCTCGAAGTGAGCCAGGTTGCACGGACGATTGCGCGGGCGCTCGCCCTGAATGAAGAACTGACGGAGGCGATTGCACTCGGGCATGATGTCGGCCATACGCCGTTCGGGCATATCGGCGAGTTTGCCCTGCGCGATTTGCTCGGGCATTTCAATCATAACGAGCAGAGCCTGCGCGTCTTGGATGTGCTGGAAAAAGACGGTGCGGGGCTCAACCTCACCGAGGCGGTGCGTGACGGTATCGTGCATCACACGGGTGAGGTGCGGGCCAAGACGCTGGAGGGACAGATTGTACGCTATGCCGACCGGATTGCGTATTTGTCGCATGATTTTGACGATGCCATGCGGGCGGGTATGCTGACGGTGGCGGATTTGCCCGTGCGTGTACGACGAGAGCTCGGTACGACGCATTCGGGGATGATTACGACGATGGTGACGGATGTGATTGCGGCGTCGGCCGACTATGCGTCCGTGCGGATGACGAGTGAGGTGGAAGGTGTCATGGACGAGTTTCGGACGTTTATGTTCGCGCATGTCTACCAGTCGCCGACGCTCGTTCCCGATCGGGAGCGCGGGTATCATTTGGTGCAGGAGTTGTGCAAGTATTACTTGGCGCATCCCGACCGCCTGCCGGCCGAGCATCGGCGCGGCGACACGGTGACGGAGACTACGGTCGTCGACTATATCGCCGGGCTCACCGACCACTACGCCATTCGGCTGTACAAAGAACGGTTCATTCCGCGTTTTTGGGATATCTGAAACAGGCACAATAAAAAAGACCGCTGAGCGGTCTTTTTTTGATGTTGTGTTTATACGGCACGATCCACTTTTCCGGAACGAAGGCACCGAGTGCAGACATTCGTTCGTTTGACTTTCCCGTCAATCACCGCACGGACGCGTTGAATGTTGGGTTTCCATTGTCTTTTGGTTTTTAAGTGCGAGTGGCTGACATTCATGCCGCTACCCGTTTTCTTGCCGCAAACTTCGCAATAACTTGCCATTATCTACACCTCCTCGTCATTCCGTGGTTGCAACAGTAATATTCTAGCATAGGCGACCTCAAATAGCAAGTACGTGCGGCGGCAAGCGGAAAATTTGTACCTGCCGTCCGTGCGGCTCAGCGCTTGTTGACGCGCCGAGCCAAGAGGTTGCCCGCGCTTTGGATGAGCTGGACGATGATTACCAATATGACAATCGTCAGCAGCATGATGTCGGCACGGAAACGCTGGTAGCCGTAGCGAATCGCCAAGTCACCGAGACCGCCGCCGCCGATGGCGCCCGCCATTGCCGAGTAACTGATGAGATTGACAACGACATTGGTCATGTTGTCGATAATCGCAGGGAGCGCCTCGGGGATGAGGACTTTGCGGATAATCTGCAGGGGGGAGGCACCCATCGCCTGTGCCGCCTCAATCAGGCCGAAGGGGACTTCCTTGAGCGAGGTCTCGACGAGCCGCCCCGCAAACGGAATCGCCGCCAATGTCAGCGGGACGCAGGCGGCCGTCGTCCCGATGGACGTGCCCGCAATCAGTCGCGTCAGCGGAATGATGGCCACCATCAGGATGATGAAGGGGACGGAACGGAGCATATTGACGACGGCGCCGAGCGGTTTGTTAATCGCCGCATTGGCCAAGATGTGGCCCTTGTCGGTGACCAGCAGCAATACCCCCAGCGGGATGCCGAAGACGGCCGAGAGGGTCGATGATACCGCGACCATGTACAAAGTTTCGTACAGGGATTGCCAAAGCAACTCAATGATTTCCGGGGACATAGCCGATCACCTCACTTTCAATAGGCAGGGCGCGCAAGTACGCAAGCGCATCGTTGACGCGGCCTTCATGACCGTCGACCGTGACAATCAGTCGCCCGAAGGGCCGCTCCTGAATATAGTCGACCGTCGCGTAAAGAATGCTGACATTCAAGTCAAACTTGCGAATGAGATTGCCGAGCAGCGGTTCGTCCGTGACGTCACCGACAAAGGACAGCCGCAAAATCAAATCGGCATCCGGCGTGGGTTGCGCCTGAATCGGCAAATGTTGCAAACTCTCCGGCAACGCGTCACTGAGGACATCGCCGATAAATTCCTTGGTCGTCGGCGACGACGGCTTGGTGAAGATGTCGATGACGGCGCCTTGCTCGATGATTTCGCCGTTTTCAATGACGGCGACCTGGTTGCAAATCTCTTTGATGACCTGCATTTCGTGCGTGATGAGGACGATAGTCAGCTGCAAGCGTTGATTGATGTCCTTGAGCAATGCCAAAATCGATTTGGTCGTCTGCGGGTCAAGCGCGCTGGTCGCTTCGTCGCACAGCAGTACCTTCGGCTCGGACACCAGGGCGCGGGCAATGCCGACGCGTTGCTTTTGGCCGCCGGACAGTTGCGACGGATAGTTGTGGCGGCGGTCGGACAGCCCTACCAGTTCGAGAATCGGCTCAATCCGGCGCGCGCGTTCCTCTTTGCCGAGACCGGCGAGCTCCAGCGGAAACGCGATATTGTCATAGACGGTCCGGTTGGAGAGCAGGTTGAAATGCTGGAAAATCATGCCGATGTGCTTGCGTTCCTCCCGCAACTCACGCTCACCGAGCGAGGTGAGGTCCTTGCCGTCCACAATGACCTCGCCCGCGGTCGGGCGCTCGAGCATGTTGATACAGCGGATTAAGGTCGACTTGCCGGCACCGGACAGGCCGATGATGCCGCAGATACTCCCCGCCGGAATGTGCAGGTTGATGTCTCGCAGGGCTTCCACCTCGTGCGCACCGCGATATGTCTTGCCGACATGACGCAGGTCAATCATACGAATCACTCCTTTAATCAAAAAAACTCTTCATACCATAAAGATGAAGAGTTCTGTATCCGGTCTTCTTCATCTGTCGGGCGGTTGCCCGTCGGAATTGGCACCGTTCTCGGTCGAGATGGTTGCCGCGACATCATAGGGCCGGTCCCTCCGTCACTCTGGATGAAATACGGTATGAAATTAAATGGTTAAACGGTATTATAGCATTCACGCATCAGTCTGTCAACGTATGCGGGAAATGGATATACAGTCGCTTTCTTGTCTGTCAAGACATATGTGACACTTTGGAGAAGTAGGCTACATATTGTTGAATTGAAAAACTAGAATTAGTGGAGTATACTAAACAATATAGTGGGAAATTATAGATTCACTTCATGCGACGAGGATATCCATGCGCGACAAGGGGGAAAGAACACTCGCACAAGGGGACAGGGCATCAGCCGAAGTTATCGCGATAGGCATCGTGACAACTGTTTTGGTGTTCGCATTATTGTCGGTCGCCATGGCGGCCGGCGAGGAGCAACACGAACAAGCGCGTCGCGTGTTTGAACGACAAGTACATGCATTGCACTCACCCTATACTATACAGGAAGACATACCGGAAGATTCGTCAGCAGCGAGCTCGATCGGCGTGCCTTCCTTTTTTATTGAAGTGAAAACAGTCACAGCGAAATCGGGGCGGACTTCGGGAAAGAAGGATACATCACCCCGCGCATCGGATATCATCAAGGCAAAGAGCACAGCGAAAAGACCAAAACATGGTATACCCCGACACTCATTAACGGGGATACCGTCACCATCACTGCAGGAGGCAATATGAACATACAGGGAAGCATGCTCACCGGCAAACAAGTCGACATCGACATCGCAGGTGACCTCACCATCCAAAGCGACAAGACTAGCACCACCTACCGGCAAAAGAATGCC
>Ga0129315_1000250_pt1 | contig 53944 bp, 35 predicted proteins | sample Cm827metagenome_FD_94432 | JGI IMG/M metagenome (GOLD analysis project Ga0129315, IMG submission 94432) | Eastern black-and-white colobus group fecal microbial communities from Wisconsin, USA - Cm827 metagenome | ecosystem: Host-associated > Mammals > Digestive system > Large intestine > Fecal... | reverse complement strand
ATTGCTACCCCGCGCTGCCCCTCGACTTGCATGTGTTAAGCCTGCCGCTAGCGTTCATCCTGAGCCAGGATCAAACTCTTCTTTGTATATTTCTTATTCTTCAAGTTCGATTCCGGCACTCTCAATTCCTTATAAAGAAATCAACGCTCTCGATTTTTTGTGTTGTTGGTACTTGCTTCCTTGTACTTTCGTTCCAGTCTTTTCAATCAACTCCGTCATACTCAGTGCCTTCCGGCACTTTATTTCTGACTCCCGAACTCATCTCAGGTCCTCAGTGAGGTACCCTTGTTTCGTAACGGGATTGCAAAGGTAGGCACTTTTTCTGAACCTGCAAACTTTTCACGCACTTTTTTTACTTTTTTTTCTTCACGCACCCCTATTGCATCATTTTAAGTCCCTGAATCCCCACACGTTCCATCTCTGAAAATATTTTTTCCGCAACACGACAGAATCCCTTCAGGACGCGCCTGAAACGTGGGTAAGACGTTTCATATCATTGATTGTCAGGCTCCAACAATATAAAAATTTCCTCCACAACCGACGCCCGAAAGCGGCAGGTTGCGGAGGAACAATATCAAGTAGCTTTGACTATCAACAACTTACAGCCAAAACTTATATCCAACCATTATTTATTATATCTGATGGCGAAGTATTCAAGCACACTTACGTGCGAATCTGTCTCTTTATCTATAAGGCGGGCATTGGCATAATCTGCACCGTCGCTACAGATATCATTTGCCGGACAGATCCTGATATAAACATTGTCCTTCCCGAGAATTTCAAGAGGAAGAGCAAAGTTCATCTGCTTGAAGCCGACTGAAGAGGAGATCAATGTATTTGACCATGTAGATACGTCAGGAACAGTGAACTCTCCGATGAGGTGCCACTTGCTGTCTGCTTCAGCTGACATGTCATCTACATAAGACCACTCGGCCTTCCAGTAACGAGGCGCGTAGTAGCTCTGGTCCTGGTTCATCATTGACACCTGCATTGACAAGACTCCTGTGGAGATGCCGGCGGTAGAGAAATTGAACAGCCATGCATAAGGGCGGTCAAGTTCATAATCCCACCAATTCACATTACCAAAACCTGTAAAGGCATCACCTGCGACCCAAGACTTTCCTGAGTTGTTGCCTGTACCATTGACATTGATGGCTGCTGTAGCCTTGGAATAAGGGCCGACCCACTCTTCGGAATCGTCAGGATTGTAGGAAATGAGGTCCCTGAGGGACTGCTGGGTCGGAACCTGGTCGCGGTCCTCTGCGATATCCATCATGATGCCGCAACCGTTCTTGTTGGTCTTCTTCTTGTCGATTGCAGGGAAGAACTTGTGCGAGCCGTTTCCGACAGGGCCGAGGTAGCAGAATGTCTGACGGCCGTCCATGTGCTGAGAATAGGCTTTGACCATATCCTTGGCTTCCGTATGGGTGTAACGCTTGCAATAGGTATGGTTCATCCAGCCGTTCTTTCCATAAGAAGGACGCATGGTGGAATCCGCCTCATTAGGAACCCAATAACGGTATTCGGTAAGGAGTTTGGAGAAACCGTCCTCGAAATTGTCCTTCATCTGTCCCCACACGTCATCCTTGGTCTGATGACGCAGCTGATAGCGTCCGATATTGCCGAGCGTAGGATCATCGTTTACTTCTATTATATCAGTACCGTCACGCCAATCCATTCTCGGGAAAGCGTCATGTACTACAACGCCCGAGATATTGCCGGAGCCGTAAGGCAGACGGGTTCCGTCACTTCTGTAGCGGCAGATGGCATTGGTAGTAAGATAGATGTCATTGCCGTTGATGTCACGGAGAAGACGCGGATACTGGGTGAAGCGGTTCGCATTGGTAGCCACGGTGTAACCGTCATTGACAGGAACAAGCGAGCCTTTTCTTACAGGGAACTCCACATCCTTAAGTGTCACGTATGTATATACGTCATTGTCGGTCAAGTCTCTGATATACATCGCCTTTTCAGGAACTGAAGACTTGTTGCCAGGCAGTCTTGAGGTCACCATGGTCTTGGTAACGCCGGTAATGTCGCAACGCAGAGGTTCTTCCTTGAGATTGGCCACAGTGCCATGCATGAGAATCTGTATCTTGTCATACTGGTCGAAAACGTTGTCGTCCGCTGTTGCCGTCAATATGGATAATCCCCTGTGTCCGTCTTCAGCTTCGAGGTACACTGTTCTCTCGGAAATGGAGTAATCCACTGCTGAAGTGGTCTTCTGCTCATCTGCACCGGCATTTCTTCCGGCCTTGTTGCTGACCACGATACCTTCGAGGATCACATAATCATTGACAGGCTTGCCTGTAGCATATTTGTCAATGAACTCGTCGAATGAAAGGATCTTTCCGAGGGTGTTGTTGGCACTCTTCTGAAGAACGTTTACAAGAAGTGAGACCTTGTCACCCCATCCATCGACAAATGAGAAGTTCACGCTGGCTGCACGAGGTGCCTCCGCATCTGGATTCGCGCCCATGCTGATTTCCATCTCGGCACTCTCCTCCACTGCATCGGTAATATTGATCTTGTCAATCCAGGTGGCTCCTTCTGCCGCATATTCCGTATTCACGGTCATGTAACTGAACGGGATATTGGTCCGTACCGGAACTTTTACGGTTCCAGATCCGCCATCCGCCACAATGGAGGTGTTCTCCATAGTGAGTTTCGCAACCTTCCAGCCGCGCTGCTTGACCACGACGGAATCCTTGCGGGAATCCACATCACTTATAAGGTAGATGATGCCTTTTCTCTTGAATTCATTATTCGGTTCGCAATACAATGTCAAGTTGGAGTCAGTCTCTGTCGGCTCACCGGTAATGTGCAGCCAGGACTCCGCTCCTTCCATCAGCTCATAGTGATACTTGGCATTGGAAAGAATCGGGACATTGAATGTGGTATCTGAAGCATTGATGACGATCTCTTTCCCCGGAGCGCCAAGTTCCACCTTAGCGATGTCCGCAGCATCATCGTAGTCGCAGGACTGCACGAAAGCAAAAGCGGAAAGAGCCAATATCAAGCTTGAATATTTGATATTCTTATTCATACTTTCAATTTATTTGGGGAGGGTCCGGCAGCACCGGCTGCCGTTACCCTCTCTGTTTTTTTAGTTGTATCTGACTGTCAATGAACCAAAACGGATAGGGTTCTTGGAAGTTGTAAACGTACCTTGTTCAGTAGATAATGCAGTTGCCCAGTTAGTTGAATTGGACTTCGGATCGATATCGCATACATTATCTGCAACTTGGAATCTTACAATCACCTTATCCTTTCCGAAGCATTCCTGAGGAAGCTGGAACATGTGATCCGTATAACCAGGCGTCACATCTACCGGCGTGTTGGTCCACCATACTATAGGACGATTCTTCACCATCGGCACGAACTCCTTGAAGGTGTTACCGTCATCTACAGAATAAAGCAGTTTCCAATGTGAAGGGACTTCAATGTTAGTATTTCCGCCCTTTCCTTTTCCCCATACAAAACCGATCTGGAGATTTGTCCCGGAAATTCCCTTGGTCGAGAAATCAACATCGAATGAAGCACCGACCTTCCATTCAGTCAGGCTATAGAGATCACCGCACTGGTTATTGACAACACCCTTTCCGCCAACGTTATTTGCAGCCGGTTTTGTTTGACTTGCAGGATCATTTGCATAAATCAGAGCATTGTAGTCCGCACCGAGTTTGACGCTTACTCCAGAAATGTTACCCTCACCGATTTCAGGAATCAAGTCTTGCTTCGCATCATTCCAGTTCCATTCCACTATTGTCTTGGAGAACGGCTCTTCGGTCAATGCAATATCGTTCTTGACCATAGGTCTGATCTGATATCTTCCACGGTCGCCATAGCGGATCAATGTCTCCGCAACGATGATTCCCTTGAAATCACCTGAACCCTGGGCCACACCTTCTCCATCTCTTCTCCATGGAACCATTGAATTCGTGAGCATTGATATCGTCTGACCATATTTGTCTGTCAAAAGCAACGGAGCAACATCCCATCTCGGAGATTTGCCTCCTGCCGTATTGAAGTCTGAAAGTATAGAATAACCATCTGTGCAGTTTGTATAACTTCCGTCCTTGAACACGATTTCCATATCCTTGAGTGATACGAGTGTATAAATGTCAGCATCTGTAAGTTCTGAGACACTCTTCCTCTTCATAGGAACTGCATCAGGATTAGGCTCCTCTACAGAAGCGACATGATCTTCTGTCATACCGGTAATGGTATAGAACTCAGGATCATTGTTCTTGCTCAATGTCAGACCTTTCAAAGAAATACGGACTTTAGAGTAACGAGGCAATGTGTTCTGGGCGAGTTTCTTGTACTTGATGGCAAATCCGTATTTTCCATCGAGGGACTCGAACATCATCGTACGCTTGCTTTCGTTCAGGTCGAACTTGAACTGGCTCTTCTGAGGGTTCAGGCAGACATTGGCACTGGTATTATCGCTTACGACATAGCCGTCAATAAATTCGCGCGCGGTAAGTTCCTCATCCAACGGATAAGTCCTGAGTTTCGCGAAATCCACAATCACCGGATACACATCCTGATTGAAGGTCTTTTCAGCAATAAGTTCATCATTAAAGAACACCTTTACCACCGCGCTGCGGTCATCGCCCGACATATTGTCGTCAATGTCGAATGTCAATGCAGTCGGGGTCAATGCCAGATTGGTGATCCAGCCTTCTTCCGGAGCCACTTCAGGTGTATAATCCACGGTGAACTTGAGATTGTCGGCATAAGCCCAAACGGAGTTCACAGGAGTTTCGACAGCAGCCTGTGCTTTCATTCCTGCAAGTGTCTCGACTTCAGCGATTTCAAGTTCAGGCTCATCTGAGCTCTGTGAAACTGTCACATTGAAAGTCTCGGTCTTGTCCTCAGTAGAGCTGTTGCCCGGGACAGCCACTTTCACACTGATGTTCGCTCTACGGCGCTCCGCAGAAGAATTCTCAGTGAAAGCGAACTTCATCAGTCTTCCGTCAAAAGTCACATCTGAAAGCCAGTCTTTCACTTCACCTTTATACTCGACAGCAGTTTCGATATTCTGGAGCGAGTAGTAGAGGTTGGTTTTCATTTTCAATGTGGCATTTCCGGCATTCTTGCAGAGTCCTACACTGTCGCACGGCCAGACCAATGACGGCTCGGAAAGCATTCCGGCCTGGTTTACGAAGATAGTGTCTTTAAGTTCACTCTTGGCCAGAGCGATGGCAAGTCTTCTGGACAAGCCGTAGTTTGCAGAAAATGACAGGACAACTTCCGAGTTTCCGTTTCCGTTAAGACGGTCAAGGGAGGCCCACTCTGTAGTTTCCGTGAATTTTGCAGTCCAGTCACCATCCGCAAATATCATGATGTGCGTGGTACCGGCATCCTTGGTCAGATCGATGACCCTGCTGCTCACAGCGAGAGGCAGATCCATCTCGAAGGTCTTGTTGCATCCGACAACGGTGAGCACCGCAGTCAGAATCATTGTCAATATAGATATTTTTCTCATAATCGGTCAGATATTTTAGAGTCCATACCTCTTATATTCTTCGTTGTCCAGAGCATAGCCTGAATATACGACTTCCTTGTCCGGAATAGGATAGTATTCACGGCAGGCAACCGCATTGTCCTTCAATGCCTGGTAATCGCTGTAGTCCTGGATAGACTGATACCAGATGCCCCAACGTACCAGATCGAACTTGCGCTGGAATTCTCCGAAGAGTTCCCTTCCCCTCTCGTTTCTGATTTCGTCCTGAAGACGTGCGCTGGTCCTGTAAGTGTAGTCAGGAAGACCTGCACGGTTACGTGTCTTGTTCAGATACTCCACCGATTTGGCGTCTTCACCAAGCTCATTGTAGCATTCAGCCATCATAAGGATGGCATCAGCATATCTGAAGATCTTGTAGTTGTTTCCGTCATGGCTGCTCTGCATGTAAGGACACCAGAATTTAGGGCCCATCCATGGACGTGTGTTCACGCTGTTGAACTCTTTTCCGTCATATTCCCAAGCCATGTTCAGGGATTTTCTCTTGTCCTTGCCGAGCTTTGTCTGAAGACCCTGGCAGAAGAACACGTTAGGTCTTGCTGATGACCAGATTGTTCCCTGGTCACCGAGTTCCGGAATTTCAACACCGTCGAACAATGCCACGCCGCCTACTTTCTTGCGGCTTGGAGTGCAGATACATGCTAGATTTGATGTATATTGAAGTCCACCCTGGACATAGATGTGCTGGAGCTCCATGATGGATTCCGGCGTATTCTTGTTGCGGAACATCACATTCTCCTCAAGGTCATACTGAGAAAAATCGCCATAGATGTTCTCGAGTTCCTTCAATGCGTCGAGCGCCACTATCCACTCCTTGTTCCACATTGCGCATTTTGCGATAACCATATATGCGCAGGCAGCACCGAGACGGGCACCCTTGTTGTCGCTTGTCCTTGTCTGGGCGGCAAGCGGAGCGATTTTCTTCAGGTCATTGATGACTGAATCGCGGGTAGCGCTGGCATCCATTCTAGGAAGTCTTGCAATGCGCTTGAGGACAGCATTGTCAGTAACATCGTCGAAATAGAACGGGCAATCTCCGAAGAAGTTTGTCAATGTAAGGTAGAAGAAGCCCCTGAGGGTCTTTGCCTCACAAAGCATATCGACTTTCTCCTCATCTGCCAAGTACTTGCTCGACTGGATTCCCGCAATGGCGAAATTACATCTCTGCACACCGAGATAACCCTGTGTCCATACGGTCTGCCCGTGACGCGGGATGGCCGGAGAAATCTGGGCTGAAGCATCCAATGTTCCTGATGGACAATACATTAAGTCAGAGCAGCACTCGGTTGCCAGGAAATATGTATAGTTGTATATGGTTTTCAACGGAATATAGCAGGAGTTTACAGCAGACTGACATTCCGCCTTGCTCGCAAAATAGTTTTCCGGCGTGTAGAGTGAAGACGTATCCTCCTTCAGGGAGCAGGACATTGTCATCACTGCGGAAACTGCGACAAATAGAATTTGTTTGATTCTGTTTTTCATAATATCTCCTTAATATCTTACTTGAATACTGAAAATGACTGTGCGGGCCTTAGGATATGCACCGATATCCAGTCGCCTTAGAGTAGATGATGTACCTGATGTAGATACGTCAGGGTCGAATCCGTTGTACTTCTTCCAAAGATACAGGTTGTCACCGCTCACTGTGAATGTGACGTCCCTCACCGGCATTCTGGTCTTGTGGAGATCCAAGGTGTAACTCAGGCTCACGTTCTGCAGTCGGAGGTAAGAAGCGTCATGGATCATGAAGTCACTTGCCAATGCAGCATCAACCTTGGAACCGGCTCTCGGAATCTCTGAATTCGGATTTCTTATCGGATGCCAAGCGTTGGACATATAGCGGTACTGGTTCGAGAATGTGGAACCCGCCATGAAGAACTCACTGTAGTTGTAGATCTTTCCGCCGAGTGAATATGTGAAGTAAACACCGAGTTTCAAGCCTTTCCAGTAGAAGTTGTTCTGGAGACCTCCATAGATATATGGGTCCGCATTGCCCTGATAAACAAGGTCCTGCTGGTCGAGGACTCCGTTGTGGTCGATATCGTAGTATCTTGCACCGCCGACTACATATCCTGAGTTCACGTAAGTCTTGGTGAGCTTGTTTCTTTCGATCTCTTCAGCATTCTTCCAGGTTCCGCCATATTTGAATCCCCAAAGAGAGTTGAGCGGATAGCCTTTCACGTAACCGTACATCATGTAAGAGTTGTTGCCAGGTGAAGAATACGCTGTCACGAAATCCTCAGAACCGATATCTTCGACCTTCTGGGCATTGTGCGAGATGGTGAAGTTTGTGGACCACTGGAAATTCTTCTTTGCGATGTTCATTGACTCGATAGACAACTCGATACCCTTATTGGATGTGCGTCCGATATTGGTAAGGCGGGATGAGTAACCGGTCTGGGTCGGTTCCTGAACATACAGGAGCAGGTCCGAAGTCTTGGACGAGTAGATTTCGGCAGTCAAATTCAGACGGCCCTTGAACATTGACACGTCGAGCGCAAGATTGGCCAATGCCGTCTTTTCCCAAGTAAGGTCAGGAGAAGCAAGACGGCTCCTGTATGCTGCCACCGGCTGCGAACCGTCGAAGATATATCCGCCGGTCGTGGTGGAGAGGGCTGCAAGAGAACGGTATGCTGAGATGGCATCGTTACCGGTAACACCGTAACTGGTTCTCAATGCGAGGTCGTCAATCCAAGTCACGTTTTTCATGAACGGCTCGTTAGCGATGTTCCAACGCAATGCGGCAGACGGGAAGAATGCCCATTTGTTGTTGGCAGCAAAGTTTGACGCGCCGTCATATCTGCCTGTCGCCGTGATATAGTAACGTGATTTGTAGTTGTAGTCAATTCTGGCGAATGTGGACATCTTGGTCTTCTTGGAGTAGCTTGTACCCGCGTCGTAAGTCTGCTTGTCCTGCACTGCGTTCATGTTGTTCCAGAGCACCGCATCATCCATGTATCCGGAACCGGAGAGGGTGAAGTTGTGCGAAGCGTAGCGGTATGCGGAGAAACCGAGCATCGGAGTAAGCGTATGTCCGCTCTTGGTCTTGAAGACATAGTTCAATGTCGTCTCATTGGAGATTGAATTCTCGTCCCATTCTGCCCTGTAGGCATCTCCTCCCTGATCTTCAGCCTTTGCCGGGAGCCTTCCGCTATAATATCTATAGGTATGTCTCTGATACAGGTAGTATGAAAGGATGCTTCTCAATGTAAGGTTCTTCACAGGAGTAACATCTGCTGAGAACGCATGGTTCATGGAATGACGCTCAAGATAATGGGTGTTCAGCTTGAGGACTGCCAGAGGGCTGTTGTACTTCTGTCCGCCATAGTAGAGGTTGTTCTCCACATCCTGAGGTTTGAGCATTGGGCTCAAGTACTGGGCAGCACCCCACCAGGAACTTCCTCCGATAGAGGTCTTGGTCTCGTCATTGTGTCTCCAGGTATATGAGCCGTTATATCCGATTTTCATCCATTTGAACAGCTGCCTGTCGAGTTTGATACGTCCGGTGAAACGTTTCTGGCCGCTCTCGTCAATGATACCCTGAGAATCATTGTAAGAAAATGAGGAGTAGTAGCTTCCTGCATCAGTTTTTCCTGTAAGGGAAAGTGAATAGTTCTGGTACAGGGCTGTTCTTGTGATCTGGTCGATCCAGTTTGTTCCTGTCATTGACAGCGGATCCGGATAGACATTGTCCTTCAATGGCGTATTGATGTTGATGCCAGGATGATACTGGTCTGCTCCGAAGGAGGCAAGGTCGTTTCTGTACATTGCAAACTCGCTTGCGTTCATGATATCCAGCTGTGAAGGGAGTTTGGAGAATCCGAGGTCAGCCTTGAAACTGATGTTCGGTTTTCCTTTCGAACCGCTTCCTGTCTTGGTGGTGATGATGATGACACCATTGGAGCCTCGTGATCCGTAAATGGCTGTAGATGAAGCGTCTTTCAACACTGAAAGCGACGCAATATCCTCAGCATTGATATCATTGAGGTCATGGATTGCATCAATGATGCCGTCAACTACGATAAGCGGTTCGTTGGATGCCGTAATGGAACGGGAACCTCTGATTCGGATTGTGGTCGTGGCACCAGGTTCTCCTGAGGTGGACATGATGTCGGCACCTGCGATTCTTCCCTGAAGCGCGTTGTCCACTGACCGTGCAGGAGCGGCCTTCAAGTCATTCATCTGCACGTTTGTAACCGAACCGGTCAGATCCTGTTTCTTTACGGAGCCGTAACCGATCACAACTACGTCATCAAGCACGGTCGAATCGGAGTTGAGCCATATCGAGAGTTTTGTCTTGCCGTTCACTTTCACAGTTTCGGTGACATAGCCCATCGATGATACTTCCAGAACAGCGTCCGGACTTACCAAAATGGTGAATTTACCGTCAACATCAGTAAACGAGCCGGTCTTGGTCCCTTTTATCAGGACGCCTACGCCGGGCAATGGTTCGCCGGAAGAATCCATAACAACTCCCGACACCTTTATCTTATTTGTATTTTGAGCGGTCGTTTCCTGCGAGAACAGACACATCAGCGCTGTCAGCATCGTAATGACCACTGTCATAAATCTGAATTTTCGCATAGCCGTCTATTATTTCACTGTTATCCTATCCTTTCCGCTGCCGCCGTTCGCAGCAAACACGTCTTCGTCCTGGACATTTTTGTTTATAACATATTTGCGGACATATATGTTGTCCATGGCAACCCTGTTCGGTTTCCCTTCTCCATCAAGAGTAGTGAAACGCAGCCTTGTGTTTCCGGTAAACGGACTCTTTTCGGTCGCAATCAGGAAAATATTGTAGGCGCAGACTTCATTGTCCCACATAGTAGTGGAAATGGTCGTAGGATCCTCAACGCTGAAATTCTGCAAGTCAATGTCCATACTGGTCCTGCCTTCTTCTACAAAGTCCTGGATCACGCCTCCGCCAAGCACTTCGAATCTGAGTTTTGCCGCATCCTTGACTCCTGCCTCAGATGTATAGGCAACAGCCTTGAAAGAGACCATGAGCAACGAGTCAGCCTGGATACCGTTCATGAAAGGAGTCATGATATCTGCCTTGTGGCCACTCTCGTCGCCAATATAGAACCAGCCATACTTTCCGAAGCAGGCAGGCTGAACGCCTTCTTCATAAACTGTGGACTCCCATTTCTGAGATGTTCCTGTCCATTTGCTGATATGCACTTCTCCTACCTGGGAAAGAGGATTGGCAGAGCCATATTTCATCCAGCTGAAGTTCGCGGACAATCTTGCGATCAGCCCCTGGTTTACAGTGATAAAGCTGCCGAAGTCCATTTCCGGAACCTTTAGCATAAGCGTGCCGGTACGTCTTGTGTAATAACATTTTTCAGAAATCGGCTGAATATTGAGATTGATTACGCTCCAATCGCCATCTTTCTCAACATTGGCCACTTTTACCCATGGAGAGGCTATCTCATCCTGCCAATCCGGTTTGAAGTCAACGTCTGTTTTCACATACAGTTTGAATTCGCCTCCAGCACAAGGCACAGATAGAGACGTAACCGGTTCTTCGGCATCTTTGGACAAGTACACCTCGATGTACTCTTTTCTCGGCCCGTTGGAGTCCGACTTCTCACATGACCATGCGGACATGGTCACGACAGAAAGGAGGACGGACAGCCGCATTAAGTTTCTGTTCAACATAATTCAATTGATTGGTTATAGTTCAAAGTCAACAAGTATAGGACGGTGGTCTGACGGGAAGTAGAAGCCTGAATTGTACTTGGCGTCTTTCACCGGCACTGTGTAGGTGTCGATTATCGTAATGGCATTCTTAACCTTCGAATACATGGAAGCGGAAGCATACATATAATCGATACGTGCTTTTCCACCGGTAGTCGATACGAAACATCCTGGATAGAAGTTTCCTATAATATCCACAAGTGAGGTATTGTCCTTGATCACATTCTGGCAAAGATAATAGGTAGGTTTGGTGTCGGCATACTTGTAATACCACTCGTCCACCATTGACCTGGAGTTGAAGTCGCCCATCATCAGCCAATCTGTGTGAGAAGCATATTCAGGAGCATTTACAGTATGGTCAACGATATATTTCATCTCGAATTCGCGATACTTGTCTCCTTCATTATTGGCTTTGCTGGCATCCTGCCCGGCCTTTGGAACGCCAAAGGCATATGCCTGAGGCCACATATGCAGAGTCACGATATTTATCTTCCTGCCCTTCACGTCCAGCTGCTGAATGGCTGCTCCGTGAGATACAGGTTTGCCTGCCTGGTCAGTATCTGTAATCTTCAAAAGAGTGGTAATCGGATACTTGGAAGTAATCTCCTGCGGGAAGTTGTCACGATGGCCGCCGAGAGCGGAGTATTCGTGTCCATATTTCTTGGCGATTTCAGGCCACCCGTTCGGAAGATATCTCTCTGCTTCGGGGGCTGAGACTGTCGAGTAATCCTTATATATGGACGCCGCCTCGCACCAAACGCAAACATCCGGGTCATATGTCTTCACCCACTCTATGAAGTTTTTGTACTGATTAGGCTGGTCTGCCCACATGCCGTCCTGGATATTCCAATAGAGCACTCTCAATCCGGATTTCTTGAAAGACTCTCCAAGGTCGGTCACTTCTATTGAATCCACGAAGAAGCAGTGGTTTCCGGTAGTCGCAGATTCACCGGCAAACCAAAGATATGTAGAGTTGGTCGCATTCTTGACGTTCAACTCCAATGTATGCCATTCCTGCGGTGTCGCCATTGATGCAGGAATCGACAGCCTGTCGTTGAGCAAACGGGTATTGGCACTGTTTGCCACGTACTCTATAAGATCCTCCGGAAGAGCTTTTCCGTCAAGAGAGGCTGAAGTAATCATTCCGCCATCGATAACAGAGAAAAGAAGCAAGTCGTCAAAACCCGCATTCGGGCAGAATCTTACGACAATCTTAACATTGCGGAACCCATTTATGGCTGTAAATCGAGGTGTCGCAATAATACCTCTCGCGGTAGTTCCGTAGGATACTCCCATGACTCCCTGGAATTCCTGAGATCTGAAAAGGTATGTGTATCCGGTAAGATTTCTGCTGATGACATAACTGTCCGACATGTCGTGAGCATCGCCCACAGTCTTTCCTGAAGCATTGTTCCAGTTGTTCTGGATAAAGCCGCATCCAGGGACATTGTATGCGACAGCAGACAGCGCATAGTCTGTTCCGAGCCTGTCCGCACCACTTGCAGCACCTGTTGAAGTCACCGCAGCAGATGAAGGTGACATTCCTGCCGCCTGCGAGCCGCCCATGATGTTTCCACCCCAAGTACAGAGGTCGAAGCCGTCATACCAGAGCACGTTGTCATCAGCTTTGAAGTCAATGTTCTTGACCTCGAAGCCATTGGCTTTTACGTCAACGTCAAGAGACGTCCTCATCACGCGGTTGTCGTCAGTGCAGATGACGAGCTCTGCTCCTGAATAGTTACCCGGCCTGAGCATCATATTGAAATCCGAACCAGCGGAAACGAATTCGCCTCCATTGGTACAGTTCAATGTGACGAAGTTAGCCGTTGTGTCGGATGGATCCAACCCTTCTTTTGTCTTCAGGAAGAGCCCGGCCATGTCAGAACCTTTTTTCTGAAGTTTTACAGATGCAATCTTGGCAGAGCCGCCGATATGCAGGGAAAGGATTCCGACTGCATCCTTCATGAACAGCTTGTTGCCAGTTGCTTCACTGTAGTCTGCAAACATAGGAAGAAGTTTCATCGCTCCGTCAGAGGCGAACTGGCTTGCAGGAACCGCAAGGTTGATGGTCGGAGAAGTTCCGAACCACTTGGTCCCATCTTCGAAAGCAAGAGAAGCTGTATAAGTTCCTTGTGCATTGGCAAGAGCATCAATATATAAATTTCCGCTCTCGTCAGAAGCCACATCATACTTGGTTCCGTTTACATAAACCGAAGAAGCTGCACTCAGCAGATCAGAGGCTGCCACCCCTGCCTTCACTCGTGCCGCATCGGTATCGATGTCAATGTAGAACCTTACTTTTCCGTCAACGATGGAAATAGGTTCTCCGGGAGCAGTATCCCTGTCAGCCGGATTCACACCAGTACCTGGTTTGTCATCTCCTTTGCAGGAAATTGCTGAGCATAATATGAACATCATGCCCAGAATAGATAACATTTTTCTGTTTCTCATATGTGAATAATAATTGGTATTAGTTCTTGTGGTCCAATGTCCAGCAACACACCGTTTGTCAGACAAAACAAAGATAGCACGCAATATCTCAAATCGATTTAAATTTTGTCGCAATCGGATTATAAATTTGTATCAAACTTCATTACAACTCGAAGTCAACAAGAATCGGTCGATGGTCAGACGGATGATAGAAGCCCGACGGATAGGTGCTGTCCGCTCTGAGTGTCGTGTAGGAGTCAATCAGTATCATGGCGTTCCTGACCTTCGAATACATCGAAGGTGAAGCATACATATTGTCGATACGTGAACCTCCTGCTGTAGAGCTCATGTAGTATCCTTTATAGTAATTGCCGATAATGTCCACGAGAGTGGTGTTGTCCCTGATTACGTTCTGGCAGAGATATTTGGTAGGAGTTTTCTCGAGCATCCGGTTATGCCACTCGTCAAGCATTGACGGAGAGTTGAAGTCACCCATCATAAGCCATTCCATCTGAGAAGAGAATTCAGGAGCATTGACAGTGTGGTCAACTATATATTTCATCTCGAATTCACGATACTTGTCTCCTTCAAACTTGGCTCTGCTTTCCTTCCTTTCATCCGGTGCAGCGGTAAAACACCACTGCTGAGGCCAAGTGTGCAAAGTAATGAAATTGATTTTCTTTCCGTTCACATCCACCTGCTGTACCGCAGCACCGTGAGATACCGGTCTGCCAGGCTGATCAGTATCCGTAATCTTGAGGAGTGTTTCAATAGGATACTTGGAAGTGATCACCTGCGGATAGTTGTCACGATGACCGCCTACAGCAATATAGGAGTGACCATACTTTCCGGCAAGCTCCGACCATCCGGCAGGAAGATATTTTTCCTCTGCAGGAGCTTTCTGTCCTGAATGATCCTTATATATGGAAGCCGCCTCGCACCATACACATACGTCAGGATCATATTTTTTCACCCAAGCGATGAAGTTCTTGTAACCATTCGGCTGGTCCGTCCACATTCCGTTCTGAATATTCCAGTAAAGTACACGGAGCGTAGAACGCTGCACCTCGCCCATGTCGGTCACCTCTATAGAGTCCACAAAGAAACCGTGGTTTGAGGAATCGGCTGACGCTCCTGCCAACTTGAGACATGAAGAATTGGATGCATTCCTTACGTTCAATTCCAATTTGTGCCATTTATGCTGTTTCGCCTTCGAGGATGGACGCGGAAGCATGTCCTTGGTCAAACAGAGGTTGGCGCTGTTGACTATATATTCTATAAGGTTGTCCGGAATTGTCTTTCCGTCAAGAGTGGCAGAAGTAATGGTCCCGCCGTTGATTACAGAGAAAAGAAGCACATCATCAAAACCGGCATCGGGACGGAACCTTACTGAGATCTTCACATTATGAAGACCTTCGATTTCCGTAAATGGCGGAGTTTCAACAACCTCTCTTGCAGGGCCACCGACGTTCAATGACAGAATACGAGAAGAATTCTTCTGGTTTTCAGCTCCCAGACAAACGACATCCGAGCATAACATAAACATTATGCCCAACATTGACAAGGATAACAAATTTCTGATTTTCATATAGTGACTATAATTGGTATTAGTTCTTATAATTTGCAGTTTTCATGTTACTGAATCACGTGCCCTACAAAGTTAATACGCATTATGAAGACTTCTGTTTCAATTTTGTCACAACAAATCGAAAATAAAATTATAAATTTGTATCAATAATGCTAAAACAGCCCGCGAACGGCCAAAACGATACACAATGAAACGACCACTTTTGACATTGACACTATTTCTGATCTGCTTATGTGGAGCATCAGGCCAAGACTCATTTATCCGCCAGCGACTCACCCATTTTTCCGTCAGAAACGGAATGTCATATAATACTGTTGTTGACTTTGAGCAGGATTCATCCGGTAACATATGGTTTGCAACAGCTGACGGACTCGACAGGTTCAACGGGACAGACTTCACGATTTACAGGCATCGGCACAATGACAAGAACAGTCTTAAGAGCAACAATGTCCATGACCTGTTCATTGACTCGAAGGAAAGACTCTGGGTGTGCACTTCCTCAGGACTCTCCTATTATAGAGAGGAGACCGATGATTTCCAAAGAATCAGCATCAAGGACGCTGTGACAGTAGAATGCGTAATGGAAGTAGCTGACAACAAGTATCTTGCGGCCACGCGACATGCCACATTCCTGTATGACCTGGATACTGACTCTTCCAAAGAGATCAAACTGGAAGGCAAATCATTGACTTACTACTCAATCTGCAAGGACGGTGACCGTATAATAGTCTGCACAAGGGACAAGGCCGTCGAGTCTCTCAGTTTTTCATGCGACTCTCTCTTACGCAACTTCGAACCGGTTGAACTGCCGAAATTCGGAATCGTACCATATCCGGCAGGAGACGACAGATACTACGTGGGCACCAAAGGCAACGGCCTGATGCTGGTCGATTTCAAAAACAGCACCAGCTCGAAAATCGACACGGGCAGCGACAAATGGCTCGAAATATTCGCATTCTGCAATGATGATGACGGGAAATTGTGGATTGGCTCATCTGAAGGAGTGATGATTATGGACAAGGACGGCAAGATAAGCCGATATGCTCCGGGAATCATGCCTGACAATAATATCCGAAGTCTGTTCAAAGATTCTTCAGGAGGGGTATGGATAGGCACAGAGTACAGCGGAGCAATGTATTGGCACAAACAACGTGACAAATTCCGTTCTTATGCCCAGGACAGGTTCCAGCTTCAGGACAAGATCATAACCACATTGAAACATGACGATTTCGGCGCACTCTGGGTAGGCACGCGTAACGACGGACTCTATCGCTTTGGTGCAACCGGAAAGGTTTCACACTATGCTCTCAACAATATGCGGAGTGTCCAGGTAAGCGGGAACGGGAAAAAGGCATACGCTGGAGGAGAGGTTCAAGGCCTGCATGAGATAGATATAGAAAAAGGAACGACACGAAAATTGAAAGCACCGCTGGATATAATGTGCATCACCCCGGCCAATGACGGGAAACTGTGGCTAGGCACACTTATAGGGCTATATCTCTATGACATCGATAATAATGCCTCCGCTAAAATCAACCTGAAATACACCAGTCCCGAAAGACTGACACGAATCCTGTCGCTGTGCAAGGATAAGGACAACCAGCTCTGGATCGGGGCCAAAGAGAGCCTTTCCAAATATGTTGTCAATGAGGACAACACTCTGGACAAGACCGGCGGCTACAAATTCAATGACATTGTACAGACGCAGTGCATCTACCAGTCATTCGACGGGAAAATATGGATCGGAACCATCGACGGTCTTGCCTGTATTGACGAAAGAACCGGAAAAGGGACAGTTGAGCATCCGGACGGATTCCAGAACAGTACGATTCGAGGAATCGAGGAGGACAATGACGGAAACCTATGGATCAGTTCAGATGACGGACTTTACAGATATGCTCCATCCAAGGGTGAAATAAGACGATTCGGAGACGATGACGGTATCAGATGCGATCTTTTCAGTACAGGCGCACACACAAGAGATACGACCGGAAGAATGTATTTCGGAGGCATTTACGGCATGGAGGTATTCAATCCGGAAGACATTGTCCCAAACACCATGGCGAAAAGGCCTATTATCGACAGACTCATAGTCAACAACATGGAAATCAAGCCTGGAGACAAGTCCAGGATACTCAAGAAGAATATCAGCATTACTGAAAAAATTGTCTTGAAACATTGGCAGAACTCACTGACCTTAGGTTTTTCGTGTCCTGATATGATTTCGGAGAAGAGTTGCAGATATTCTTATATGTTGGAAGGACTTGACAAGAACTGGAATGACGCCAGAGGCACGGAAGCGACCTATACCAATCTTTCCAAAGGACGATACACATTCCTTCTGAAAGCGGCGAACAGCGACGGCATCTGGAACGAACACGCGCTCAGACTGGAAATCAGGGTAAGGCCGATATGGTACAAAAGCACATTTGCGGAAATTCTGGCACTGCTTCTGGTAATTTCCGGAATCACCGCCCTAGCACTGTGGTACATCCGTAAAGTAAAGAATATGAAGGATGTGGAAATCGCCCAGCTCACCAAGAACTACGAGGAGAAGGTACAGAAGAGCAAAATCGAGATGTACGTGGATTCCACATATAACATGAAGCATGATGACGAGCGGTTCCTGCTTTCCGCAATCAACTGCATAGAAGCCAATATCGGGAATGCCGCATTTACTGTGGAAAACTTGGCGGAAGGCAGCTGCTGCTCAAGAGGAAATCTTCATCTGCGCTTGAAGAACATAACCGGGAAGTCACCAGTTGAACTTATCAAGACATTGAGGATGAAAAAAGCCTGCGCATTGCTCAAAGACACTGAAATGCCAATCTCTGACATTGCTGAACAATGCGGATACCAGACTCCGGCATATTTCATCACTGTCTTCAAGAACACCTTTGGTGAAACTCCAGGCAAATATGCGGCAAGGATACACGGAAAATGATGGGAAATACAGATTTTTCTTTCTATTTTTACGAGATGGAATATAATAAATGACATATATGAAAAGAATACTGACATTGGCATTGGCCATTTCCTTGTCTGCGGGCTTTCTCTGCGGTCAGGAAACTCCTGAATGGATCAGGAAAAACAGCATCTCCCCTGACGGCTCCAAGATAGCGTTCAGCTACAAGGGAGACATTTTCGTAGTTCCGTCAACCGGAGGCAGGGCGTTGCAGATTACTACAAACAATGCCTATGATTCTGAGCCGATGTGGACCTCCGACAGCAAAAATATCGTGTTCACATCATACCGCGAGAAGAGCAAGGACATCTTCATCACCTCCTGCGAGGGCGGCACACCCAAGAGACTGACATTCCACCCGGGACACGAGACTCTGCGTGCAGTGCTTCCTGACGGAAAGATAATCTTCTCCGCAAATATCCAGCAGGACGTGACTTTCGACGGATTCCCTGGCGAAGCACAGTTGTATTATACTGATACAGAAGGCTCAAGACCTGTAAGAATCACGTCACTGCCGATTTCAGAAATCAGCATAAACAAGAACGGCGACATCCTTTACGAGGACTGGAAAGGATATGAGGACCAGTTCAGAAAACATCACACTTCAGCAGTGACAAGAGACATCTGGCTCTACAGAGGCAATTCTGCCGAAGGCAAGTTGAGCATCAATGCAGAGGGCACGTTCAAAAAACTCAGCGACTATGCAGGCGAGGACAGAAACCCTGTCTTCGGCCCCGACGGCGACACATTCTACTACCTGAGCGAGCGTGACGGAAAGGCCATGAACATCTACAAGAGTTCCATTTCCGCTCCTGAAAAGTCCGTGCAGCTGACATTCGAGACCAGAAATCCGGTAAGATACCTTTCTGTCGCTGACAATGGGACATTGACCTACTCCTATAACGGAAGTCTCTATACCCTGAAGGAGGGCGGCAAGAGCGAAAAGGTGGCTATTTCAGTGTATTCAGACCAGGATGAGCGTGATATTGAGAGACTTACATTATCAGGCGGCGCATCTGCAATAGCTGTTTCTCCTGATCAAAAGGAGGTTGCGCTTGTAATAAGAGGTGACGTGTTCGTGACCTCAGCCGACTACAAAACGACGAAGAGAATCACCAACACCGCCACTCAGGAAAGAGGAGTAAGTTTCTCAGAAGACGGCAGGACGATCTACTATGCTGCTGAAAGAGACGGAAACTGGGGCATCTGGAGAACGTCACTGGGAAACAAAGAAGACAAGAGATTCGCTTATGCCACAGAATTCAAGGAAGAGCTTTTCTCCGACAAGGGTGAAACATGTTTCCAGCCGCAGGTATCTCCTGACGGCAAATATGTAGCCTACCTCAGGGACAGGACCGAGCTTGTCATCAAGCCTACTAAAGGCGGCAAGACCATTTCACTTCTGAAAGGCGTGAACTATTCATATGCAGACGGCGACATTTCTTTCGAATGGAGTCCTGACAGCCATTATCTTCTGTCAACCTACGAGGCTGAAGGCAGATGGAACAACTGCGACATTGCCCTCATAGACATTGACACTAAAGAAGTTACGGACCTGACGGAGAGCGGATACAATGACGGCGCCTTCCGCTGGGCTCTCGGCGGCAAGGCCATGGTATGGCAGTCCGACAAGGACGGATACAGGAGTCACGGCAGCTGGGGCGCTGAGACAGACATCTACATCATGTTCTTCGACGCAAAGGCAATGACTGAGTTCCTCCGCGACAAGGAAGATGATGAAATCGCAAAACTCATGGCCGGCGACGACAAGAAGGCGAAAAAAGAAGAGAAGGCCGAGAAAAAGGACAGTACGGACAAGAAGAAGCCTGCAAAACTGAAACTCGATCTGGAGAACAGAGCAGACAGGACGTTCAGGCTGACAAGATTCTCAGGACGTCTCGGCGACCACTACCTCTCGAAAGACGGCAAGAAACTGTTCTACGAAGTACGTCTGGAAAGCAGTTACGACCTCTGCGTCCGCGACATGAAGGAAGGCAATGTAAAAGTCCTCAAGAAAGGAGTCATGGGCAATATAATCCCTTCATCTGACGAGAGTTACATCTACATACCTTCTGCAGGCGGCATCAGCAGGATGAGCGTGAGCGGAAGTGAGGGCAAGACCATCACATACTCAGGCGAATATGAATTCAAGCCTAAGGCAGAACGTGAATACATTTTCGACCATATGTGGAAGCAGGTCAAGGAGAAATTCTACGATCCTGAACTGCACGGAGTGGACTGGGAATACTACAAGGAGAACTACTCACAATTCCTCCCTTATATAAACAACAATTTCGATTTCCAGGAACTGATGTCGGAGATTCTCGGAGAACTCAACGCATCGCATACTGGAGCACGTTTCCAGTACAGGTCAGGCCTGAATATGGGAAACCTGGGAGTTCTTTACGATGAGGATTACGAAGGTGACGGTCTGAAGATCAAGGAAGTACTTCCTGACGGAGCACTGTCATTGGCTTATCCTGAGATCAAGGAGGGCGACATCATCGCTTCTATCGACGGCAAGGAAATCAAAGCCGGCAAAGACTGGTATCAGCTGCTCACAGGAAGGGCAGGCAAGAAGACCGCCATCGTCATCAAGAAAGGCGGAAAGAAAGAGCAGGAGATTTTCGTGGAGCCTGCATTCACCGACTACAAGCTGATGTACAACAGATGGGTCAAGCAGAGAGAGGCCAAGGTGAAAGAGATTTCAGGCGGCAAAGTGGGCTATGTACACGTAGAAGGCATGAATTCGCCAAGCTACCGCGAGGTATATTCCAAGGCTCTCGGCAAATACCGTACTGCTGACGCTCTCGTAGTGGATACACGTCACAACGGAGGCGGATGGCTTCACGATGACCTGGTAACATTCCTCAGCGGAAAGGCTTATGTGAATTACCAGCCGAGGGGCCAGTACATCGGCACAGACCCTTACAGCAAATGGGTAAAACCGTCCTGCGTTCTCGTATGCGAGGACAACTATTCTGACGCCTGCGGCTTCCCTTACGCTTACCAGTCATTGGGTATCGGCAAGCTCGTGGGAACTCCTGTAGCAGGAACAATGACTGCCGTATGGTGGGAAACGCAGATTAACGGCAATATCGTGTTCGGCATCCCTCAGGTCGGCTCCTGGTGCATAAAGGAAGGCCATTACAACGAGAATCATCAGGTGGAGCCTGACATCCTTGTTTACAACGCCCCTGCATCAGTTCTCAGAGGCGAAGACAAACAGCTGGAGACTGCCGTAAAGGAAATGATGAAAACATCTGAAAAATAATCAATATGGAAGACAGAAAAATAGTCATTATCCCTACCTACAATGAGAAGGAGAACATCGAAGCGATTATCCGCAAGGTGTTTTCACTGGAAGGAGGGTACGACATTCTTATCATAGACGACGGCTCTCCTGACGGCACTGCCGCCATCGTAAAGGGCCTGCAGACCGAATTCAGCGAAAGGCTCTTCATGATTGAAAGGAAGGGCAAACAGGGACTGGGGACCGCCTATATCACTGGTTTCAAATGGTCGCTTGCAAACGGATACGACTACACCTTCGAGATGGACGCGGACTTCTCTCATAATCCTGAAGATCTGCCACGACTCTATAAAGCGTGCAAGGACGGAGCTGACCTCGCCATCGGTTCCAGATACTGCGACGGCATCAGCGTAATCAACTGGCCTATAGGCAGAATCATCATGTCCTACTACGCATCTGTTTACGTACGCACGGTACTCGGCATGAAAGTCTATGACTGCACGGCCGGCTTCAAGTGCTACAGCAATAAGGTATTGAGCACCATTGACCTGGATGATATAAGAATGAAAGGCTACGGATTCCAGATTGAGATGAAATACACCACATATAAGCTTGGATTCAAAATCACTGAAGTTCCTATCATCTTCGTGAACAGGAAGGCGGGCACATCCAAGATGAGCGGCGGCATATTCGGTGAAGCATTCTGGGGAGTACTCGGGCTCAGGTTCAGGAAGATTCACGCCAAGAAGACAGAATAAGATGAATAAGAACAGAGTACTTCTGACAGGAGCGTCCATTGTCACGGCAGAAAAAGCCGGACAAGGGGCGCTCCTGATTGATGGAGAGACAATCGGAGGCGTCTGGTTCTTCGATGAAGACGGACTCGCAGAATATGAAAGCGAAAAGGTCAGCCCGGAGACTCTTCTGAGCAGGGTCAATGCAGATGTCACACGGGATTTGAGCGGAAAGCTCCTGATGGCTGGGGCCATAGATGCACACGTGCACTTCCGTGAACCTGGAATGACGCAGAAAGCAGACATGGCGACAGAATCCAGAGCAGCTCTGCTTGGAGGTGTCACATCATTCATAGACATGCCGAACACAGTTCCCGCGACTGTCAGCCTGCAAGAACTGGAAAAGAAATGCAGCCTCGCAGAAGGACGCTGCCATGCAAACTGGGGCTTCCATATAGGAGCAGACAATGTCAATGCAGACAATATCAAGGAGTATCTGGGACGCTGCCACGACAGCAGGGCATTTGCAAGCGTAAAGGTGTTTATGGGCTCATCCACCGGCAATATGCTTGTGGACAGACAGGAAACCCTCGACAAACTGTTCAGCATAAGCGGCTCACGCATTTTCATTCACAGTGAAGACGAAGCCATCATAAAAGCGAATCTTGCCGATGCCAAGCAGAAATTCGGCGAGAATATCCCGATGAGAGAGCACGAGAACATACGCAGCAGACAAGCTTGCATCCGCAGCACAATCAAGGCATTGGAACTGGCGATGAATCACGGTACAGCTCTTCATATCTGCCATGTCTCCACAGCAGAAGAAGTCGAAATGATACGCGCGGCCAAGCAATACAATCCTGAAATAACAGCCGAGACATCAGCCAATTACCTCTGGTTCTGCGACGAAGATTACGACAGGCTTGGAAGCCGTGTCAAATGCAATCCGGCAATAAAGACCGCCACGGACAGGGCAGCGTTGCGCAATGCATTGAAAGACGGCGTGATAGACACGATCGGCTCCGACCACGCTCCACACCTGAAGGAAGAAAAGGCGAGGCCATATCTCACCTGCCCGTCAGGAATGCCTTCCATACAGCAGGAAGTCGCCGTTCTGCTCACCGTTGCTGATGAAGAGCAGATTCCATTGACCAGAATAGCGTCAGTACTGTCCGAAAAGATTTCAGACATGCTGGGAATCGTAAGCAGAGGAAAGGTTCAGACAGGGTACAAGGCAGACCTCATCATCATTGATCCGAAAAAGGAATTTACAGTCGGTGGCAGCAACGAAGGCAATGCCGGACTCGCTTACAAATGCGGCTGGTCCCCTTATGAAGGCAGCAGACTGAAAGGCATGGTGGAGGACGTATATCTGAACGGGACATTAACTGTTCAGGACGGCCACCTCATCACCGAAATGGCTGCAGGTCAAAAACTTGAATTCAGAAACCGTTAAAGTGATTTCGGCTTGGACTTCGTGTATTGTGAGAATACGACTCCGATGCAAGCCACGAAAATACCGGCCCACTGAAGCGGCGTAAGAAGTTCTTGTCCGAGAATCCAGCCTGCCAATGCCGTGAATACTGGAATCGTGGACAGGAATATGCTGGACTTCGCTACACCGAGATGCTTTATCGTATTGGCCCACAGACCGAAAGCGATGCTTGAGCACAGCACAGCAAGACAGAGAATCGGCTTCCAGACGTCCCACGAAAGATACAGCTCGGCATCGAAGTTTTTCAGGCCCGGGCCTGCGAACAGCGGGAAAAGGAACACCGAACCGATGAGGAACTGATACATCACGATGACTGACGGAGAATAAGAATTTGTCAGATACTTCGTCAATGACGCGTGTCCCACCTCCGCAAGCACGGCGACAACGAGCAGGACAATACCCAAGACGAAGTGCTCGCCCATGGACTCAGAGCACAGAGTCACCATCACGATACCGCCCAGGCACACAAGGATGCCGAACATATTGAACAATGAGAATTTCTCATTGAAAATCGCCATTCCTGCAATAACGGAGAAAATCGGGGCGGCAGCAATCAAGAGAGAGCTGATGGTCGGCGACTCCGTGAAGCGGATACCGTAAGTTTCGCAGACGAAATAGATGAACGGCTCGAAAAACGCAATGAGGATGAATTTGAGCACATGCTTCTTCTGCATCCGGATATTCTGTCCGGTAGCAAGGTTGAAAACAAGCAGCACCACACCGGCGATACTTATTCTGGCAAATACGATATATTCCACAGGAATGCCGAGAGCAAGCAGAGAGTCACTCCACAAATACGACATTCCCCAAAGCAATATAGCAAGAAGCGAAAGTAGATATACTCCCACCATTCCTGCTTTACCATTCATTGTTCCTTCAGCCATCTTATTACAATTACATTACAAATATAATTGTTTTCAAGTAAATCAAGAAAATCTGAAAGGAAAAATCTATATTTTCTTAATTTTTGTGAAAATTACTGCTGATTATCTTACTAATCTGAGGGATATTCTGCGTCTGTCCAAATCCACGCCAATAACCTTCACTGTCACGTGCTGATGCAGTTTCAATGTGACCTTACCATCTCTTCTGCCCATCTGGGAAACGTGGATCAGACCGTTTTCGTGGACACCCAAATCCACGAAGGCACCGAATGCGGTAATGTTGGTAACAATTCCCGGAACCTCCATTCCGACCTGCAGGTCCTCTATCGAATGTATGTCGTCTGCAAATGAAAACTCCTGCGCCGCCTCACGAGGATCCCGTCCAGGCTTAGCAAGTTCCTTGACAATATCATTGACAGTAGGCAGGCCGAATTCCTTCTCAACATATTTCTCAGGCTCGATCTTGGAACACAGCTCCTGGTTTCCGACAAGCTGCTCAGCAGTGACACCGAGATCGGAAGCCATTTTCGAGACGATATGATAACACTCAGGATGCACAGCCGAGTTGTCGAGAGGATTCTCTGCTCCCGGAATACGGAGGAAGCCTGCACATTGTTCAAAAGCTTTTTCCCCGAGACGCGGTACAGACATCAGGTCCTTTCTGGAGCGGAAACCGCCCTTGTCTGAACGGGTCTTGACGATGGCTGAGGCCAATGCCGGACCGATTCCGGACACATAACTGAGCAGATAACTGCTCGCCGTATTCAGGTTCACACCTACAGTATTCACGCAGCTCTCCACAGTATTGTCCAGTTTTTCCTTCAGAAGAGACTGGTCCACATCATACTGGTACTGCCCTACTCCCAACGATTTGGGGTCAATCTTCACCAACTCCGCAAGCGGGTCCATAAGACGCCTTCCGATGGACACTGCACCTCGCACAGTCACATCCTCATCCGGAAATTCCTCTCTTGCAACATCCGACGCCGAGTAAATGGAAGCCCCGTCCTCGCTGACCACGAACACCTTGCATCCGTCAGGCAGCGGCACACGTTTTATAAAATCTTCAGTCTCACGGCTCGCTGTTCCGTTTCCTATAGCAATCGCCTGGATACCATAGTCTTCCAGCATCGATGATATAGATGTGATAGCCTTGATCTTCTCATTCTGCGGAGGATGAGGATAGATGATTTCGTGATGCAGAAGATTTCCGTGCTCATCCAGACAGACCGTCTTGCATCCGTTACGGAATCCCGGGTCTATCGCCATTGTCCTTTTCTGGCCCACAGGTGCAGCGAGAAGCAACTGGCGCAAGTTTTCTCCGAAAACACGGATAGACTCCTGGTCAGCCTTCAGCTTGAACTCCTTCAGTATTTCACCGGTGATGGACGGTTCAATAAGACGCTTGTATGCATCATCCACAGCCATACGGATCTGCTGTGCAAGTTCACCTGCAGGATATCTGCGCTCCTGACAGAAGTCATAATATATCTTGTTTCCGCATTTCTCAGGATCAGCGTCGATCTTCACGTTCAGCCATCCCTCCGACTCCCCTCTCAATATCGCCAGAAGCCTGTGAGCCGCAATCCTCGAAAGCGGTTCCGCATAATCGAAATAGTTCTCGAACTTCTGGGACTCAAGATTCTCCTTTCCGGCCTTGGTCACCTTTGACACCACACGCCTTGTACGGAATACCGACCTCATCGCCTCCCTGACCTTGGCTGATTCCGAAAGTCTCTCAGCAATGATATCGCGGGCGCCTGCCAATGCCGCCTCAACATCAGGCACCTTGTCATTGACATACTTGGCAGCCTCTGCCTGCAGATTACGGACCTCTACAGCATACATCTTGTCCGCGAGAGGCTCCAGCCCGGCTTCTTTGGCCACAGTGGCACGAGTCCTTCTTTTCGGCCTGTACGGCAGATAAAGGTCCTCAAGTTCATTGGCATTGACACAATTCTCGATCGCGGAGCGCAGCTGGGGCGTCAGCTTGTCCTGAGAATCGATGGTCGCGAGTATCGACTCCTTCCTCTTCTCCATGTCCGAGAAGACTTCGGTCCAATGCTTGATAGACGCAACTTGCTCATCATCAAGGCCTCCGGTCCTTTCCTTACGGTAACGGCTGATGAACGGTATGGTACATCCCTCTTCGAAAAGGGTCGCGCAATTTTCCACCTGCCAGTCCTTGACCAGCAACTTTTCTGCTATAAAATCAATGTAAATGGATTTCATCTATGTTATTAATCTTGAGACAATTCTTTCAATTCTTCCCTGTATGCGGAGAATATCTTGGATTTGGAAACGAACCCCATATAAGTCCTGTCCTTCTTCACGACCGGCAGGTTCCAGGCATCCGTATTCTCGAACTTTTTCATCACACTGTCCATCTTCTCGCCCTCATAGACATAGGCAGGAGAAGACTTCATATAATTATAAACGTGCATCTTATCATACAGCTCCGTCTGGAACATATCCTTTCTGACATCCTCAAGCGAGACATAGCCCTGCAGATGCCTCCGTGAATCTACCACGGGGAAGATATTGCGTGCCGAACTGGAAATCACCTGCACGAATTCGCCGAGCGTAGCATCTATGCTTACCGGAGTAAAATTCGTCTCCACCACATCGGAAATCTTCAGAAGCGTAAGCACAGCCTGGTCACTGTCGTGGGTGAGAAGATCACCCGTCATTGCAATTCGCTTCGTATAAATCGAGTATTTCTCGAAGAGACGGATAGTTCCGAACGCTATGGTAGATGTAATGATAAGCGGGATAAATAGTTCATAACCGCCTGATATTTCGGCGATAAGGAAGATAGCCGTCATCGGGGCCTGCATCACTCCCGCCATCAGTCCGGCCATACCAACCAGCACGAAATTCTGTTCCGGAACCACAAACTCAGTCCCGGCCATCAGAAGATTGGTCACCCTCGCAAGCAGGAAACCGGCGATTGCGCCCACAAACAATGTCGGACCGAAAGTACCGCCGACACCGCCTCCCGCATTGGTCAATGTCATTGAAAATACCTTGAGAAAAAGTATCAATGCAAAGAATACAGGGACCAGCCACGGCTTGTGCAGCATGAAAGAAAGTACAGTCTCCCCGTCATAGGAAATAGGCTGGCCGTTCAGGAGCGGACCGAGCGCGTCATAGCCCTCACCGTACAAAGGCGGGAACAGGAAGATGAGAAGTCCAAGACCAATGGCGCAGAACGCCCATTTGACATAAGGATTCTTCATCTTTCCCAACCTGTCCTCGAGTTTCAGCGTGGTTCTGAGGAAATACAATGAACAAAGTCCGCAGAAAAAGCCGAGGAGCACATAGAACGGGACGTTATGGATTTCAAACGGGGTCAATGTGCACTCGAACGGAAGGCTGTCGCCAAGAAATATATATGACACCATCGTGGCCGAAACCGTAGAAAGCAGCAACGGCATCATTGACGTCATGGATATATTGAAAAGGAGAATTTCCAATGTGAAGAGCACACCGGCAAGCGGCGCCTTGAAAATTCCGGCCACTGCACCGGCCGCACCGCATCCCAGCAATATGGTAATGTTCCTGTAGGACATCCCCATATACCGCGCGAAGTTCGAGCCGATTGCCGCGCCTGTATATACGATAGGAGCCTCCGCACCGACCGAGCCGCCGAAGCCGATGGTCAATGAACTGGTCAATATGGATGACCACATATTATGAGGTCTGATCCTGGACTCGTTCTTGGATACGGCCACCAGCACCTTGGTCACGCCATGACCGATATTGTCCTTAATCACGAAACGCAATATGAGAAGCGACAGGAGCATTCCGACTCCCGGATAAACCAAGTACAGGAAATTGTCCCCGGCACTGTCAAACCAACTGGTCAGGCCACGATGAATAGCCCTGACGAGAGTTTCAAGCAGCACAGCGGCCAAACCGCTGCTTATACCCACGACAAGCGACAACAGAAGAAGCTTGTTCTTTTCGGGCAAGCCTCTCAAAAAAAGTTTAAATTCTGTCAGCCATTTCTTCATCATTACAAACTTACGCAAAAGCGATGACAAAAAAAACCGGAAACGAAGAATTCGTTCCCGGCATAACTCTCATTGTACTTTTCCTAAGCGTCAGACGCATCATCATCACTGGAAGAATACTGGGAGATATTGTCATCCGGCAGTGTCTCACCTCCTGCTGTATCAGGAGCCGTGGTATCTCCATCCTCTGAGGCATCTTCCTCAAGCCATTTCTCGATGTCGTCAGGATTGTCCGTCTTGATCTTGATCTTCACAAGATAGATAGCATCCGGAACTTCGACAGTCACAGCATAGAAGCATGTACCGTCCGGCTTGTCATACTTTATCAGGTCAGGCAGATAGTCACTGAAACCCTTCGGATACTTCTCTACAAACGCTGCCGCAAGCTCCTTGGACATCTTCTCGTAGCTCACAACCGCTCTCTTTTTCTGATTAGTCGCCATATTATTTGTACCGTTACTTTTTATATAGTCTTTCGTTCTTCTTATTTCGCGATGCAATAATAGGACAATTTTTTCTAATACAAATATGTTATCTTACTTTTTTTTGAAGAAAAATGATTTTTGCATCTTTTTCTTGTCAGGATTGCGCTCCACGAAGACCGGTTTCATCGTTCTCGGGTCCAGTCCGGAATAGAACATGACCGAAGAAGTCGTCATTGGAGTAGGCGTGAAGTCCTGCACCTGGTCCATATAGATTCCCTTCAATGCCGGATTCGAAGCCAACTTCTGCATATCGCTCATATGACATCCCGGATGCGAAGAAATGAAATACGGGACAATGCCGGTACGCAGCCCCGCATCCGAAGCGATCTTGTCGAACTCCTTGCGAAGACGGCAGAAAAGTTTGAACGACGGCTTGCCCATATAATAGAGGACATTGTCCTCAGTATGCTCCGGAGCCACCTTTAGCCTGCCGGACGTATGTTCCAGAATCAGTTCCTTCAAATACGGATAGGATGTCTTGTCCACGAAGCCGTTTTCCGACAGGAACAAGTCATATCTGATGCCGCTGCCGATGTACGCATGACGGATTCCCTTGACCGAAGTGACATCGTGATAGAGTTTCAGCACCCTCTCGTGGCTTCTGTCCATATTTGGGCAAGGAGCAGGGAAAAGACACGATTTGCGCCTGCACACGTCACATAGAGCCGGATTCTTTCCCCTCATACCATACATATTCGCAGTAGGAGCTCCCAAGTCAGAGATATTGCCTGCAAATCCAGGAACTTTCAGAAGACCTTTCACCTCCTTCAATATGGACTGCTCAGAACGCGACTGAATGAATTTGCCCTGATGCGCCGCAATCGTGCAGAAATTGCATCCTCCGAAGCATCCGCGATGAGTATTGATGGAATACTTGATCATATCATAGGCAGGAATCCTCTTGCCCTTGTAGCGAGGATGAGGCATCTTCGTGAACGGCAGGTCCCAGAACGAATCCATATCCTTTTCGTCCGAAGGCGGATAAGGCGGATTGATCTGGACATAACCGTCTCCGGTACCTTCCAACAAGGTATCAGGATGCATCATATTCGCATGAATCTCAATATGATGGAAGTTCTCTGCAAATGCTCTCTTGTCCCTCTTGCACTCTTCGAAGGAGTGAAGAATCAGCACACCTTCCTTGGGCTTAGGCTTTCCGCTCACATAAAACGCTATCTGCGGAATCTTGTGCATATCGTGACGGCTTCTGCCCGCCTCGATACCGCGGGTCAGTTCCAGCATCGGCTTCTCCCCCATTCCGTAGCACAAATAGTCCGCGCCGCTTGTCACCAGTACCGAAGGCATAAGACAATCCTTCCAATAGTCATAGTGGGTAAGCCTCCTCAACGAAGCCTCGACTCCGCCAATGACCACAGGCACATCCGGATACAGTTTCTTCAGGATCTTGGTATAGACAGTCACAGCGTAATCCGGCCTCTGTCCGAACTTCCCGTCAGGGGTATAGGCATCATCGTGCCGGAGCCTCTTGGAAGCCGTATAGTGGTTCACCATCGAATCCATGGCCCCTGAATTGACACCGAAATAAAGACGCGGCGCACCCAACTTCTTGAAATCCCGCAGGTCGTCGCGCCAGTTCGGCTGAGGCACAACAGCAACGCGCCAGCCCCATTTCTGAAGCCAACGCGCTATACATGCAGTTCCGAAAGAAGGATGGTCCACGAAAGCGTCACCGGAAAACAAGATAACGTCAATGTAATCCCAGCCTAATGCCTCCACCTCTTTCACAGAGGTCGGAAACATATATGCTTCCTTCTGTTCAGCCATATTGTCAAATTACATTCTTTCAGGAAGTACGATACCGAGCAGTCCCATCGCCTTCGTCAGCACATCCGCCAAAGTCTGGATGAGGACCAGCCTGAAATTCTTCACGAGCACATCCTCTTCCTGGAGAATGCGGGTTTCGTGATAGTACTGGTTGAACTCCTTGGCAAGGTCATAAGCATAGTTCGCGATCACTGCCGGCGAATATTCAGCTCCTGCCTCCGCCACCTTCGCAGGATACAGGTTCAACATCTTGACCAGACGGACCTCCTTCGCAGAAAGGGCAATGTCATTCCTGAGCGAAGCGGCGTCGTGGCTGACACCCTGCTCATCAGCCTTTCTCAAAATGGATTTGATACGGGCATGAGTATATTGGATGAAAGGACCGGTGTTACCGTTAAAGTCAATGGACTCCTTAGGATTGAAGAGCATCGTCTTCTTCGGATCGACCTTCATGATGAAGTATTTCAATGCTCCGAGACCGATGGAGTGATACAGTGCATCTCTCTCAGCCTCAGGCATATCCATAAGTTTTCCTGACTCTTCAGAAGTAGCTTTCGCCTCCTCGTACATCTTCTCTATAAGGTCATCGGCATCCACCACAGTTCCCTCTCTTGACTTCATTTTTCCTTCCGGCAGCTCTACCATACCATAGGAAAGGTGGAAAATGTCGTCCGCCCATTTGAAGCCGAGTTTCTTGAGAATAAGCTTGAGCACCTGGAAATGATAATTCTGCTCATTTCCTACCACATAGACATGCTCGTCGAGATTATACTCTGAGAAACGTCTCTCTGCTGTTCCCAAATCCTGGGTCATATACACTGATGTTCCGTCGCTACGGAGAAGAAGTTTTCTGTCAAGGCCGTCAGCAGTGAGGTCACACCAGACTGAACCGTCCGGGTCCTTCACGAAAACGCCCATATCCAGACCTTTCTGCACCAGTTCTTTACCGAGAAGATATGTATCTGACTCGAAATATGTCTTGTCGAAAGAAATGCCGAGGGCCTTGTAGGTCTCATCGAAACCTTCCATAACCCATCCGTTCATCTTCTTCCACAAATCACGCACTTCCTTGTCGCCCTGCTCCCACTTCACAAGCATTTCGTGAGCCTCTTTCAGGCAAGGAGCCTCTTTCTCGGCTTCTTCCTTGCTCATTCCGCCGCTTACGAGAGCATCCACTTCTTTCTTGTAGATGTCATTGAACATCACATAGCAGTCGCCTACCAGATGGTCGCCCTTCTTGCCGGAAGACTGAGGTGTCTCGCCATTGCCGGCCTTCAGCCAGGCAAGCATTGACTTGCAGATATGGACGCCGCGGTCATTGACCAATGTCACCTTCATGACATTGTTTCCGCAGGCCTTCAGCAGTCTTGAAACGGAGTCTCCCAAGAGGTTGTTCCTGATATGGCCGAGGTGAAGCGGCTTGTTGGTGTTAGGGGAAGAGAACTCCACCATAATGTTCTTTCCTGTGCTCGGCAGGGTTCCGAAATTCTCTGCTGAAGCTATTTCAGCAAAAAGCTCGTTCCAGTAAACCTGCGAGAAAAGGAGATTCAGATATCCCTTCACGCTGTTGTAACCTGCAATCTCAGGAACATTGGTCTTGAGCCACTCTCCTATCGCATTTCCGGTATTGTCCGGTGAAGCATGTGTAATACGCAAAAGAGGGAAGACAACTAACGTGTAGTCGCCTTCGAACTCTTTTCTTGTAACCTGTATCTGGAGGGAAGATGCATCGACATCTGCTCCGTAAACGCTTTTTATGGCCTCTGCGGCCTTATTCTGAATAAATGATTCCGGTGTCATCTTAAAGCAAACCTAAAATTATCCAAGATACCCTTTGAGGAGTTTGCTTCTTGACGGACTCTTGAGCCTTCTGATAGCTTTCTCCTTGATTTGACGTACTCTCTCCCTTGTGAGGCCGAACCTCTCTCCGATTTCCTCGAGCGTCATTTCCTGACATCCGATTCCGAAGAAAGATTTGATGATCTCACGCTCTCTGCTGGACAATGTGGACAGAGCCCTCTCTATTTCAGTATTGAGAGACTCATTCACCAGTCCTCTGTCAGCACTTGGAGAATCTGTGTTAGGAAGCACATCCAGCAGACTGTTGTCTTCTCCCTCAACGAAAGGAGCATCCACCGAGACATGTCTTCCTGAAACTCTGAGCGTATCAGATATCTTGTCCTTAGGGACATCGATCATCTCTGAAAGCTCGTCGCTTGACGGCTGCCTTTCATTTTCCTGCTCGAATTTCGACAGCGCCTTGTTTATCTTGTTGAGCGAACCCACCTGGTTCAGAGGAAGTCTCACGATTCGGGACTGCTCAGCCAATGCCTGAAGAATCGACTGACGAATCCACCATACGGCGTAGGAGATGAATTTGAATCCCCTCGTCTCATCGAATTTTTCAGCAGCCTTGATAAGTCCCAGATTTCCCTCATTGATAAGGTCAGGGAGACTCAAGCCCTGATTCTGGTACTGTTTCGCAACAGAAACCACAAATCTCAAGTTCGCTCTTGTAAGTTTCTCCAATGCTCTCTGATCACCTTTTCTGATTCTCTGGGCAAGTTCCACCTCTTCTTCCGGCGAAACCAGCTCCTCTCTACCGATCTCCTGGAGATATTTGTCCAGGGAGGCACTCTCACGATTGGTGATCGACTTAGTAATTTTAAGTTGTCTCATATACGTTTTTTACTCTTTGCCGAACGCAAAGTAGGACGCCTTGCCGTTTCTGGTAACACCTTCGACATAGATAGCCCTCTTCGCCTTCTTTGCTATGTTGATTACATCTTCAGGGTCGCTGACAGGCTGATCATTGACATAAAGGATTACAAAGCCTTCCACAGCGCCTGCATCCTGTACCTTGCCCGGTCCTACAGACACTATTTCCACACCTCTCTTGAGTCCCAACTGGCTTCGCGTCTCATCGGACAGTTTCTTCAACTTGGCGCCATAAAATGCCACCGAGCCGTCAACGTCCTTGGAGCCGGTTTCCATAGATGTACCCTGGAATGTAACCTCTACCGTCTTCTCCTTACCGTCCCTGACAATGGTTATTTCAGCCTTGTCTCCCGGATGGTACGAGCTGACTTTTTCCTGCACAGAAGAAGGAGTGGTAATCTCTGTGGAATCCACTGCGACGATGACGTCACCCTTCTGAATTCCCGCCTTGTCAGCTGCTCCTCCTTTCACGACCTCCTCTATATATACACCTTTTGGAGAAAAAAGTTTCAAATCTTTAGCTCTTTTGTCGTCAATTTGTGACATTGACACTCCGAGCAACGCTCTCTTGACACTTCCGAAATCGATCAGATCCTCAGCAATCCTCCTCACGATATTTGAAGGCACAGCGAAAGAATAGCCGGTGAAAGATCCTGTCTGTGAGATAATTGCGGTATTCACGCCTACAAGCTCGCCCTTCTGGTTCACAAGCGCACCGCCACTGTTTCCAGGATTTACGGCAGCATCTGTCTGAATGAATGACTCAATCTTGAACTCACCCTGCTGATGAGGCATCTGACGGCCCTTGGCGCTGACAATGCCGGCCGTAATGGTAGAACGCAGGTCATACGGACTGCCGATGGCGATTACCCACTGTCCAAGTCTCAACTTGTCAGAGTCGCCGAAAGGAATGACAGGCAGGCCTTCCGCATCTATCTTCAGAATTGCAACATCCGTAGCAGGGTCTGTACCAATGACTTTCGCTGGATAAGTCTTGTTGTTGTTCAATGTGACTTCCACTTTGGTAGCGCCGTCCACCACGTGATTGTTGGTCACGATATAACCGTCAGCACGGATAATCACGCCTGAACCGCTCGCCTGCTGGTCTCTGGACTGCGGAGCCATCTGGTCACCGAAGAAGAACTTGAAGAACGGATCCGAAATCGCGGATGCCTGCTGGTGTATGGTCACTTTCACATAGACCACAGCATCTACGGCAGACTCGGCCGCATAAGTAAAATCAGGATATTCCGTCGCTGACAAATTGACAGTTCTGTATGCTGAGCCGTCTGCTGCCAATGCAGCGGTCTCACCTTCGGATACAAGTTTCGGTGTACAAGCCTTGACTACACCGAATGCTGTCAGCGCGGCAACACCGACTGACGCCAGAAGATTTAGCAATGATTTGTTCATATTCATTGAATTTTAAAATTTCACATTCAAAGACACGCTGCGGAGAAAACCGCAACGATGTCCGTAACCGGGCAGATGAAAAATCAAAATATATGCCACAATTCCAGAAAATTACCTACCTTTGTAAGAAGCCTGTCTTCTTCCTGAGAAGGAAGGTCAATGACGGCTGACACATATTAAAAGATAATTAAAATAGCACGTATATGAAATTTGTCACATCAAGCTCAGAACTGCTGAAAGGACTCATGTCCGTATCCAAGGCAATTCCTGCCAAGACCAATGAAGCAATACTTGAGAACTACCTCTTCGTACTGGGAAACAACAGCCTCGAAGTGACAGCCTCTGACAAGGAAATCACAATGAAGACATCCATCACTGTGGAAACTTCAGGCGTAGAGGACGAAGGCAGAATCGCGGTGCCGGCAAGACAGCTGAACGACCTTCTGAAGGAACTTCCTGACCAGCCGCTCACCATCAGGACCATCAGCGACAACCAGTTTGAATGTATCTGGTCGAGCGGTTCATCCACATTGCCTTTCTTCAACCCGGACGACTATCCGGAGTGCAAGAGCGTGGAAGAGGGCTTCAAGACTGTGGTATTCACAGGAGCAAGCCTCGTGGACGGCATCAGCAAGACCATCTATGCATCCTCAGACGAGGACAACCGTCCGGTGATGAACTCCATATTCTTCGACATCAAGCCGGAGGCAGCCACACTTGTAGCATCTGACCTTCAGAAACTTACATGCTACACTGCTGACGACGTCAAGGCATCGGAGCCTTGCTCGTTCATACTGAACAAGAGACACGCGGCCATATTGAAATCAGTAATCGGCAGAGACGTGGAGGAGATTACCATAGAGTTCGATTCCAAGACAGTCATCTTCAAATTCGACAACACCACGGTCATCTGCAGCCTTGTTGTAGGCAAATATCCTGACTACAGGACCATCATTCCTCAGAACAACTCCAACATCCTCAGAATAAACAGGCTCGTGCTTCTGAACACGGTACGCCGTATCTCCGTATGTTCTCCGAAAGGCTCGAACCACATCAAGTTCGACTTGGCACCGGGCTCTCTGGAGATTTCCGCTCAGGATCCGGGATTTGAGATCGCAGCACACGAAAAGGTTTCCTGCCAATATGACGGAAGCGAGCTTACCATCGGCTTCAAGTCCACCCACATCATCGAGATGCTCTCTAACATGTCATGCGAGGAGGTTGTCATGAAGTTTGTGGACAAGCGCAGATCTGCTCTTCTCCAGCCTTCTGAAGAGGAACTGAAGACCGAGAAAGTATTCGGTATCGTAATGCCAATAATGGTAAAGTAAAATGGAACTGAATCTTGAAAAACCGCTCCTGTTCTTCGACATTGAAAGTACAGGACTGAATATCGTGTCTGATGCCATCGTGGAACTCAGTTTCGTCAAGGTATTTCCGGACCATCATCATGAGGTGAAGACGTGGAGGGTTTGCCCGTGGGACTACTCTGCCGGAAAGCAGAAGAGCATCGATCCGGGTGCCAGCCAAGTGAACGGCATCAAGGACGAGGATGTCGCAGGTGAAAAGAAATTCATCGAGATAGCTCCGGAAGTGGTTTCTTGGCTGAAAGACAGCGACTTGGCAGGTTACAATTCCACCAAATTCGACCTCCCTATGCTGGCTGAGGAAATCGAAAGGGTAAGAGCATACTGCAACAGCAGGCTGAAAGACCCGAAATGCAGCGAGGAGAAAAAAGCCAAAGCCAGACAGACCCTGGAGGCAATCGACATTGACCTGCACTCGAAACTGATGGTGGACGTGCAGACGATATATCACTATATGGAGCCGAGGAACCTGAAGGCCGCTTACCGCTTCTACTGCGGCGGTGAGGATTTCGAGAATGCCCATTCTGCGGAAGCAGACACATTGGCAACATATGAAGTTCTCAAAGGTGAACTGGAAAAGTACCAGGAGGCTGACAAATTCCATGAAGTTCCGCTCAAGAACAATGTGGACTTTCTTTCATCAGTAGGCGGACGCCCACGCACAGTGGACTATGCCGGAAGACTTGTGCTCGGAAAGGACAACGAGCCGGTCATCAGTTTCGGAAAACACCGCGGCAAGACTGCCAAAGAGGTGTTCGAGGTGGAGCCGGCGTATTTCGCATGGATTGAAAACGGCGAGTTCACGATGGACACCAAGCGTCAGTTCGCACGCTTGAGAGAGCGGTTCGAGCAGGAAAAGAAGGAGGCTATGAGCAAACCGCTTGAAGGTGAAGCTCTTAACGATGCGCTTAGCAAACTGAAGGGAAAATTTGAACAGGGCAAATAGCCTCAATACTCGCGCTCAAAGGACATGAACATCATCGTAAAGACCGCTTCAGGCCATATCATTGTCAGGCCGGACACGACTTGGGAAAAGGACAACGAAGACGTTTTTCCTCAGGATTTCATTGACACCCTGACATTTGCTCCGGTAATGTTCGCAAGAGTGTGCAAGCCGGGGAAATGCATCGGGGCAAGGTTCGCTGACCGGTATTACGACAGTGTGAACTTCGGCGTGCTGCTCTATCCTGAAGATCTGATAGGGACTGGCAGTGAAGACTTTGCAGCCGCATCCTGCATTGACCATACATCCTTCCTGCCGGCGCCTCTCTATCAGAAATGCGTTGCGCAGAACACCGAAAACGAGTTCGTGCTGATGCGGGAAGGAAGTGAGATCTTCAGGATCAATGCGAGCGGGACAGGCAGTTTGGAGGCGGCTCTTACGGAGGCTTCCGGCAGAATTTATCTCAGGACCGGCGACCTTGTGGCAGTAGAACTTTCGTCACGCAGCCATCTGTGGTCGAGAAAAGACGGTATTGTCAATGTCCAGGGCACATTCTGCGAAAATCAGATCATTGACTTCAACATCAGGTAGTTATGCATTACGACATCATCATTATCGGTGGCGGCGCGGCAGGTCTTATGGCCGCTTACGGGGCCAGAACCGCATCGAAAGAGCGCCCGTCTGTCCTGGTCCTCGAGAAAATGCCGAGACCGGGCAGAAAGATAATGATTACCGGCAAGGGAAGATGCAATTTTACCAATGTCAAGGACTGGAGCGATTTTTCCTCACACGTAAGGTCTAATTCCAATGTGCTGAGACCGGCATTCTACAGCCTCCCTCCCGATGCGCTGATAGATTTTTTCAATGCCAACGGAATGGAATCGGTGGTGGAACGTGGAGACAGGGCGTTTCCGGTTTCGCACAGGTCCATGGATGTGGTGGATGCGCTTTATAGTGCGGCACGAAATGCTGGCGCGAGGGTTATGACAGATGCGCAAGTCACCGGAGTACGCATGGAAGAGGAGTTCGGAAACCGTATCTTCGCAGTGGAAACCGCTGACGGCCAGAGTTTTTCATCAGGCAGGCTGATTATCGCCACTGGTGGTCTCTCATATCCGAATACAGGTTCTACGGGCGACGGATATACATTCGCCAAGTCACTCGGGCATAGCATAAAACAGTGTTTCCCTTCATTGACGGCACTTGTTCCGAAAGAGTACAAGCTTCCGTTGGAGGAAAATAGTCCTGAACTTAAAGGGCACGTGGACAGGAGCGCCGCGCTTTCCGAAACCGGAACTGCCCTGTGCGGCAATTCATTGAAAAACATAGGGATAAGACTTTTCGTGAACGGAAGTGAGATTCAGGAAATGGAGGGCGACATTGACTTTACGGACGGCGGTCTCGAGGGCCCTGCAGGGTTTGCGATAAGCCGTAACGCCGTGAAGGCGATTCTGAACGGCAGCAAGGTGAAAGTGGCGCTGGACCTGAAGAGCGGTGTTCCTGCCGAGGAGTTCGAGAAAAGAGTCGCCGAACTGTGGAAAGAAGTGGGGGCGGACCCGAGAAGCAAGGGCAAAAGCGTACGGCAGATGGCCAAGGTGCTTCTGGGCAAACTGATGCCATGGGAAATAATTCCGGGCTTCATGAAGTGCCATCCCGAAATAATAAGCGGAAGCAAAGGAAAAGAGACGCTTAAGATGCGTGCTCTTGTCAATGCTATCCGCAACTGGGAATTCGACATAGCCGGATATGTGGGCTATGAGCGCTGCGTCATCACGGCAGGCGGCGTTTCCTGCGATGAAATCGTGCCTAAGACTCTCAGCTCCAGAAAATGCCCCGGTTTGTATCTCTGCGGCGAAGTGCTTGACATTGACGCAGATACTGGCGGCTACAATCTTCAGATCGCTTTCTCCACCGGTTATCTTGCCGGAAGATCCGCTGCACTGTCGCTTTAGTTTTTCAGAACAGCTTCTCAGGCGCTGCTCTTATCGCTTCAAAGCTTTCATAAGAGACTTCACTACCCTCTGCGCCTTGCGGCTCGGAAGTATCCAGACATATGCTGTCAATGCAGCCAGAACCACTGCGCAGATGGTGTTCAGCACACCGTGCACGAATACTATATCCATGACGAAACCGACCAGGAGCACAGCCATCACCACTCCCCTGAGCATCGTGCTGCGGTTGCCTTCCTTGAATGTAGCCGCATAACGGTGAGGATCAGACTCACCACCGTCGGCGCTCTCCAGATGGCAGGAGATGTATCGCACCCGCCAAATGCTGGACCAGTCCAGAAACAGGTCGCACTCGCCTGTTGACTCCGGAAGTTCCGCTTCAGACAGATCAGCCGGCTTCAGTACCTTGCCATAGACTTCCATTTCAGCTTTCACCTGTCCTAAAGTGTCTCCAAAATCGCTTTTGGTTTCAAACAATATCATTCCCGCATCCAGCATCTGGACTTTTCCGTCAAACTTTTTCATATCTCTTATCGTATCAATTCTGTTTAGCCAATTTCTTATAATAATGCAAGGGGGCATCCTGAATCAGTCCCGGATGCAGGATTCTTATCAAATCTGAAAGAATCAGATCAGGACGGACCGCCCCGCTTTCCCAGAAGTCGTTGCCACCGCCCGGCGTAGTGCGCAAAGTATTGTTATATACATTGTCGGCGCAGCCGAACTTTCCGAAAACCGGTGACGAGGCATATAGGGCATCGAGAGAGTCGAACCATCCTGTATTCAGCCACACCTGCGCATCTTTCGACAGCAGATACGCCTGCTCCACGGGAACCGTTCCGGACTCGGATTTTCCAGCAGCGGCACCGAGTACCTCTCCCCCGGCATCACGTATAAGCCGGGACATATAATTGTCGCCGCCCGGGATATACCAGACATCTGAATACGGGACATTGACAAGGACTTTCTTTCTCTTATTCTCCTGATTTACAGCACCTTGCACTATAGCAGAGAGCGAATCATAATCTGCACGGACCGCCTCATATAAAGAATCGGCCTCAGACGTCTTTCCTGTCAATGCACCGAAAAGTTTTATATACGAAGCCCGTCCGAGCGGATTGTTCTCCAGATAATCATTGAGCACCAGGACATTGACACCCAACGAACGGAGCTTTTTCACGAAGTCGGAACCCGGCAGGCTGTAGGCCGTCACGAGGTCGGGCGACATTGACAATATCCTTTCATAGTCAGCAGCCACATCCGAACCGACATCAGCAACTTTGCCTTCGGCGAAACGCCTCTGTATCAATGTATCAGAAATGTATTTTATACCTGAGACACCGCATATCAGGCTGTCGCACCCGATTGCTGAAAGGCAGGCGATGTGACTGGAGGACATGCATACGAGCCTCTTAAGGTTCCTGTCCAATGTGATGCTGTCCTGAATGCTGCCGTCAGGATGGTAAGTCCATATCCGGCACGCTGTTCCTGACGAGTCTATCCGATAGAGTACGCTGCCAGGCTTTTCCGTCTCCGTGCGGTGTGTGCACGAGGCGAAAGCGAGCAGCAGGACTGCAACAGACATGAACCGGAACAGTCTCATAAGGCCTAGAGTGAATCAGGATAGTTTATATCCATACAGAATTTAGGGACTTCCGGATTTGCATCACAATGGCTCTCCCTGACTGCGGACCACATTGACCTGACTATCTCAGGGTGCGAAGCAGCAACATCGTTCTGCTCCTGCGGGTCATCATTGAGATTGTACAGTTCCATTTCGGAGTTGCCCTTCAGGACTTTGCGCACGATGCCTTTCCATTCTCCCATCCTGACTGCCACCCAGCCCTTGGATGCCGGAAATTCCCAGTAAAGGTATTCGTGGTCGAGCTGCGGTGCCAAGATCATGTCATTGGCCTTGGCATAACGCTGTCCGCCACGAGTCTCAGCCAGAACGGTCGGCGCGAAGGAAACGCCGTCATTCTCAGGGGCATTGACCCCGGCGATTTCCGCCAATGTCGGCATCAGGTCGGCGAAACTGGACATGCGTGTTATACGTCCGCAATTCTCGTTGTTGCCCCAGCGCAGGATGAACGGCATTCTGATTCCGCCTTCGTGCAATGATGATTTTCCCCAGCCTTTACCGCATTTGAACGGGCCGCCGCTCTGGAAATACTCCATCGGAGAGTTGCCGTTGCTTGCCGGACCATTGTCTGAAGATACGATAAATATGGTGTTGTCCCAGACTCCGAGATCCTTGAGTTTCTTGACGAGTTTGCCGACTTGCGTGTCAATGTGGGTAACCATAGCAGCATAGGTCGCGTGAGGGTATCTGTTCGGAAGGTACATTCCAGGGTTTGTGCAAGGTTCCTCGTCTCCGAGTTTGTCCACATAGTACTTCACCTCATCGGCCGGTGCCTGGACTGCGCTGTGCGGGACAGTTGTAGTCCACATCAGGAAGAACGGTGAGGAGGCATTGTCCTCCACAAACTTGACCATCTTGTCATACATCAGGTCACAGCTGTAATTCTTTCCTCCGTATATTTCGTAGTTGGCCGGATCATATCTGTCCAGCGAGTCAGGAAATCTGCATCCTTGCACGACCAGGTCATTGCCAGTCTCGACTTCCACGCCGTTCTCCCATAGTTTCACAGGGTAGTATGAATGCGCAAGCGCCTGACAATTAAATCCATAGAAATAGTCAAACCCCATTGTATTCGGCAGAGATGCGCTTTTCGGAAAGCCAAGTCCCCACTTTCCCACCATTGCTGTCCTGTAACCGGCCGACTGCAACATTGTCGCAATTGTCTGAGTTCCTTCTTCGAGAGGAAACTGGCCTTGTTCTTCCGGATTCAGGAACACTCCGTTCCATCCGAGGCTGTCTTTAGGAACATAATGCTCTTCATTTGCGCGTATCTGGCTGTGGCCCATATGCTTGCCCGTAAGAAGACAGCATCTGGACGGAGACGATAGCGGCGCTGCTGAATACATATCCGTGAACAGCAACCCCTGCGAGGCCAATGCATCTATGTTAGGCGTTTCGATTTTCTGCTGTCCGTAACATCCCAAGTCGCCATATCCGAGGTCGTCGAAAAGCAGGAAAACCACATTGGGTTTCTTCACGTCCTGTTTCCCGCAGGCGCACAGGCTCAGTGCCGCCGTTGCCGCTGTTACAAGTTTTTTTCCGTTATTCATCAGTCTGTCAGTTTAGTGGTGTCATATTATCGTCGGGACATGTCCGCAGGCGGGCAGGAATTTGTCCAGCAGATCGGATTTGTCCAGTTTGATGAAGCAGGTAGCAGTGCCGTCCGTGCAGCAGAAGTGTCCGTTTTCGAGGACCTGCCTGTCAATGATGATGTGCACATCTTTTGCAGATTCCAGACAGGCGCTCAGGACCGTAGTGGCGCCATGCTCAGTCCCGGCTATCTCCATAAGCTTTTCGCCTGAGGCAAATGAGACTCTTGAGATTCCGAGAGCATGACCGAACTCCTTGGTATTGAAAGTTTTGTCTGCAGGCATGGCATACAGATAGAAAACCGTCTGCTGACGGTTGCACAGAAACACGGTCTTGACTATCCTCTCCCCGATTGCCGCGTCGATATTTCGGCAATCCTCCATCGTTATTCCCGGATCGGTATCCACCCGCCCGAAAGGTATATTGTTCTGAGCCAATGTCTCATACACCTTCTTCTGCAAGGGCGTCGCAAACACTTCCGGCGCCTCTCTCTTTATTTCACTAACGTAAAACACAGCACATTCTCTAAAAAACAACCTCTAAAGTTAATGAAATAATTTGAGAATTGCTCCAGCAGCACCGGTTTTTGCTGATGGCGGTTTCCGGCGTGTCAGAATGTTATTGAGGGCGTGGAACTTTCCCCTTGCCGGAAACGCACTTGAACTTGTAAGTGAGGGTTCCTGTCACAGGCTGGGTGGAGCGTTCGTCACGCAACACCGTATAACCCGAAAGATACAGCATATCATCACCTTCCAGCCTGACATTCATCTTATAGAAATAGCCTTTGCAGCGATCGTCATCGGAAATTTTCCCATAATAAGGGTCAATGCCCAGATCATAATTCCCTGACGAGTCCACGGAGAATGTCGGCGTATAAACACGCTTGTTCCAAAACGCACTTGAAGTATTCTGGTAGATATCTTCTATCAACAGACTGATTCTCACGGTGGTACGATACGGCACCGTCATGTCTATCTCTATTCCGATTTCATCTGTCAGGTCCGGCACCTCTTTCAATTCATCAAAAATCGAAGCGGAAGCCACGCCGTCACCGTTCAGGTCCACCGGTGCCCCGTCCCATTCCGCGCCGACGAGTTCATACTCACCGACAAGCCTGTCCATCGCGGCACGTGCCGCCTCCGTCATATCATACGAGACCCTATCCTTGTCACACGCTATCGCGGCCATAAGGGTCAATGTCAATGCAAGCGCAAAATTTATCTTGTTCATAACAACTATCTCTTTTTAAGGTCAATACAGAAATCCGCCGGAGTCATAATCGAAACCATGCCGGTACCGCCGCTGACATTGCTCGGATAAGGAATTTCATCAATGAAGTTCCAGGAACCTTGCTCCGAATTGTCGAATGCGTAGTCGTTCATATAAGTATAGGTGCTTCGGGACATTGACAATACTCGGAAACAGATTTTCCCGTATTCGGCCGGCACATATTCGTCACGCGACCATGAATTCGGATAATAATTATGCAGGAGTGTCTTTTCCACAGCCAGTTTCAATGTATATTCCTTGTCAGCGAAAGTATTGTCTGTAAACAAGTTATATTCATTGGCATAATAATTATCCACGTCACTGGAATTGTCTTCCATACCTGTTTTCAGATTCCTGTACAGCAGGCTCTCGTACTTGTTGTCGAAGACGATATCCCTGGAGGCCCTGCATAAGAACTGGCCTTCCTTGTATGGACTGCCGGACGGCACTTCTGAAGCCCTGTACTCTGATTCATAAGACATTACCATACGGTAGAAATTCCTTTCTCCGGCAACGTCCTGCAGATGGACCTTGGTCATATAGAATCCTGTCAGTTCGCCTCCTTTGTTCTTCGCCATGAATGACGACGTATCCACGGCATTGACAACAGGCGCCTTGGGAGCGACACCGGTCACCTCGGCATGGGCGTCGCCGGCATCTACCTTGATCCTGACCTCGTCACCGGCATTGAAAGGAGCCTTGAACCGGATGGCATTGGCATAGTACGAGAACCGGTCCGGCTCGGTCACCTTGTCCGTAGATGTCACCAGTTTGCCGTTCACGTAGCAGTCCAGATGGGCTGCCTCGACGGGTTTCACATCGTCATACATGCCCCAGGTAAGATAAACCGTATGCAGCGTGTCGCCCGCCACCAGATTGCCGTTCACCACGAGCATCTTCTCCGGGCCCTCCCTGCGCAGGTCAATGTACTCTTCACATGCGACAGACATCATTGCCGCAATTATTATCAATATTGACTTCTTCATGATTTCTAGAACTTATATGTGTAACTGAAAGAAGGAAGGAACAAGAGGAAGGTCTTCTTGCTCAATGCCGGGATGTATGTGGTTTTTCCGGTGTCCGGGTTCTTCACTTCCCTGCTGTCCAAAGTCACCCAGTTAGGATTTTTAGCGCCATAGGCATTGTACATTCCGAAGTTCCAGATCCGTTCGCCATGACGTTTCTTCTTGTGGATGTTTACGCTGAAATCAAGTCTGTGTGAAGGCGGAAGCCTGTAATTGTTCCTGCTTGAAATATAGTCCACCATCGACATTCCTTTTCCGTCCGGCGAAAGTGTGAGAGTAGATCTGGTGGAAACCGTCATCCAGTTTCCGGAGGCGATGGTCCATATTGCGCTCAGGTCCACTCTTTTACCGAGTTTCTGATTCAGGCTGACGCAGAAGTTGTGCCTGCGGTCATACACGAACGGGAAGCGTTTTCCGTTGTTGATGGTGCCGTCGCGGAAGATGCGGTCGGTCTTGGACAATGTATATGAGACGGTTCCGGTGGTACGGCCAAGCGTCTTCTGGACATAGAGTTCCACGCCATACGACTGGCCCTGTCCCATCTCCACGTTCTCCTCCCAGTCAGCGGCTGAAGAGAATGACATCTTGCCGTCTTTATATTCAAGGACATTGTTCATCTGCTTCCAGTAGCCCTCCACTGAGAATTCCCATCCTTTCAGGCCGCTGTAATATGTGCCGAGCGAGACGATGTCCGACGTTACAGGCTTGATGTTCTTGGTAATAGGAACCCAGAGGTCAGTAGGGAGACTCAGGTTGCCAGATGTGAGCTGATGCACGTATTGCGACATCCTTGAATACGCTGTCTTGACAGCCCAGCCCTTGCCGAATGAGACCTTTATCGCTGCACGTGGTTCCGGACAGAAATATGTACGGCCATTGACCAGAAACAGGCTCAGATGCAATCCGGGATTGAACGAGAAATGCTCCCCGAAGGTCATATCATCTTCAATATAGGCCGACAGTTCATTGCCATACAGGTTCGGACTGGCATCGTTCACTTTGTCGCTTGTTTCCTTATTTCCGCCAATGCTGTTGATGCTGCGTGACCTCTCCACTTCCGGACGGTAAAGGTGATTCACGAATTCGCCGCCGAATTTTATCAGATGGGTAGGCGCAGGAATATAATCGAAGTCAATTCTCGCGCCTAGGTCACGGATGCCTGACGTATAGGAATACCTGTACTGCTTGTCGTAGTTCTCCGTCTCGGATTTCAGAAGTTCCCTGGTATTGGTGACCATGTTCATCTTGTATGTATTCCACGAAACCGAGGTATTTGCAAACAGTTTGCTGTTGAAGACATGGTTCCACCTTACCGAGGCCAATGTGTTGCCCCATTTGAGGTTCATTTTCGTATTCTCCTCTTCGTACTTCGTATATGGTTCATAGTCAGGGCCATAATACCTCGAACTGGACTTGTCGGAATCGGAGTATCTGAAATAATCGCGTCCCGTATAGAATCCGGCGAACAGTTTGTCAGAGTCACTGAAACGGTGTGTTACCTTGGCATTGATATCATAAAAGTCATAATTGGCAGGACTGCCGAAAGCCTTTATCAACCTGTCGAACAGGAAGGTGTGCATTCCGCGTGCGCTGAAGGACCATGTGGTATTTTCACTTGCGATAGGGCCTTCGAAGTGGAGTTTTTCCGAAAGGAGCCCTGCTGATACCGAGCCGTGGAATCCTTTGGCATTTCCGTCATTGGTCCTGACATCGACGATGCTGGATACTCTGCCGCCATATCTTGCCGGGAAGGAGCCTTTGTAGAATGTGACTTTCTTGACCGCTTCCGGTGTAAATACCGACAGCAGGCCGAGGAGATGGCTGACATTGTAAAGCGGTGTTCCGTCAAGCATCATAAGATTCTCGTCCGCGCCACCGCCTCTCACATAAATTCCGGAAAATCCTTCCATGCCGCCCTGCACGCCAGGCATCAGCTGAATGGTCTTGATGACATCGGGTTCGCCCAGCACCACCGGCATGTTCTTGATCATCTCCTGCGGGATTTCCATTGCGCCCATATAAGTGGACTGTATGCCGGCGTCCTTGCGGCCGACAATAGTCGAGGCTTTCAGTGAAGCCGCCTGGAGCAATGAGATATTTATAACCGTATCTCGCTGAAGGTCAATGTTTTGTTTTACATCAGCGCATCCGACATAAGAATATGTCAGGTCAATGTTTCCGCACGGTATGGTGATAGTATAGTATCCGAATTCGTTGGTGACGGCGCCAATGATTTTCGAGTTTGCCATCGATGACTTGGCTTTTGTCGCCGCTGTGGCATTTGACCCGGGTGCCGTCGCTGAGGCTTTTTCCTCTGATTTCGTACCTGAAGCACTCGCAGCGGACATTGCCCCTATAGCATTTGCCGCTGGTGTCGCCGCTGAGGCTTTCGTCCCCGACGATATTCCTGAGGTCTTCCCCCCTGACGCAGCATCCGTCATCATCACCATAACCCCCGCTCCGATGAGCGTCTCCCCCGTAGCTGCATCCCGGATATATCCGCTGACTGTGCACTTGTTCTGCGCAGAAAGACTGACAGCAAAAAAGGCGGTCAATGCCGCCAATGTAAATTTTCGCATCAAATCATATTTGTTTAAGGATTCCTTGTCAGGCAATCCTCCTCATTATAACCAATCAACTCCCTGTCCCTCCCCATCAACCATCCATATAGAGATGCAACTCACATAAGCATTGTTGCATCCCCACTTGCATTATTCTGCCGAATAGCGCTTCCTGCCTTGCATTTTTTGAACAACCTGCATGTCGAACTTTTGGCAATATCGCTAATTATCAACAGTTTACGCGGATATATGAAAGTCAGGTTACCCATTTTTTCATGCAACCTGTCTTTGGCATTTCTCGCCAACATGCTATGTATCAGCGTCTTAGACGATACTCGTAGAGCCAGGTTGTTCAACTTTTTCTCTGTCAGCCATACCTAACTATATTGGAAAATATTAGTACAATTGCTATCTTGTGGAGAAAACGTAAAACTTTATGAACTATTGCCCTAACTGTGGAAAACCTGTTACAGGAGAAACTAATTTCTGCCCTGAATGCGGAGCGCCACTTAAAATCGCGAATTATCAAAACCAGCCGGCTTCAACCAATGAAGACAGATGGCTTATCGCATTGATTCTTTGCATTCTGGTAGGTTCATTGGGCGTTCACCGATTCTATACCGGAAACATAGTTACAGGTGTATTGATGCTTATAACGCTCGGCGGTTGCGGAGTCTGGACCATCATTGACCTTATTATGATAGCCGCCAACACCTACCGCGACGGTAACGGCAATACACTGAAATAAATATAACCAAAAATCTATGAGCTTTTGTCCAAAATGCGGAGCGCAAGTTGCAGATGGAGCTACGTTCTGCCCTAATTGCGGATACAAACTGAGCGAGGCCCAGCCTGTATCGACACCATCACAACCACAACCTACGACGCCGAACCACAAGCCGTGTCCGGACAACTATCTTGTCTATGCGATTCTCACTACATTGTTCTGCTGCCTTCCTTTCGGCATAGCGGGAATTGTAAAAGCAGCTCAAGTATCAACCAAGTACCAGGCGGGTGACTACGAAGGAGCGGTTCAGGCAAGTGCAGATGCCAAGAAATGGAGCCAGATTGCTCTTATTTGCGGAATTGTATGGGTTGCACTATACTTCATCATTGTTGTAGTTGCAGGAGTTTCATTGTACTAGAAAGACAGTCCTGACATTGGCAACACTGCTGCTGGCAGGACTGTTCGTTTACATCTATGCCACAGTCAGCCCGGAATCAAGCAACTTGTTTCCCAAGTGCCTGTTTCTGCAGCTGACAGGTTTTCGTTGCCCCGGATGCGGTTCACAGCGGGTTGTACATTCATTGCTTATAGGCGACATTTCCGCAGCATTCAGGTACAATGCGTTCATGGTACTTATGATACCGTACATCATAGTTCTGATAACCGCATATCTTCTACGCAAGAAGCACCCGAAGTTATATCTTGCTGTTTGCCACAAAGCGATAATCATTACAATATTCATCTTGGTAATCCTCTGGTGGATCCTCAGGAACATCTACGGCTGGTAATCCCGCATGCAAATGGACTGCGTGTCACAGACTGGTCTGCACACAGGATTGGCTTTTGCGGCTTTCTTGTGTTGATTGAAATGAAATTATGGTACGCGAGAATGATTTTTCGCTCCTACGCGCCAACCAAATGCTTTTTAGGTAAGGGAAAGGTGTCGGTGTTATTAGAAGGTTACAGGTTTCCGCCGGCTATTACGAATTTTATTATATCTGCTTGCGGTGGTTTTTTCGAACCAATGAGCATATCGCCAAAGCTGCAAAAGAACTTGTAACTTATTGAATTATAAATTATTATATGGGTTTAAGCTTATTTTTCAATATGCTCACTCCCATAAAAAAACAGGGTGATGAGCATATTTACATTCTGCTTCAAATCAGTATAATCAATTGGATATCAGTTTGTTATGTGGATATTCTTAGGTTCGTCTGGATGCTCATTGGTTCAGAAATCACCTATGGCGACGCTCTTTCTATCCTCTATGAAGTTCACGTCAAAGGCAATCACGCAGATGGAGACAAGTATCTTCTGAAGAAATCGTATCAAGGCATCTTCAGATGCCGGGCCGGAGTTGGCGGGCAGGGCAGCCATGAGGCGATGGAAAGCCCGCAGGCCCTGATCGCCCCCTTGAAAAGGGGGTCGGGGGAATTGAGATAAGCGGGCTATGTCGCTGACTGGCTATCCATCGACAAGAGAATGTCCTGCACGATATCTGATGATGCCTTGTCAATCCTTGCCTGACACACGGCACCGCAACCGGCAAATACGCCGGCCGGCTGCTCAAAGCAAACTGCGCAGCTCGGCCCAGGGCTGCTCTGCTTGCTTTGTGCCTCGGGCGCACTATGAAATGCAAACCAACCAGGATTTTACGTTGACCCGTTGGTCCCTCATTAGAGTATGTTCGTGACGGAGAAACAAGAAAAAGCCCCAGAGTAAAACTCCGAGGCTTCGTGATCCCAATAGGATTCAAACCTATAACCTTTTGATCCGTAGTCAAATGCTCTATTCAGTTGAGCTATGGGACCATACCAGGTACTAAGACCTTAGTTATGCTTCTGCTGGTGCGTTTTCTTCCTTTACCATCACAAGCTTCTTCTCCTTAATTCTGGCCTTCTTACCAGAAAGATTTCTGAGATAGAAGATTCTCGCTCTGCGAACGTGACCAACCTTGTTGACTTCAATTGACTCGATAAATGGAGACTGGAACGGGAAGATTCTCTCTACACCGACACCACCTGAAATCTTGCGGACAGTGAATGTCTTGGTGAATGGGGTAGCACCGCTAATCTGGAGAACTACGCCTCTGAACTTCTGGAGTCTCTCTTTATCACCCTCTTTAATCCTATAAGTAACGGTGATGGTATCACCACCTTTGAACTTAGGGAAAGATGCAGCTTTGTCGTTTACAAATGCCTGCTCTACTACTTTAATCAAATCCATTTTCTAAAATAATTTTTGCGCAACGTTACTTGAATTACAACGACAAGTAAGAGGTTACCTCGTTAATGGGACTGCAAATGTACGTACTTTTTTTGATTCTGCAAATTATTTTAGAAATTTTCTTTCATTTTATCGAAAAGATTTCTGTCTTCTCTGCTGAGATTAGGCACGAAGGAGTCACTTCCGCGCATTGATTCAAGTGCAACGGCCTTTCCTCACCTTGTTTATTATCACACACTTTCAGCCCAGTTTGTCAAAAAAAACATTAAATTTGAAAAAACATCCCACTGAAACATAATAATATGGCAGAGTTAACTATAGCAAAGTCACTTAATAAAGCATATCGCCAGGTCCCTGTGGAACGGCCAGTCTTTAACATCTTCAAAGCCCAACTCAGTAACTACTACAAGCAGATTTCCTCCATTGATACGGAAGAAAAGCTCAAAGGAGACCTGATGGACTTCTTGAAATTCACGTTCTACAGCCAGAATTATAAGGTTTCTCCCAATGGGGATATAGACTGTGCCATTCACCTGGGAGTCAATGTTACAGACCCGGTTGGCGTTATCATCGAAGTAAAGAAGCCCACCAACGCAACCGAAATGATTACAAAGGAGGACCTCAATCGCAAGGCTCTACAGGAACTCCTGCTTTACTACCTTCGTGAGCGACATATCAAAAAGAACATCCAGCTCAAACAACTGATAGTCACCAATGTCTATGAGTACTTTGTCTTTGACGCTCATGAGTTTGAACGCATTTTCTACTCAAACAAAAAGCTCATCAAACGCTTCGAGGAATTTAACGACGGTGCCCTTACCTCCGAAAAAACCGATTTCTTTTATAAGGAAATTGCAGCTGATTTCATCGCCAATGTCCTGGACCAGATTACCTACACATGGTTCGACATCCGCAAATACAAACAATTCCTCGACACTGGCAATGACAAGCGAATCATCGAACTCTTCAAATTCTTCAGCCCTGAACATCTGCTGAAAAAGCGTTTCCAGAACGACAGCAACTCTCTCAACACCAAGTTCTATAGCGAGTTGCTCTATATCATCGGACTAGAGGAAGTGGTGGAGAAAGACAGCAAGAAGCACATCATCACCCGTCGCAAGGAGGTAGAGCGCAATCAGGCCTCCTTGCTTGAAAACACCATCACCATCCTCGACAGCGAGGATTGGCTTGACAACGTGAAAGATCGCTACTCTTTTGGGAAAAATCGACAGGAGCAGTTGTTCGGCGTAGCCTTGGCGCTCACCATCGGATGGGCAAACCGAATACTCTTCCTCAAACTTCTGGAGGCCCAGCTTGTCAAGTATCATAAAGGCGACCAGAGCTACGCCTTTATGCGACCATCTGTCATCCCAGACTACGATGAGCTCAATAAACTATTCTTCCAGGTTCTTGCAAAGCGCATTACCGATCGGTCTGAAAGCATCAACACCAAATACGGTAAAGTCCCCTACCTCAACAGCTCACTTTTTGAGATTAGCCCGCTGGAGCGCCAGACCATCCGCATCAGCAGTTTGGACAACAGCGAACTGCCCCTATTCAACGGCACGGTGCTCAAAGACGGTCAGAAGCCGCGTTACGACAAACTCCCGACGCTCCGTTACCTATTGGAGTTCCTTGATGCCTACGACTTCTCCAGCGAGGGTTCCGAAGAAGTACAGGAACAGGCCAAGACACTCATCAACGCCTCCGTGCTGGGCCTCATCTTCGAGAAAATCAACGGCCACCGCGACGGTTCCGTATTCACCCCCGGTGCCGTCACGATGTATATGAGCCGCGAAGCCATCCAGCAGACCGTCGTCCGCCGCTTCAATGAGGAAATGGGATGGTCCTGCAAGGACTATGGGGCCTTGAAAAACAAGGACATCGAGGACTATGTCCAGGCCAACGCTGTAATCGATTCCCTACGAATCTGCGATCCTGCTGTTGGCTCCGGCCACTTCCTGGTATCCGTCCTCAACGAAATCATCCGCACCAAGTACGACCTCGGCATCCTTATTGACGGCTCCGGCAAGCGCATCAAGAAACAGGACTACAGCATTGACATAGAGAACGATGAACTACTTATTTCCGACGAAGACGGCAACCCTGTAAGCTATATTCCCGGCAACCAGGAGAGCCAGCGTATTCAGGAAACCCTCTTCAACGAGAAGCGCAAAATCATCGAAAACTGCCTCTTCGGTGTGGACATCAACCCCAACGCTGTCAATATCTGCCGCCTCAGACTATGGATAGAGCTACTGAAAAACGCCTACTATACAAAAGAAAGCGATTACACCGAACTGGAAACCTTGCCCAACATTGACATCAACATCAAGGTAGGCAACTCGCTCCTGCACCGGTTCAATCTTGGACAGGACATCTCCGAAATCCTCCGAAAGAGCGGCATTTCCATCAGCGCTTACCGCAAGGCTGTGAGCGACTATAAGAACGCACACAGCAAAGAGGAGAAGCACGACTTGGAGGATTACCTGCGCCAAATCAAGGGGAATCTCCGCACCCAGATTGGCCTAAAAGACCCCAAAGTGGTTAGCTTGAATAAACTGAACGCCGATTTGGACAACCTTCTGGCGCCCCAGCTCTTTGAAATCAGCAAAAAAGAGCAGGCCCAGCGCGATAAACAGGCCAAGGAACTGCAAGCAAAGATTGCCAAGATACAGGCTGAGGTGGATGAAATCAAGGATAACAAAATCTTTGTCGGCGCCTTTGAATGGCGCATCGAGTTCCCGGAAGTCCTCGATGAGGATGGCCGCTTCGTCGGCTTCGACTGCGTGATTGGCAACCCGCCGTACATGAGGATACAGAGTTTGCAGAATTCTAATCCAGAGATAGTTGATTATTATTCCAAACATTATCAGGCTGCTACAGGTTCTTTCGACATTTATGTTCTCTTTGTAGAGTTAGCTCACCAACTCATAAAAGGTAACGGACTTGTACATTTTATTATGCCGGTAAAGTGGACTAATTCTGATTTCGGAAAAGGACTGCGCGGTTATCTGGCAAAAGAAAAGTTCGTGTCCAGAATTATCAACTTGAAGGCTTTCCAAGTCTTTGACGCTTCAACCTATACAGGTCTACAGTGGTTTAAGTCATCAGATAAGCTACAGTATGTTGAGTTGGATGATAGCATTACAACAACTGAAGGATTCAGCGGGTTCTTGAATTCGCTACAATTGTCTGATTATGCCCAGATAGACTACAATACTGATGCGCCTTGGACCTTAGCCAACAAGGAAGTTAACGCCATCCTTGAGAAATTGAGAAAGAACCCCTATACGCTGGCGGATGTGTTTGAATCAATATTCCAGGGATTAGCGACGAGTAAGGACGATGTCTATTTCCTCTATGAGTGCAAAGAGCTTGATAATCTTTTGGTTGAAGGCTATTCTAAGTATCTCGGTAAGAGGATAACGATTGAGCGAGGACTGGTCAAGCCTCTCTTGAAGGGAGAGGATGTACATCGATATATGCATCTGGATAGTGATCGTTACGTTATCTTTCCTTACAAGGTTGTCAATGAGAAAGCCTCACTTTATTCAGAGGAGGAAATGAGTGACTTGTTCCCCTCGGGCTATGAGTATTTGAAAGCATGTGAGCCCGAGTTGCGTGCTAGAGAAAAAGGCAGGTT
>Ga0129315_1000247_pt1 | contig 54489 bp, 45 predicted proteins | sample Cm827metagenome_FD_94432 | JGI IMG/M metagenome (GOLD analysis project Ga0129315, IMG submission 94432) | Eastern black-and-white colobus group fecal microbial communities from Wisconsin, USA - Cm827 metagenome | ecosystem: Host-associated > Mammals > Digestive system > Large intestine > Fecal... | reverse complement strand
CCCGTGGACGGCGTTTGAGGCGGACGAGGACGCGGAGTACGCGAAGGTCGTGGAGATCGACCTTGATGAGCTGGACATGACCGTCTCCCTGCCGCACCTGCCGGAAAACACGCAGCTCGCGCGCGACTGCAAGCAGGAAATCGATCAGGTGGTCATCGGCAGCTGCACCAACGGCCGCATCAGCGACATGCGCGTCGCCGCGCAGATTCTCAAGGGACACAAGGTTAACGATCATGTGCGCTGCATCGTCATTCCCGGCACGCAGCAGGTCGTCAAGGACTGCCTGAAAGAAGGTCTGGTCGATATCTTCATCGACGCAGGCGCGATTTTCACCATGCCGACCTGCGGCCCGTGCCTGGGCGGTTTCTGCGGCGTTCTGGCCGACGGCGAACGCGCTGTTTCCACCACCAACCGCAATTTTGTCGGCCGCATGGGCCACACCGGCAGTGAAATCATTCTGGCCAGCCCGGCGGTCGCCGCTGCTTCCGCCATCATGGGCCGCGTCGCCACGCCTGAGGAGGTGCTCTAAGATGTTTGTTCAGTCTACCGTCATCAAATACGGCGATCACATCGATACGGACGTGATTATCCCCGCCCGCTACCTCAACACGACCGATCACGCCGAGCTGGCCTCCCACTGCATGGAGGATCTGGACAGCGATTTCAAGAAAAAGAGCGAAACGAGCCGCATCATCGTCGCGGGCCGCAACTTCGGCTGCGGTTCTTCCCGCGAGCATGCGCCGATCGCCATCAAGGCCAGCGGCATTCAGCTCGTCATCGCGGACAGCTTTGCCCGGATTTTCTACCGCAACTCCATCGATATCGGCCTGCCGATCATCGAGTGCCCCGCGGCGGCGAAAGCCATTCGTGACGGCGACAAAGTGGCGGTGAATCTGGATACCGGCGTAATTGAGGATAAGACCACGGGCGAAAGCTTTACCGCCGCGCCGTTCCCGCCGTTCATCCAGAAGATCATCGCCGTCGGCGGCATTGAAAATTTCGTTCGCGAAAAAATCGCGGGAAAGGCGTAAGCCATGAAAGCGAATATCGTCACCCTGCCGGGCGATTACATCGGCCCGGAAATCATCGCGCAGGCGGTCAAGGTGCTTGAGGCCGTCGCGGCCAAATACGGCCATGAATTCTATTTTGACGAGCGCAAACTCGGCGGCGCGTCCATCGACGCGTTCGGCGTGCCGCTGACGGATGAAACGCTGGCGGCCTGCAACGCGGCGGACGCGGTGCTGATGGGCAGTGTCGGCGGCCCGAAGTGGGACGAGGTCGAACCTGCCCGCCGCCCGGAAAAAGGGCTGCTCGCCCTGCGCAAAGGCATGCAGGTGTTCGCCAATCTGCGCCCCTGCACGATTCATCCGCAGCTCTCCGGCGCGTGCCCGCTCCGCGCGGACATCATTGCCAAGCCGATTGACATCATGATTCTGCGCGAGCTGACCGGCGATATCTACTTCGGCAAGCGCTGGCGCAGCGATGACCGCGCGGCGGCGACGGACGAGATGGCCTATTCCGTGCCGGAAGTCGAGCGTCTGGCGCGCATCGGCTTTGAAATGGCGAAAAAGCGCCGCGGCAAGCTCTGCTCGGTGGACAAGGCCAACGTGCTGGAATGCAGCCGCCTGTGGCGCGAGACGGTCGAGCGCCTGAGCCATGAATATCCGGAAGTTGAAGTCAGCTATATGTACGTGGATAACGCCGCGATGCAGCTGATTCTCAATCCGGCGCAGTTTGACGTGATGATCACCGGCAACCTGTTCGGCGACATCCTCTCCGACGAGAGCGCCGCGATTGCGGGCAGTCTGGGCATGATGCCTTCCGCCAGCCTGGGCAGCACGACGCGCGGCCTGTATGAGCCGATTCACGGCAGCGCGCCGGATATCGCGGGCCGCAATATCGCCAACCCGCTGGGCACGATTCTCTCCGGCGCGCTGCTGCTGCGCCACAGCCTCGGCCTTGAGCAGGAGGCCGCCGCGATTGAAAAGGCGGTTTCTCAGGTGCTCGACGAAGGATATCGAACGGGCGACATCTTCTCCGAAGGCTGCACGAAAGTCGGCTGCACTGAGATGGGCGATCTCGTCGCGGCGCGGGTGTAAGGGGAACGTTGAAGCGCCGCCTCAAATCCGGGAAACTCGCATAGGGGCGCAAGCGCTCCTTGCGATTTCCGCCATGCTTTTTCCCGCACAGCGGGCGCATGGCTTTAATCCCCTGCCGGAAACCTGAGGTTTCTTTACTTCTCTCCATATAAAAAATGCTGTGATCAAGGATGAATTGATCCAGCATTTTTTATGATGATAGGGGAGACGCCGCACCTCTTCCATCTGCGAGTCATGTAGGCGTTGTATACGCCCGCGATTTTCATGCGTTTTATCCGCGTCTCTTACAGCGCCATCAGTGCGGAAACCACGCTTTCCGCCCACTCGTCAAAGTGTTCGGGATTCAAATCATACAGCAGCCCGGCGCAGTCGGTCGCGGAAGCGGTCATCTGCGCGGCGCTCCGTCCCAGCGCGGTGGTATAGGCGGGCGCGGCAAGCGCCGCCAGTCCTTCTCCCGTCAGCATCTTTTTGACCAGCGAAAGCGCGGCCTCACGGCGGGCGCCGTCCTGCCAGCAGGCGCGGGTGATCGCCAAGCCGTAGCTCGGCGTGCCGACCAGCGCGGTGCGCGCCTGTCCGTCCATGCCGGAAAGGGACAAAACAATCGTCTTCTCCTGCCGCGCTTCGGGAAGCGTTTCCGCCAAATCGCTTCCGTCAAAGCGCATGGCCGCAACGCCCTCGGCAAACGCCTGCTGCGCCTGCTCGTCCGTCAGATTCCAGGGATCAACGCCGAACGCGCCAACTTGCGTGAGCGCCGTCAGCACGCTCTTCGCGCCATCCAGCGAGGTCTGCTGGCCGTATTGATCGGCAGGCGCGCCGAGCATGGCCGCGCAGTCCAGCGCGATTTCCGCCCATTCGCACATGGCGTTGGCGATCGGCGTAACGCCCTTCTGCGCCAGCGACGCGCAGGCCGCAACCAGCTCGTCATAGCTCGTCGGCACGGCGACGCCGTTCGCCTCCAGCACGTCGGTGTTGATATACAGGCTCTCCCAGTTCAGACGAACAGGCGTAAGCAGCACGCTTCCGTCGCTTTCCGCCATCGCGGCCATCTTTTTCGCGCCGCAGTCCGGCGCGGCGGCGAGCAGTTCATCCACGCCGACCAGCTTATCCGCCGCCAATCCGCTGCCCAGCGGCACAACGACGATATCCGCCCTGCCGGAGGCCACCATCTCCTGCATCTGCTGCATGAACACGTCGTCCTCAAGCCCGGAATAATCCTCCACGAGATTGCCCGTTTCATTTTCCCAGGCGGTGATCAAATCCATGTAGCCCTGTGCGGCAAAATCCATATCCGCAAACGGGGTGAACGTCGTCACCGTCGTTCCGGCCGCCAGCGCCGAAAACGAAACCAGCGCCAGACATGCCAGCAGCATCAAACCCGAAACCATCCTGCGCATTGTTAAGAAACCTCCTTCATGATCCTTATAATCCCAGATTAATCGCTTTTTGCAGCGTCTTCCGCGCCAGGGGCGCGGCCACACCGCCGCCGCTTCCGCCGTTTTCCACGAGCACGCAGACGGCATAGGGCGCATTATCATTGGTGATATAGCCAACGAACCACGCGTGTGATTCGATGCTCTTATCGTTGCTGGCTTCCGCCGAACCGGTTTTGCCCGCGACGGTGTAGCCGTTATCCAGCGCGGCGCGCTTGCCCGTGCCGGATTTCACCACGCGGATCATTTCGCTTTCCAGCCTGTTTGCGACGTCTTCGCTGATCACGCGCCTGCCGCCCGCATGGCTGAGCAGCGCGCGGTTTCCGCCCTGTGCGGTCGTGACTTGCGCGATGAGGCGCGGTTCGTTCATCACGCCGCGGTTGGCAATCGTCGAAGCGATGAGCGCCATGTGCAGCGGCGTGGCGAGCACGCGCCCCTGGCCGATGGCTGACCACGCCAAATCCTCCGCGCTCAGATCGTCGATGGGATAGCTGGAATTATAGACGATCAGATCGCTGAACATGAAATTCTCATTGAAACCCATCTCCTCCGCCGTCTGTCCCAGCATCTCATAGCCGAGATCCTGCGAAAGCGCGGCGAAGGTCGTATTGCACGAGTGCGCAAACGCGTCGGACAGGCTCTGCACCCCATGCGCGCTGCCGTCTGTGACGGAATAATTGCCGACGGGATAATAGCCCGTGCAGTCAAACGCAAAGTCATTGAGATCGGGCAGATTTTCCAGCGCGGAGGCCAGCGTCACGATTTTAAACGTCGAGCCGGGCGGATAAAGCCCCTGCGTCGCGCGGTTGATGAGCGCGCCCGCCGATTCATTCGCCAGCGCCGCGTCCATATTCGTCGGATCGAACTGCGGCATGGAGACCATCGCCAGAATTTCATTCGTCTTGTAATTGAGCACGACGACCGCGCCGCGCTTGCCCTTGGGAAACTGCTCGCTGATGTAGCGGGAAAGCCGCTCGGAGATCGTCAGCCGCACGTCGTCGCCGCGCTGGGTTGTGCCGGTGAAGGCGTCGGCCAGCCGCTCAAAGATGCTGGAACGGAACCCCAGCAGGAATTGGGCGTGGAACGTATCCGCGCCGGTTGAAACCTTGCCGCCGCTGTCGCCGATCACCTGACAAACCGCTTTGCGCGTATCCGCGCTGTTGTTATAGCGCCGCTGGCCGTCCTCATCCGTATAGGCCAACACCGTGCCGTCCCGGTCGGTCAATGTGCCCATGATGACATGCTGCTTCTGGCTGCTGATGCGCGGATTATACGGATTGGCGACCCAGCGCCCGCCGTAAAAATAGACGGAATAGCAGAAATACGCAATCACCAGCGCAAACAGCATCACCAGCAGCAGCGTCAGCAGGTGCATACGCCGCTTGATAACCTTGATAAAATCACCCCTTCACGCACAGAATATCCTCTTCCAGATTCTCCTGCGCCCTCGCACTCGCCCCGTGCAGAATGCCGATCATCGCCATGCACGAGAGCAGCGACGAGCCGCCGTAGCTGAGAAACGGCATCGTCACGCCCGTCAGCGGAATCATTTTGATCACGCCCGCGACGATCATGAACGTCTGAATGCCCAGCATCGCCAGCACGCCGCAGCCCAGCAGCATCTCGAACGAGCGCCGCGCGCGGGCGACCACCGTCACCCCGCGCAGAATCAGCAGCACATAGACCGCCAGCAGCAGCACGCCGAACACCTGCCCCAGCTGTTCGCAGATGACGGCGAAGATGAAGTCGTTGTAATAGGCGGGAATCTTCTCCGGCGTGCCCTGCCCCAGGCCCACGCCGAACAGGCCGCCCGAACCGATGGCCAGCAGCGCCTGAATGATTTGATATCCCTTGTCCGTCGGATCGCTCCACGGATTGCGCCACATCGCCACGCGCACTTTCACGTGCGCGAACATCTGATAGCCCAGCGCCGCCGCGCCCACGCCGCCGCCAAGGCCAACGACCGTCAGCGGCACGTTGCCGCAGGCGACATAGAACAAAACCAGCGTCGTCAGATAATAAATGAGCGCCGTGCCGAGGTCGCGCTGCATCATCAGCAGCAACAGGCACGCCGCCGCGAACACCAGCGCGGGCATCATCTGCCAAACCGTGCGGTGCGCGCTGAAAAAGTACGCCAGCGCCAGCACCACCGAGAGCTTCACGATTTCGCTCGGCTGAAACGAGCCGAGCAGCGGCACCTGCACCCAGTTTTTCGCGCCGTTGTTCCACTCGCCGAAGGCCAGCGGCAGAATCAACGCGCCGATGCCCAGCACCATGCCCAGCAGCGTCAGCCCCCGAAAATGGTGCACATGGAAGACGATTTCGCTCATCACCAGCATCACCGCCAGACCCAGCGCGTAAAACACGGCCTGCCTCGCGCCTCGCGCCGGCGAAACGGTGTAAAGCACCACGACGCCCACGCCGCAGAGAAAATTGGTCAGCGCCATCACCAGCGAATCCATCGGCAGAAAGCGCGGAAGCGCCAGCGTGGTCAGCAGCCCCAGCGGCGCAACCGCCGCGCAGAGCATGACGGCCTGCATATCCGGCGCGCCCTCCGTTTTGACGGCGCAGAGCAACAGCCCCAGCACCTCAAACACCAGAGTCAGCAGCGCGATAAGCGTCACGCCCGCATCGCCCGCGCGGCTGACGGCGCGCCGTCTGTCTCTGGCGACGGCGGCAACGCGCGCCTTTTCCCGCTTTTCCCTGCCGGAAAGCTGCTGTTCCGGCTCATAGCGTTTGGGCGCTCTGCGTTCGGTTTTTTTCTCTTCTTTCGGCGCTTCCGCTTTGACGGCGCTCTTTTTCGGTTTGACGGGTTTATAGACGGCGGTTTCGTCCTCCCGCTTGTCCGTATCGATTTTGCCGCGGGCCATGCCGTCACCTCCGCCTGTCTTTCTTTTCTCTCTTTTGTGCGGCGGACGCGCGCTTTTTCTCGTCCGCTTCGCTTTGATTCAGTTTCTTCTTCTCCCGGCGGATCGCGCCGCGCGTAGGCGCGCCCAAACCGTCGCCGCGCCCCTGCCCGGCCTTGCTGCGGCGGGCGCTGGTGACATACGGCTCGTCCGCGCCGTCGGCCAGCTCGCCGCGGTCATACATCCGCAGAACCAGCTTCAATTCGCCGACGCGCAGAATCGCGCCGTCGCGCATGACAGCCTCGTCGCCCGGCTCAATCGGCGTTTCGTCGGCCAGAAAACCGTCTTTATGCAGCGGCACAAGGTGCAGCTCCTCGCCCTCAACCCAGAAGAAGGCCGAACGCATATGCACCTTTTTATACGGCACGCAGACATCGCAGCTCATCGATCCGCCGAGCGTCCCTTCAAACGGCACGCGCAGCTCTGTTCCGGCCGGGAGCCGTCTGCTGCCCGCGGAAAGCACGATAAACCTTCCCGCCGCGCCCGCCTGCGGTAAATTCTTTTTGACCCGCCGCCAAAGCGCGCGGTCTTTGGCATATTTTTTGAGGGCCAGCAGCACGATCAGCGCGATGATCGCCGCGCTGAGATAGCCAAAGCCCATGGACGCCACCTGATACCAAGCCTGATTCAACCGTGCCAGCCTCCTGCCTGCCGCCGGGCAGGGGCCTCGGCGGGAAAATCTTCCCTCCGATTATACCATAGAAACGCATGAGGCTGTCAAATTTATCCCGAATGACGAAAAAAATCCCCCGTGTTTTCACACGAGGGAAGAAATCAGTCGTTCTCTTCAAAATCGCCGGTATAGAGCTGATAATACTTGCCGTGCTGGGCAATCAGCTCGTCGTGCGTGCCGCGCTCGATGATGCGGCCCTGTTCGAGCACCATGATGCAGTCGCTGTTGCGCACGGTGGAAAGGCGGTGCGCGATGACAAACGTGGTGCGGCCCTTCATCAGGGAATCCATGCCCGCCTGCACGAGCGCCTCGGTGCGGGTATCGATGGAGCTGGTCGCTTCATCGAGAATCAGCACGGGCGGATCGGCGACGGCCGCGCGCGCGATGGCGAGCAGCTGACGCTGGCCCTGCGAAAGGTTGCCGCCGTCGCCCTTGAGCATGGTGTTGTAACCATCCGGCAGGCGAGTGATGAAGCCGTCCGCGTTGGCCAGCTTTGCCGCCTCGATGCACGCCTCATCCGTCGCGTCCAGCCGGCCATAGCGGATATTCTCCATGACCGTGCCCGTAAACAGATGGGTATCCTGAAGCACGATGCCCAGCGAGCGGCGCAGATCATCCTTCTTGATCTTGTTGATGTTGATACCGTCGTAGCGGATCTTGCCATCCTGAATATCGTAGAAACGGTTGATCAGGTTGGTGATGGTCGTCTTGCCCGCGCCCGTGGAGCCGACAAAGGCGATCTTCTGGCCCGGCGTGGCGTAAAGCTTGATGTCGTGGAGTACCATCTTATCGTCGCTGTAACCAAAGTCCACGTTGTCCATTACGATATCGCCCTTGAGTTCTCGATATTCGGTTTCGCCCGTGTCCTTATGCGTGTATTTCCACGCCCACAGGCCGGTGCGCTCCGCGCTCTCGGTGAGCACGCCGTTTTCATCCTTTTTCGCGTTGACGAGGTTCACATAGCCGTCGTCCACTTCCGGCGTCTCATCCAGCAGCTCAAAGACGCGCTCCGCGCCCGCCAGCGCCATGATGATGGCGTTAGACTGCTGAGAGACCTGGTTGATCGGCTGGTTGAAGCTCTTATTCAGGGTCAGGAAGGAGACCAGCGTGCCAATGGTCAGGCCGAGATAGCCGTTGGTCGCCAACAGACCGCCGACCACCGCGCAGAGCACATAGCTCAGGTTGCCCATCGCCATCGTCAGCGGCATGATGGTGTTGGCGATGCGGTTTGCGCTGTACGCGCTATCGCGCAGAGCGTTGTTCAGCTTCTTGAAGCCATCAAAGTTTTCCTCTTCGTGGCAGAAGACCTTGACGACCTTCTGGCCGTCCATCATCTCTTCGATATAGCCGTTGACCTTGCCCAGATCCATCTGCTGCTGCACGAAGAAGCGGCCCGAATTTTTAATGCGCTTCATGGAGAGCGTCATCGTCGCGGCGACCATGAACAGCGTGATGATCAGCAGCGGCACGTTGAGCATCACCATCGAAACGACGATGCTGACAATCGTGATGACGCTGGAAATCAGCTGCGGCATGGACTGGGAGATCATCTGGCGCATGGTGTCGATATCGTTGGTGTATACGCTCATGATATCGCCGTGGGCATGCGTGTCAAAATACTTGATCGGCAGGCGCTCCATCTTGGAAAAGAGCTTGACGCGCAGATTTTTCAGCGTGCCCTGCGAGACGAAGATCATCAGATAGTTGTACAGCCACGCGCTGAACGCACCGAGGATATACACCGCCGCCACGCCGAGCACCGCACGGCCCATCGGGCCGAAATCCGGATTCGGCTGGCCCATCATCGGGGTGATATAGTCGTCGATCAGGCGCTGCATGAACATCGTGCCGTAAACGTTGGCCACGGCGCTGATGAGCAGGCAGATGACGACCACGATGCAGTGGACCTTATACTTGCTCATGATCTCGGCAAAGATGCGCTTAAACGTCTTGCCGGGGTTCTTCGCGCCGGGCTTTCCGGCGTTTCTGTTGCGTCCCATCATGGTCAGTCGCCTCCCTTCATGGCGGCCTCATCGAAGTCGCCGCTGCCGTTGCCGACCTGGCTGTTGTAGACCTCCTGATAAATCGCATTGGTCTTCAGCAGGTTTTCCGGGGTGTCAAACGCGTTCACGCGGCCATTATCCAGCACAAGCACGCGGTCCGCATCCTGAATGGAGGAAATGCGCTGCGCGATGATGATCTTGGTCGTGCCGGGGATATGGGTGCGCATGGCTTCGCGGATCTTTGCGTCCGTCGCGGTATCGACAGCGCTGGTGGAATCATCCAGAATCAGCACCTTCGGCTTCTTGAGCAGCGCGCGGGCGATACACAGGCGCTGTTTCTGGCCGCCGGAGACATTCGTGCCGCCGCGCTCAATACGGGTGTCGTATTTTTCCGGGAAACGCTCGATAAATTCATCCGCGCACGCCAGATGGCAGGCCTCCCGGCACTGCTCGTCGGTCGCGTTTTTGTCGCCCCAGCGGAGGTTGTCGTAAATCGTGCCGGAGAAAAGCACGTTGTTTTGCAGCACGACGGAAACCGCGTCGCGCAGGCTCTCCACGTCGTATCGGCGCACATCCACGCCGCCGACGCGCACCTCGCCCGCCGTTACGTCGTACAGGCGGGAAATCAGGTTGACCAGACTCGACTTGGACGAACCCGTGCCGCCCATGATGCCGATGGTCTCGCCGGACTGGATGTGCAGATCGATATCGCTGAGCACCGGCTTGCCGCTGCGCTGCTGATAGGCGAACGTCACATGGTCAAAGTCGATGGAACCATCCTTCACGGTCTTGACCGCGTTTTCCGGGCTGGTGATATCCGGCTGCTCCTCCAGCACTTCCTCGATGCGCTGCGCCGCCGCGGCGGACTGCGTCACCATGACGAAGACCATGGAGAGCATCATCAGGCTCATCAGGATGTTCATGACATAGGAAAGCAGGCTGGTCAGCTCGCCCGTGGTCAGGCCGGTCTGGCTGACGATCATCTTCGCGCCGAACCAGCTGATGACCAGAATGCAGGCGTACACGGTCAGCTGCATGATCGGCATGGAGAAGGAGATGATGCGCTCGGCGGAGATGGAGTTTTTGAACAGATCGTCCGCCGCGCCGGAGAACTTTTCATCCTCATATTCTTCGCGGACGAACGCCTTGACCACGCGGATCGCGCCGACGTTTTCCTTGACCACACCGTTGACCGCGTCGTATTTGCGGAACATCTGACGGAAATACCGCATCGCCTTCGGGATGAGGATGACGATCATCACGCCCAGAAACGCGATCGCAACCAGAAACACGGTGGAAAGCTTCGCGCTGATGGAAAACGCCATGAACAACGCGACAATCAGCGTCACCGGCGCGCGGGTGCAGATTTGCAGAATCATCTGAAACGCATTCTGGATGTTGGTGACGTCGGTGGTCAGGCGCGTGACAAGGCCCGCGGTGGAGAACCTGTCGATATTGGAAAAGGAATAATCCTGAATGCGTCCGAACATCGACTCGCGCAGATTGGCGGCCAGACCCGTGCTCGCCCGCGCGCTGTGGACACCCGCGCGAATGCCGAAGACCATCGCCAGAATCGCCATCACGGCCATCAGCGAACCGATCTTCGCGACGTGCTCCATGTCGCCCACGGCGATGCCCTTGTCGATGATGGATGCGGTCAAATACGGAATCAAAATTTCAAGAATGACGCAGAACGTCGTATACATCGGCGAAAGCAGCGCGTCTTTTTTGTATTGCCTGATCTCCTTCGCAATGCGCGCGCCGGTGATATGCTTCTTTTCGCCGGTTTGTTTCGTTTCAGCCATTGAAGTCCTCCTTATCTTCATCGATGATGCAGTCGCACTGCTTAAACGCGTCGGTGGACGTGATCTCAAACACCCGCCCAAGCAGGCGCACAAATTCGGGCGCGTCGTCGCCCAGCATGCTCAGCAGCATCGAAATTTTCTTCATGAAATGTTGTCTGCGCTTTTCACAGAGCGCGTCGCCTGCCTGTGTCAGCGAGACGAGCACGCGGCGGCGGTCAACCTCGTCGTTTTCGCGCTCAAGCAGTCCTTTCTTTTCCAGGCTGCCCAGCACGGCGGCCACACGCGAGGTCGTCATGCCCAGCCGGCTGCTCAGCTCGCCGGCCGTCATTTTTTGCTTTGCACCGCTGTGCAAAAGCCGCATCACGGCCATTTCGCCGCACATGATGGCGCTGAAGCGGTTATCCCGTGCCGCGCGCGGGTGCTCATCCAGCAGGCGAGTCATTTCTTTCGTCAGCGCAGCGTTGCCGATCACAGAATCCCTCCTTTTGCTAACACTGTGAGCTATTATACGGAGAACATCAAAATGTGTCAACGTTAAATGCGCCAAATCTCGGCGCGGTCAGCTTGGCAAAGGCCACAATTTGCTTGACATTTCTCAAACTTGACACCATACTGAGACGGTTTTTTGAAAAGGGTGAACATCGGAGCATGCGCAAGTGATTCCTGTTTTGACGGACAAATCAAAGCGCGCGGTTTTCGCGCAATGTCACTTAGTTAAGCGGGCGACAGAAACAGAGCAACACCAAGAGAAGATGAAACATTGAAGAAGCTATTGCTGAATACATTGATGATTACAACAACAGGAGAAGCCAAGTAAAAACGAAATGGATGCCTCCCTCTACATTCAGAGAAGCATCCATGGCGATGACCCAATTATTCAATTCTAAGCCGATGTCCAGAAAATCGGGTACATATCGGTTGATTCTCGTTATAGTCCTTCTCTTCTTGCTTCATGCCATTATCTTAATGACATTGGGCCGGGCGGCCTCTTTTTTGACGCGTGGAAAACTGCACAAAAATCGTCTGTATGTGCAAAACGCTGGAAGTTGTCGGATTTTGGCGGAAGTGCGGGCGGCCTCAGGCCGCCGCTTACCGTTCAAACGCCATATCCAGCGTGGTCTGCCAGCTTTCGCCCGCTTCAAGGCTGGCGGCGCAGGGCTTCTGCTCCCACTCGATGGGGCCGTCATCCTCGCCGGGGATGCTGTGCCACGGCTCGACGCAGATAAAGCGCATGGGCTTCTGCGGCGTGGACCAGATCAGCGTATACGGGAAATCCGCAATGTTTACGCGAATGCGGCGGCCCGTGTCGCGCTCCAGCACGCAGAGGGATTGGGATTTGAGGTTCACCATGCAGTGGCTGTCGCGCGCGAACAGCTCGGCGCTGAGCGGAATGCGGGTGATGTTGCGGCCGAGATAGTAATCCGGCGCCGCGCCGATGAGGCCGTTTGGCGCGGTATTCAGGCACAGCGGGGATTCCACCGTGTCAAACAGGATGTCGTAATCCGCGTCGGTATGCTTATCGTCAAACGGCAGGGTGAAGCCGGGGTGGAAGCCCAGACCGAAGCGCAGGGTTTCTCTGCCCGTGTTGCGCACGCTGACGGTATGACGGACGTGGCGGCCTTCGAGCGTGAAGGTCGTGCGCAGCGCGAAGTCATACGGCCAGATGGCGCGGGTTTTGTCGCTGGAGGCCAGCTCGAAGGTCAATTCGTGCCCGGTCTGGATCAGCAGGGTATGCTCCATGTCGCGGGCGAAACCGTGCTGTTTGCCTTCGTAGAGCTTGCCGTCCGCCGCCTTGAAATGGCCGCCCGTCAGCTTGCCTGCATAGGGAAAGAGAATCGGCGCGTGGCGGTTCCAGACGGCGGGATCAGCGCACCAGATCATTTCGCTGCCTGTGGCCCGATCGACGGCGCTGACCATTTCCGCGCCGAGGGAATCGATGGTCAGGCGGATGAACTCGTTTTCGATGGTATATCGCATAAAAACTCCTTTTGGGGCAGAGCTCCACAATTTACAGCAGCGTGATGTGGGCGTCTTCAAAGACCTTGCGGGTGTGCTCGTCCCAGATGGAGGACTGCACTTCGCCGATGTGGGCCTTGCCCAGCAGCAGCATGCACAGGCGGGATTGGCCGATGCCGCCGCCCATCGTCAGGGGGAGCTGGCCTTCCAGCAGCATCTTGTGGAACGGAAGCTTGCGGCGCTCGTCGCAGCCCGCCAGCGTCAGCTGACGATCCAGCGATTCTGGGCTGACGCGAATGCCCATCGAGGAGATTTCCAGCGCGCAATCCAGAATCGGGTCATAGAACAGGATATCGCCGTTCATCTCCCAATCGTCGTAATCCGGCGCGCGGCCGTCGTGCGGCTTGCCGGAGCGCAGCTTGCCGCCGATGCCCTGGATGAACACGGTGCCGTGCTTTTTGGCGAACGCATTTTCGCGCTGCTTGGACGTCAGATCGGGGTACAGATCTTCCAGCTCCTGTGCGGTGATGAAGGCGACATGGCGGTTCAGCAGCGGCGTATCGCACAGCTGGGGATACTTGCCGCGCACGGTCAGCTGCGTGTCGCAGATGCAGGAGACGATGCCCGTCACAGCCTGATGCAGCGTGAAGAGGGTGCGCGTTTCCGGTGTGATGACCTTCTCCCAATCCCACTGATCGACGTAGACGGAGTGCAGGTTATCCAGCTCCTCGTCGCGGCGGATGGCGTTCATGTCGGTGTAAATGCCCTTGCCGGGATGGATGTCGTAGCGGTAGAGCGCCATGCGCTTCCACTTGGCCAGCGAATGAACGACCTGCGCGTTTGCGTTTGCGCACGGAATATCGAACCCGACCGGGCGTTCCACGCCGTTGAGGTCGTCGTTCAGGCCGGAATCCGGCTCGACGAACAGCGGAGCGGACACGCGACGCAGATTCAGTTCGCGGGAAAGCGCATCCTGAAACACGCGCTTGATTAAGCTGATGGCGCTCTGCGTTTCATACAGAGAAAGGTGCGGCGCATAACCCGCCGGAATAAACGATTGGCCCATCGGAAAAAACCCCCCTCTTTGGAATTCATGATGTAAAAAATGCCGGATGGCAAAACAATCTTGAGCGTTCACGCTTTCGCTATCTGCGGAAGGATACCCTCAGTATACCGCGTTCTTCCGCGCGGTGCAAGCAGAATTAATCGCCGTGCAGGGCGAAGAGCGCCGCGCCGAGCGCGCCGCACAGATCCGGGTTTTCGCTGATCAAGAGCTTTGCGCCCAGCTTCTCTTCCAGCGCCTGCACAACGCCGCGGTTGCGCGCCACGCCTCCGGTCATCATGTAGGGCGGCTGTCCCTTGGCGCGCGCGGCCATCGCGGCGGTTTTGCCGGCGATGGATTTGTTCAGCCCGTGAATGATGTCGCTGTCCGTGTGGTTATCCGCAATCAGCGAGATGACCTCCGATTCGGCGAAAACCGTACACATGCTGGATATGGTCAGCTCCTTGTCCCACGTCAGGCCGCGGCGGCTCATTTCCGCCATGTCCAGTTCCAGCGTGCGCGCCATCATCTCCAGAAAACGCCCCGTTCCGGCGGCGCATTTGTCGTTCATCATGAAGCCCGTGACGTGGCCGGTTTCATCCAGATTGATGATTTTGCTGTCCTGCCCGCCAATGTCGATGATCGTGCGGACGGCGGGATTCAGAAAATGCGCGCCACGCGCGTGGCAGGTGATTTCCGTCCTGGTGTCCGTGGCGAAGGGAATGTTGTTTCGGCCATAGCCCGTGGCGACGATGGCGGCGAAATCCTCTTTTTTGATGTTCAGCTGTTTGCAGACGTCTTCCAGCGCCGCCTGTGCGCCCATCTGCGCGCGCGGGCCGGTTCGCACGATAGAAAAAGCGAGCAGGGTTTCGTTTGCGTCGAGCACAACCATGTTGGTTGTGGTCGAGCCGCTGTCAATGCCCGCAAAGAGATGCTTGTTCATGGGTTTTGGCTCCGGTGTCCGGGAAGGCTTTGCGGTCAGGTCGAGGCTCTCGCGGAAGGCTTCCAACCGCGTGGTGAGTTGCCCCGGAGCCGTGACGGTGTAATCCGACTCGATTTTAAGCAGCGGAATACGGCTTTTCGCCTTCAACTCGGCGTATTCAAAGCCGTAATAATCGCAGAATTTGACCGTGTTGTAGACAATGCCGCGGATATGCTCGTTTTCGTACAATGTCCGCCGCGCCGCGATATCGGTCATGCGCATGCAGGGCGTCTGGCGGAGCAGCGCGCCCGCGTACCAGTCCATCAGTTCTTCAAAGGAGAAATCGGCGGCCTCCTTCGGCGGTTCTTCCAGCGTGCGCAGACCGCTGCACGTCAGGTTTTCCACCGGGATGGAGAATGCGCAGCGGATCTGCCCCAAAAGCTGGGGGCTGACGCGCGCGCCGAGCACCGCGATAAACGGCTCGTTTGGCAGAAGGGCGTGCGAATTATCCCGGCAGGCGGCGAGAAATTTCGCTTTGGAAAACGCCGCGCCCGTATATGCGCCGTAGGCTTTGGCAAAGCGCAGCAGCTCGTGCGTCATGCGCTGGCGCGCACAGGCTGCGTCGTCGTGCGGCAGGTCAAATTGAAAGAGAAAGCGCTGTCTGCCTTCGGATTCCAGCACGTCATAAGTGCGCCGTGTCGCGTCGCAGCAGTCCGTCAGCACCAGTTCGCTTATATCCAGCGCCTGGGTGAGCAGCGCTTTGGCGTGGCAGCAGACGTTGGCGTGGGTCAGCGTCTCCGCGCGGGAAAAATCTTTCGTTTCCGCGTCGAGCATCAACGCTTTTCCGCCGTAGGCTGCGATCAGTTCCAGCGGCGCATATTTACAGCTGTATCCGATCATGCGTCCATCCCCTCCAACTGTTCCAGAAACGCGCCGACGCGCGTTACCATCTGTCCGTCTGCGACGTTGCGGCTGTCGCATCCGTCGCCGTCGAGCACCAGCGTCGGCAGACCCGCTTCTTCCAGCCTGCGCTTGGCGAGGGTGGAGAGGCCCATCGTCTGCTTGCAGCCCCAGTGGCAGAACACGATCACGCCGTCTGCGTTCAGCTTCTTTGCCCACGCAATCGCGTTGTCAATGCGCCGCGTGGAACGACCGCCGTTTACGTTGGCAAGCAGGCGGCGCGCCATGCTTTCAAAGGGCTTGTCCGGGTCTAGCGGCATAAGCGAATCGAAAGTGATGTCGCAGCCGACCAGCTCGCAGCGGTTCTCCGTTTCCAGCATGCGGATCATGGAATCCTGCCAGTTGGGCAGGGTATGGATGAAGAAAATGCGCTTGCGGCGCGTCGTTTCCCGCCTGGGCGCGCGTTTGGCCGTTTCGATCAGTTCGCGGACGTAATTTTCCCCATCCGCATGCCCAAGCAGGCAGTGTGTCGCAATCAGGCTGCACAGTTCGCCCGTCATCGTCGTATCCTGCGAGACCTCCGCGCGGAGGTCGGCGTATTCGCGCATGAGCGCCAGCGTTCGGTTGGCGCAGGCCATCGACTCGCGCAGTTTCGCCTCATCAAGCTTTCTGCCCGTCAACGTTTCGAGCGTGCGCGCCAGCTCGCGGAGCTGATCGGCGACGTAGGCCACGGCCGCATCGTCCTCGCGGGCGGGCACATCGATGAGGGTCAGCGGCGCGGGATAATGCGCGGCCAGATGACGGAAGGAAAGCTGGTTCGCGTCACAGGCCAGCGTCGTTCCGGCAATCAGCAGCGGTTTGGGCAGCACGCCGGATTCCGCCATGCCGATCATCGTCTTGTGGTAAGAGCAGAAGCTCTCCGGAATGCCGGAAGTTTCCGCGCGTTCGGCAAAGACATGCTGGCAGGCCGTGCAGGCGACGTAAACCGACAGCCCCTCCGGAAACATCGGCGTAAGCCCCATCGCGTGCATCAGCTCACAGGGCATGAAGATGTTGACCATCACGGCCTGTTGGGGCTGATTCATGCCGCGGATGAGCGTATCCGCGACGCGTCCATTCATCCGCGCGTAAGCGGATTTCGCGTCCGTCAGCTTTTTGCGTTTGCCGGAAAAGCGCACCCACGAATAGGCCGCCGTCAGCATGCGGCGCGCCCGACGGGGATGAGGCGCAACCTGAGAGGCAATCAGGCGGCCGAGGGTTTCGATATAGCTTTGCATAGATACACCTGTTTTAACAAAATGACGAAACCATTATAAATTCCAGCGGCGCGCGCGTCAAGGTGGCAGGATTGTCCGCTTTTCATTCGTCTTTTCTTTTGGTATAATAGCAAATCGTAAGGATTACTCGAAATCGGGGGGCGCCCGAAGGTTTCCAAAGGGCGATGCGCCAAACGGGCGGAAAGCCCTTTGGTGAGGCGACGGGGCAAAGCCCCGTATCTTGAGCGAGGAGGCTGCGTATGAAAAAAATCATCACCTGTCTGGCGGCGCTGCTGCTGACGCTGACGGGCTGTTCGGCGCTGGCGCAGAGCGTGACCGTGACGTTTTACGATATGGGTAAGGCCGACGCGGCGCTGGTGACGACGGAAACCGGCGCGCGCATTCTGATTGACGCGGGCACAAACAAGGGCGGAAAGAAGCTGGCTGAGCGCTTTGCCGGGGAAGGCATCGACCGAATTGACCTGATGATCATCACCCACTTTGACAAAGATCACGTCGGCGGCGCGGACAAGGTTCTGGAGAGCGTTTCGGTTGCGCAGGTCGTCATGCCGCAGTACGCCAAGGAGAGCAAGCAGTATACGCAGTTCAGGGACGCCCTTTCGCAAAGCCCTCAGACGCGGGTGGAGATTCTGTCCGCCGGCAGCGAATGGTCGGCGGATTTCGGAAAAACGCATCTGCGCGTAACCGCCGCCGAACGGACGGATTACGGCGCGGACGAGGAGAACGATTTTTCTCTGGCGACATATGTGACCTATGGCGAAACGAAATTCCTTTTTCCCGGCGACGCGGAGGACGCGCGGCAGACCGAGCTTCTGCGCGCGGGAGATATCGCCTGCGATGTGCTGAAAGTGCCGTATCACGGGCGGATTGTGGACGCAAGCACGGCGTTTTTGACGGCCTGTTCACCGAAGATTGCGTTCATTCCGGACAGCGACGACGACCCCGCCGATCCGCTGGTTATGCAGATTTTGCAAGAGCTGGGGACGGATGTACACAGCGGCCGGGATGGGGATTTGACCGTGGTTTCGGATGGGAAAAATGTTTTTGTGAAGAAGTAAGGAGACAAGGAAGCATCGTCTGCGGACGATACACGCGCTCCGCGGGCAAGGGGAGCTTAGGGGGATTGAAGCCACGCGCCCGCTGTGCGGGATTCAGCGTGGCGGAAATCGGAAATCGCAAAGAGCGCTTGCGCGTTCGCGAAGCGGGCGCGTCTGCCGCAGGCAGAGGACAGCGCCCCTATGCGAGTTTCCCGGACGATTTCGACCTCTCCCCCCTAAATCCCCTAAGAACCCCATTACCCCCCCTTAAAACGAGCAGGGACACCCTGCACCTGGAAACGGGGGCTACGACCCTGACTATTGCCCTGCGGGGCACGTCAGGGGGCTGGGGTTACGATGGGGAACGGAAAACGGTGAATAAAAAAATGTAGGGGCGCGCATGGCGCGCCCCAAAAGTGGGAAGTCCAGAAACCTCAGGTTTCTGGTGGGGTTTGGGGCAAAGCCCCAAAAAGGAGCTTTATGCAGACAGACGAACAAAAGCTGAATATCGTCGGCGCGGCGGCGCAGCTGCTGCTGGAAAACGGCAGCGAAACCTACCGTGTGGAAGAGACGGCGCGGCGGATGGCGAAGGGATTCGGCATCGGGGAAATCAACATTGCGGCGTTTCCGACGTCGGTCTTTTTGGAGGCGGGTGGGCGCGCGTTTGTGCGGCGCATCAGTCGGCGTGGTACAAACAGCCGACGGATCGCGATGGTCAACGAAATTTCCCGCGAGGTGGAACAGGGCAGGCTCAGCCCGGAGGCGGCCGGATGCGCGCTGGAAAAAGTGCGGAAAACTCCCGTCTTTTCCCAGCGGACGATGATTCTGGCTTACGCGTTGGCGGCGGCAAGCTTCTGCCTGCTCTTTGACGGCGACGCGGCGACGTTCGCGGTGACATTTGCCATCGGCGTGCTGGTGCAGGCGATTCAACCGCTGTTTGCGCATATTCAGATGGGCGTGCTGCTGGGCAACTTCGTCGGCGGCTGGCTGACGGCGGTTGCGGCGCAGATGCTCTACGGCGTGCTGCCGATTTACAACGTGAACGCGGCGATCATCGGCGGCATTATGCCGCTGCTCTCCGGGCTGGCGATGACCACCGCCGTGCGCGACACGATGTACGGCGACCTCATTTCCGGCATGACGCGCGCGCTGGAGGCCATGCTGCTGGCGACGGCCGTGGCCATCGGCGTGTATACGGGCCTGAAAATGGCCGCGATGATGGGAGGAATTGCCCTGTGATGCGTAAGATCATCGTCGCGGCGCTCGGCGCGTTCGGCGGCACGCTGGGTTACGGCTATATCCTCAACGCGCCGAAAAACACGATTCTGCCCGCATCCTTTATCGGTCTGGCAGGCTACATTGTCTATATTCTGCTGGGCATGGCGGGATTTGGCACCATGTCCGCGTACTTCTTTTCCACGGTGTTCGTTTCGGTGGTCTGCGAGCTGCTGGCGCGCAAAATGCGCACGCCGTCCACGATCTTTCTGCTCGGCGCGCTGGTGCCGCTCGTGCCGGGATACAATTTCTATCTGGCGATGCTGGCGCTGGTGGAAAACCGCGGCGCGGCGGCCGCGCAGGAAGGCATGGTCGCGGTGCAGATCGTCGCGGCGATCGCCGTCGGTGCGGCGGTGACGTCCGTGTTGTTTCGGGCGCTGGCGGAAAAAAATAAAAAACCGCTTTAAAAATTTGAATAAATCCGCACGAAAAGATTAACGAATTCGAGAAAAAAACCTCTCCTGTCCTTTCTTTGTCAATTTCTCCATATGGAGTCCATGATGAGAAAACAGGAAGAGGTTTTTTGTTTCCTCAGGAAAAAGGTTTGGTAAAGCTGATTATCATCCCGGTTGATGCTCGGCACGCTGCTCAGAAAATCGAGCGCACCCTGATTAATCCTTCTTCATGGTCAGCGGGTTAGGCGGCTATCGTCGTGTTTTGACGCGCTTTGCGTTCTTTTCATTTATTGAAATCGTGAAAACCGTTCAAACTTGCAAAATCACGGGGAACTTGACCGCGAAACGGCAGGAATACGGCAGCGCCGCGAAGAATTAAAAATAAGTTACCCTTTTCACGGTTTTAATTTTTTTGGGAAGCGGAGAGATTTTGTGGCTGAAGGTATGGAAATCATCCGGCGCATTACGCCGGAAGAAGAATATAACGCGGGCCTTGTCATTTTCCGTCAGGGCGGCGTGCATCCGCTTGAGGATGAAAACGGCTTTCTGCGCTATGCGGTGGACGGCGATCCGCGGCGCATTGTGCGCGTCGGCGCGACGACCAAGCTGAGCGGGCGCTGCTCGTGCGACTTTTTCGGCAACGTGCATAAGCCGTGCCGCCATCTGGCCGCGGCGATGATGCAGGCCATTTCCACCGGCGCGATCGAGGAAATGCGCCGCCGCCGCGCGCGGGAAAACGCGGGCGCGCTGATGGGCACGCTGCAAAGCGCTCTGCCGATGGAAACGCCGCTGGAAATGGAAATCACCCTGCGGCTGCTGGGCGAAAAAGAGCCGGTGCGCGTTTCTCTGCGCGTTGGGCAGGAGCGGATGTACGTCGTCAAGAGTATGGCGCAGTTTTTGCGCGGCTTGCAGGAAAAGACGGCCATCGCGTTCGGCAAGGGCTTTGTGCTTGAGCCGGAGTGGATGGGCTTCACGGGCGTAGATGCGAAAATCATCAAGCTGTTGCAGGATGCGGCCTACGTCTGCCAGCTGGAAGGCAAGCTTGTGCAGACGGGTCTGGACGCGAAATACCTGACCGTGGCCGACCGCTTTGTGCCGCGCCTGATGCAGCTGCTGATGGCTAAGCCGTTCAAGATTTCTTTCGGCGAAGAGGTCGTCAGCGTGCCGAGCGTGTTCGACGGGCAGGTTGAGCTGCTCTTCGGCGTGTTTGCCAGCGGGCGCGAACTGGAAGTGCGCGCGCAGATGCCCAAAACCCTGCGCATGCTCGACGCGGACTGCGCCTATGTCTACTGCGAGGGCGACGTGCTTCGTCTGCCGGAAGCCCAGCGCGGCATTGTCCGCGTGCTGCTGGCGGCGCAGGCCGGGCCGGGTTCGCCCGCCGCATTCCGCTTTGACGCGCAGCAGAGCACGCGCGTGATCTCCGACCTGCTGCCTGCGCTGGAACGCGCGGGCACGGTGACGCTCGACGGCGCGCTGGCCGAGCGCATCATCCGTCGCGAACTGAAGGTGCGCGCGTATTTCGACCGGGACAACAATCTGGTGCTCTGCCGCATTGCGTTTCTCTACGGCGACGAAGAAATCGATCCGTTTGCCGCGCAGGCCGCGCCGACGGGGGACGACGAGCGCATCATGCTGCTGCGCGACGCGGCGGCCGAGCGCCGTGCGCTCGACCTGCTGGCGACCTTCGGTTTCCGCATGCAGAAAGGGCGCGTTGTGCTCGGCGGTCAGGAGCCGATTTATCGTTTCCTGACCGAGGGCATTTACAAGATGCAGGAGAATGCGGAAGTCTACTGCTCCGACGAGTTCCGGAAGATGACCCCGCGCAAGCCGCATTTTGTCGGCACGCTGCGCATGCAGGACGGCGCGCTGCGGTTGGAAATGACCGAAGACGGCGAACCCGCGCCGGAGGTCGTCGATATTCTGCGCGCGCTGCGCGACCGCAAGAAGTATTTCCGCCTCAAGGACGGCTCGTTCCTCGACCTTTCAGAGATGGACGAGTGGCGCGAGATGGCGGAAGCGGCGGTCGGCGGCGAGATGGGCGAGCCGGAAGAGGAAGAGAAGAACCTGCGCGGCGTGGTGGAAGTCGCTTCCTACCGCGCGGCCTATATGACCAGCCTGCTGGAAAGCGGCAAAATCCCCGTCAAGGCTGAGGACAGCGTCAAAAATATGGTCGGCAGTTTGCAGGATGACGGCGAGCCTTGCCCTGAGCCGCTGGATCAGATGCTGCGCCCGTATCAGATGCGCGGCTTCATGTGGATGCAGGCGCTCGACCGGCTGCACATGGGCGGCATTCTGGCCGACGACATGGGTCTGGGCAAGACCTTGCAGGTCATCACCCTGCTGCTGTGGGCGAAGCGCCGCGGCGACCAGAACGCGGCATCCATCGTCGTGGCGCCGACGTCGCTGGTCTACAACTGGATGGCGGAAATCGCGAAATTTGCGCCCGAACTGCGATGTGCGGCGGGCGAAGGCACGCAGGCCCAGCGCGCGCAGACCATTTCCCGTCTGACGGGCGAAAACCGCGACGTGGACGTGTATCTGACGAGCTATCCGCTCATCCGCCGCGACATTGGCCTGCTCTCCAAAGTGTCGTTCCGGTTTGCAATTCTCGACGAGGCGCAGTATATCAAGAACGCGATGAGCGTCGGCGCGGGCGCGGTCAAGCAGCTCAAGGCGCAGACGCGTCTGGCGCTGACCGGTACGCCGATGGAAAACCATCCGGGTGAGCTGTGGTCGATTTTCGACTTCGTGCTGCCGGGCTATCTCAATTCCTTCGCGCAGTTCATGCACCGTTTCGGCACGGGCGAGGAAGCCGACGTGCTGCGCAACCGCATCCGTCCGTTCCTGCTGCGCCGCCTGAAGGGCGACGTGCTGCGCGAACTGCCGGAGAAGGTGGAAATCACCCTCACGGCGGATATGACCGAGGAGCAGCGCCGCGTCTATCAGGCCAGCCTGCTCCGCCTGCGCCCGCAGGTCGAAGGCATGTTGGGCGGCAACAACCGCATCGAAATGCTCGCCGCCATTACCGAACTGCGGCAGATCTGCGGCCATCCGTCGCTGGTTCTGCCCAGCTACGCGGCATCCAGCGGCAAGCTCGATCTGCTGCTGGATGTGCTGCCCGGCTCGCTGGAAGCGGGTCATCGCGCGCTCATCTTCTCCCAGTTCACGCGCATGCTCAAAATTTTGCAGCGCAGACTGGAAGCGGTGGGCATCTCCTGCATGTATCTGGACGGCGAAACGCCGCCGAAACGCCGCGTGGAGATGGTGCAGCAATTCAACGCGGGCGAAGGTCAGGTATTCCTGATTTCGCTCAAGGCGGGCGGTTCCGGACTGAATCTCGTCGGCGCAGACACGGTCATCCACTTCGACCCGTGGTGGAACCCGGCGGCGGAAGATCAGGCGACCGACCGCGCGCACCGCATCGGCCAGAAGCACAAGGTTACGGTCATCCGCATGATTACGCGCGGCAGCATCGAAGAGCAGGTCGTCAAGCTCGGCGCGAGAAAGCGGGAGATGTTCGATCAGATGATTACGGCGGGCGAGGCCATGCCGACTCAGCTTACGCCGGAGGATATTCGCGCGCTGTTTGATTGACGCAGGCACACCGAGAGGGTATAATACAAATATGAAACACATCATTTGGGATTTTAACGGAACGCTGCTCAACGACGCGCAGCTCTCCGTGGATCTGGACAATTATGTCTTTGACCGGATCGGCGTGCCGCGCATCACGCTGGAAGATTACCGAAACAACATGACGATGCCCGTGCGGGATTTTTATCCGCTTGTCGGCGTGGATTACGATGCGCACAGCTATGAGGAAATCGCGCGCATCTGGCTGGATGAGTTCAATCGGAAAGCCATCGGCGTGGGGCTGCTCCCCGGCGCGCTGGAAGCCATACAAAGGCTGCACGCACAGGGCAGAAGCCAGTCGGTGCTTTCCGCTTCCTATGAGCCGTCGCTGAAAAAGCAGTGCGATGCGCTGGGGCTGACCCCGTATATGCGGGATATCAGCGGCTTGCAGGACGAGAGCGCCAGCAAAAAGACGGAGATCGGCCGGCGGCAGCTGCATGAATTGGGGCTGGCTGGCGCGGACGTGGTGCTTGTGGGCGATATGCTGGCGGATGCCCACCTGGCGGAAGCGCTGGGTGCGGACTGCGTGTTGGTTTCATGGGGGCACAACGATTTGAAGCGGTTGATGTCCACGGGGCTGCCGGTGGCGCACAGCTTTGAGGAATTGGAAGAGATTTTGAAGCGCTTTTAACTTTTTTGTTCGTTGTTGATACTTGGATGGGGACGCGCTCCGCGGGCAAGGGGAGCTTAGGGGGATTTCGATTTCCCCCTTCGCCCCCTTGACCCCCACACCCCTTAAAACGAGCAGGGACACCCTGCACCCGGAAACGGGGGTTACGTCTCTGACTATTGCCCTGCGGGGCACGTCAGAGGGATGGGATTACGAGTTTGCGGATCATAAAAAATGTAGGGGCGCGCATGGCGCGTCCCCAAAGCGGGAAGTCCAGAAACCTCAGGTTTCTGGTGAGGTTTGGGGCAAAGCCCCAAAAAGGAGGAAAGCATGAGCGAAAAGACAGTCCACGCGGGTCATCGCGCGCGGATGAAAGAGCGATTCATGAAGGAGGGGCTTTCCGGCTTCTCCGAGCATGAAGTGCTCGAACTTTTGCTCATGTTTGCCATTCCCCAGCGGGACGTGAACCCGCTGGCCCATCGGCTGATCGAGCGTTTCGGCTCGCTGAGCGCGGTGCTGGAAACCGCGCCGTCGGAGCTGAAGCGGGTGGACGGCGTGGGCGAAAACGCCGCCGTGCTGCTGAGCCTGATGCCGCAGCTGCTCAGTTATTATCAGCACAGCGCGATGGGCAGCAAACCCGTCATCACCAATCTGGCGGAAGCGAGAAGATATGCGGGCGCGCTGTTTTTCGGCCTGCACGAAGAGCGCGTGTATATGATCTGCATGGATCAGAGCGGACGCGTGCTTCGGCCCGCGCTGCTGCACAAGGGCACCATCGATCAGGTGCAGATTTATCCCAGAGAGGTGGTCGAAACCGCGCTGCGCTATCACGCGCATGCCGTTCTGCTGGCGCACAATCACCCCAGCGGCACGGCTGAACCCTCTCAGGACGACTATGACGCCACCCGCGCGGTGATCAGCGCGCTGAACGTCATCGGCGTCCGCGTCATCGACCATCTGATTTTCGCCGGAAACAGCGTGTATTCCATGACGCAGAACAGCCAGTTCGACGGGCGGCAGAGCGAAGAGGAAATCAGCTATCTGATGCGCAGCCGAAATGTGCCCGGCAGACGGGGAACGCTCCGCGAGGAGCAGGAAGACGAGCTGATGGCGCTGGATATCGGCGCGGCGGACGGCAGATAAGACAAGGATTTAAAGGGGCAGAAACGATGAAGATTTTAAGGAGGCTGCTGACGGTGCTTGCAGCGCTTGTTCTCTTTGGCGTGGTTTGTGCGGCGGGGCTGATCGGCTTTGTTTATTACAAGGAGACGCATCTGCCCCCGGTCGGCGATTTTGACACCATCATTGTGCTCGGCGCGCAGGTTAAGGCGGATGGCACGCCCTCCGTCGCGCTGGAAAGACGGCTGACGGCGGCGCTGGAGGAATATCAAAAGCAGCCGATGCTGATGATTGTCTGCGGCGCGCAGGGCAGCGACGAACCGCGCGCAGAGGGCGACGTGATGCGCGACTGGCTGATTGAGCACGGCGTGGCCGCGTCGGATATCGAAGCGGAAACCGGCTCGTTCAACACGCGTCAAAACCTCGGCTATGCGCAGTCCATCATGGATGACCGCGGGCTGACGGAAGCGCTGATTGTCACCAGCGATTACCATGTGCCGCGCGCGCTGGCGCTGTGCAAACAGGTCGGCATTATCGCCTGCGGCAAGGGCAGCCCTTCCAAGCCGGAGTATTTCATCAAAAACCATCTGCGCGAGGGCCTGAGCTGGATCAAATTTATGTGGGAGAGCCGCTATGAATAAAGAGAGACTGAAAAACGGGCTGGAAAAAATGGGCATCGCGGCGGATGAGACTGCGCTTGACCGTTTTGAAGCCTTTCACGCCATTCTGGATGAATACAACGCGCGCATGGATTTGACCGCCGTGCTCGACGAGGATGAGCGCGTGGACCGCCACGATCTGGACAGCGCCGCGCCGCTGGCGCACGGGCTGCTTATGACCGGCGCGAAGGTCATCGACGTGGGTACGGGCGCGGGCTTTCCCGGCATGCCGCTGCTGATTCTGCGGCCGGATTTGCAGATGACGTTTCTGGACGCGCTGAACAAGCGCATTCTGTTTCTGGAAGACGCGCTGGCGCGTCTGGGGCTGAAAGCGGAGACGCTGCACGCGCGCGCGGAAGACGCGGCCAAAATGGCGGCGCACCGCGAACAATACGACGCGGCGGTCTCCCGTGCGGTGGCCAACGCGGCGACGCTGGAAGAATTGACGCTTCCGTTTGTTCAAAAGGGCGGCGTGGCGATTGCCTGGAAGGGACCGGGCGTGGCGGAAGAGATGACCGCCGCAAGGCGCGCGGCTTTTCTGCTGGGCGGCACGGTGCGCGGCACGGTGGATGCGCCGATCCCCGGCCGGGACGACTGGACGCACGTGCTGCTGCTGACGGATAAGACGGGGACGACCCCGAAAGCCTATCCGCGCAAAGCCGGAACGCCGAACAGAAAACCGCTGGGTCAGTGAATACGGAAGAGAGATGAACGCCGATGCGGCGGAATCGACCGCATCGGCGCGCATGCGTTTGCCGGCGCACAGGACGAATGGGAATGGATGAAAAAAGCGGATCTGCTGCTCTGTGAGGCGAAACGTGCCGGACGGGCAAGGGTTTGGACGGATAAGTAAATGAGAACGCTCATCGGCCGGGAATGGGATCGATGAGCGTTTTTGCAGCATCAAATTATTTCCATCATGCGCCGATCATCTCCTGCGCACAATGAGCGCAAAAGGAGATGATCTCGTTGCATGTTTCGTATCGATATCTGCTGATTATCGTTCTGGTGGCTGCGCTGCTGTGTCTGATGCCTGCACGGGGAGCGGACGCGCCGAACGAAAAGAAGCCGCAGACCGCGGCCGCGCAGAGCGTCGAAAGCGCCGAAGCGCCCGCGGGGGCGGACTTATCCGCCCAAACGAACAGGGAGACGTATCTGCACCGCACGCTGTATTACGCGCCCTGCGGCCACAGCGTTCAGCGGCGGGAAAAACTGCCCGCACAGCTTGTCGGGCTGACGCGCGGCGCGCTGGAAAAGGAAATCGGCGGGCTGTTTGAAAACGCGGCGGTCACGGGCTTTTCGGCAGGCGAGGTGGATATAACCACGCGGATGGATATGCCCTGTCCGCTGCACTGGGTTTTGCGGGGCGGGGAGGACGGATTGCTGGCTGTCTGGCAGAATACGACAGGCGAAGCGCTGAGCGTCGTTCGCAAGACGGATATTCCCGTGACGGCGGCCGCTGAAGAAGAGCAGGACGAGCTTCGCGACGGGCGGATGTTTGACGATGTGCAGGCACTGGAAGGATATCTGGAAAGTTTGAGCAGCTGATATCCTCCGTTTGACATAGAACCGCAATCGAAGTATAATAAACGATAGCATTTTTTCATATTGAGGAGAGATTCATGAAGCCGCTTGACCAGTTTAAGCGCACACCGCTCCGGCGCTACGACAAAGCGCCGCCGCCTCCGCCGGAGGAAAAACGCACGCTTGAGCCGACGATCCGCAAGCGCTATTTCGGCGTGCCTTCGTTTGAGCGCATGCACGCCGGCCGCTGGCTGGGCGGCGCAATCTGCGCCGCGATGCTGCTGACGCTGTGCAACGCCAGCGCGCCGATGGGCGATGTGCCGACGGTGCAGCAGCGTTTTACCCAGTGGGCGGCCATTCAGAATGAAAAGACGGTGCAGCGCCTGCCCGGTCCGACGCCGGAGCCGGACAGCGCTTTGGCCGCGGCGGCCAGTTTCAACCCGGATCAGGAGAAGCTGGAAGTGAAGCAGGAAGCCAAACAGGAAACCCTGACTGCCCAGGCCGAAATCCGGCAGGAAACGACGCAGACGCAGACCACGGCGGATACGTCCACGGGCTTTAAGCATTATGAGCCGGGCCAGCTGCATTATGAATCGGACAACATCGCCGTATCCATCGAGCAGAAGATGAAGGACAGCATGACTTATTTCGTCTGCGACATTCAACTCAGCAGCGCGGATCAATTCCGAACGGCCTTTGCGGGCGACGATTTCAAGAGCGGCATTTATGAGGCGGTCAGCGATATTGCGGGGCGTTACAACCCCGTGCTGGCGATCAACGCGGATTTCTGCCGATACCATCGCAACGGCGTCATCATCCGCAACGGCGAAGTGCTGCGGCGGCAGAATATCCAGAAGCATCATCTGCTCATCGTGGACAAGGACGGCAATCTTTCCGCGCAGACGGACAGAAGCGGCAAGCAGGGTCTCGTCGCCAACAAGCTGGAACAGGCGCAGACGTGGCAGACCTTTGAATTTGGCCCGGTGCTGGTGGAGGACGGCAAGGCAGCGACGCTGCCTTCGAGTTTCTACGTGAACTGCCACGACGGTTATTATGAGCCGCGCACGGCCATTGGCCAGATCGGCCCGCTGCATTACATTGTCATCGTGGTGGACGGCCGCCGCGAGGGCTATTCCACGGGCGCGAGCATCCCGCAGCTGCAACAACTGTTCCTCGACGAGGGTGCGGAATTTGCGTTCAATCTGGACGGCGGCGGCTCGACGACGCTCTATTTCCGCGGGGAGGTCATCAACATGCCCTCCGGCGGCAAGGAACGCGCGGTGAGCGATATCATCATGTTTACCAATTAAGGAGTCATCTATTATGAAAAAAATCATCTGCTGGGCGGCGTTGGTGCTGGCGCTCTGTCTGCCGGTCTGCGCGCTTGCGGCGACCGAACCGAACACCAGAACCATTGAGGATACGACGACCTACGAGGGCGAAACCATTCAGATTACCATCGATCAGTGGTGCTATGCGTTCAACCGCACGAGTCTGCGCTTCTTTGTCGCCAACGTCTATGTGGACGATCCCGCGCAGCTGCAAACCGCGTTCGCCGGAGAGGAATACTCCAAGAGCAACTCGGAGGCCACCAGCGCCATTGCCGAGCGCCACGACGCCATTTTGGCCGTCAACGGCGATTACTACAACTACAAGGACAAGAACGGTCTGGTCATCCGCAACGGCGTGCTCTATCGCGACGAGGCTTCCACGCGCGACCAGCTGCTCATCATGAACGACGGCACGTTCGTCGCCCTGCCGCGCGGCACATATAACGCGGGCGAGGGGCAGAAATACATCGACGAGGGCGTTGTGCAGAGCTTCACCTTCGGGCCGCTGCTGGTCAACGACGGCGCGGCGGTGGAACTGCCGGAAAAATACATCATCTCTACCAAGGACACCATTCGCGAGCCGCGCACGGCCATCGGCCAGGTGGACGCAAACCACTATGTCATCATCGTGGCGGACGGCCGCCGCGACGGTTGGAGCGACAAGGGCATGACCTTGCAGGAGCTTCAGCAGGTGTTCGTTGAGCAGGGCTGCAAAGTGGCCTATAACCTTGACGGCGGCGGAAGCGCCACGATGGTGCTCGGCGATCAGCGCGTCAATAAGACCAGCGGTTCGCGTGAGCGCGATGTCAGCGATATCGTGTATTTCACGAAATAAACCTGTTTTTCCCGCGCCGAGGAGCTGCTTTTATGAAGAAAAAACTGTTTTTTTCCGTCTGCCTGTCCCTGCCCCTTGCGCTGTTTCCGCTGAGCGCGCCTGCGGAAGAAGGCAGCCCGCTGTTGAGCGTAGACGACCTGATTGCGCTGGAAGACAGCTACGAGGCGTTTCTGAATGAGCTGGGCGATCTGGCAGTGCAGCGCGGCCTGCTTTCCGAAGAGGATCGCGCTGCGTGGCACGACGCGCAGCTTGGCGACTATTTTCAGAACGGCGGATACGGCTCGATTTTAATCAGCTACATGCCCGGCGCGCTGGGCTATACGCGGGAAGAGGACACGCTGCTCAGCCTTTCTGCGGCGTTTGACGGCGGCAGGCTGGAACTGATGACCATGCGGCGTTATACGCCGGGGGACAGCACGCTTTCCGGCCTGATGCTGACCCCGTCCGTTCTGGATGAAAGCGGCGCGCCGATGGACGCCCACTATGTGCTGAGCGCGACGAGCGGCGTTTTCATGAAGTGGGACGCGCTGCTGGGAACCTATGTCACTGTCGGCGCGACGGCGGAGAGCGACGGCGAAACGATCGTCTGGAGCGACCAGACGCCCGCCGCCGACGCCAAAGATCCGGTGCTCACCCTGCTGATTTCGCGCGCGGACGACCAGACGGTGCTTACGGAAGCGAAACTGCTGCTGTACGTAGACGGCGCAGGGTATAAACTCGGCGACGACGCGCTGAGCGTGAACTGAATCCATACATACGCAAAAGCGGCGGCTCTCTTTCATGAGAGCCGCCGCTTTATATTGCGGTCAGGTTGTTACTTCGCGATGTAAGCCGCCGCGTTCTGAGCCGCAATGCGGCCAAAGACCACGATATCGGCCACGGCGTTGCCGCCCAGGCGGTTCGCGCCATGCACGCCGCCGGTGACTTCGCCAGCCGCGTACAGGCCGGGGATGGCTTCGCCAGCCTCAGTGAGCACTTCGGCGTTGGTGTTGATCTTCACGCCGCCCATCGTGTGATGGATGCCCGGAGAAACCTTGATGGCGTAGTAGGGCGCGGTATCCAGCGCGGAAGCGAAGGACAGGCGGCCAAACTCGTCGTCTTTCTGATCGGCGACAGCCTTGTTCCAGGTTTCCATCGTCTCGGTGAAGGTCGCCGGATCGACGCCCAGCTTCTCGGCCAGCTCTTCATAGCTGTCCGCCTGCACGGCGTAGCCCTTGGTGAAATAGCTGTTGTAGGTGGAAGAAGCGTCCATCATCTTCTGGTCGAGGATGGTGTAAGCGTAGCCGCCTTCCTGAGCCAGCTCAGCAGCAGAGACGTTGTCGCGGGTTTCCAGCTCGTTGACGAAGCGCTTGCCTTCCTGGTTGACCAGGATCGCGCCGTCGCCGCGGATGCCCTCGGTGATCAGCGCCGTGGCGGTTTCGGTGTAAACGGACGGATGAATCTGAATCTGCTCCATATCCACGGTCGCCGCGCCGACGGCCACAGCCATGTCGATGCCGTCGCCGGTGATGGTGGGCGCATTGGTGGTCACAAAGCCCGCGAGTTCCGGCTTGAGCGCGGCCACGCGGTCCAGATCGGCGCCGAAGCCGCCGCTGGCCAGAATGACGGCCTTGGCGCGGATGGTGTATTCGCCGTTCTCATTCTTGACCTTCACGCCGACAGCCTTGCCGTCTTCCATGACCAGCTCGGTGGCGGCGGTGTTGGTGCGCAGGTCGATCTTATCCTCGGCCTCCACATCGGCGGTCAGCACTTTGACCAGATACGCGCCGACCGGGGTGGTCTTGCCGTCCTCGGTGGTGGCGCGGTGAATGCGCTTGACGCTCGCGCCGCCGAAAGAGCCGACGTTGGTCAGATGCGCGTCTTTGGTGGCCAGCCAGTCGATGGCTTCGGCAGAATTGCCGGTCAGAGTCATGACCAGATCCAGGTTGTTCAGGCATTTGCCGCCGACCATGGTATCCAGCGCGAACAGCTCGACGGAATCAAAGTAGCCGGTCGGGTTCGCCTTGTATGCCTCAAACTGGGCTTCGACAGTCGCGATCAGATCGCCGATCTTGTCGCCATACTTTTCCTTCGCGGTCGCGATGGTCTTTTCCACGGCCGTCGTGGTCGCGTCAGACCATTCGTTCTTATCCTGATAGGCGGTCTTCGCGGCGTTCATGCCGCCGGTTGCGCGGCTGGTGTTGCCGCCGGTGGAGCCGCCCTTTTCCACGATGATGACACTGTTCACGCCGGAATCGACGGCCTGAAGCGCAGCGGTCATGCCCGCGCCGCCCGCGCCGACGATCACCACGTCGCACTCGGCATCCGCCACGGTGGTATCTTCAGCCTCGATGAGACCGGCCGCCGCCATGGCCTTTTTCGTCGCGTCCTTGACGGCGTTGCTCGTCACGGTCGCGCCGGAGATGCTGTCAAAATCCACGCCCTGCGCGGCGACAATCGCATCGGCATACGTGCCGTCGGCGCACGGCTCATAGCCGATGCCCTTGGTCTCGTTTTCGCCGACGACCTCAGCCGCCGTGATCTTGCCGTCTTCCACGGTCAGGGTGACGGAAACTTCGCCGATGCCCTGCGCGGTGCCGGTATACGTCTCAGCCGAAGCGGCGGCGATCGCGCCGGTCGCCATCAGCATGGACAGAAGAATGGATGCAAATTTCTTCATGAAGTATAACCTCCTTCTGCATTCGCACAGGTATTGTAACACCGGAAATTGTTTTTGTCAATTCGTTCACGAACATTTCGCTTTTTTGGAAAAGGTTTCGGAACTTTTTCGGATTTTGAAGGCGGAAAAACGGCAGAAGCCCATCTTTTTTCCAGAATATCGAAAAAAGCGGGGCGCTGCCAACGCCCCGCTTCAACCGAAGATTGTCAAAGATTCTGCTTTTTATGCGTGCCGCTGATGGCGGCCATATGGGATTGGTATGACGGAAGGAGTTAAATGTTTACTTCTTCTTTTTCTCACCCACCATGTCGCGCTGTTTCTGCGGCTCGACGCTGCCCGAAACCGCTTCGTCTGCGACGACGACGACGGGCTGTTCGTTATCCACGATCTGGATAAACGTTTTGCCGACCTTCATGGGCAGTTCCTCGCCGTTCTCGTCGAAGAACACCATGCGGTTTTTGAGGTTCTTGGTTGCACTGCAATCGCGCGCCCAGCTGCCGCGGATGTATTTGCCGTTCTGGAAGATTTCGGCCGCGCCCTGACCGTTCAGCCGGATGACCGGACGGGACGGATTGCCGCTCGCCCACGAGATATCCGTGCGGACGACGATGACGTTGGCGTAAGCGCAGGTTTCGCCCGTATTGCCGTCGGTGTAGGCGTAACCGTTGCGGTAGCGCTCAAACAGTCCGGTGGACGGGTTATATTCATAGGCGGTCATGTAGGCGTCGGTCGTCGTCTTATAGTTGATGATCACGCCGTTCACGTCTTCGCCGCGCTCAAGGCCGGTTTCTGTGAAGGTAAAGGGGTGCGCGGACGGGGTTTCGGCATAGCTGGCATAGACCGCGTTCATATCCAGCCGCACGTTATGCGGACCGACGTGGCCGCCGTCGCTGGAGCGCGGGAACCAGTCCGAGTTTTTGCTGATGCCGTTCACATACGGGTATTTCAGCTTTTTGACGCTGCTGTTGGCCTCGATCCAATCCTTCATGTTGTTTTTGTCGCGGCCTTCCTGATAGCCGTAGAAGCAGAATACGCCGCCCCACATCTCCCGCAGGGAGCACATCGGCACGCGCGCGGAACGAACCGGGCCCGCGCCGTCGGGATAATCGCCCATGAACAGCGCCAGTTCGCGGGTGGAGCCGTCCGCCTGAATCGGCATTTCATAGATGAGATCGGCGGAGGCCACGCCCCAGTGCGGCAGAGCGGCAGGGTGGGCGTCGATGGAGACGAGCGTTGGGCGGTATTCGCCGGAGAAGGCTTCGCCCGTAATGGGGTTTACGCCATCCTGTACCGCGTTTTCCCTGGGCATCTTGAGGGAAAGCTTTTCTGAGCCGTAGGATTTCGGCGCGCCGAGCTGTTGAGCATATCCGCTTGTGTTCAGGCCGGAAGCGCTCAGATCGAAATCGCCCCGCGCCGCGCCCGCCCCGGCGGGAACAGCCAGCAGCGCGCACAGCGCAGCCAGAGAAGTCATCTTCAGGAATCGATTCATGTGTTTCTTCCTCCTTCAAAACATGTTGTGTCATCGGCTGTAACGACGCGCCGGGCGGCAAAAACCGCGCGGCAGGGTAGGTTGGTTGGTTCTTTCACTTGAATAGACGATGAAAAGACGCGATTTGTTACGCTTTTTTTACAGAATTTGAAGATTTTGTAATTTTTACAAAAATAAATGAAACGCGTAAAAAAACCGGCTTATTCTGCGTCTAATAAAGTAGAAAACGAAATCGAAGCTTTTCGGCCGTGCCGACGGCAGACGGCCGACTGAGACATACCGCCGAAAATGGAGGAGGGAAACACTATGCTGTCGTTCGCCGCGCTTTCCATCAATCGCTTTTTCACCCCTGCACCGACGGTTAAACGGGAGACGCCCGGCAGCCGGACGGAGACGCTGCGCGCGCTTTCCGATTTGGGGGAAAGCATCGCTTCCGGCGTACACGCCATTTATGCGCAAAGCCGCCTGTATCTGTGCGTGGCGATGCAGCCCAAGCCCGAAGCGCTGAGCGCGCAGAAACTCGCGGATAAAAAGGCCGCCGCCGGCCATTTCGACGTGGATGAAAACTGGAGCGCGGCGGAAGTCAACGCCCGCTGGGGCAAGCGCGCCGTGCTGACAGACGAAAATGGACGCGTGCTGGATGGCGCCGTGCTCGGCGCAAGGGGCATGACCGACGTGGGCGCACGGGAGGTTTTCTTCGAGTTCAACGCGCTGGATCACTATCCGGAGACGATGTATCTGGCTGTGGGAGACGCAAGGGTCAGAGTCAGATAAAATCAGAAAGAAACGAACGCGCCGCGCAGGTCAATCTGCGCGGCGCGTTCGTTTTTACGAAGGAGAGAGAGGGGGATATCGGAGGATGAATCTATGTAAAAGGGTTGAACCCTGTTTGACGAAGTTGGCGGTTTAAGCGGCAAGCGCGTCAAGGCCGATCACCTGAGCGATCATATCCATCGCGCCTTCCAGGGTCATATCGCCGCGGCGCGCCATCATCAAAATGCCGTAGAGCGCAACGCCCGTCAGGCGCTTGGCGTCCTTTTCATCGCGGCCGCTTTCCCGCAGGGCCTGTGCGGTCATCTTTTCCAGCGCCGGTCCCATATGCGTATATACGCGATCGCACATGTCGGCATACAGCGCGGCGTGCTGCGGCAGGCAGAGATCCGCGGTCAGCGGGGCGGTGAAGCATTCATGCCAGACTTCGGGATGCATCAGCTTGGCGAATTTCTCGCGCGCCGTGCCCTCGCCGTCGGCAATCTGCCCGGCCAGCGTGCCCAGATAGCTGCAATACCCTTCGACGACGGCCTTCACCATATCGTCTTTGGTGGTGAAGTAATAATAGAACAGCCCTTTGGCAACGTCCACGGCGGAAACGATTTCCGACACGGAGGTTCTCACAAAGCCCTGCTGGGCAAACAGCTTTGCCGCGGCGGCCACCATTTCCGCCTTGCGTTCTTCCGGTTTCTTGACGACTCGCATCGCGTATTCCTCCTTGCACCATGCTCCGCCCTGTTTTGCGGGCCGTGGTTTCTTTTGATGGCGTTATTCTATCAGCGCGGCGCGGTCTGCGCAACGGCAAAGCGCCCAATGATACGCGCAACGGTTCCAAATGTCAATTTCCATGATTTATCTTACAGTGTGAGATAATTTGACGTTTAAAAAATCCGTTCCTTCCCAAGCTCAGGGAAAGAACGGGTTTTTTTGAAAAAGGTTACGCGCCCGCCACGCTCAGGCTCTTGACCAGCACGGAGGGCGAACCGATGGGCGAGGTTTCAAACAGCAGATCGCTGCCCACGTCGGTGATATCCTTGAGCAGCTGGTAGAAGTTGCCCGCCACGGTGAATTCTTCCACGGCGCGGACAATCTTGCCGCCCTTGATTTCATAGCCGCGGGAAAGCAGCGAGAAATCGCCGCTGACAGGGTTTGCGCCCGCATGCAGGCCGGTGACTTCGGTCAGGAACAGGCCGTCGCCGAGGTTGGCGAGCAGCTCTTCCTGCGTCAGCTTGCCGGGCTTGAAGAACAGGTTTGTCGGCGCGACCCGGCCTGCGCCCGCCGCGTTTCCGGTCGTCTTGCAGCCGGCCTTTTTGGCGGTCTTACGGTTGTGCAGCAGGGTTTTGAGCACGCCGTTTTCAAGGATGTGCTTGGTATGGGTGGCCGCGCCCTCGCGGTCAAACGGGCAGCTGGCCATCCCCATGGGCATCAGCGGATCATCCGTCAGCGTCACAGATGCGCTGGCGATGGTTTCGCCCTCGCGCCCGGCGAGGAGGGAAAGGCCTTTCTGCACGTTATCGGCGGAGAACACGCCGCAGAACGTGGCGAGCAGGTCGCCCATTGCGCTGTTTTTGATGACGACGGGATACGCGCCGCTCTTCATGCGCCCGGCTTCCAGCTTCATCAGCGATTCGCGCTTGCAGCTTTCGGCCAGCGTTTCGGCATCGATTGCATCCAGACCGTAACCCCAGCGGGTCTCGTAATCCGTGGCGGCATGCTCGCCGTCGCGGGCGACGACGTTGGCCATGGCGTAGATCATGTTGCTGTGGTGGGAGAGATCCAGCCCCAGCGTGTTCTTGAGGGTGAAGGTCTCCTCGCCTGTGGCGACGGCGCAGGTATCCGGCGTGAGGCGCGGATCGTCGCTGCGCAGTTTTTCGTCGATTTCGCGCGCCAGCGCGATTTTCTGCTCGGCGGTAAGGGCGGTTACGGCCTCAGAGTCGTTGCAAACCGAGGCATAGCTGTCATCTGGCGGCAGGATATCGTCCTGCTCGTCGGTCTCAATCAGCGCGGCGCTTTCCAGCACGCCCTGAATCAGCAGGGGAATGCTCTCTTCGGTGAGCGCCTGCGTGCTGGCTGTGCCGATTCGGCCGTTGACGCGGCCGCGAAGGGTCAGCCCCGCGTTTTCGCTGACCTGATAATCCTCCAGTTCGCCGCGGCGGACGCGCACCCGGAATGAATCGCTCTGGGAGCAGGCGGCCTCCGCCGGAGCGATGCCGGCCGCTTCCGCGGCGGAAAAAAGGCGGGAGATAAAGGTATTGAGTTCCATGATTCCATCCTCACTTTCCGCCGACCGTCAGGCTGCTGACGCGGATGGTCGGCTGGCCGACGTTGGTCGGCACGCTGCCGCTGAGCGAGCCGCACATGCCCTGGCCCATCGTCATGTGCTGACCGACGCGGTCAATGCGCATTAAAATCTGTTCGCCCTTGCCGATGAGGGACGCGCCGCGCACCGGGGAGACGATCTTGCCGTCGCGCACGAGGTAGCCCTCCTGCACGGCAAAGTTGAATTCGCCCGTCGCCGGATTGACGCTGCCGCCGCCCATCTGCGCGGCGTACAGGCCGTCGCCCATCGTGCGGATCATCTCGTCCTCGTCGTCATGGCCGGGGGCGATGAAGGTGTTGCGCATGCGGCTGGTCGGCGCATAGGTATAGTTTTCGCGGCGGGCGCTGCCGGTCGGGGCCATGCCCATCTTGCGGCCGTTGAGCCTGTCCACCATGTAGTTGCGTAGAATGCCGTTTTCAATCAGCACCAGGCGTGTAGTCGGCGTGCCTTCGTCGTCGATGTTCTCGCTGCCCCATTCGTTGGGCATGGTGCCGTCGTCGATGGCAGTGACGCAGGGCGCGGCGATCTGCTGGCCCAGCTTGCCCGCGAAAACGGACATGCCCGGCGCGACGCTGGTTGCTTCCAGCGCGTGGCCGCAGGCTTCGTGGAAAATCACGCCGCCAAAGCCGCCCGCGATGACAACGGGCATTTCGCCTGCCGCACAGTAAGGCGCGGTGAGCATGGTGACGGCAGATTGCGCTGCGTCATGACCGGTCTTTTCGGGATCGACGCGACTGTCAAAGAGCTCAAAGCCCATCAGCGCGCCGGGGTTGCGCATGCCGGTTTGGTTTTCTTTTCCGTCGCTGGCGACGGCGGAACAGAGCAGGCGGGTATACACGCGCGTGTCGCCGGTGTACAGCCCCTCGCTGTTGGCGATGAGCACGTGCTGCTCGCGGGAGAGCAGTCCGGCGGAAACCTGCACAATGTTGGAAGAGACGGCGCGGGCCGCCTTATCCGCCTTGCGCAGAATCTCCGCGCGGCGGGAAGCCTCCACGGAGAGAAACGGCGTTTTGACCGGATGAATATCCGCGTTGGCGCGCTCGGCCAGCTTGATATCGCCCACGGATTTGGGCGTATCGGTCACGGCCGCCGCCGCTCGGTCCGCCGCGCGAAGCAGGCCGCTTTCGCTCACATCGCAGGTATAGACGTAGATGGAGCGCAGCCCGTCATAGACGCGCACGCCCGCGCCATACGGGCGGGAAAGCGCCGCGTTTTCGATGCGCCCGTCGCGCAGCGACATGGAAAAATTGCGGGAATCCTCAATAAAAATTTCGGCGAACGTGCCGCCGCGCGACAGCGCGCGGGCGAGAACATGCTCGCAAACGGATGATGATACCATCGGTTTCCTCCTTGAAAGCGGCGTCAGCGCCGCTTGGTGTCTATTGATTAGTATACGCTATCGAACGAAAAATGTAAACTGACCGACGGGAAGGTTTTGCACGGAAAAAGCAATTCGGCCATGAAAATTCCCGCAAGCCCCTTGCGGGAGTTTCGCTTTGCGTGTAGAATAGTATACAGGATATGATGGTATGGGTATGCAAATGACGCCGATCAACGGGGAGGGAATCGTATGCCCGGCAGGCTTGATCAGATTGAAGGCATGCTGAAAACGAATCTGGGCAGCGCGCTGCTTGCCGCGTGTCCGGATTTGGTATACACGGTTTCCGGCATTTTATATCGGTTTTTGCGAACGCCCGATAGCCTGCCGGCGCTCTGGGTGCAGGTGGATTCCGCGCTGTTCAACACGGTGTTTCAGGCGACCGGAGGGAAGATGCGCGTGACGCTCGACGACGGGCGGAGCATCCTGGCGACAGGCGAAATGCTGCGCGATCTGGCGGACCGCCTGCTGGCGCTGGCTTATCGCCGCATGGACGTCAGCCCGACGCTGACGGACGCCTTATACGATCTTTCCCGCGCGGGCTCGTATGCCGCGATGCGCGAACTGGTTTCGCGCTTCCCGATGGATGAAAACGAGCGCGCGTGGATTATGCAGATGCTCGAAGAGAACGGGCAGACGGAATAATTTGGGGGATATCATGGCTAAAATCATCGCAATCACGAACCAGAAGGGCGGCGTCGGCAAGACGACCACCAGCGTCAACCTGTCCGCCTGCGTGGCTGCCGAGGGCAAGCGCGTGCTGGTGGTGGACGCGGACCCGCAGGGCAACACGTCAAGCGGCCTGGGCGTGCGCGTGAAGGAGAAATCCCCCACGGTGTACGAGGTCATGGCCGGGGAAACGCCGATCGAGCAGGCGCTGTGCAAGACGGCCGTCAAGGGCCTGATGGTGCTTCCGGCGGATATCCGGCTGGCAGGCGCGGAAATTGAGCTGGCGAACATGGAACACCGCGAGCGCGTCGTGGCCGACATGCTGGAAGGCGTGCGGGATCGGTTTGACTATATCTTTATCGACTGCCCGCCGTCGCTGGGCATGATTACGCTCAACGCGCTCTGCGCGGCGGACGGCGTGCTGATTCCGATTCAGTGCGAATATTTCGCGCTGGAAGGCGTAAGCGCGCTGATGGGCACGGTGCAGAAGGTGCAGAAGATGAACCGCCATCTCGCCATCGAGGGCGTCGTGCTGACGATGCTCGATGCGCGCACCAATCTGGGCGTGCAGGTTGCGCAGGAAGTGCGCAAGGTTTTCAAAAATAAGGTCTATCAGACCGTGATTCCGCGCAACGTGCGCTTGGGCGAAGCGCCCAGCCACGGCCTGCCGATCAGCCTCTATGATCCGCGATCCCTCGGCGCGCAGAGCTACCAGCAGCTGGCCAAGGAGTTTTTGGCACGCGAATAATTGTAAAAATATAGATTCCTTCCCGAATGAAGCAGAAAGGCAAGAACCGTCATGGCGAAGAAAATGGGATTGGGCAGGGGCCTGAGCGCCATCCTGCCGGATGTGGAAGAAGTGGTGGAGTCCGTCGATCAGGTGAGCGAGAGCGCGGCGCCCGTGCCTGCCGACGCTGTGGCGGAAATCCCCGTCGGGGATATCGACCCGAACCGTAATCAGCCGCGCAAAAAGTTTGACGACGACGCGCTGCTCGCGCTGGCCGAGTCCATCCGCCATAACGGCGTGATCTCTCCGATTCTCGTCGCAAGGGACAATGGGCGCTATACCATCATCGCGGGCGAACGCCGCTGGCGCGCCGCCAGATTGGCCAATCTTTCGACGATTCCCGCCATCGTGCGCGAGTGGGATGATATCAAGCGTCAGGAGGCCGCGCTGGTCGAAAACATTCAGCGCGAAGACCTCAACGCCATCGAAGAAGCGCAGGGCATCAGCCGCCTGATGAACGAATGCGCGCTGACACAGGAGGCCGTCGCCGAGCGATTGGGCCGCAGTCGCAGCGCTGTCGCCAACCTGCTGCGCCTGCTCAACCTGCCCGCGCGGATTCAGGTTGCCGTCATCGACGGGGCGCTTTCCGCCGGACACGCGCGCGTGCTGGCGGGCATCGAGGACAGCGAATTGCAGGGCGCGCTGTTCGCCAAAACCATGCAGTTCGGCTGGTCTGTGCGCCAGCTGGAGGCCGCCGCGAAAAACGCCCAGACCGAGAAAAAGGAAAAGCCCCAAAAGCTGCCGCTCCCGGTTGAATATGAAGAATTGACCGAGCGCCTGCGCACCGCGACGGGCCTGAAGGTCAAGCTGGAGGGCACGCCGGAAAAAGGGAAAATCACGCTGCAATACACCAGCGAAGAAGAGCTGCAAAGGCTCTGGGAATGGATGGATCGATAATCAAAACGCCGCTGTCGGACGAACCGAGATATGTCCCCTCAATACTGGACACCCAGTATTGGGGGGATTTGCATCAAAAACATCCGCATGCACAGGACTTCGGAGTTTGCAAATTTTGGCGGAATAACCCGGACAAATGAATAGCAATCAGCCCTGCTCCCAAAGCGCGGAACAGGGCTGATTGTTATGCGGGTTAGAAAACCTCTGACGAAAAGAAACGGCTTAAATCCCCTTAAAGCTGAACGTAAACGACAGGGGCTTCTTCACGTCGATCAGATGCTCGTCGTGCGTCCTTGCGCCCCAGCTGTCGTCGCCGCCTACGCCCATCTGCTGCAAATTCGCGCGGATGACGGTGTAATGAATCGGCGGAAGCTCGTAGTCGTGCATGGCGTTTTCCAGCTCGTGCGGCGTATACGGCAGGGCGGAGAACTCCATCGCGCCGCTCGTAAAACGCAGGCCGCGGCCGCGGTGATCCGTGACCTCTGCCCAGCGCACGCCCGTGCGGTTGCCGCATTCCTGCGGCACAAGATACCTGGAGACGTTCTCCTTCGCGGTCGTTTTGAAAATGCCCAGACGCGCGCCTTCGCGGCGGTCCACATAGTTTTCGTTCGGGCCGTAGCCGTAATAGCAGATTTGATCGTAGTCCGCGTCCATCTTGAGCAGCATGCCGAATTCCGGCATATCGCCTAGCCCTTCGACGGGGTTGTAATCCAGCGTCACATCGACCTGTCCGCACGGGTGCACGGTGTAGGTCAGCGCCGCATGACCGTCCGGCTGGGTGCACAGGCCGTAGATATAGCGGATGGAGACCGAACCGTCCGCATTTTCTGTCACGACGGGATGCGCGTTCAGCCGGGCCAGTTCCGGTGTGGCGTTCGTCGCGGCATACATCGAGGCGATTTTCCACTGGGCGTAACGCTGGGGCATGTTGCTGCCGCAGTCGTTATCCACGGGCGCGCGCCAGAAGTTCGGGCGCGGAATGGATTTGAGCATCTCCCTGCCGCCCCAGCGGTAGCTGGTCAGGCCGCCCTTGAGATCGCCGAAGAGCACGCTGAAATGCTCGCCGTGCACGCCTGTGTTGAAATCGCCGCGAACGACGCGCAGCGGTGCGTATCGCTCGTGTTTCGGCGCTTCCTGAACGGCATAAACGCCCTGCGCAAACGCGACTTCATAGCCGCGCTGCGCCCACGGGGTATCCGCCTTTAGGCGGAAGGAGAGCGTCACCGCATATTCGCCGTCGCGCGTCTGCCGGGCAAACGGCAGGGCATATTCGCGGCTTTCCATCGGCGGCACGTCGGTTTCCAGCGGCGCGGAAGCGATGATTTCGCCGTTGCGCGCCAGAATGGCCACGCAGTCAAAGGCGCCGGTGTTGGTGAACATGGCGCGGTTGGCGATGACGGCCTTTGTATCCGCGACCTCCGCAATGATGTTTTGATAGTTGTATTTGACGGCCTGCATCTTCGGGCTTTCTTCGCCGTTGCCGTAGACGATGCCGTTGCCGCAGAAGTTATAGTCGCACGGGCGGTCGCCGAAATCGCCGCCGTAGGCAAAGGTTTCATTGCCGTAACGGTCTTTGGTGCGGATGGACTGGTCGATATAATCCCACACAAATCCGCCCTGATAGAGCGGCTCTTCGTAGGCATATTCGGTGTAATCGCTCATCGCGCCGCAGGAATTGCCCATGGCATGGGTATATTCGCACATGATGAACGGGCGCTCGCGATGCTCGGCGAGGTATTTCCGGATTCCGACGACGGGCGTGTACATCTGGCTTTCCATGTCGCTGGTGTCGTTGTGGCGGCGGTCATGGAAAATGCCCTCGTAGTGAACCAGGCGCGTGTCGTCCAGCCGGTGGAAAAGCCTGCTCATTTCATAGATGACGTCGCCGCCGAAGGACTCGTTGCCGCAGCTCCAGATGAGGATGCAGGCGTGGTTTTTGTCGCGCTGGAACATGGAATTGACGCGGTCGAGCATCATCGGCGCCCATTCCATGCGGTTGCCGGGCAGGGCGTAGTCGATGTCCCGCTTGCCGCGCTCGATGGTTTCCCATGTGCCGTGCGTTTCCATGTTGGTTTCGTCGATGACGTACAGGCCCAGTTCGTCGCACAGGGCATACAGCGCGCTGGAGTTGGGATAATGGCAGGTGCGCACGGCGTTGATGTTGTTGCGCTTCATCGTCAGCAGGTCGCGGCGCAGGGTCTCCACGGGCACGACACGGCCGCTGTCGGTGCAGAAATCGTGGCGGTTCACACCCTTGAACACGATGCGTTTGCCATTGAGGTGCATCATGCCGTCTTTCATTTCAAACCGACGGAAGCCGACGCGCTGGGGAACGGCTTCGAGCACACGGCCGTCCGCGTCGCGCACGGTCAGCAGCAGGTCATAGAGATACGGCGACTCGCTGCTCCAAAGCTTTGGCGCTTTGACCGGGAGTTGCACGTGGAGCGACGCTTCGGCTTTGCACGCTGCGGAGGCGACGAGCCTTCCGCCGTCGGTCAGTTCAAACGAAACGCTGCACGCGCCCACGGATGGATTTAGTGCCATTTGAACGGACAGATCGAGCACGGCGTCGGTATAGCTGTCATCCAAAAGGGTTTTGAGATGGAGATCGGCGATATGCGCCTTGGGGATAGCGTAGAGATACACGTCGCGGAACAGGCCGGACATGCGCATGAAGTCCTGATCTTCCAGCCAGCTTCCCGCGCTCCAGCGCTCCACGCGGCATGCCAGTTTATTTTCGCCTTCGATCAGGTAATCTGTCAGTTCAAACTCGCTGGGCGTGAAGGAATCGCCCGAAAAACCGACGTAATGCCCGTTGAGCCATACGGCGATACAGCTTTCCGCGCCCTGAAAGGAGACGAAGACGCGCCTGTCGGCCATCTGCTCCGGCACGAAGAACGTCTTGATATAGCAGGCGACGGGGTTGTATGCCGTCGGAATTTCGCCGATGGCCACATCCTGATAGCCGTCCCACGGATACTGCACGTTGGCGTACTGCGGCGCGCCATAGCCCTCCATCTGAATGTGAGCCGGAACGCGGATATCCGCCCAGCCGCGGCTGTCGTAATCCGCCGCCTCAAAACCGGGGATAACCTGAGCGGCGTTGAGCGCGTGATGGAATTTCCAGAGGCCGTTCAGGGAATGGCACAGGCTTGTTTCGCCGATGCTCAGTTCCTCAAGGTTTGCGTAAGCGATGTGATCGGCATGCGCGTGAACCCGGTTTTCGGCGAAAAAGGAGGGATCTTTCAGCCTGCTTGCGTCAAATTTCATCATCGTGGTTTCCTTTCGTCGTGAGTGAAAAAGCGTCTCCCTCCCGTGGAAGAGAGGCGCAGAGGGTATAAATTTATACATCGCGCTATCCAATGCCTTCAGTCAGCTTCGTTGACAGACCTTCGGCATTTTGCCTGTCTGCCTCCCACACTGTGGGCGGCAAGCTGTGCGCCCTCAAGGAGGGGCCTTTGGGTATAAGTTGCAATAGCGTGAGGATAAAGCCTCCCTCTTAGAGGGACATTTGAAATTGTCTCTGCCTGTGGCAGATTTAGACCATTTCAAATGCCGAAGGTTGGCACACCGCAGGCGTGACAGAAGGAGTTAGAAAATCAGTTCGGGTTCCTGACGCCGGGCGCATTTCTTTTTGAGTTTGCGTCCGGCCAGCTTCACAACCAGCGGGCTGAGCCGCCGCGCGTGTACGGGGCAGACGGCGACGCAGCGCATGCAGGTGATGCACAGGGTTTCAAGGGTCTGCGAGGGATCGCGGCTTGGAATCGCGCCGACGGGGCAGAGCGAAGCGCATTTGCCGCAGCCCGTGCAGGCTTTGCCTGCGCGCGGATGCACGGGCAGGCCGCCGAAGGGGCGAAGCAGCTCTTTTTTCGCCAGCGAGAGGGGCGGCGCGTTTGGCTCTGTCAGCCTGTCGCGAATGACGCGGCCGAACTGCGCCAGTCTGCGCGCGTCTTCCTCATCCGGCCGTCCGGCGGCGATGGCGGGGACGATGCTGTGCTGAGCGACGGCGCGAACCGCTGCCATCGGCACATAATCCGCCCGCATAGCCGCGCCTTTCAGCTCGAAGAGCGTATCTTCGTCGCTTCGGTTGCCATAGACGCTCAGCAGGATGGCGCGCGCGCCGCCGCCCTGCGTCTGCGCAAGGCGCTCAAGGGCGATTTCCGGTACGCGGCCGCCAAAGCAGGGAACGGCAATCAGGCAGACATCCTCCGGCGAAAAGCGCGGCGTGCCGTTCAGCGGCAGAGACAGATCGATGATGTCGGGCTGCTCGGCCATCGGGGCGGAGAGCAGCCCTGCCGCGCGTTTCACGCCGCCCGTCGGGCTGAAAATGAGCTGAACAAATCGCATGGCTTACGCGCGCACGACGCCCTTGCGAATGATGATGTTGCCGTAAAGCGCGGTTTCGCCCGTTTGCACGACGGCGAACGCCTTCTTGGCGCGCTCCATGAACGCGTCGTGATCCATCATATCGAACTTGGCAGTGGGCAGATCGGTATCCGCCGCCGCGCGGAACGCCTCCCAGATGGGCGCTTTGTCGCCGGGGAACATGCCCGCCGGCACCTGCATGACGGCCAGCGGGGCCTCCACAAAGTCATCCAGCGGGAACAGCGTCAGTAGCGCTTTCATGACCTCGGCGCAGCCGTGGCCGTCGCAGCGCACGCACTTCTGACCGATGGACGTGCCGGGGAAATTCGCGTCGGAGAGCACAAGCTCGTCGCCATGCCCCATCTCGGCAATGATTTTGAGCAGTTCAGGGCTGATAATCGGGGAAACACCTTTGAGCATAAAAAAGCCTTCCTTTCGTTTGTTGAAGCGGCCTGTTTCGTGCGCCGCCCAATTGGATACACCCATTATAGCACGATGAAACGGGGGGTTCAATATTAAAAGCCGTCCGTTCCCGAAGGAAGGACGGCCGTTTCCAAATGAGACGGTTACAGCAGAATCCACTCCGCAATCAGCACGACGGCGCAGCAGGAGGCCGCGACGGTGAACAGGCTTGCGCCGTTGAAGGCGAGCGCCATGCCCAACACGAGCGCCAGCGCGCCCGCAATGGGCGACTGCGTGGCCTGCACAATGGCGGGAAAGGTCATCACCGCAAGCGTGACATAGGGCACATAAAACAGAAACGAGCGCAGAAAGCGGTTTGTAATCGGCTTGCGGATGAGCGTCAGCGGCAGGGTGCGGATGAGAAAACTCACACCCGCCATGATGGCGATATAGATATAGATGTTGTGCGTCATGCCGCGTTCTCCTCCTTAACTTCGTCTTTTACAGGGAAAAGCAGCGCCGCGCCTGCGGAGAGCACGACGGTCAGGATGATCGTCCGCGTGCCGGAAGACAGCGTGGAGACAAACGGCAGATAGCCGCACGCCAGACTGAGCGCGAAAGAGAGCAGCACCAGAACGGCGACCACTTTATTCTTGCGCGCCGGCGGGATGATGATGGCGAGGAACATGCCGTAGAGCGCAACGCTCAGCGCGCTGACCACGCGCGCGGGGAGCAGGTTGCCGACCACAACGCCCAGTGCTGTGCCGACGGCCCAGCTCGGCGCGGCGACGAGAATCGCGCCGTACATGTAATACGGATCGAGCCATCCGTCGTACGAAATCGCAAGGCCGAAAAGCTCGTCGGTCACGTCGTAGCCGACCAGCAGGCGGTGGCGCATCGGCGTGCCGGGCGCAAACTTCTGGCTGAGCGAGCAGCTCATCAGCAGATAGCGCGCGTTGGCGATGAGCGTCACGATGGCGATTTCCAGATAGGTGGCGTCCGCCGCGATGGTGGTGAATCCGGCATATTCGCCCGCGGACGCATTGTTCAGCAGACTGACCAGAAACCCCTGAAAAGCGTTTAACCCGGCGTTGCGCGCCGCAATGCCCAGCGAGAAGGCGACGGCCAGATAACCCAGCCCGACCGGAATGCCGTCGCGCATGCCGCGCGCCAGCGCGGGCGTATGGCTGCGAGCGCCCTCGCCCGTGTGAGAAATGGACATGAAATATGCCTCCGATATGCAGGAATGAAGTGTAAAAACAGCAAAAACAAGTATACAGCGAAAAACGCCGTTCGTAAAGCGAACGGCGGGAAAAATGGAAGTTATGGGTGAAAAACGAAGAAAAGGCTTACTCTGTTTCCCCGCTCAATCTTGCGCCCGCGGCCAGCTCGGCGTAAACGCCGCCCTGCGCGACGAGCTGGGCGTGCGTGCCGCGCTCCAGAATGCCGTGTTCGCCGATGACGACGATTTCATCCGCGTTGCGGATGGTGGACAGGCGGTGGGCAATGACCAGCGTGGTGCGGCCCCTGGCAAGGCGGTCAAACGCGGCCTGAATCTTGCGCTCGGTGGCGGTATCCAGCGCGCTGGTGGCTTCATCCAGAATGAGGATGCGCGGGTTTTTCAGGAAAATACGGGCGATGGAGACGCGCTGCTTCTGGCCGCCGGAGAGCATGATGCCGCGCTCGCCGACGATGGTGTCGTAACCGTCCGGCATGGCCATGATATCATCGTGGATTTCGGCCAGCTTGGCGGCCTCGATGACTTCTTCCATCGTGGCGGTCGGGCGGCCATAGCGGATATTATCCAGAATCGTACCCGCGAAGAGGAAAACATCCTGCTGGACAATGCCGATGCTGCCGCGGAGATCGGCCAGTTTGATATGGCGGATATCCTGCCCGTCGAGCGTGATCGAGCCGGAGGAAATCTCGTAGAAGCGCGGAATCAGCTGGCAGAGCGTCGATTTGCCGCCGCCGCTCTGGCCGACGAGCGCCAGCATTTCGCCGGGCCTGATATGCAGATTGACATGGGAGAGCACGTCGCCCTTGCCTTCGTCGTAGGAGAAGGAAACGTCGTGGAATTCGATGTCGCCGTCCACGCGGTCAAGGCCGACCGCGTCCGGCGCATCGACGATATCCGGATCTTCGTGCATGATGGCGCGGAAACGCTGGAAGCCCGCCATGCCCTGGGTGAACTGCTCGGTGAACTGAGTCAGCTTGCGGATGGGGCTCTGCACGCTGGCGACATACATGTTGAAGGTCACAAGCGTGGCGACATCCATCTGTTCTTTCATAATCAGGTAGCTGCCGACAAAGATGACGGACAGGCTCATCAGGTTCATCATCAGTTCCGTGCCGGAGAAGAAGCCCGCCATCACTTTGTAGTAGCCCTGCTTGGCGGAGACATATTGGTTGGTGCAGTGGGTGAATTTGTCGATTTCTTCATCTTCGTTGCCAAAAGCCTTGGCGACGCGGATGCCGGAGATGGAGCTTTCGATCTCGGCGTTGATGCCCGCCGTGCGGCGCTTTACGTCGCGGGAGACTTTCATCATGCTGCGCCGACGCATCGCCACAAAGACGACGATCACGGGCACGGCGATCATCAGCACGAGCGCCAGCTTTTTCTGAATGCGCCAGAGGACGAGGAACGAGCCGGTCAGCGTCACCATGGAGATGAACAAGTCTTCCGGACCGTGGTGCGCCAGCTCGGTGATATCAAACAAATCTGTCGTCACGCGGGACATCAGCAAGCCCGTGCGGTTTTTGTCGTAGAAGCTGAAACCGAGTTTCTGCATGTGCGCGAAAATAGCCGCGCGCATGTCCGCTTCGATGTGTACGCCGGTCAGGTGCCCCAGATAGGTGACGACCCACTGCGCCGCCGTGCGGACGAAGAACGCAATCAACATTGCGCCCATCGCGATGAGGAAGGTGCGCATCGCCTGATTGGGGATGTAATCGTAGAGTACTTTGCGCGTAACCACGGGGAAGAGGATATCCACCAGCGCGATAATCAGCGCGCAGAACATATCCAGCAGAAACATGCCCATGTGCGGCTTGTAGAACGCGGCAAACTCGCGGATTGCGCCGCGCTTGGGGGCGGATTTTTCTTCAAAGGAGGAAAGGGGCGGGTTAGTGTTTGTGTTGTTCATGACGTTTATCCTCTAGGTTTACCCTTCCACTGCTTGGAAAAGGCAGGACAGGGCTGTGGATTGAAACTGCCTGTATAGCGCTCCCTTTAAGGAGAGCCGACGCGAAGCGCCTGAGAGGCGATTAGATGACCGGCCGAATCCACTTGCCGGAACGGTAGTGAAGGAGATACGCCGCGCATTTGACGATGTCCTCCGACAGATACATCACCAGATAGGTCATCGGCACGCTCCAATGCAGATAAAGCCCGGTCAGCATCGTCAGCGGAAGGCCGATCAGATACATGGTGATGCAGTCGATGATTAACCCGTAGCGCGTATCGCCGCCCGCGCGGAAGATGCCCATCACCAGAATGGCGGGCACGTTGTGCAGCACCATTTCCAGCGCGCAGATGGCCAGCACGGCCAGCGCGTCCTCACGCACGGCCTGCGAAACGCCGAAGAGCGAAAGCAGCGGTTGACGGAGCACCAGCATGCTCACGCCGATGAGCACGGAAAGGCCGACTGTCAGCTGCATGTGACGCCGGGCACAGAGCTTGCACAGGGGAACGTCGCCGCGCCCGATGGCGCTGCCGATCATCACCGCGCAGGAGGAGCAAAGCCCCATCACCGCAACGCTGGTCAGTTCCTCGATGGATTTGACGACGGTGATCGACGCATACGCGCCCGTGCCTATGTGGCCGAAGATAGAGCTGTACAGCAGGTTGCCCAGCGCCCACATGCTCTCGTTGAGCATGGCAGGCATGCTGACCTGCGCAAAGCCGCGGATAAAACCGCCCGTAATGCCGGCAAGGCCGCCTGGCCCTGTGCGAAGCAGCGTCTTTTTTGCGATGCCCGCGCCGTAAATCACCAGCGCACCGACGATGGAGGAGGTCAGCGAAGCAATGGCCGCGCCCTGAACGCCCAGCGCCGGAAAGCCGCACAGGCCGAAAATCAGAAGCGCATTGAGCGTGATATTTACAGCGACGGAAATCAGCGAGCCGACGAACGGGATCATCACGTCGCCGGTGCTTTGCAGCAGCGTGCCGCCGCCGCGCGTGAGCGCCAGAAACGGATAGCTGAGCGCGATGATGCGCAGATAGGAAGCGCCCAGCGCGATGGCCTGCTCATCTGAGGAAAACAGGCGGACAATGCCATCCGGAAAGAGAAGCGCCGCGAGCATGAACAGCAGGGCGGCCGCCTGCGTGCCGACGGTCATCAGGCCGTAGGTGCGGCGCATGCCCGCGTCGTCGCCCGCGCCGTAAAACTGGGAAATGAACACGGAAGCGCCGCTGGAAAAGCCGAAAAAGACGATGGTCAGAAACCACGTCCATTTCCCTGCCATGCCCACGGCGGCCAGCGGCGTGTCGCCCAGTTTGCCGATCATCATGGTATCGATCAGCGTGAAGGAAGAGGCCAGCAGATTTTGCAGCGTCACCGGCACGGCAATGGAAAGCAGCGTGCGGGTGAAGCCAGGAGGCGCTTTTGTCATGGCCTTACGCCCCCGCGAGCACCTGGAAAACCGGGCTGTGCTCGGTGATGAACGGACCGTCCTGCATGAAGAAGAGCATGCCCGTGACCGGCGCTTTGAGCACCTCGCGCACAGAACCGTCGCACGGGTTGATGATGAAGGCCAGCTGTTCGCCGCGGCGGACATGCGCGCCCGCGAATTTGATGCGGCGCAGAAGGCCCGCGCTCGTCGCAGAGACGGAAATCATATCCGCGTTGGTGATGATGGTTGACGGATGGCCGGGAGCGGTTTCGCTGCGGATGACCCCGCGGCTGTTGAGGAAACGGACGATGGCGCGCAGCGTTTGATCCGCCGCCGCTTCGTCAATTTCGCGCGTTTTGCCCGCGTAGAGGGAATATGCCTGCGTGCCGCAGAGCTGCCAGTTGTAGTTGAGGGTCGTCTGGTCGTAGCTGCGCGGGGTGCGGACATAGACATACGGCAGGCCGAATTCGCAGCCCAGATCGGGGTTCTGCCGCCCGGTATCCATCATGCGCACATGCGGCACAAACGAGCCGGGCTGATAGAAGCTGGTGAGCTGCACGCCGTAACGATAGTTTTTGAGGCGGTCGAGCAGCGCGCCCGCGATGCGCTCGGTGGTCGAACCGGTGACGTCGCCGGGGAAGCGGCGGTTGATGTCCATGTTTTCCGGTTCCCAGAGGCGGGAACCCTCGTTCATTGACGCGCCGATGACGGTCGGCACGATCATCACGCTCTTGCCCGGCTGTACGCCGTCTTCCTTTTCCACCTCGCGGAGGAAGGAAACGAGACGCGCGCAGACATAGAGCTGCTGCACTTCGTCGCCGCGCAGCGCGCCGACGACGGCGCAGGTCTTTTCGCCCTTGCCGAAGCGATAGGCCATGATGTTCATATCATCCCGGAAATACGACGGGAGGGTGAACAGAATATCCTTTTTCATGCCCGCTCCTTTCTGATCCTGGCGATCAGCGTGCCGGGATATACGGAAGAATAGCTGCGCTGGCTGAACACCAGCCCGGCGCACGGGGCTTTGACTGTTTCGCGCGCCGCGCCTTCCAGCGCGTCGATAACCGTGCCGAGCACCTGTCCCTCTTCCACGCGCGTGCCGATGCGGTCCTCCGGCACATACACGCCGGGGAACTCGCAGGCCACGCGGCAGACGTCCTCGCGCGTGTATACGGTAGGGATGTCTGCGGACGCAGCCGGCGCGTCGATGGCGTCGCCCGTCCAAATGCCCATTTCTTTCAGCTTGCAGAAGATGCCGTCCACCACGGCGGCGGCGATTTCCTGCGGCAGGCGGCGGCGTTCGTCGGCCTCCAGAATGACCGCGTCCACGCCCTCCGCGGCCAGCGCGCCTGTCAGGGAGGCGGAGAAGGAACCCTTATCCGGATAGACCCAGATGAGCTGCGGGCAGAGCGCGCGCACGCGGGGCAGAAGGCGATCCGCCTCTTTCGCGCTGACGCGCACTTCGTAAAGCTCGCTCTTGTTGCGCGCGCTGGCGTGGAGATCCAGCACGAAATCCGCGCCGCGCATATCCTGAATGACCTGATAGCACATGTATTCCAGCGGCGTGCCGTCCGGCGAGCCTGGGAAAGCGCGGTTCATATCCAGCCGTGTGCCGGAGGGCACCATGCGCTCGCCGATATCCAGCCCCAGAGGGTTGAGCATGGGATAAAAATCCACCGTGCCGCGCAGCGCGTCCGGATGGGCGGCAATGCGCTGCTGCACCAGATAGACGATGAGCTGGCCCATCATTTCATCGCCGTGCGTGCCGGTGGCGATGCAGACGCGGCCGACAGATTCGCCGTCAGGGGCGTATCGGCAGCGTTTGATGCTCCATCGCTCTTCGATGGGCAGGGCGACGCTGGCGACCGTCGTCAATGTCTTGAGCAAAATGACCCTCTCCTTTTCGGGCGTAAAGCCCTTCAAAGGGGCTGCGGCATGAACCGACAGCCCCCTGTGATTTCCTATCTTATCCAACGGGGGAATGGCCGGATACGCCGTTGCACCCGGTATAGACGCCATCGCCCATTTCTACGCTATGATGCTAACACAAACACCGTGTTTTTGCAAGTGAATGAAGCTAAATTTCATCTTTTGCGCGGATGAAAAAAGGAATGGCTCGCAGGCGGTAAATGTGTTATAATCAGGTGAATAACGCTTGATTACCGGGAACGCCCGGAAACAAAGGAGAAAGCACATGAAAATCGGCCTGTTTACCGATACGTTTTATCCGGAAATCAACGGCGTGGCGACCAGCTGCCTGAATTTGCAGCGGGAGCTGACGCGGCGCGGCCACGATGTTCACGTTTACGCGCCCAAATGCAAGGGATGGGAAGAGAATCAGCATGAAAACGTGCACTATCTGGCGAGCGCGCCGCTGCTGGTGCTCAAAGACCGCAATTTCGCGTTTCCTACGCCGCTGACTTCGTGGGAGGCGGAGAAGATCGACTTTGACGTCGTGCATACCAACAGCGAGTTTGTGATGGGCATGTTTGGCCATCACGTCGCGGGCAGTCTGGGCTGCGCGCAGGTGCACACCTATCACACCGTTTGGGAGGATTATACCTACTACATCACCCACGGCGTGGCGGACGAGACGGCGCGCAAGATCACCCGAAAATATTCCCAGTGGTGGTGCAACCGTTTTGACCGTGTAATCACCCCGACGGGCAAGACGCTCGACCTGCTGCGCAAATACGGCGTGGAAGCGCCGATTGACATCATCCCCAGCGGCATGGACATCGCCCGCTTTGACCCGGCCAGGCACGATGAGGCGGAACGGTTGGCCACCCGCCGCGAATGCGGCCTGCCGGAGCGCGCGCCGCTGCTGCTGAATATCGGCCGCATTGCCAAGGAAAAGAACCTGGAACAGGTGATGCGCGTGTTTCCCAAGCTGCTGAACGCCTGCCCGGACGTGCATTTCGCCATTGTCGGCGAAGGCCCGATGCGCGAGAATTTGGGGCGCATGGCGGAAGAACTGGGTGTTTCCCGCGCGGTGACGCTGACCGGGCCGAAACCGTGGGAGAAAATCGACCGCTATTACGCGATGGGCGACGTGTTTTGCAGCGCGTCGCACTCGGAGACGCAGGGACTCACATATGTGGAGGCGATGGCCTCTGGCCTGTGCGTCTGCGCGGTGAACGACCCCTGTCTGGACGGCGTGGTCGAGGACGGCGTAAGCGGCATTCTTGCCGGGGACAGCGACGAGTCGCTGCTGGCCGCACTGATCCGCGCGTTCGGCGAGGAAGGAAAGCGGATTGCCAAAACCGCAGCGCAGTATGCCGCGCCATTCAGCACGGAGGGCTTTGCCGAAAAGGTGGAAGCCTGCTATCTGAAAGCGATTGAGGCGCACAAGCGGGGATAAAGATGGGGATGAGCGTTCAGGAAAGGCTCTTTGCGCTGAAAGACGAGGATTTTGCACGATTTCAAAGCGCGCTGATTCCGAATATACCGAAAGAGACGGTCGTCGGCGTGCGCATGCCGATGATACGCAAGCTGGCGAAGGAAATCGCCGGAGAAGCGGAAACGCAGGCGTTTCTGACCGAACTGCCGCATGCGTATTACGACGAAAACGTGCTGCACAGCGTGCTGCTTTCGCGGATGAAGGACTATGGCGCATGTATGGAAGCGGTGGAGGCGTTTCTGCCATACGTGGACAACTGGGCGGTGTGCGACTGCCTGTCGCCGAAGGTTTTTGCAAAACATAAGCCCGAACTGATGGAGAAAATCCGAAAATGGGTCAAGGCGGAACACGTATACACATGCCGATTCGGGCTTGAGATGCTGATGACGCATTTTCTGGATGCTGATTTCAAACCGGAGTACCTCGATCTGGCGGCAGATATGCGGCTGGAGGATTACTACGCGAAGATGATGGCCGCGTGGTTTTTTGCCACGGCGCTGGCCAAGCAGTGGGACGCGGCAGTCGCATATCTGGAAACCCGTCGGCTTGAACCGTGGACGCATAACAAGACGATTCAGAAGGCGCGGGAGAGTTACCGGATTTCGACGGAACAGAAGGCATATTTGAGGACGTTGAAACGATCATAAAAGGCGTTGAACGGAAAATCCGTTCAACGCCTTGGTTTTATCATGCTTGAGCCGCAAAGCTTGGCCGCGTGCGCTAATCTTTCGATTTTGTGCGAACTGCGGCGGAGGCACAGGCGGCTTTAGGCCGCTTAGCGCTCGACGCGGCCGGAGCCGGAGCCCTTCATCAGGCTTTCGACTTCCTTGACGGTCACGCGGTTGAAGTCGCCGGAGATGGTGTGCTTCAGGCAGGAAGCAGCCACGGCGAACTCAAGAGCCTCAGCCTGGGTGGCATAGGTGTTCAGGCCGTAGATCAGGCCGCCGCCGAAGGAGTCGCCGCCGCCGACGCGGTCAACGATATCGGTGATGGCATACTTACGGGAGACATAGAATTCCTTGCCGTCGTAGATGCAGGCAGCCCAGTAGTTGGTGTCCGCGCTCTTGGACTCGCGCAGGGTGATGGCAACCTTCTTGAGGTTCGGATAGAGATCCATCGCGGTCTGGGCGATCTGCTTGTAGACGTCGCGATCCAGCTCGCCGCTCTCCACGTCGCTCTTGGCGCTGATGCCCAGGGACTTCTGGAAGTCTTCCTCGTTGGCGATGGCGACATCGACGTACTTGGTCAGCTCGCTCATCACTTCCTTGGCTTCCTTGCCGTACTTCCACAGGTTCTTGCGGTAGTTG
>Ga0129315_1000244_pt1 | contig 54985 bp, 59 predicted proteins | sample Cm827metagenome_FD_94432 | JGI IMG/M metagenome (GOLD analysis project Ga0129315, IMG submission 94432) | Eastern black-and-white colobus group fecal microbial communities from Wisconsin, USA - Cm827 metagenome | ecosystem: Host-associated > Mammals > Digestive system > Large intestine > Fecal... | reverse complement strand
GCATTCGTTTATTTGATGTGCTATTTGTTAGTTTGAGGTACTAAGCGTTCATTTGAAGTGCTATGCGTTTATTTGAAGTGCTATGCGGGCCCTTTTGTTTATTTATTGGAAAATTCGTATTTTTGCAGCGCTTTGTGGAGGTGGCTTGAAATTTGTTGCTGAAGTTCAGTTTTGAAGACATCTGCTTAGAAAACAGTTATAATTAACATATTTAATTTATTGCATTATGGAAGATTTTGAAATCTTGCAAATCAGTGGTAGAGAAATCCTTGACTCAAGAGGAAATCCTACAATCGAGGCTGAAGTAGTCCTCGCATCAGGTGTTGTCGGTGTTGCTGCTGTTCCTTCAGGAGCTTCTACCGGTGAGAACGAGGCTATCGAACTTCGTGACGGTGATCCTAAGCGTTATGGCGGAAAAGGCGTTCTCAAAGCTGCCAAGAATATCAACGAAGTCATTGCTCCGGCTCTTATCGGAATGTCTTGCTTCGAACAGAGAGCTATCGATGAGACTATGATCAAACTCGACGGAACCAAGAACAAAGCAAAACTCGGCGCAAACGCTATCCTTGGCGTTTCACTCGCTGTTGCAAAAGCTGCTGCAAACTATCTTGGTCTTCCTCTTTATCAGTACCTCGGTGGTCCTAACTCATATGTTCTTCCTGTTCCTATGATGAACATCATCAACGGTGGTGCTCACTCAGACGCTCCTATCGCGTTCCAGGAGTTCATGATTCGCCCTGTAGGTGCTCCAAGCATCGCTGAAGGTGTAAGAATGGGTGCTGAAGTATTCCACGCTCTCCAGAAAGTGCTCAAAGGCCGTGGCCTTTCTACAGCAGTAGGTGACGAGGGTGGTTTCGCTCCGAAGCTCAATGGTATCGACGACGCTCTCGACTGCATCATGCAGGCTATCGAGAAAGCTGGCTATGTTCCTGGAAAGGATGTTACCATCGCTATGGACTGCGCAGCATCTGAGTTCAGCGTTAAGGAAGGCGACCAGTTCTTCTACGATTACAAACAGCTCAAGACAGGTATGCAGAAAGATCCTAACGGAAAGAAACTTTCTGTTGACGAGCAGATCGCTTACCTCGAGGAGCTTGTAAACAAATATCCTATCGACTCTATCGAGGACGGTCTCGATGAGAACGACTGGGAAGGATGGGTTAAACTTACCAAAGCTATCGGTCACAAGTGCCAGCTCGTAGGTGATGACCTCTTCGTTACCAATGTTGAGTACCTCAAGAAGGGTATCCAGAAGGGTGCTGCAAACTCTATCCTCATCAAGGTTAACCAGATCGGTTCTCTTACTGAAACTCTCGACGCTATCGAGATGGCTCACAGAAATGGTTACACCACAGTTACTTCACACCGTTCAGGTGAAACTGAGGATACCACCATCGCTGACATCGCAGTTGCTACAAACAGCGGTCAGATCAAGACTGGTTCACTCAGCCGTACAGACCGTATCGCTAAGTACAACCGTCTTATGAAGATCGAGATGGAGCTTGGTGATTCTGCCCGCTATGGATATGCTAAAATCAAATAATTGATTTTCAGATAGTTCTACAGATGTCTCCGGAACCGACATGGTTTCGGAGACTTTTTTTATAGGGGAGAAGGTTCCATTCGGCGTTGAAAAATCATAGCAGAGGATATGGCCAACGGCCCTGCAAAGAAAATGCCGCATAATTTAAGAAACGGCCGGTCAGGTTACCCCAAGGGGGTATAGCGCACAGTAGATTCAGGTTGTTCAAGGAATTCGCACCTTCGAGCGAGGTTGCCCATCACCTCCGAGCCAAGTCACCCATCACCGTCGAGCCAAAGTTACCCCAGGTGTATAGCGGCGCACCATAGAAAAAAGACTATCTCTCACATAAAGCATAACGCTGTTGGAAGATTTTAGCAGAATATTTGTCTTTTTGGCTAATCTTTTGTGTGGATGGTATGAATTTTTCAGTAACTTGCAGCCGGATTTGCATAAGGAATCCGAAACAAGAGAAATTAGAGGTAAATAATTGATAATGATATGCCAAACGTTGTAGGACATATTTCTCAGATTATTGGTCCTGTTGTGGACGTGCATTTCGAAATGCGCGCGCAGCAGGAAAAAAATGAACTTCCTAACATTCACGACGCATTGTCCATCAAGAGAAAAGATGGCAAAGAACTGATAGTGGAAGTGCAACAGCATATAGGTGAAGACACAGTCAGGGCAGTCGCTATGGATTCCACGGACGGATTGCAGAGAGGAATGGAAGTTATCAACACTGCCAAGCCTATCGAAATGCCAGTAGGAAGCCAGATTAGAGGACGAGTTCTCAATGTCGTGGGCGAGTCTATAGACGGTTTGGGAAATCTGGACCGTAAGGAGGAATTGCCGATTCACCGCGAACCTCCTAAAATTGAGGACCTTACCACCTCACAGGAAGTCCTTTATACCGGTATCAAGGTCATTGACCTTCTCGAGCCTTATCTGAAAGGCGGAAAAATCGGTCTCTTCGGAGGTGCCGGTGTCGGTAAGACAGTGCTAATCAAGGAATTGATAAACAACATTGCCAAGAAACACAACGGATTCTCCATCTTTGCCGGAGTCGGCGAGCGTACCAGGGAGGGTAACGACCTGCTCCGCGAAATGATAGAGTCCGGCGTCATCAAATATGGAGATGCGTTTGAGAAGAGCATGGAGGAAGGTCATTGGGACCTGTCACTTGTGGACAAGGAGAAACTGTCAGAATCGCAGGTCGCACTCGTGTTCGGTCAGATGAACGAGCCGCCTGGAGCACGTGCCTCAGTGGCATTGTCCGGACTGACATTGGCAGAGTCCTTCCGAGACAGCAAGAAACAGAACGAGCCGAAGGATATTCTTTTCTTCATTGACAATATCTTCAGGTTTACGCAGGCAGGTTCGGAGGTTTCAGCATTGCTTGGACGTATGCCTTCAGCAGTGGGTTATCAGCCTACGCTTGCGACGGAAATGGGACAGATGCAGGAAAGGATCACTTCTACCAAGAATGGTTCAATCACTTCTGTACAAGCTGTTTACGTGCCGGCCGATGACCTTACTGACCCGGCTCCTGCTACCACGTTCACCCACTTGGATGCGACCACGGTGCTCAGCAGAAAGATTACGGAACTTGGTATCTATCCGGCAGTCGATCCGCTCGAATCCACGTCCAGAATCCTGGATCCGAACATCGTCGGCGAGGACCATTACAATACAGCCCAGAGAGTCAAGCAGATTCTTCAGCGCAACAAGGAACTTCAGGACATCATCGCCATTCTCGGTATGGACGAGCTGTCGGACGAGGACAAGCTTACTGTGAACAGGGCAAGACGCGTGCAGCGTTTCCTTTCTCAGCCGTTCTCCGTCGCAGAACAGTTTACCGGCGTGCCTGGAGTAATGGTCGATATCAATGATACCATCAAGGGATTCAACATGATTCTTGACGGCAAGGTGGATTATCTTCCGGAGCAGGCGTTCCTCAATGTCGGCACTATCGAAGATGCCATCAAGAAAGGTGAGGATATTCTTGCAAAGGCTGAAAACAAGTAATTGTCAATATGGAAAACGGAATTTCACTGATGGTGATGTCACCGGAAATGGTGCTGGAAGAATGTTCTGTGAAGCTTGTCAGACTGCCTGGCAGGAAAGGTCCGTTCACCGTGTTGAAGAATCACGCCCCGCTGATATCAGTGCTTGATGCAGGAGATATCGAGTATGAGACAATGAGCGGAGAGGTCAAGAAGATCAGTATCAAATCCGGATTCGTGGAGGTCGGAAAGAATAAAGTTTCGGTTTGCGTGGAATTATGAAATGGTGGAAATACATAGCTGTATTGGTCATGGCTGTGACCGTATGGACTCCTGTCCGTGCGGAAGAAGCTGTGGCTGACAGTGTTGCGACCGAACAGGCAGCAGACGGTGTCGTGACGGAAGATGTAGTGGCAGACACTGACACGACTGAACAGGGGTTGGATGTCCAGGAGGTCATATTCGGTCATATGAGTGACGCGTACGAATGGCATATAACGAATATAGGCGACAAGTCGATATCCATTCCGCTGCCCGTGATCGTCAGAAGCAAGACGTCAGGTTGGCATGTGTTCTCCTCTGCCAAAGTGGAGCACGGAGAGCAATATGAAGGATTCTATGTTTCGCAGGACAGCGGAAAAATAGTCGAGCGGAATGCGGCAGGAGAAGAAATCCGCCCATTGGACCTGTCCATTACCAAGAATGTCATGGCAATGATGATAAGCAGTGCATTGCTCATATTCCTCATCCTCTGGACAGCCAGATGGTATCGCAGGCATGATGCTGTCAATGAAGCCCCTAAGGGACTGGCGGCATTCATGGAACCGATTATCATGATGATAGATACGGGCGTGGCAAAGGACTCGATAGGTGAAGATTACCAGAAGTTCTCCCCTTACCTGTGCACGGTTTTCCTGTGGATATTGCTGAACAACCTGCTCGGAATCGTACCGTTCTTCCCGGGAGGGGCCAATGTCACAGGCAATATTGCCGTGACCTGCGTCCTGGGATTCTTCACATTCTTTATGATAAACCTGTTCGGAACGAAGCATTATTTCAAGGATATCTTCTGGCCGGATGTGCCGCTGATGTTGAAGTTTCCTTTCCCGCTTCTCCCGATTATAGAAGTGTTCAGTACGTTGATGAAGCCGCTGACGCTGATGATAAGGCTTTTTGCCAATATGCTTGCAGGTCATATCATCGCCATCAGTCTGGTCTGTATAATATTCGTGTTTGCCAAATACAATGCTGTCCTTTTCGGAAGTATGACGGTCGTGTCGGTGCTCTTCGGAGTGTTCATGGACCTGCTCGAGGTGCTTGTGGCTTTCCTCCAGGCGTATGTGTTCACGATTCTGTCAGCAGTGTTCATAGGTATGGCAAGACAGAAAGAAGCTTGATGATAATTTATTAAAATTTTATAGTTATGTTACTTACAATTCTTTTACAAGCAGTTGCCTCTGAGGCACTTGGAAAGGTCGGTATAGCTCTTGGAGCAGCTATTGCAGCTATTGCGGCAGGTTATGGTATCGGTAAAATCGGTTCTACAGCTACCGAGTCTATCGCACGTCAGCCAGAAGCAAGCGGAAACATCCGCTCATCAATGATTATTGTTGCGGCCATGATCGAGGGCGCGGCTCTGTTCGCAATCATTGTCTGCCTTCTCGCCCTGTTTGTGTAATTTACAGTAATTATGTCACTTGTAACACCTGATGCTGGCCTTCTTTTTTGGATGGTCATAATATTCGGCATTGTCTTTTTCATACTTGCCAAATTCGGATTCCCTGTCATTACCAAGATGGTCAATGAGAGGACAGAATCCATTGACAAGTCATTGGCAATGGCGGAGGAGGCAAGAAAAGAACTCGCTGACCTGAACAAGGAACATGCAGAGCTTCTTCTTCAGGCCAAGAAGGAACAGGCCCGGATTATGGATGATGCGGCGAAAATGAAAGCGTCCATCATCGAACAGGCTAAGGTTCAGGCTCAGGAGGAAGCGGACAAGATACTCGAACAGGCCAGAGTGGAAATCGCGGCCGAAAAAGAAAATGCATTGCAGGATATCCGCAAGGAAGTGGCAATGCTGTCAATGAATGTTTCCGAGAAGATTCTGAGGACTGATTTCGCTTCGGAAGAAGTTCAGAAACGTTATGTGGACAAGGTTATGGAGGAACTGAATTCCAAGAGGGACTCCATGGTAAACAACTGAAGTTCGGATGAATACAGGAATTATAGCGTCAAGATATGCTGATGCTCTTCTGAAATATGTGGAAGAGACCGGTGACGGACAGGTCGTGTACAGACAGGCCTGTACGCTCGCTGACGCCTTGTCCGCATCCGGCGAGTTCGAGCGTCTTGTGGAGAGCAAGACCCTGCTGACGTCCTCAGGAAAGGTGGAGCTGATGTCGAAAGCCCTCGGGAACGAGGATATGTGTCCGTCACTTTCCAAATTCCTGGAACTTGTGATAAGACAGGACAGGGAGCCGTATCTGCGCTATATCCTTCATTATTTCAAGGAACGCTGGCTTTCTGCGCAAGGCGTGAGTCAGGCTACACTTGTGGTAAGTATGCCTTCTCCGGAGCTTGAAAGAAAGATATGTGAAATGTTCAGGAATCTTACTGGCCTTCAGCTTGAGCTGTCCGTGACGGTCGATCCTTCCATAATCGGCGGATTCGTGTTCGAAGTTGCGGACAAGAGAATCGACGCGAGCGTGTCCAGGCAGTTGGAGGACCTGAGAAGACGGTTCATTGAACAAAATAACAGATTGATGTATGAGTCAGAATAATATCAAACCAAGTGAAATATCGGACGTGCTGCTGAAACAGCTCGAGTCCGCTGACCTTTCGGTAAAGTTCGAGGAGGTCGGCACGGTGCTGCAGGTAAGCGACGGTGTGGCCAGAATCTATGGCTTGACCAATGCGGAGTCCGGCGAACTTCTGGAGTTCGACAGCGGCGTCATGGGCGTCGTCATGAACCTGGAGGTGGACAATGTCGGAGCCGTACTTCTCGGCCCTACAGATGAGGTCAAGGAGGGAATGACCGTGAAACGTACCGGAAGGATTGTCTCCATCCCGGTAAGTGAAAAGATGCTCGGCCGTGTCGTGAATCCGCTCGGTGTCCCTATTGACGGACTTGGTGAAATCGGCGGTGACAAGGTGGAGATGCCTCTGGAGCGCAAGGCTCCTGGAGTTATCTTCAGACAGCCGGTGAATGAGCCTCTACAGACAGGTATCAAGGCTATCGACGCGATGATTCCTATCGGAAGGGGACAGCGTGAGCTTATCATCGGTGACCGCCAGACAGGTAAAACCGCCATTGCCATAGATACCATCATAAATCAGAGGACCGAATTCGAGAAAGGAAATCCGGTATATTGTATCTATGTGGCGATCGGTCAGAAAGGCTCTACGGTAGCGAGCATCGTAAACACATTGCGTTCAAAAGGCGCGATGGATTATACCGTAGTCGTGGCCGCTACTGCTGCGGATCCGGCTGCTTTGCAGTATTATTCTGCATTTGCAGGTGCTGCAATCGGTGAATATTTCCGTGACACCGGACGTGCCGCGCTCGTGATTTATGACGACTTGTCCAAGCAGGCTGTCGCATATCGTGAGGTATCATTGATACTTCGTCGTCCTTCAGGCCGTGAGGCTTATCCTGGTGACGTGTTCTATCTGCACTCCAGACTTCTGGAGAGAGCTGCGAAAATCATTGGTCAGCAGGAAGTTGCGGAGCAGATGAACGATTTGCCGGAATCTCTGAAGGGAAAAGTTAAGGCGGGCGGCTCGCTTACTGCATTGCCGATCATCGAGACCCAGGCGGGCGACGTCTCCGCATATATTCCGACCAATGTCATTTCCATTACGGACGGCCAGATCTATCTGGAGGGAAGTCTGTTCAACCAGGGTTTCCGTCCTGCCATCAATGTGGGTATCTCAGTATCCCGTGTCGGCGGAAGTGCCCAGGTGAAGAGTATGAAGAAAGTTGCAGGAACATTGAAGATAGACCAGGCCCAGTATGATGAGCTGGAGTCATTCTCCAAGTTCAGCAGTGATGTGGATAAGGTTACAGCCTTGGCATTGGACCGCGGCCGAAAGAACAAGCAGCTTCTGGTGCAGCCTCAGTATTCTCCTATGCCTGTGGGTGAACAGGTCGCGATATTGTACTGCGGAACGCATTCTCTGCTGAAAGATGTTCCGCTGGAGAAGACACGCCAGTTCCAGTCCAAGTTCCTGGAAAGGATGAGGGCGGCCCACAAGGAAGATGTCTTTCAGCCGCTTGCGGAAGGGAAGCTGGACGATAAGATCACCAAGATAATCGAGCAGGAAGCTGAAGACGTCGTGCTCGGTCTCAAGAGTTAGATATATTCTCAGTTTCGGATATGCCTTCATTGAAAGAAATAAAGAATAGAGTCGATTCTGTCAACAGTACGTTGAAGATAACCTCTGCAATGAAAATGGTGGCCGCTGCCAAGCTTCACAAGGCGCAGACTGCCATAGGCAACATGTTGCCTTACGAGGATATGCTTCACCGTATGCTGGCGAATCTGATTGCCTACAAGAGACGCGCTGAGAAAAAGGAAGATCTGGACAAGCTTATTCCTGTGGAAGAAGGCGAAGAGCCGGAAGCAGTCGGTCTGGACAAGGAGCTCGAGCTCCTGTGCTCTCCACGTCCTGTTTCCAAGGTGGCCCTGGTGGTGTATTCTTCCAATTCTTCTTTGTGCGGCGGTTTCAATTCGGCGGCTATCAAGCAGACGGAGTCCGTCATTGACGAATATCTGAAGGCAGGCTTGACTGCGGAGGACATCACTGTCTATCCTGTGGGAAAGAAAATCGCCGAGGCAATGCGCAAGAAGGGATTCGATGCGCCGGCAGACTACACTCATCTTTCCGAACATCCGAATTATGAGGAGGCGGCAAATCTGTCCGCTGAACTTGTGCACGGGTTCATGACGGGGAGATTCGACAAGGTGGAGCTGCTGTACGGCCATTTCAAGTCCACGTCGTCTCAGCCTATCATGAGGGATACGTATCTGCCATTGACCATCATGCCGATAGCGGAGAACATTGACCAGGCCATAACTTCTGAAGACAGGGGCTGGGATTTCGACTATATCGTGGAGCCTGACGTGGATTCGCTTTTGGAGGAACTGCTTCCTAAAGTAATGATGCTCAAGATGTTCACGGTGCAGCTGGATACGAATGCTGCCGAGCATGCGGCCAGGACCGTGGCAATGCAGACAGCTACCGACAATGGAAATGAGATTCTTCAGGAACTGACTCTGGAGTACAATAAGAATCGTCAGCAGAAGATTACGAGCGAAATTCTCGATATCGTCGGCGGTTCATTGCAATAATATTCGTAACTTTATCCGGGTAGCGGTCCTGAACCTAATTTTTATTCGGATGAGATTATTGAAAAGATATATGATTGCTGCTGTGACCTTTGCGGTTATGGCGGCATTTTCGTTGTCCGCTGCGAATGTGAAGCTCGGAGACGAACAGTTTTCCATGTATCTGCCTGAGCTTTCCGGCAAGCGGGTGGCTGTGTTCTCGAACCAGAGCGGAATCGTAGGCGACAAGGTACTGAAAGGACGTGGAACCGACCTGAATGCCCCGAAAGTCTATGGCCCTCATCTCGTGGATGTGCTCAAGAACATGAAGCACGTGAATGTGACGGTGATTTTCTCTCCGGAACACGGGTTCCGGGGCAATGCTGATGCAGGCGCCAAGGTAGGTGATTCCATCGACAGTGCGACCGGGATCAAGATAGTTTCACTATATGGGGCACCGGGCCGTCCGAACAGGGAGGATATTGATCTGTTCGATGTCCTTCTAGTTGATATTCAAGACGTTGGGCTAAGATACTACACGTATTACGTGACGATGTACAGGCTGATGAACATCTGTGCGGCTTCAGGGAAGAAGGTCATTGTCCTGGACCGTCCCAATCCGAACGGGTTTTATGTGGACGGACCTGTTCTGGACATGAAATACAAGTCAGGCGTGGGGGCGCTTCCGATACCGGTCGTGCATGGAATGACATTGGGTGAGTTGGCGCTTATGATCAATGGTGAGGGCTGGCTGGAAGGCGGAAAGCAGTGTGATCTGACCGTCGTTCCGTGCAAGGGTTATACCCATGCCACCAAGTACAGCCTGATAATGCCGCCGTCCCCGAATCTCAAGACGATGCGTGCCGTATATCTCTATGCATCAACTTGTTACTTCGAAGGTTCGGTGGTCTCGCTCGGGCGTGGAACTGAGCATCCTTTCGAAATGTACGGCAGCCCGGACATGAGCCTTTTCAGTTACAAGTTCGTTCCGAGGAGCATGCCTGGGGCGCTGCATCCTGACTACGAGGGGCAGGAGTGTAGTGGCGTGGATCTCACGTCATTGACCTATGAAGAAATCTGGAGGAACGGGATAAACCTGAATTATATTGTCAATGCCTATTCTATGCTGATGTCGCTCCCCGGTGCTGACAGGGAACGAGGGCTGCTTCCTGACGGGCGTCCGTTCTTCGGGCGTAATCCGTTCATTGACAAGCTTATAGGTAATTCGTGGGTGCGCGGAAAGATCATTGACGGCTGCTCGCCTGAGGATATAAAGTCAATGTGGAAAGACGATGTGGAGCGTTTCAAGTCGCTGCGTCGCAAGTATCTTTTGTATAATGAATAGAAATACAGATATGAAGAAAATCATTGTTTTGGCCGCGGTTGCGGCAATGTTGCCTGTTTCACTTATGGCCCAGACTGCCCCGGACGGCGGCTTGTCACCTGAAGTTCTTTCACGCATAAGCAAGGGTTACACCGGAACGTCTTATGACAAGGCTGTGCGCAACGCGTTGGCAGGAAGTTCTGTCAATGTCATGGCTACCAATGCCGAGAACGCCTCCATGATCGACACCCATTTTTCCGACAGGGTGAAGACAAAGGGCATCACAGACCAGAAATCGTCAGGCAGATGCTGGCTGTTCACCGGTCTCAATGTGCTGCGTGCCAAGATGATAGAAAAATATAACCTTGGCTCGTTCACATTTTCACAGAACTATCTGTTCTTCTATGACCAGCTCGAGAAGGCTAACCTTTTCCTGCAGGGGGTCATTGACACGAGAAAACTTCCTTTCGATGACAGGAAGGTGGATTGGCTCTTCTCAAATCCGTTGAGTGACGGCGGCCAGTTCACGGGAGTGTCTGACCTGGCGATGAAATATGGACTTGTGCCGTCCGAGGTGATGCCTGAGACATATTCCAGCAACAACACTTCGCAGATGGCGCTTCAGCTCAAGACTATTCTGCGTCAGGGCGGACTGGCTCTGCGCGCTGCCTACGACGCTTCTCCAGCCGCTTCCGCAAAGGGAAAGAGCGCTGCCGCTGCGGAGGCCAAGGTCAATGCTGAACTGCTGAAAATCAAGGAGTCAGTGCTTACGGACGTTTACAGGATCCTGTCGCTCTGCCTCGGCGTGCCTCCTGCATCATTCGAGTGGTCAATGTACGATTCTTCTGACAAACTCGTTTCTACAGAGGAATATACGCCGCTGTCTTTCTATAAGAAATACGTGGATGAGGACCTGGACGGAAATTATGTGATGCTTATGAATGACCCGACCCGTGAGTACGGCAAGGTCTATGAGATCGACTATGACCGCCACGTCTATGACGGAAAGAACTGGCTCTATGTGAATCTTCCGATTGAGCGTATCCGTGAGGTGGCAGCGGCGAGCATCAAGGACAATACTGCGATGTACTTTTCTTGTGACGTGGGCAAGTTCCTGAATTCCAAAAAGGGCGTTCTGGACCTCGCAAACTACGATTATGAGTCTTTGTTCAATGTCAAGTACACCATGGACAAGCGCGAAAGGGTGCTCACCCATGCGAGCGGTTCGTCTCACGCCATGACCCTGATTGCCGTGGACATCAAGGACGGTGTTCCGCAGAAATGGATGGTGGAGAACAGCTGGGGCGCGGACAGCGGATACAGAGGCTGCCTCATCATGACCGACCAGTGGTTCGCCGAATATATGTTCAGAGTGGTGGCCGAGAAGAAATATGTCCCTGCCGACATCCTCGAGATGCTGAGCCAGAAACCGACTCTCCTCCCAGCCTGGGACCCTATGTTTAACCCGGAACAGTAAATTCTTTAATAAGCTAAATATGGAAAACAGCACAAAGTCAATATTGGGAATAGGTAATGCGCTGACGGATATTCTGGCAGTGCTACCGGATGATTCGTTCCTGAAAATGTACCATCTTCCGAAAGGCAGCATGCAGTTCGTGGATATGGAGACAGGGAACAAGATTTTTGAAAGCCTGAAGCCTTACGGGCTGCATTATGTGGCAGGCGGTTCGGCCGCTAACACCATCACCTGCGCCGCCATCTTCGGCATGGACGCTGCATTTATCGGAAAAGTGGGCGAGGACGAGCTCGGCCATCTGTTCAAGAGCGATGAAGAGCAGTACGGCGTCAAGACAATGCTCCTGAAAGGCAAGAACCCTTCCGGCCGCTCCATGGTTTTCGTGTCCGGGGCCAATGCAGAGAGAACATTCGCCAACTATATGGGCGCGGCATTGGAAATGGTTCCGGAAGACCTGAAACCGGAATATTTTCAGGGCTATGACTACTTCCATATAGAAGGCTACCTCGTTCAGAATCAGGCTCTTATCCGCAAAGCTGTGGAAATGGCGCATGAAGCGGGCTGCCTCATATCCCTGGATATGGCCTCCTATAACGTGGTCGAGTCCAATGACGCTTTCCTTCACGACATCGTGGACCGTTATGTGGATATAGTCTTTGCCAATGAATCTGAAGCGAAGGCATTTACCAAGATGCAGCCGCGCGAAGCCCTCGACGAGATCGCCAAGCATTGCAAAATCGCAGTGGTAAAGGTCGGCAAGGACGGGTCAATGCTCAAGAGCGGCGATGAATATCATTATATCGAGCCGTGGCCAGCCGCAACCATAGACGCGACCGGTGCCGGAGATACCTACGCGGCAGGTTTCCTCTATGCGCATTCATTGGGCATGCCTCTGAAGGTCTGCGGAGAAGTCGGCTCCATCATTGCGGCCAAAGTAGTTGAGGTCATCGGCACGAAGATTGATATTCCAAGATGGAAAGCGGCAAAGAAAGAAATCCGTGAGCTGATATCGGCTAACGGAGGACATGTCGCGGAAGAAAAATTCGACTGATGATAGATTTTATAAAGAACATATTCAGAAGAAAGTTTCTGAGAAGGTATTCGAGCAAGCAACCGACCGGACTTGTCCCGTTGTCGGAAATCCGGTCGGTGTCCATTGTCTTGGATGCTCAGGAAAATGGAGTAGATGACTGCAAGGAGGCAGCATTGACCTATTTCAAGTCCAAGGGGATGAAGGTCAATGTCTATTTCCTCGATTTGAGCAAGAAAGGAGAGGACGAACGGCAGATAACAAGCCTGAACAACACCATCCTCAGGAAGGACCTGAACTGGTACGGCAGGCCGGCATTGGAAATAATCGAGATGATTTCTTCCGACGGGGCGGATGTTCTGCTCTCGTTGGTGGACAATGTGGATTTCCCTATTGCAGCATTGGCGGGGTGCTCAGGCGCGGTATTTAAAATCGGCCGTGTGCAGCTGCCGGGCAGGACTTTTGACCTCGTAGTGGAAGATTCGCCATCTCATGAACTCGGTCCTTCGGACGCCTTCAAGGAAATTACTCGTTATCTGGAAACCATTATTCAATAAGATGAACGCATTGACAAAAAACATACTCACCGGACTGAAGGGATTCGGAATGGGAGCGGCGAATGTGATTCCTGGAGTTTCAGGTGGGACAATCGCTTTATTGACAGGAATTTTTACGGAAATCATTGACGCGTTGAATGCGCTGATGGATCCGTCATCGTGGAAGATGCTGCTGAAAGGCCAGTTCAGAGAGTTCTGGAGATATATCCACGGCACTTTTCTGGTTTCGCTTCTGGTGGGAGTCCTCATCAGTATCTTCTCATTGGCGAAACTTATGGTCTATGTCATGCACTTCTATCCTGTGCAGACCTGGGCGTTTTTCTTCGGCCTTATCATAGCGTCGTCCGTGTATATGATATACGATATCAAAGGATGGAAATTCGTTGATGTCCTTTTCTTTGCGGTCGGCATTGCCCTCGGCGTAGTCATCTGCACCCTGTCGCCGACCACCACGCCTGACGACTTGTGGTTCATATTCATCTGCGGAGCGATAGCGGTATGTACAATGATTCTGCCAGGCATTTCCGGCAGTTTCATTCTCGTCATACTCGGAAAATACGATTATATAATGCAGTCTGTCAATCAGTTGAATCTTCCGGTCCTGCTGGTTTTCGGTCTCGGCTGCGTAATAGGAATTTTAGGCTTCTCCAAATTTCTGCATTGGCTTCTGAAGCGTTATGAAAGAGCCACGATGCTCACATTGGTCGGCTTCGTGATAGGCGCTCTCGTGAAGGTCTGGCCGTGGAATGATATGACGGCAGTGGCTGAGGGACAGCTGCTCAGGAGTGGAATGACGGCAGAAGCTGCACAGGCCGGAGCTCAGGCATTGCTGAGTGCTGGCAATGCTGCCCAAGGCATTGATCTTCAGATTCCTGGGGCGATAATCTGGGCGATAGCCGGACTTGCTCTCGTGGCGGTTCTGGAGTATCTGAGCAGTCTGCAGAAACTGATGGCTGAAAAGAAGAGCTGATATGAAAAAGTTTGTCGTTGCGCTGATTTTCACGGCGCTGCTGTCCTGCGTGCAGGTCAATGCAGCTGAACCTCTTCATCAAACATTCAAGCATAAGGGCCAGGAAAGGGAGTATTTTCTTTATCTGCCTGACGGTATGAAGGAGGATGCGCCTCTTGTCATTGTCCTTCATGGTTATGGCGGCAGGGCAATGCGGGGCGGTTCTGCTCTGTGTGGTGTGGCTGACCGGGAGAAATTTGCGGTCTGTTATCCTCAGGGGGCGAAGGATGATCGCGGAAATACTTGCTGGAATGTGGGCTATCCGTTCCAGAAAGGGCTCAAGACCGATGACGTGGATTTCCTTTGCACTCTTATGAAAAGGCTTCAGAAGCAATATGGCCTGAGCCGGCACAATGTCTTCCTTACCGGTATGTCCAATGGCGGGGAAATGTGTTATCTGATGGCGTATCTCAAGCCGGATTTCTTCGCGGCTATTGCTCCGATTGCAGGACTCACGCTCGATTGGATGCAGAAGGACCTGGATGCCAAGGGGCCTGTTCCGCTTATGGAAGTGCACGGTACTGAGGACAAGACTTCGCTCTGGACTGGTGACCCGATGAACAAGGGCGGCTGGGGAGCGTATATCGCTGTCCCGATTGCTGTGGGCAAATGGGTGGATGAGGCCAGGTGTTCGTATGAGGTGGTGGATTCGCTTTCAATGAAGGTGCCTGCTGTCCCTGTGGAAAATCCCAAGAACCGGCCTCGACAGGTGGTGCTTCACAGGTATCTTGGCGGTGTCCCTGCCTGGAAGGGTGGCCCTGAGACTGAAGTGTGGCTCTATGAGGTGATTGGTGGCAATCACAGCTGGAGTGAGCACAGTATGGATACGTGTGAGGAAATCTGGAAGTTCTTCAGTAAATATTTAAGATAATTTAAAATGTTTTTTTGTGTTTGGCACGATAATGGTATTATATCAGGTCAGAAGACATAATAACATAAGCTAGTTTAATTCATATTGAATAAGGTGAGACAGCAGCCAGTCGTGAAGACCAGCTGCTGTTTTTTTGATGCGTTTTGTTTTTTGATGCGTTTTGTATTTTGTCCTCTCTGTTTTTTTGTGCTCTCTGTTTATTTCTTCTGGGTGGCTGCTTTCATTTATTTCTTCTTGTGCAAAATGCGGAAAATCAGTCGTTTCGGGATGCTCTGGCGGCGAAAAATCGAAGGTCGAAAAAGTTTTGCAACGTTTTACGATTAGAGATTATAAGGAATATATGTAAAAAAACTTATAAATTTTTATGAAAATATTTGGTGATAACGTTTTAAGTTTATATATTTGCACTCAGACAATAAAAGGTTTTTATGTCTATTTGTTAAGTTCGTTTTATATAGGGGTCCGGTCCTTTGTGAAAAGCACCGGATCTTCTTTTTTTGTCATCCGCCGTGTGCTTATTTCCGAAAGATTCTCCTGACCATATATAAGTTATTATCTACGATACTAAGTAACCTTCAAAAAATAACCTGCATCATCTAAGGGAATCTTTTCGGTCTATATCTCTTTTCTCATCAGTCGTGTACGTCTAGTACACTCCTTCTTCGAAAAAGAAATCTATCCTCGAAAATCTTCTCCTAATCTGAAGCAAGTTATTTTTTTCACGTTACTGAATCCGTATATTTTACGTATATTTGATGAGTGTTAAAAATAAAGATATGAAACGCAGACTTCTTTTATTGGCATTGACCTTATTGGCATTGACTGTTTCCTTGAGAGCGCAGGACAGGCGATTCGTCTATATGCAGGTTGAAATCGTTTACTATGGTCCGGGATACCGGGTGGTGGCTGATTTGGGAACGCCATCGGAGAAAGTTTTGCAGTTCAATTATAATTATCTCAAGGACGATGCGGACACTCCTTTCTGTTTCAATACGAAAATGGCTGCTGTCAATTGGCTTGCAAAGGATGGCTGGGTCCTGAATGACCACTGCAGCCGTATTGATTCTACCTTTATCATGAAGCGTGATGTCAGCGGCATGAATGAAACTCAGGTTCAGGCATTTTTGTCCAGATACAATATCGGGCCGGCCACTGGCAGCAAGAAGCCTACAGCGCAAAAGAAGTTGTCGAGAAAATAGTGCGGCTGGTGTAGGCCCTGGTGCTGGTAATTCTGATTTGTCCGGAAAAACGGCCCTTCTACGGACAACTTGTTCATTTTGAACAACTTATCCGTGAAACCCCACCTGTTTACGGACAAACTGAGCATTTTGAGTCAACTTTTTACAGTAATAGGTTCATGGTGGTGAGCAGGACAGCCTCGCGACCTATGTCCTTCATTGGGACTCTGTCCCAAACCCTGACACTCCGTGCGGCCTTTGCGTCCTCCACGTATTTGCTGTCGCAAATACCCGGACCCGGCCGGTCGTCTGATGACGACTTGTTAATCCCGCTAATCCCATTTTCAAGGGGGCGCATCAGGCCTTCGTGCGCACCAGAGCGCATGGCCACCGCTTCGCTGTTCTTCGGCCGGCATCTCATGATGCCTTGTTGCTCCTTTTGGACAATGGCCGGACAGCGGTATTGCCAGCGGCGAATTGCGAAGCACCTGAGCAGAGCGGGCCTTTGCCACTGCCGGCGTAATACCGTGACACGATTTCTTCAGAAGGACCTTGTCTCTATCTGCGTGATTGTCTTTGACGTGAACTTCATAGATGATAGAAAGAGCGTCGCGATAGGTGATTTCTGAACCAATGAGCATCCTGACGAACCTAAGAATATCTACATAACGAACAGATATCCAATCAATTATGCCGATTTGAAGCAGTATGTAAATATGCTCATCACCCTGTTTTTTTATGGGAGTGAGCATATTGAAAAACGAGCTTAAATCTATATAATAATTTATAATTCAATAAGTTACAAGTACTTTTATAGCTTTGGAGATATGCTCATTGGTTCGAAAATACCACCGCTTGCAGATATAATAAAAATCGTAATAACCGGCGGAGACCCGCGAATTGCCGGACATGACTGTTTCTGTGAGCATGGCTATAGCGAAAAACCGAACAACCTGGAATTGACACAACCGGCGAAATCGCTGATTCACAACAAGTTAGTAGATAAAGCAAAAGTCAGGTTACCCATTTTTTTACATAACCTGCATTTTGCTACTCGCTGTATGTTGTTGACACTCAGTAATATATGCCATGCTGCGACATGCAGGTTGTTCTAAAAGATTCCTGATATCTTGCCCGGATCACCCGCTACCGTCGGTGATTTAACAAGTCGTCGTCAGAGATGACCGGCCGAGTCCGCAGGCGGTCCCGCGCTCCTCCTTCTCTCCGGGATTTCGTCGCTGTCGCTCCGACATCTCCCGTAGGCGGTCCTGCGCACCTCCTTCTCTCCGGGATTTCGTCCGTTGTCGCTCCGACATCTCCCGCCGCCTGCGGCGGGGCGGTGCAAACCGAAAAAGAAAATCAGCGTTCAAGTGAACTTGACGCTGATTTTCTTTTTCGGTTTGCGGAGAGAAGGAGATTCGAACTCCTGATACCCTTTTGGAGTATACACGCTTTCCAGGCGTGCCTCTTAAGCCACTCGAGCATCTCTCCAGAACTGCCCTGTAACACGGACAGGGCTGCAAATATACGAATTATCTGTTAATTTACAATGATTCGCGCTTCAATTTCTCGATGTAGTGGTCGATACGCCTGAGCTCTCTCGGTATGTCAATACTCTGAGGACAATGCGGCTTGCATTGACCGCAGCCTATGCAGTGGTCAGCCTGGCGCACAGTCTCCACAGCACGATCGTAACCTACCAGGAAACGCCTCTTGAGCCTCTGGAAATGCTCCTGCTCGCAACTCTGCGCGATATCACCCGAATTGACACTGTCATTGTAATGCCTGAAGATAGTCGGGATGTCGATACCGTATGGACACGGCATACAGTATGTGCAGCCTGTACATGGAACAGTAGGATAGTCCTCCATGAGATTGGCCATCTCCTTCAGGAACGCTATCTCCTCATCCGTCAGCGCCTTGAAATGCGAGAAAGTCTCCACATTCTCTATCAGCGGCTCCATGGACGACATGCCGCTCAGCACAGTCAGCACATTCGGATACGAACCGCAGAACCTGAACGCCCACGAAGCCACGGACATCTGGGGCTCCCGCTCCTTCATCTTCTCGGCTATGGCCTGAGGCAGCTTGGCAAGACGCCCGCCTAAAAGCGGCTCCATAATCGTGGCCGGGATATTACGCTTGGCGAGTTCCTCATAGAGATAATCCGCATTGACATTCTGAGGCGCCTTCGCGTGTTCCCAGTCCACATAATTCATCTCTATCTGTACGAAATCCCAATGATACTTGTCGTGCAGCTCCAGGAACCTGTCGAATACATCACGCCTTCCGTGGAACGAAAAACCCAGATTCCTGATTCTGCCCTCCTCACGCTCCTTCAGCAGAAAATCAAGCAGCCCATTATTCACATACCTCTCCTCGAAACCCTCAAAACCGGATGTGCCGATAGCGTGAAGCAGATAATAGTCGAAATAATCAGTCCTCAACTGCTTCATCGAATCGTAATACATCTTCAGTCCGGCCTCACGCGAAGAATCATTGAAATTTGACAGCTTGGTCGCAATATAATACGAATCACGAGGATAGCGGCTGAGCGCAATTCCGGCAGCCTCTTCCGACTGCCCCTGGAGATAGGCCGGTGACGTGTCGTAGTAGTTTACCCCATTCCGGTACGCATAATCCACCATTTCATTGACAGCATCCTGATCGATGTAGTCCTTGCCGTCATCACCCTTCTTCATCGGCCACCTCATGCAGCCGTAGCCGAGCAATGAAATCTTATCACCGGTTTTCGGATCGGTACGCATCTCCATCGCCGCATTTCCGGCGACCTGAACGCGCCTGCCTGAAGGAGAGCATCCTGTCAATGAAGCAACTCCGACAGCCAGCGCTCCTGCTCCGGCCGTTTTTATAAAATCACGTCTATCAATGTTCATTATTCTATTATTTTCAAGCAGTCCAACTTGCTGACATTCAGCGCTCTCAATCCCTCCTGTGGACACTGAGCCCATTTACATGAATTGCACTATATGGCCTTGACGGGCAGAGGAACTCACAGGCCCCGCATCCGATGCATCTGCTTTCATCCACCGTCGGAATCCTCAATGAATTCTTGTCCTTCGGATCCTTCTTGACCATTATGATGGCCCCGGCAGGACAATGCCTTGAGCAGTTGCCGCACGAAACGCCGTCCCTGTTCACCACACACAAGTCCAGATCCACCTTGGCCGTTCCGATATGCATCGTGGTCTTTTCCTCTATGCTGTATTTCCTGATCGGCCCGGACGGACACACCTGAGCGCAACGGTTGCACTCCACACGGCACCATCCGCGCTCATAAGACATTTCCGGCTGCATAAGATGCTCCAGCGAAGACGAAGGACGCAGCACCCCGTTGGGACATTGCGACACACAGAGCTGACAGGCCGTGCAATGCTGGTAGAACTCCTTGACACTCAGCGCTCCGAACGGAACCAGAGGAGTCTCCCGCACAGGCGCCTTCTTCCCGAGGACAACAGCCAGCCCGCCGTCCACCTTCTTCTCCTGAGCCTTCATTGTCAATGCCCCAAGGGTTAATGCCGTAGTGCTGATAAATGTGCGTCTTCCGTTATCTCCGGCCGCAGCCTTGTCATTGGCCTCAGCCTTCCTTACAGCCTGTACTGTCTCCGCAGACTTTCCGGCCTTCATAGTCTCAGTTTCGGTCACCTTTCCGGCCTTCCAGAAAGGTTTGTATTTTATCGCGCCCTGATGACAGGTGCCGATGCAGTCGAAACAGTCCACGCACCTGCTGTAGTCGATTCTGTGATTGTCCAGGTCAATGCAGGATGCCTTGCAGTTCTTCTCGCAGAGGTGACAATTCCTGCATTTGCCGGTATCGATCACCGGGCGGAAAATCGCGAACCGTGAGAAAAAACTCAGGACTGTACCGACCGGGCAGATGGTATTGCAGTATGTCCTGCCGTTCCGTGCGGCAAGAATGAAAATGACCACGAAAGTCACGGATGCTATCACGAAAGTAGGCAAACTCTTGAGCCACACGTCCTTATGCTCGAACGCGTACCCGCCTGCCTTCTCGGCAATCCATGCACAGAGATTGTTGCCCCAAAGCCAGACCGGCGAAAGAAGATTCTGCACGATGCGGCCGAACGAACTGTATGGCGCAACCAGCACGGCAACCGAAGTGAACCCGGCCACGAGAAGGACAATGAAAACTGCCAAAACGCTGTACCTGAGCCACTTCTTCTCAGGCGACCAGCTGTAGGACTTCTTGTGACTTTTACGCCAGCCGCTGAAAGACCTTGCGACGACATCCTGAAAAATCCCCAACGGGCATATGATCGAGCAGTAGAGCCTTCCGAAGACCAATGTCAATAGAATCAATGCGATGACAATCCCGGCATTGAGAGCGAGAACCGCCGGCAGGAACTGGATTTTCGCCAGGAAGCCGAACCATCCGGCAGCGAGTCCGGTGAAATCCATGAACAGCAACGTGCACAGAATGAACACGATACCTGCTGTTACGGCGCGGATTTTCTTAAGCATATAGTCGTAATGTTTTTAGTCCAATATTATAAGAACAGGAGCCGGGTGATTGAGAGTCAGCTTGACCTCGTCCGTTTCCGCAATGTTCAGCGTAGCCTTCCACCAGTTGTCAAAAACCACACTCGAAGTCTGCCATTTCAGCCCTTCCGACTTGATATTGAGCGAGTTGTCCGGGGACAATACCGATATTTCCCTGCCTTCGCCGACGAAAAACGATGTCGTCTCAGTTATTGCGAACGAGGTAGTCCAGTCGGAAACCATGTCTATCTGCAGGCCCTCAGGAATGTCGATACCGGAGAGCATCTGCTTCTCTTTCAGGCCTCCCAGCTCCTTTGCATACTCCATCAGGTAGGACAGATTTCCTATCGTATGGTCCTCCCTCTTTCCGCCAGCTCCCAGGATATGGACTGTGTCAATGTCCCTGAAATGCGTCAGCGCATAGCGGAAAGCCTTGTTCAGGTCATTGTAGTCCTGTTCCGGATTATGGACGATCAGGTCCGCGTATTTCTTTTTGAAAGTCTCAGGCAGCGAATCCAGGTCTCCGATTATCGCATCCGGCAGCCTTGGATGGCCGAAAATCTTGCCTGATCTCCGGATAAACGTGACCGCCGCCCCGTCACAGCAGACGATATGGTCCACAGTCCGGATAAGGTAAAGCGGAAACTCCTTCTTGGGAAATTCGCCGTTGCATATGATAGCTAAAGTCGCCATTATTTCTTACGTATTATGCTCAGCCCGTGCCGTACAGGGAGAATCACCGTCTCCACACGCGAGTCCGAAGCCGCCAAATCATTGAACCGGACTATTCCGCTCGTCTGCTTGTCCGTCGGAACCTGCTCCGCATAGACCTTGCCGTCCCACAGAACGTCGTCGGCCAGGATAAAGCCGCCGGGGCGGGTCAATGTCAATGCAAGTTCGTAGTAATCAGGATATTCCCTTTTGTTTGCGTCAATGAAAGTGAGGTCGTAGAGCTTTTTCCCGTCCTGTCCGCGCATGAACTCCACAGCATCCCCGATGTGCAGTGAAACGCGACCGCTAACCCCGGCCCTCTCGAATCCCTCCAATATCAGGTCTTCCAGTTCGTCATTGATTTCCAGTGTGTCGATATGGCCTTCCCCTTCCAGAGCGAGAGCCATGCATATCGCCGAGTACCCTGTAAAAGTACCTATTTCCAGGACATTGCGCGGAGAAATCATACGGGTCATCATGTACAGGAACTCTCCCTGCACCTTTCCTGTAAGCATCCGGGGGTAGTTCGTGCGGATATTGGTCTGCCTCTCCAGCCAGTCCAGAGCCTCGTTCCTGAACGAACTGTGAATTTCAATATATTTCTCAAGTGGACTTTCCATCTATATCTGAGTTTTTCAATATTATGTCCATAGAGGTTCGCTCTCCCATCCGTTCGGAAATCCAAGAGCTGCCAGATCTATCTCCGGATAATTGGAAAATAGTGTGTGCATCTTTCCCAGCATATCATTGTTGGGTGATATGATGTCAAGGAAGTACTTGATAATGCAGATAGTGAAATACACTCTTTGAGGGTTTGTCGGCAGGGTAATCCAAGAATGGGCAATCCTTCTCGGAGAAACAGGCATGATAGAGCTTACCTTGTTCCACACTCTTGAATGGTGGCAACAGGCATTCCTCAACAAGGTCAAAGATGTTATCCAAGATTCTAGAACGATTGGCTGCAAACCAAAATAATGGGAGATGCGCTTACGTATCTTGTCCGCTTTCAGATTACGGTAAACCATATTCACATTGCCCATTGTCAGCAACTCTCCTAAAATCCAGGAAGGAGGATATGGCTCGCAATAGCTATTTTTGAAATGCTTGATAAATTCTTCTGTTGATTTTTCATATTCCCTGTCGATGGGGATCTTCGTGTCTTGAAAAGTTCTTTGGTTGGCAAAGTGAACAGGGTTTGTCAGCCAATAAATATCTCCTGTCATCAGCACCGGAATATTCATAATGGCACGACGAATAGCTATCTCTACCTTCTCAATCTCATTGAGAAGAAGCATACGCAACTTCTTGTCAAAACGATATAGATTCAGTACCTGCCGAAAAGTTGTTCCTTCTTTATATTGATGGGATTCCTTTGGTACTTTTAAGAACGGGTACATATAAGCGGAAAGACGATAGTACCCGATGCTCTCCAAATACCGCACCGCTTTGGCTTCATCAGAAATGACAAGTCCACGACTTTCCAACAGAGCCACCAAGTCCGCCTCTGTCGTATAATGTTTAGTGAAGTGCGGTAATCTTTCCATTAACGTGTTTTGAGAGTAGTTGAACGTATATATATAAAAAAAGCCCCACGCATTTGAGCATCGTTGAGAGGCTTGGTGGGAACTGACACTGCGAAGATACAAATAATCATTGATAATACAAACTTTTCAGTAAGAAAATTCACGCAAAAATGGACTTCATTGACATATTTATATCGCAATAATTCGGTAAATTTTACCGAATTTTGCAATTCAATAACCTGAGTGTTGCCCGTTATACGAAAAGAATTTCTATCTTTGTGACGCTGAGGCAATTCAGCATTACATATTGAAAGTGTTTTCGCACTGTCCTGATTAGAAAATGTGGTAGTTTTCAAAGTGGGAGGACTAACGGACAACACTCATTCTTGTATAGACTGATGTCGATGGGAGCAGTACTTGCTTTCATATCGTCATATCTATCCGAGTGTGGGGTATTGGATGTCGTTTATTCTCACAAGGCTCTACCACAGCCTTCTAATCAATAAACGGAACCGGCTCCACACTTTCTTTTTATACTAACCGATACCGTCCCCTGGAGCTGACTGGACGAATTAACAATGGAGGTATTTATGATACCTGCAAGCAAACTCGATAACTTGAGAGATTCTGTTAAAGCTGTACTTAAAGGTTATTCTCTGGAAAATGGCAGAAAAGAGGTTGAAGATGTTCAGAGGATTGACGTGGAGAATTTCTATGATGCGAATGACAATCTTGTAGATGGGTCTAACCTTGAAGACTGCAAAACAGGCTCATTTTCCGCTCAATGTCGTATCAAAGAGCCAGATGTGAATGGCAATGGCGAAATGTCATACAGCGGACATTGTGAAGGCGAGTTCAAAGTTGAATCATACAATCCTGATAACAAGACATTTAAGACGACTATTACACGCGTATTTGAACAATGATGTTAAAGACAATACCACTGTTGGTTGCGATGTCTTTCGTGATGTCTTGCAGTCAAACAGAAGTCTCATCGGAAAATGTAAGCATTGTATTGAACATTAATTCAATAAAGCTATCGGTCGGGGAAACATATCAGTTAAATGCCACTGTTAGACCAGATAATGCACAAGCCATAGTCTGGTCGTCAGTCAATGCTGATATATGTTCTGTTTCTGAGACTGGACTTGTTACGGCAGTGTCCCCTGGAGAAACGTTGATTGTGGCTAAAGTAGCTGATAATAGTGCATCTGCGTCATGTTTCGTGCATGTCGAGAACGACAATCATGATGAGGACAAGGATTTAGATATAGAGATGTCCGATGTTAAGACACCGGGACTTGATAATGAAAACTGGTAAAATACAAATATTATGAACCTTAAACTTCATGCACAATTAATCATCGGGATTAGCCTGATGGCATTTCTGGGTGGATGCCAGAAGCAGGAACTCGAACCGGAACCGGAATCTGTAGGCTCTGATGTGACTTTTACGTTGACGGCGACATATGGCGGACCCGAAACCAAGCTCACATTCGATGAGGATGGACTTGGAACCACATGGCAGCCTGGGGATAAGCTGTACCTGGTGGATGTGGCTGGCAAAAACAAGACAGTAACTCTCACGACATCCATAACGGCTCCGTCGAAGAAAGCTTCGTTCAAATCCACGACCAGCGTCTTAAGCGGAGAATATGTCGTTCTGTATGGAAGTGACACGGATAAAGTGAAAACATCATGGAAAATGTTTAATGCCAAATCCCTGAACGATCATATAATACTATATGGAGCGCTTTCAGTAACAGATGGTCAGACCTCTGCAAATATTTCCCTGTCACATGCTTATGCCCGATTGACATTCAAATTCAAGAATATTCCTGCGGGACTGAAAGTCAGTGATATGGGAATGGCAGCTTCCAAAAGTGGGTTAAACTGTACGGAAACGCATCTTATTAACCAGACAGGTTTTTCAGAAGTAGTGGCACAGGCAATCATATCTTTTGGATGGAGTGTGTCAGATGATTCCGGCTGTGTAACGATAGCTCCGCTTGACCTGTCTTCGAAAAAGGTTTACTTCTATATCAATGGCACGGATGCCGATGGAAAATTTAAGACATACGAGTTTATTAAAGAGGGAATAAAAATCAAGGAGGGTATCAACTACAACATTGTATTCGATTTCAACAGTGCTTCCAACCAGACAATTCTAAATAAAAGTCTTAAGTCAACGGATGCTTATGTGCTGAAAAAGCCTACAGAATTCAGAGCTGCTGCATATTGGAATAATGAGAAAAATAGTTACTCTGTTGAATCTGATGTTGACTTTAATGGCGAGGCCTATTTCCCGATTCGCGCAGAAAAACTGTATGGGCATAAACATATCCTCTCTAACATTGCCGTTGACTTGGAAAAGTGTGATAATGTCGGAGTTTTATCTAAGGGCACATCTGATAGTCTTTGTATAAAAAATGTGTCAATTAAGGGGCACGATAATGTTGGAGGGCTGGCAGGAGTGTTGACGGGTAAAACTAGTGGCTGTTGTGGTAAAAACATAAAAATCGTTGGAAACGATAATACTGGAGGACTATATGGATATGCAGAATTATCATCCTCTTATCGTTATATTGAGGGTCGTACTATGCAAGATGAAAATTCTGTTTCAGGGTGCCAATATGTTGGTGGCATAATAGGTCATAGTGATATTTCTTCCTCAGTCCAAAAGAATCCAGTGATTTCTAATTGTGGATATGAGGGAGATGTTTCGGGGGAAAGATATATCGGTGGTATCGTAGGGTGTATGAACTCTGATAGCAGATACGATTGTAAAGTAGATAGATGCTATGTTAAAGGAGATATATCCGGTAGCTATAAATGTATTGGTGGCATACTTGGCGATTTTATCAGTATTAATTGCTATGTGGAAAATTCGTACATAATTGGTGATGTCATTGGCGATAGCTATAAAAAAAACAGTTGGCGGTATTATTGGACATGAGGATTCACTTAATTCCGGCGATGCTTATTGTCTAAATTGCTATTCAAATGGACACGTTTCTAGTAATTATGGTGTCGCGTATGAATACAAAGAGACGAAAAGCGATGCCTCAAATTTAACGTCTTCCCCATATCTAGACCAATATGATAACTACAAAGACAGAAATAATTGCAACTGCGGTCCAGACAAAACATTCCTGTCTCTATTGTCCGTCATCAATGGCGATGAGGCATACTCTACACAAGTATGGAAAGGCATTGACGCGCAGTGCCCACTTCTTCAGTGGCAGGCAGACCTCCTCAATGGCGATATCGAAGCCCCTGGTTTCGGTAACGAAGACTGGTAGCATTTAAATATAAAGAAAACATCTCGAGTGCAATCTTAACGATTGCTGAGAATAGATGAGTCTTGTTAAAGACTCTAAATCTTTAATAATAACTATTATGATAAATGTAAATATCATAGTATGATTCATTATTGGATGGGGAGCCGGTGAACTATTAAGTTATGTCGTCCGCCATCTAATCAACTATCTTAAGAGATAAAACAAGAGATGTAGGCAGGACGGGAGCGATTCCGCCCTGCCGTTTTTTTGAGGAACTGGTGCGTTGTTATGTCTGTGAAACAGTGTGTCTGAAAATCAAAATAATCAGCAGATCTTATATGTGCCGGGCAAAAAGTGATGGCCATCCTTTGTGCCTATCGAACGGAGATCACACTTGCAGTCATGATGATAGGCTTGAACTGCAGGTGCTCGAAACGGGAAAACTCATAATCTCTAACGCGCGTTACAACATTATCAGCGAGCTGGTTCTGTCAGGTGCGAAAATCCGGCAGGCCATGTCCCTGATCAGGTCTGCCGAAACCGCCTCGATTTCCCGTTTGATTTCTTCAGCAGATGCCACCTTGCCGTAGGCGAGCAGACTCTTTCCCATACTCAGGCATTGAGCCTCCCCGTTGTCGGAACTTATGGCAATCTGGCCGAGGAACTGTTTCTTGGCTGCGCGCAATTTTCTGTCAGTCAGGGCATTGTCCTGAAGCTTCGAGATCTCTCTCCTGACCGCGTCAATACATTTTTCCGTATTCTCTCTCTCGCAGCCGAGCGAAATCGCCATTATTCCGGTATCAGAGTACTGGGTGTATGAACTTTCCACGCCATAAACCCAGCCGTGCTTTTCGCGCAGGATATCGTTGAGGATGGAATTCATCGCAGGTCCGCCTAAGATGTTGCTCATCAATGATGTGGCGATTCTTTCCCTCTCCTCATACAGAGACGGGGCATAGCCGCCGAGCACCGCATTGGCCTCGTGGTTCCGCTTGTTGATGACCTCATCGAAAACATTGTCCAAAGTTACGGACTCGGGCCTTGTCATTTCTCCGGAAACCATGCCGCTTCCGCTGAAGAACTTGTCGAAAGTCCTGAGCAGATCCGCTTCCATGCGTTTTTCGTCAATGTCGGCCACAATCGTAAATACCATTGACCCGGGAACGAACTTCTCCTTGTAGAACCGTCTGAGTTCTTCGGCGGATGTGGCTCTGACGCTCTGCGGCGTCCCCAAAATCGGCATTGACAATGAATGTCCCCTGAAAAGCTTCTCCTCGAACCGGTCATAGACATCCTCGGACGGGCTGTCCTTGTAGGACTTTATTTCGTCAATGACCACGCCGCGTTCGGTGTTCACTTCATTGTCCGGGAAGGTCGCCTCCGTGGCTATTTCCATCAGGAGCGAACTTGCTTTGGACAGGTCTTCCTTCAGTATGGTGGCGTGCAGAACTATCTCCTCCTTGGTGGTGTAGGCATTCAGTTCTCCGCCGAGTCTGTCGAGGTAACCGTTTATCACTGAGGAACTTTTGTGTTCGGTTCCCTTGAACAGTGTGTGCTCCGTAAAGTGAGCTATCCCGCTGTGGAATCCCTGTTCATATCTCGTTCCGCAAGCAATGCCCAGCGAACAGTAGGCTACGGCCGAACCGCTTCTTTTCACGGCGTAGCGTATCCCGCAATCAGCTCTTCCGCTTATCATCTTACCTCGTTTTAGCGATTATCTTCAGGTCTCCCTTGTGGAAGCCGGCCTCGTCCTCCTTCTTGAGTGTGCGTTTCCTGTAATAGAATAGTTCGTGAGTTCTCGCGTCAATGAGAATTCTCCAGCATACTGAACCTTTTTCCGGTTCGGCTGGTGCAACTACGTAGCTGACGAGCGTTCTGCTGTCACCTGACAGGAAAAGGCTGTCTGCCACTTCGCCGTCCACGATGTCCAGTCCCTTCTTGGCCATTTTCCTGCAGAAGGTGGAATCGACCGTCTCAGACAGGTCTTCCTTGGCGATGACGACTCTTCTGCCTGACGATTTGCCCAGCGGGGTGACGTATGTCCTGAGTCCCGAGAAGTTTCCGTTAAGGGATTTCGCAATGTAGCCCTGCATGATGTCCACGAGTCCCGGAATCATCGCGGCTTCCCTTCCGGAAGGTATGTCGGCTGCAGCGACAGGGATGCTTACGACATTGACCATGTCATTTACGGTCTTCGCCGTGGCGCGGCCTTTTACGATGGTGAGCATCATGATGCCCGGCTTGGATTCCGGGCGGTACTTGACCTTTACCGGCAGCATGAAGTAGTATTCCTCGTTGTTCTTGAGCGAGTTGAAGTCTTCGAGAGAGCAGAATTCAAAGGCCGAGAGGCTCCATGTGTTGTTCACGGCCTCACGGATGACAGGGTCGATAAAGTGGTTTCCGGAAAGGACCACTTTCATTGTCCTGGTCGTGAAATCGCTCAGTTTCTCTTTTCTTGTCGTTATCTGGGCCTGGCCGAAAGCTGTGATTGTCAATGTCAATGCGGCCAATGCTGTAAAAAGTCTTCTCATTGTACGATATTTGTAAGAGATACAAAGTTACAAAATAATGATTATTTTTGTGAAACAGAATAAACGTAAGATTTATGGAAACGGATAATATCATGGAGCGTCGCGAACGCGAAAGCCAATTGGCAAGGGAAAAGAAACTGAAGCGTACAATGTGGATTCTGGTCGTGGTTGCAGTCGCTTTGGTTGCAGTTTTGGGATACGTATGGAGCCAGAAGTCTTCATTGATCAGCGAACTTGAGGATGAGAAGAGAGACCTGACTGAGCAGATGGAGAGTCTCCAGAACGATTATGCAACATTGTCATCTGACTATGACAGTATCAATTCACAGCTGGATACATCCAGGGCTGAGGTCGCAGATCTTCTCGAAAGGATCAAGAAGACCAATGCGACAAACCGTGCGAAGATGCGTCAGTATGAGAAGGAACTCGGCACATTGCGCAGCATCATGCGCAACTACATCGTGCAGATCGATTCTCTCAATACATTGAACCACAAGCTTACGGCGGAAGCTGCGGCAGCAAGGCGCGAGGCAGCGGCAAGCAAGGCGGAGAGCGCACAGCTTTCACAGCAGGTGGAGAACCTTACCGGCCAGGTGGCTGCGGGCTCTGTCATCAAGGCACGCGGACTGCATATCGCCGCATACAATTCTTCGGACAAGGTTACGGACCGCAGCAGCAGGACAGTCAGACTGCTGACTTCGCTTTCACTGGTGGAGAACGACCTGGCGCCTAAAGGACCTGTACGTGTGTTTATCCGCGTGAAGGATCCTGACGGAATCATCCTTACGAATTCCAACCGCTCGTCGTTTACTTTCAATGGCGAGACAATGGTTGCCTCGGCTTCCAGAAGAGTGGATTATGAAGGCAGCGAAGTGGACCTGAGCATATATCTGAACGATATCCCGGAATATCGCAAAGGTGTATATACTGTAGAGGCTTACACTGAACAGTCTTTCCTCGGAAAGTCTGAACTGATGCTCAGATAATCATTGATTTACATTCACGTCCCATTCTGCAGAAGTTTCTGCACTTACTGTGGTTTCTATTCCGAGGCTGTTCCGGTCTGCCGGGAAAGGAACCTGGGACTTGATGTCGAAAGCAGGAGGTTCTCCAAGTATGCCGGGCTGGTCTGTTCGGAGATTGAGGCGCGTGCGGACGAAATCCGTGCGACATTGCCTTCGGAGGCGCATCCTGAGTATCGGGACACATTATATATAGGCGGCGGTACCCCATCGGTGCTGCCTTTTGACGTATTGGAGCGCATCGTCTCCTGCCTCAACAAGACGGTTTTCGGTTCTGAAAGCCATGATTATCTGGAGTTTACTCTTGAGGTCAATCCTGAGGATATCGTGGAGAAAGGCGAGGTGTATTTACAGTCGCTTGAGCGTCTCGGAGTCACCAGAATCAGTATGGGGATACAGTCCTTCGATGATGCAGTCCTGAAATGGATGAACCGCAGACATGATTCCGCCCATGCCGAACAGGCATATTGGATGCTGCGCGGCCATGGCTTCAGGAACATCAGCATTGACCTGATTTTCGGCATCGGAGGCTTGTCACGGCAGACTTGGGAGGCGACTGTGCATAAAGCGATGGGGCTGAGTCCTTCGCATATTTCGGCATATCAGCTTTCCGTGGAGGAAGGCAGCGCACTGGCCAGGGAAGTCGAGGCAGGTCGCTACACTGAGGCTTCGGAAGAGGAATGCCGGGCTCAGTATGAGATGCTGTGCTCCATATTGGCGGAGAACGGCTACCATCACTACGAGGTGTCCAATTTTGCATATCCTGGCTTCGAATCCAGGCACAATTCTTCGTATTGGCGTCGCGTGCCGTATGTCGGTCTTGGCCCTGGAGCCCACTCCGCTGTCGCGGATGGGAGGGGACGGGTCAATGTCAGGAAATGGAATACCGAGACGGAAGATGATTATGTCTCCGAGAGCGAAGTGCTTGATGATGAAGATGTCAGGGTCGAGGAGATAATGCTCGGACTCCGTACAGATGAGGGCGTTTCTCCTTCGTTGCTTCCGCAGGCGATTATGTCCAGATTCCTGGAGGAAGGTGTGCTGTGCCGGACAGTCTATGGAAATGTGAGGATTCCTGAAGACAGGTTTTTTGTTTCAGATGAAATAATTCGTGAATTGTTATGATACTCGAGTCCAATGTTTATGTAAGACGGATAGAAGCTGTCCGTAGGCTTATGAGCAGCAAAGGCATTGATGCTGTGATTATTAGCGGTTTAGATCCGCACGCGAGCGAATATCCTGCTTCGCGCTGGAAACAGGTGGAGTGGGTGTGCGGATTTACGGGCGAGGCCGGGGATGTGGTGATAACTCAGGACCATGCCGGGCTCTGGACTGACACGAGATATTTCATACAGGCGGAACAACAGCTTGCCGGAACGGGGGTTGCGCTCCATAAGACAAGAATCCCTGGAGAAGTCAGGATTCCGCAATGGCTTGCTGATTACGCATTTGCGGACAGATGGGGAAGCGTGGCTCTCGCTGTCGATGGGCTTTCCCAGCCGGTTTCGTTCATAAACGAGCTTGAAAACGCCTTCGGCTGCAGGCAGGTCCGGATTCTGGATCTTCCTGACATGCTCGATGATTTGTGGATGGACAGGCCTGCGGTTCCGGCGACACCTGTTATCACATTGGGAGAAGACCTGACAGGCGAGTCGAGGCTGTCCAAGTTGGGGCGGCTGAGGAGTTTCATTGACGGAAAAAACTGTGACGCCATACTGGTGACGGCGCTGGACGAGATCGCCTGGCTGCTGAACGTGCGCGGATCCGATGTGGAGTACAATCCGGTGGTATTGTCGTATCTTCTTGTCACTCAAGACAATGCTGAGTGGTTCGTGCGCAAGTCCAAGACTGTGGATGACGAGACTTATGACAGTTTCGATGAATTGATGAAGGACGGGGTGGAGATAAAGTACTATGATGATATATGTATCAGTCTGTCTGAATATGCATGCTCGGGAGCGCGTCTTTATGCCGATACCGCTACATTGAACTATCATCTCTACAAGGTGCTTAAGGATGTGGGGGACAATTTCTCGATGGTGGAGGGCGCGTCTCCTGTGCCGCTGTACAAGGCGGTAAAGAACGGAACGGAGATAGAGGGAATGCGTGAGGCGCACGTTGAGGACGGTGTGGCAATGGAGAAGTTCCTCTGGTGGCTGGACTGCTGCATGAAGGACGGCATCGAGCTGTCAGAGTGGGACGCTGCCCGCTATCTCGGTTCGTTACGTGCTGAAATTCAGGGATATAGAGGTGACAGTTTCCAGACGATTTCCGCTTACGGGCCGTCTGCTGCATTGCCGCATTACGTTACTCCGGAAGGTGGCGGCAGGATGCTCGAGCCTCACGGACTTTATCTGTGCGATTCCGGCGGACAATACCTGTTCGGCACGACTGATATTACCAGGACTGTTCCGCTCGGGCCTTGTGACGGGCTGGAAATGGAGGACTATACATTGGTGCTGAAAGGTCATATCGGCTTGGCAATGTCGGTTTTTCCTGCAGGTACGGCAGGATGCCAGATAGATTATGCGGCACGTTCTCCGCTTTGGCAGGCAAGGCGGAATTTCGGCCACGGCACCGGTCATGGAGTGGGTTTCTTCCTCAATGTGCATGAAGGGCCTCAGGACATCCGCCAGAATCTGAATCCGCAGCCGCTCGTGCCCGGGATGGTCACTTCTGATGAGCCCGGTCTGTATCGCGAGGGTCTTCACGGCATAAGGCACGAGAGTCTGCTGCTCTGCAAAGATGCCGGGGTCAATGAATTTGCCTCCTGGCTCTGTTTCGAGCCTCTTACGCTTTGCCACATTGACACTTCCGCCGTCATTGCGGACTTGCTGACGAGCGACGAGCGCGACTGGCTCAATGCCTACAACGAGCGTGTATGGCAGAATCTTTCGCCGCTTTTGCCTGAAGAAGTTGCTTTGTGGCTTAGAACCAAGACATTACCGATTTAGTCATTCTTGGTGACATCTCTGTCCTGCTGTTGGTTTTTTTCGGTGGAATCATTATCTTTACGAGTGGTGTGGTGACTTGTCGGGAGTCGTTCCCGCGGTAAAAGCCATGCCTGAAGAACAAGATGAAAAGTGATTCTCTCATTACATTTGTTGCAGGTGCCGCCATCGGTGCCGTGCTTGGAGTCCTGTTCGCTCCGGAAAAGGGCGAAGTTACCCGCAAGAAAATCAAGGATGCAGCGATAGAAGGCTATGATACGGCGAAGGCGAAGGCCAATGAAGCTTATGCTTATGCCAAGGACAAGGCCGGTAAGGTGCGCAGGGACCTGGAAGATCTGAAGGCTGTCCTTACAGAGGAGGGCAATGAAATGAAGGACGAGGTGAGGGCTAAGGTGCTCGACCAGCTCGACCGTCTCGAGAGAGCCTTGGAGAAGGAAGAAATCGATGAACAATACGATGCCTGATGAAAAACAGTTTTACAGAACCTGCTGAAAGGCTTGCGGAAAGTGCTGCCCAGTACATTGACCTGAAGGTCGATGAAGTCAAGGTGCGCACGGCGAAAGGCCTTTCCATAGCTCTGAACAGGCTTCTTGTGGCCATATTGCTGCTGACATTGTGCAGTATCGTGCTGATGTCTGCGGCATTTGGAGGTGTGCTGCTTTTAGGTGACCTGATAGGCAGTTATGCGGCCGGTGCGTTTATAGTGTCGGCGATTTTCCTGGTGCTGCTTATCGTGCTGTTCCTGCTGCGTGACAAATTGTTCCTGAACGGACTGGTGCGGATGTTTGTCCGGCTGTTCTTCGAAGAAGAAGGAGGCGAAGATGAAGTACACTGACATAAAGGATATGGCAGGGCTGGACGCTGCCCGCAAGGAACTGAATGCCAAGCTGAATGCCAAAGGGGCTGAGGTGCTCTCCCGCTGGGAAGACACCAAGGAGGCATATTCTACGGTAAATCTTTTGGCTTACGGCCTGAAAAGCATTTCCGGACCTGTACCTTTCGACAGGATTGTGCTCTGGGCTATCCGGGCCATACGTAGATTCTTATAGACATAATACTAAAAAAGGATGGCCTGAAAAGACCATCCTTCTTTAATTATGTTGTGTCAGTGATTATCCGATAAATCCATTAGCATGGAGGAATGCGTTCACGGCAACTGTAGTGAATACTACGAAGATAAGTGAAGCAACGATGATTCCGATAACCTTGATTCTGTTGAACCAGGTCTTGTTGTCCCAACCGATGGTCTGGAACATGCTCCAGAAACCGTGGCAGAGGTGGAACCATATTGCAACGAACCAGATGATGTAGATCAGAAGAACCCATACGCTGCTGAATGTCTGCTCGAGAAGCATGTAAGGATTCTCAGCCTCGCCTCCGGTGAATTCCATAAGCTGCATCTTGGCCCAGAAGTGTGTAAGGTGGAAGAAGATGATGCCGAGGATGATGATACCGAGTACGAACATGTTCTTGGCTGACCAAGAGTCTGCCTTTGCTCTGGACTCTACTTCATAACGCTTGTAGCCGCCGCGAGCCTTGATGTTGTACCAGGTGAGGTAGCATCCGTAAACGATGTGTACGATGATGCCGAGAGCCAGCACAGGGACCATGATGGTCACGATAGGAAGCGCCATGAAGTCGCAACCAAGCTGGAACAATCCGTCAATCTTGTCCCAACCGCCTGTGAATGAATCTATTACAGAAAAGAAATTGATAGTTCCGTGGAGCAGCAGGAATACAACAAGAAATGCACCGCTGACAGCCTGGATGAACTTTCTCCCGATGGAGTAGTGGAATGCGTTCGCCATTAGTTAAAATAAAGTTAAAACCATTACTTCGAGATGGTGGTCCATCAAGTGGGACCCTGCCAATCTCCTGATTGCGATTGCAAAGATATGGTGTTTCTTGCAAGTTTCATAATATTTCGATAATTTTGTTTCCGGAAAATCATCGAAAACAATGTATAAAAGGGTACTTCTCAAGTTAAGCGGAGAAAGTCTGGGCGGCAATGCCGGCAAAGGACTCGACACCGCAAGTTTACAGGCAGCGGCTGAAGAAATCGCTTCAGCGGCCAAGGCAGGACTTCAAATCGCTATTGTCAATGGTGGTGGAAACATCTTCCGCGGCCTTCAGGGTGTGGGCAAGGGTTTCGACAGAGTGGATGGTGACAAGATGGGAATGCTTGCCACAGTGATAAATTCACTTGCATTGTCAATGTTCATAAAGGAACAGGGCGTGAATGCACAGGTCTTCACTGCCACTCCGATGGAGCCGGTTGCCAAGTATTACATGAGGGATGACGCAGTGAAAGTGATGGAAGAGGGCGGAGTTGCCCTTATCGCGGGCGGAACAGGTAATCCGTTCTTCACCACGGACTCCGGAGCGGCTCTCAGGGCTTTGGAAATCGGTGCTGATGCACTTCTGAAAGGTACCAGAGTGGATGGCGTATATACGGCTGACCCGGAAAAGGACCCGTCTGCAGTGAAGTATGAGGAACTGACATTCGAGAAGGCCATCTCTGACCACCTGAAGGTGATGGACCAGACAGCATTTGCCCTCTGCAGTGAAGGCAATATGCCGATAATCGTATTCGACATGAACTGCAAAGGCAATCTGACCAGATTGCTGAAGGGCGAGAAAGTGGGTACTCTCGTACACGTATAACCATAAAAACTAAGATATTATGTTACCAAGAGTTAATGAGATTGTCACAGGAGCTGACAAGAAAATGAAAGAGTCTGTGGCTTTCTTGGAGGAAGACCTCAAGACATATCGCGTAGGCAAGGCCAATCCTTCTATATTGAACAATGTCCTCGTGGATTACTATGGAACTCCGACTCCGGTGCCGCAGGTGGCTTCCGTGACTGCTCCGGATGCCAAGACAATCCTCATCCAGCCGTGGGAGAAAACCATGATCGCGAAGATCGAGAAGGCTATCATGGATGCCAATGTCGGTCTCACCCCGCAGAACAACGGCGAGCAGATCCGCTGCAACATCCCGCCGCTTACTGAGGAGCGCAGGAAGGAACTTATCAAGAAAGCGAGGTCAGCAGGAGAGAACTGCAAGGTGGTTGTGCGCAACGCACGTCGTGACGCGGTGGAACTTCTGAAGAAAGCTGTCAAGAACGAAGGACTTCCTGAGGACGGCCAGAAAGAGGGCGAGGAGGAAGTACAGAAAGTTACTGACAAGAATGTCAAGGAGATAGACGCTCTCATAGCGGCTAAGGAAAAAGACATAATGACTGTCTAGTCAATGAAATCTGAGGCTGCCTGACAAACCGGGCAGCCTTTTTAATTATACGGAACTTGATGGGGACAAGTTTAATTATACGGAACTTGATGGGGACAAGACTTGAACTCATACCGGTAGGGGAGTGGAACATATTTCCGGAAGGCAAGGCGCCGATGCTGATTGCCGGGCCGTGCAGTGCGGAATCTGAATCGCAGGTTATGCAGACGGCTGAAGGCCTCAGGGCATTGGGCGTAAATGTGTTCCGGGCAGGTGTCTGGAAGCCTCGCACACATCCGAACACTTTCGAAGGTGCAGGCGCTCCCGCTCTGCAGTGGCTCCGGAGGGTGCAGGAAGAGCTCGGGATGAAAGTGGTTACCGAGGTGGCAGGTGAAAAGCACGTCTCCGACTGTATCAAGTCCGGTGTGGATATGGTGTGGATAGGGGCCCGCACCACTGCAAATCCATTTCTTGTGCAGGAAATCGCTGATGCATTGAAAGGTACGGATATTCCTGTCCTTGTGAAAAATCCAGTGAGCCCCGACATTGACCTGTGGATAGGAGCTCTCGAGCGCCTGAATCAGGCCGGAGTGAAGAAGCTCGGCGTGGTGCATAGAGGTTTTTCTACGGGAGAAAAGTCCAGATACAGAAACGAGCCGCTCTGGCAGATAGCTGTCGAACTGCGTACACGTTATCCTGAATTGCCGTTTTTTGCGGACCCGAGCCACATAGGAGGCAGCCGCGAATATCTCCATGAACTGTCCCAGAGGGCTTTGGACCTGGGTCTGGACGGACTTATGATAGAGTCGCACTGTGATCCGTCCAGTGCCAAGAGTGATGCCGGCCAGCAGGTTACGCCGGAGGATTTCGGAAAGCTGATTTCCGGTCTGGTGGTGCGGAAAGCTGATTCGGACAGTCCTGAGTACAAGGAAAATATCGACCAGTTGAGGGAGCAGATAGATGTCATTGATGAAAACCTGCTGAGCCTTCTCGCCTCGAGGATGAATCTCAGCCGGAGTATCGGAAAATATAAGAAGGAGCACAACATCGCCGTTCTACAGACATCGAGGTGGGATGCTGTCCTGTCACAGATGAAGGAAAGGGCTGAATCTTACGGTCTGTCGGCGGAGTTCGTGTCGGCGATATTCAATGCCATACATGAAGAGTCTGTGCAGGAGCAGAACAAGATCCTGTCGGACGGTGAAGAGTAACGGAGTTATGCTTTAGGCTCGCCGAGGGCATTGAGAAGCGTGGTTTCGAATACTTCTTTCTCGTGCTCGGTTACGAAGTTGACCTCGATAGGGGTGTGGAACAGCCGTTTTCTCAGGGCTTCAGGCATTTTCTTGTAGTCGCGCAGTCTCTGGCTGTCCTTTTCGGTCGTGGCTACGAGAGCTGTAGGCCATTTCTTGGTAGCCAGAAGTAGGCGTCTGATATCCATCCCGGTGTATTTGTGATGGTCGTTGAACTTGAAATGCTTGACTATCTCATAGTTGTCGCTGAGGTATCTTCTCAGTGGCGTGTCTGAAGCGATTCCTGAAACCAGAATCAGATTGTGCGAGTAGATGTATCGTCTGTCGGAGTCCTCAAATACCGGCTCCAGCGGACAGTAGCTGATGGTCGTGAACAGAACCGTCATCTTTTTCCCGGTCTTGTCCGTACCCTGGCATGTCTCCAGGTCGAAATCTGAAATCTGAAGCGACTTTACCCATTCTATCTTCTCCCAGTTCTCCATGAATTTCGGACACTTGGTCACGATAATCACATTGGCATGGAAAAGTCTTTCGGGAAGGTCGCGCAGTCTGCCGAACGGCAGCAGGCAGTCCTTGCTCGGCGGACGGTTGTAATCGACGAGGACGATATTGAATGCAGCCTGGAGGGAACGGTACTGGAATGCGTCGTCGAGAACGATCAGCTCTGGGGTCTGGACATCCTTGTGTACGCATTTGCGGTATTTCCGGGATGTCTTGATCTTGTCCGGGTGGAGCAGCAGGTCGCAGCCTTCCACTCTCGTACGGTCCACAGCCACAGTTACTTTCGGAAATTTTCTCTTTATCTGAAGCGGCTCGTCACCTGCGAATGAAGCAGAGTCGTCCACCATAATCTGCTGGAAACCGCTGCTCTTGCGCTTATGTCCTCTGGAGAGTACCGCGATATGCTTGTCACCCCATTTCTCGCTTGCGAGCAATGTCCTGAGAATCATCTCAGTATGAGGAGTCTTGCCGGTTCCGCCTGCGGCAATGTTGCCTACGCAGATGGTCGGAGCCTCGCAAGTATGCACCTTGAATACCCCGCTGTCATACAGGGCATGCCTTATTTTCAAGGTGAGGTAATATGGTGCTAATAATATCCTCTCAAGCATAGCGTACAAAGGTAAATAAAAAATATGGAAAACCTATCCTATAAACCATATACGCTTGAACTTTCTTCAAGCGGACAGGCTCCCCATCGTTCTGATATATAGTCCAGCAGCGCCATGACTTCATCTGCGGTAGGCGCCGTGACCAGTTTCACACGTGTTTCCTTGAAATCAGGCAGGCCTTTGAAGTAGCAGGACAGATGCCTCCTCATCTCCAGAACTCCTGTAACGGGACCCTTCAGCCCGGTCGAAAGCGAAAGATGCCATTTGGCGAGAGCGACCCTGTCATTGACACTCATTGACGGCAGAATTTCACCGGTAGTCAGGTAATGCTTGATTTCCCTGAATATCCACGGATGCCCGAAAGACGCGCGGCCCACCATGATGCCGTCAACTCCGTATTTACTGAATGCTTCACCGGCTTTCTGAGGCGAATTTATGTCCCCGTTCCCGATAATCGGAATGTGCATCCGGGGGTTCTCCTTAACCTGTCCGATAAGTGTCCAGTCAGCCTCGCCCTTGTACATCTGGCATCTGGTGCGGCCGTGGATGGTCAATGCAGAGATTCCCGCATCCTGCAGCCTCTCCGCAAGCGGTACTATGATCTTGGAACTCTCATCCCATCCGAGCCTGGTCTTGACAGTCACCGGTTTGCTTACGGCTTCCACGATCTGCTCCGTTATCATCACCATCTTGTCAGGCTCGCGCATCATTCCCGAACCGGCACCGCGGCCCGCAATCTTGTTGACCGGACAGCCGAAATTTATGTCAATGATATCGCAGCCATGTCCCCCGGCGATCTGGTCCGCATTGTCGGCCATTTTGGCAGCCTCCACCATCGCGTCCGGATCATTGCCGTAGATCTGGATTGCTATAGGGGCCTCGTCGTCGGAGGTCTTCATTTTCGCTATGGCCTTGACGGCGTCCCGTATCAGCCCGTCGGACGGAATGAATTCAGTATAAACCATATCCGCGCCGAATTTCTTGCACACGATGCGGAAAGACGCGTCTGTCACGTCTTCCATCGGAGCCAGCAGGACAGGCTTCTCGCCCAAGTCGATATTTCCAATCTTCATAGTTGTCGTGGAATCGTTTTATTGCAAAATTTTCGGTTTCAATCTCGCAAAATTACTAAATCAGGCTTGAATTTTGTGGCATAACGGCCCGGAAAATTCAAAAGCTTCAAAGACAACAAAACATAAACATCTGATATGTCAAAGGAAATCAAAACTATAGGAGTCCTGACATCGGGAGGAGATGCTCCAGGAATGAATGCCTGTATCCGTGCGGTGACACGTAGCGCCATCTTCAACGGAATGAAGGTGATGGGTATCTACAGGGGCTTCGAAGGCCTTATTCACGGAGAAATCAAGGAACTGACCACCGAGAGTGTCAGCAACACCATCCAGCGTGGCGGTACTTTCCTGAAAACAGCAAGAAGCAAGGACTTCATGACAGTAGAGGGCAGGAAGGCTGCCTATGACAACCTTGTGAGCCACGACATTGACGCGCTTATAGTCATTGGCGGAAACGGCTCATTGACAGGAGCGCAGGACCTGGCAAAAGAATATGACCTGCCGGTAATCGGACTGCCTGGCACCATTGACAATGACCTTTACGGCACCGATTCGACCATCGGTTACGATACAGCATTGAACACCATCGTGGAATGTGTGGACAAAATCCGTGACACCGCCACTTCCCACGACCGTATTTTCTTCGTTGAGGTGATGGGTCGTGACGCCGGTTTCCTGGCACAGAACAGTGCGATCGCTTCCGGTGCGGAAGCGGCCATCATCCCGGAAGACCAGACAGACGTCGATCAGCTCGAGCAGTTCATCAGCCGTGGATTCCGTAAGAGCAAGAACAGCAGTATCGTGATCGTTTCCGAGAGCCCTAAGGATGGCGGCGCGATGTACTATGCTGACCGTGTCCGCAAGGAGTATCCTCAGTATGACGTGCGTGTGACCATCCTCGGCCATCTCCAGAGAGGTGGAACCCCGTCTGCTCTCGACCGTATCCTCGCAAGCCGTCTGGGCTGCGCCAGCATAGAGGCTCTGAAAGAGGGACAGCGCAATGTCATGATAGGCATCAGCAATGACCAGATAGTCTATGTCCCTATCGACAGGGCAGTGAAGAAGGACAAGCCTATCGACAGGGAGCTTATCAATGTTTTGGCAATGCTGTCGATATAATTATACCGGTTTCCGTAAAAAGTTGTAACTTGGTGGATTAAAGGTACTGCTTCCGTTCTGTCAGCAGAATCGCGGAGCAGTATTGTTTTCTATATTGGATTGAAAATGAACAAGTTACTTAAGTTCCTCATAGTATTGGCAGGCACGACGGCAGTTTCCGCATGTGTGGAATATCCGACCGCCGACCAGTTTGCCATACCTGCGATCGAGCACGTGGAAATCAGTGTCGCCGGCAATGAAGTGAGCCTTCTGTGCCGTGTCTCTTCCGAAATTCCGGAAAAGGAGAACTGCGGAGTGGTATATTGGACAGGAACTGAGGAGAAGTCGGAAGTTAAATGTGAATCCAATACGGGCGATTCGTTCAGGGTATATCTGCCGAACCTGAAGTATGACGTGGACTACAGTTACAACATCTTCATTGAAAAGAAGGGAAGAAGGTATTTTTCCGCTGACAGTACGTTCAGGACAGGTCCGGACATCATTGAGGACCGCATTCCGGATCCGGTGTTCAGGAAGTATTGCATCGAGTATCTGGACAAAGACGGAGACGGGCATTTTTCCCAGCATGAGGCGGACCTCGTGGATTCTCTGGACTTTCCGTATTCGAATGACAGGATAGAATCAATAACGGGCATAGAACTGTTCCGCAACCTCAGGAAACTGAAAGTGACCAACTGCAAGTTCAACGGCACTCTGGATGTTTCAGTCTGTACCAAATTGGAGTCTCTTGATGCGAGCGGGTCTTATATCGACGAACTGATTCTGCCCGAAGCCCCGAAAATTACGGAACTGAATCTGTCCAGCAGCAGTTTTACCTCCCTGGACCTGTCCTCCTGCAGATATCTGAAAAAACTCGACTGCAAATACAATTCGAAACTTAAGAGCCTGACTCTGAACAAGGAATGCGGACTCGAAGAGCTGAACTGTTACAGTACCAGCATCAATGATATTGACTTGAGCGATTACCCGCATATGCGCAGTCTTGTCACGAATTATTACGGGATGAACAGCCTGAATTTGGGCAGCAGTACGGAATATGAAGTTCTGGACCTGTCGCTGCCGGATGACATGACGACATTGGATGTTTCGAAGATGCCTTCTCTCAGGAGGTTGTCTGTCTGGTATTGCAATCTCGAGAATGTCAATATCCAGCACTGCCCGCTTATGGATTTTATCAATATCGTGGGCTGTCCGGTGGCTTCACTTGATTTCTCGAATGCGGCCAAGCTTAAGAAAGCAGTCGTATCCGAGACCGATGTGACGTCTTTGGATTTCAGCAATTGTCCGAGTCTGGGTTTGCTGGACTGCAGATTTAACAACAAACTTGAATATATTGTCCTGGTAGAGGGAACGTGCCCGACGCTGCAGAAAGGCTCCAAGGTGGAGGTCCGGTATGTAGCCGCACCTTAAGAGAATTGATGTCGTGAACAAGAAAGCTGTCAAATACGCGGTGTCTGCCGCTCTCGCCGTGGTTCTCCTGTATCTGTCTTTCAGGGGAGTCAAATGGGACGAATTCATGTCGGCTCTGAAATGCTGCCATTGGTGGTGGGTGGTCGCCGCAATGCTTGCAGGTGTGGCTTCCTTCTGGTTCAGGGCATTGAGATGGAAGGGACTTCTCGCTCCTATCGATTCTTCCACTTCTTCCAAAACCGTGTTCAATGCGGTCAACATAGGACTTTTCACAAATCTGATATTGCCCCGCGTGGGCGAATTCATACGTTGTGGCGTAATCACCAGGAACTCAGCTCCTTCGGAAGACGGGAAACAGCACCTGGCTTCCTACGATAAGGTGCTCGGGACAGTGGTCATGGAGCGCTCGTGGGATGTATTGACATTGATACTGATTCTCTGCACGGTGATGGTCACGATGTGGAGCCGTTTCGGCGGTTTCGTCGAGGAGAAGATACTCCAGCCGTTCGCGGGCCGGTTCAATGCAGATGTCTGGTGGCTGTTTGCGGGGCTGGTCCTGCTCTGCGTGGCGGGAGTGCTGGCTGTCTGGAAGTTGAGAAACCGCAGCAAGGTGATTTCAGCATTGTTCGGATTCGTGAAGGGACTCTGGCAGGGTGTGGTCAGCTGCTTCAGGATGAAGAGGTGGTGGGTGTTCCTTATCTATACTGCATTGATCTGGCTGATGTACTGGCTGATGAGCTGGACTATACTCAGGTCGCTGAGCGGTGTGGATGTGTCTGCCTTGTCGCTGGACTTTTCGGCGGCGGTCTCGCGTCTGTCGCAGCTCGGGCCGTCTGACGCTCTGTTCCTGATGCTTGTGGGCAGTCTGAGTTCGCTTGTACCAGTGCCGGGCGGCTTCGGAGCGTTCCACTACATTGTAGCCACTGCATTGGCCTCGGTCTATGGGATTCCGTTCCCTGTGGGAATCATATTTGCGACGCTCTCGCATGAGTCCCAGACGATCTCAGTTCTCCTGTGCGGAGCCGGCTCGTATGTTTCCGAGTCAATGTCATAAGAACGTGTAAATTATACCTATATTATATATTATGGATTTCGATACAAGTGTTGTGCTGTCTGAGGATGCCGTGCTGAACGTGGTTTCGCCGTTGGCTTCATTCGACTTTTCGGCCAAGGTGCTCTCTGCATTGCCCGAAGGCGTGAAGGCCGCGGACCTAGGCTGCGGAAGGATTCTGGTGGATTATTCCACGATGCTGCAGACCCGGTATGTGTTGTGTGACATCTATGAGGAGGATGGTGGAGAAGACGGCGCGTTCAGGTACAAGATAGTGGTGAAGTCCGGCAAGAAGAGCAGCCGTATATGCGATGCGCTCATCGGACTTCTGTTCATTCTGTGTTTCTGGACTGCGGGGAAATGGTTTACGGAAGGCTTTCAGGTGCTGCCTGCCGTTCTGTCTGCATTGGCATTGACCGGAATAGTGGGGCTGCTGGTGCTGATGAAGGTCTCGCGCTTCGGGAAAGCTCAGGCGGAGGCGGTGTCCTCGGCGCTGAAAGGCGCTCTGGGCTGTGGTTCTGAATAGCGCATCCGGATTTTGCCGGCAGACGATTTTTCGCGATATTTTGTTGTTTGGAAAATTATTGCTACCTTTGCGACCCCTATAATGTGTAGGGATCGCAACTTTTATTATTAACTATTTAAAGATCAAGACAGTGGACACACAAAGTTACAAATCAGTTTTCTTGAACGAGAATACTGTAAAGAAGGAGTGGGTCGTCATTGATGCTACCGATCTGGCACTTGGCCGTCTTGCAGCCCGCGTTGCTCTTGTCCTCCGTGGCAAGACCAAACCAGGGTTCACCCCTAACGTTGATTGCGGTGACAATGTCATCGTTGTCAATGCTGAAAAGGTGGCTCTCAAAGGCAAGAAGATGACCAACAAGGTTTACACTCGTTACACTGGATATCCTGGTGGACAGCGTTTTACCACGCCTAAGGAGATTCTTCAGAAGAGACCTGCAGAGCTGATCAGGAAGTCCGTTAAAGGTATGCTTCCTAAAACCCGTCTTGGTGACAAGCTCATCAACAACCTGTTCGTATATGCAGGTCCTGAGCATCCGCACCAGGCGCAGCAGCCAAAAGAAATTAAGTTGAACGAAATTTAAACAGAGCAAATGGAAAAAACAGTAAACGCCCTTGGAAGACGTAAATCAGCTGTGGCTCGTGTTTATGTCGCTGCCGGAACAGGTAAGATTGTCATCAATGGAAAGGAGCTCAAGGAGTATTTCCCTGACGAGGCTCTCCAGTACATTGTAAATCAGCCATTTGAAGTTACCGGTACGACAGGTCAGTTTGACGTTAAGGCAAACCTCGTAGGAGGTGGAATCAAAGGTCAGGCAGAAGCAACAAGACTCGGTATCGCCCGCGCTCTTTGCGAGGTGGACAAAGAGGCTTACCGTTCTGCTCTCAAGGCCGAAGGATTCCTTACTCGTGACGCAAGAGAAGTCGAGAGGAAAAAGCCTGGTCAGCCTGGTGCACGTCGCCGCTTCCAGTTCAGCAAGCGTTAATCTTGTCTGGATATTGATTTACTCGCACAGTCCGGTGTTGAAATCTTCGGACCCTGGCCAGGATGTGAATCCTGCGAAGGCTGCTTGAAGATTGCTGGGACTGCGGAAAATCCCGGAGACCGGCGACATGCCGCTGCTTCTGGATTGATGAAAAGAGCCCGACAGGCTATGGCTACAGCTTGAAGGGAAAGTGTAACAAAAGAAACATTACAAAAAATGCCAAGAACAAATTTCCAAGAATTACTCGAAGCAGGTGCACATTTCGGGCATCTCGCCAGGAAATGGAATCCTAAAATGGCTCCTTATATTTTCATTGAGAGGAACGGGATTCACATCATTGACCTGCACAAGAGTATCGTCAAGATAGACGAGGCTGCAGAGGTAATGAAAGAGCTTGCACGCTCAGGCCGCAAGATCCTCTTCGTTGCCACCAAGAAGCAGGCTAAAGATATCATCGCAGAGAAAGCCGCTTCTGTCAATATGCCTTATGTAACTGAAAGATGGCCGGGTGGTATGCTTACCAACTTCCCTACTATCCGTAAGGCAATCAAGAAAATGAATACCATCGACAAGATGAAGGAAGATGGTACTTATGAGAAACTCGCTAAGCGTGAGCGTCTTCAGATTGACCGTCAGAGGGCTAAACTTGAGAAGAACCTCGGTTCCATCAAGGATATGAGCCGTCTCCCGTCAGCTCTCTTCGTAGTGGACATACAGAAGGAGGCAAATGCCGTTAAAGAGGCTAACCGTCTGAACATTCCGGTAATCGCTATGGTTGATACTTGTTGCGATCCTACCCCGATTGATTATGTGATTCCGGCTAATGATGATGCCGCAAAGTCAGTTGAGTATATCACCAATGCTCTTTGCGTTGCCATCCAGGAGGGATTGAACGAAAGAAAGCTCGAAAAGGAGAAAGACGCTGCGGCTGAGGCCGCTGAGAAACCGGCAACCAAGAAGCTCCGTCCTCGCAAGAACGCTGCCGCTGAAACTGAAGAAGTAGAGGCAGCTCCGGTAGAGGCTCCAAAAGCAGAAGAAGTTAACGCTGAATAATTTAAACTCTATTTACTATGCAGATTACAGCAGCTGACGTAATGAAATTACGTAAGATGACAAGTGCCGGTATGATGGATTGCAAGCAGGCTCTCGCTGAGGCTGAAGGCGATTTCGACAAGGCAGTTGAGATCATCCGTGAAAAAGGTAAACTCGTGGCAGCGAAAAGAGCTGACCGTGAGACTACCGAAGGCGCAGTTATCGTTCGCGTTGAGGGTGGCAAGGCTATTATTGTCTGCCTCGGTTGCGAAACAGACTTCGTTTCAGCTACTCCGGATTTCAAGGCTCTCGCAAATTCTATAGCAGACGCAGCTATCGCTGCTTTCCCTGCTGACCTCGAGGCTCTCAAATCTGTGAAGTTGAAAGACGGCTACACAGTAGAAGAGGAAATTTCTGCTCAGACCGGCAAGACAGGTGAGAAGCACGTTCTCGCTTACTATGCCGCTCTCGAGGCTCCTTATATCGCACAGTACGTTCACAACAACTCCAAGGTTGCTTCCATCGTTTCTTTCAACAAGGAAGTTCCTGCTGAGATCGGCAAGAACGTGGCTATGCAGGTTACCTCAATGCACCCTGTTTCTGTTTCAGAGGCAGATTGCCCTAAGGAGACTGTAGAGAAAGAGCTCGCAATGTACAAACAGCAGATCGCTGAGGATCCGAAAATGGCCGGCAAACCTGAGGCAATGCTTGAGAATATCGCAAAAGGTAAGCTCAAGAAGTTCTTCAAGGAGCAGACTCTTGAGGATCAGGAGTTCATCTGGGACTCAAAGATTTCAGTCCTCGACTACATCCACACTGCTGACAAGGACGCCAAAGTTCTCGCTTTCAGAAGATTCTCACTTACAGACTAATTGCTCTGGATACATTATAAAAAGGTCTTGCGGGATGCCTTTTTTGCTTCTGTGCTTTTTACTACATTTGTCCAAACAACAACTCAACAAATTATGAAAATGAATTTTTTTAAAGGCATTTCTGCATTGGCGGCGGTGCTTTTGACTATCACGTCGTGTGATAAGGAAAAAGAGCAGCAGGCAGTATTGCCGGAGGTCGAGGTGAAACTTGTTAGTGCTGATGCAACTAACATATCCTTTTCTGTTACGGCAAGCAATGCTGAGAGTTTCGCATGGTATTGCTCCGACGACCCTAAGGACGGGGAGAAACAGATGTCTGCCAGTCTGGTGTATGGACTCGGTACGACTGAGAAAGTGTCCGGAAAATTGCAGCTGGTGACAGTTCCGGATCTCAAGCCTGAGACGCAGTATTGGATTTTCGCTGCTTCCAAGAGCGGTGACGATTTCAGTGTGACTGATTCCATTCAGGTAAAGACAGCTGCGGAAGAGCAGGTGCTTACCGCAGGTGACGTCACCAAGACCAGCCTTTCTTACCATATCAGGTCCAGAGAAGGAGCGAAGTATATGCATACATATATCGAGAGCTGGTATTATAATCATCAGATGGCTCTCGCGATGGAAGACCAGGGGGCTGAGTTCAACATTGACACGTTCAACATCAATCTTCTCGCTGATTTCGGTTTTGAGGAGACTGCGCCTAAGGATATAACATGGAAGAATGGTGATGAGAATACTCCCAGAAACCAGGAGGTGGCTCTGTATGGCGGACAGAAATATATGGCATTGTTCTGCTATTACGATGATTCCAATGAGCAGGAACCTCAGTGGGTCGGAAAGCCTGAAGCAGTGGAGATGACTCTTCCTGCAGCCGGCAAATCCAACGAATCCATCAAATTTACTGATGAAAGTATTAAATCAGACAATGTGGTGGTCCGAATGGAGCTTGACGATGCCAAGGTAAGCTATATCTCATATGACCTTTATAAGAAGGCCGAATATGATGAGAAATTTGCAGGCAAGGATGAGGCGACCATCAAGGATTTCCTCTATGAATATGCTCTTCACGCATATAATACTTACACGGACAAATGGACTACTGATCCAGGCGTAGAGTATATTATTGCTGTTATGGGCGTGGACAACAACGGTGATTCATTCCTTCAGACGAAGACCTACACCACTCCTCTTCCGGATCCTGTGTTCAATGTGAAGATGCGTGCTTATGATAGTGAATTTAAGAACTATCTGGGCTTCCTGACGCTGCGTATGGATGTGGATGTCAAGTATTTCCCTGATTTGAATGTGGAAAGTATCTTGACTGCATTTATGCCTAAGGCTACTTGGGATGCTACGTTGGATATGTATGGAATGTCTATTGAGACAATGCTGGAGACAATGCCTGAGTACGTAAGTTATATAGTCAGTACGCCTCTTCAGGAGAATGAGATGAACGACCTGGAAAAGAAAGGTTCGTTCACCAGAATTACGACTGATCTGGAACCGGGTACTGAGTATATCTTCGCGATGTTGTTCAATTATGGCGGCAAGTGGTATTACAAATCAGCAACTGCCAAACTGAGTGACGAACCTTCAAGCACACCGGAAGAAGGCTATAAGGCTTTCCTCGGAGAGTGGACAGTGACCGGAAAAACCACCAAGGACTGGAGTACCAAATTGACATATAAGATCAGGTTTGAACAGTTCGAGCCTAACTGGTCTTACAAAGTGTATGGATGGTCATCGACCAATGCCGGTACGGAATTCCCGTTCGTGGCACGATATGACAGCGTTACCAAGAAAATCTACATAGACGGCAACCAGTATCTTGGAAAGACCACTGTGCAAGGTGCTGAGTATGAAGTACGTATGATGCCATGTCTGAGATATGTAGGAGCACTGTACTTCTCCGACAGCGAGGATGTCATGTATGAAGGAAGAATTGATGATATGGGAAATGGCAAGGAAAAGATAGCAATGTTCCCTGGAATCATCAAGAATAGAGAGGGCAGGGATGAGGAAGTCGCTACGATGGCTTATGGCTTCGTGAAGGATGGGAACTGTCCTGGCGGTCCGGACCAATACGATATCGTAGAGTTCCAGATTACAAGAGAGAAGACCAAATAGTTTATACTGACATATTTGATTTGGCGGGCAGCGGCATTGGACGTTTGCCCGCCATTTCTTTTTATAGGATCACTAATATATAAATGATGAACGGCTCGCGATTCACATCGCAAGCCGTTCGCAATTCTAACCTAAAACTTAACCTATGAAAAAACTATTCGACCGAATTTATTGCAATATCCGTGCCGATTCATATAGATTTCGTTACTTTTTTTCAGTTTCTTTTACTTCCGTGCTGTCGGCAGGAAATTCTTCTGTTTTCGGCATTGACTCCGGATCTACTTTGATGGAGATTATCCTTACGTCTGTGCGAGGCCTGTCACGCAGGTCGGTGGCAACGGAAGCGATCTTGTCAATGACATTGAACCCGTCAACAGTCTGGCCGAAGACGGTGTACTCGCCGTCAAGCTGGGCACATGTCTCCTCGTTCTGGACAATGTAGAACTGCGAACCGGATGATTCTTTCGCAGGATTTGCCCTGTCACCTCTTCTTGCTGCTGCCAATGCGCCTTTCTTGTGCTTGTATTCAGGAACGAACTCTGCCGGTACGGTGTATCCCGGACCGCCCTGTCCGTACAGTTCGACTTTGGAGGTGTCCTTGGTGTACGGGTCGCCGCCCTGAATCATGAACCCGTCGATTACCCTGTGGAACAGGAGGCTGTCATAGTAACCTGAAATAGCGAGTTTCTCGAAATTCGCACGGTGCTTCGGGGTCTTGCTGTAAAGTTTGACCTTGATGGTTCCGAGACTGGTGACAATGTCGAACACAGGCTCATCCGGCAGCCCTGCTGCAAGGCTTTCGGCATCTTTCTGCTTCTGGATCATTTCTGCTTGTTTCAATGAGTCCGCCTTTGCCTGCTCTGCGGCAGAATCTTTAACCTTCTTCTGGTTTCCGCAAGCTGCCACAGTTCCTGCGACTGCGAGGCAGACTATACTTTTGGTGATAATGTTTGTTTTCATATTCTTGAATGCTTGATTACTTCATGAGAACTCTCAAATATAGTCAAATTTTCACTAATTTTGCGTACGTTATGTCGAATCCATTGAAGCAACTTGCTGGAGAAACCGCGATATACGGCCTCAGCACAATCTTGGCCAGGATAATCAACTTCCTGTTCGTTCCGTTCTATACCAGACTCCTCACCACGGCCAGCTACGGCGTGGTAACGGAATTCATGGCGTATATCGCTGTGCTTCAGGTGGTTCTGGTACTCGGACTTGAGACCGGATGCTTCAAGTTCGCCAACAGGAAGGACGTGGATGCCAAGACGGTCTATGCCAATGCATTGGTGACCGTGGCGGGAGTCTGCTTCGCCTTCCTCGGGTTCATGATGCTGTTTTCAGACCAGATAGCCTCTGCATTGGGCTACGGCGGTTTCGGAAACTGCATCATCTATGTGGGCGGCATCCTGGCGCTCGACTGTACTACGGCGATACTGTTCGCCAAACTGAGGCAGGAGCACAAGGCGCTGAAATTCGCGATTATCAAGACCGTGAAAATCCTTACGGAGACAGCGGCCAATATGGTTTTCTTCTTCTGGTACCCGTCCCACACGAATCATTTCCTGGGTAATTTCATATCCCCGACACCGGATTTTACCTACGTGATTTTCGCTATCCTGCTGAGCAGTATCGTATGCGGAATCCTGTTTCTGCCGGATCTGCTACACTTCTCGTTTGAGCTTGACGGAAAACTGCTGCGTCAGATGCTTGCGTATTCTCTGCCGCTGATGGTGGCTGCGCTTCCCGGCATTGTCAATGACTTTCTCGACAGGATACTGTTCCGTTATTTCGATACCAATGCGGCTGTGTGGCAGTCCAGCCTCGGCATTTTCCAGGCGGCGGTGAAACTCTCGGTTATCATGAACCTGTTTATCCAGATGTTCCGTTTCGCCGCTGAGCCGTTCTTTTTCCAGCGTGCGCAGAACAAGGGCTCCAAGCAGTTGTACGCCATCGTGATGGAATTTTTCACGGCATTCTGCGGACTGATACTTCTCGGCGTGTTCCTCTATCTGGATGTGTTCGCATTGATTATCGGCAAGGATTTCCGCTCTGGAATGGGCGTGGTACCGATTATGCTGCTCTCCTACATGCTGCTCGGGATGCTTTTCAATGTCTCGATGTGGTACAAGCTCTCCGGGAAGACCAATATGGCCATCTGGATTACGCTTGCCGGCCTCGTTGTTACGACATTGGTCAATGTGATTTTCATGCCGAGGTTCTCGTTCTGGGCTGCGGCCTTCGGACACCTTGCCAGCTATCTGGTCATGTTCATCATCAGCGCGGTCCTGGGAGCCAAGTATTACCCGATTCCATACAGCTGGAAACGCATCGGGGCACTGTTTGTGCTGATTGGAGCCGTATGTGGACTGTCAATGCTGATGGACAATATGATGTTCGCGGGGGTCAATGCGGGTTCTTCGCCTGCTTCTGCCGTGGTCGTGAAACTTCTTCTGCATACGGTGCTGCTTGCGGTTTATTTCGCAGGATGCGCATTCCTGCTTAAGGGCCGTTACAAAATGGCATTGGCAACAGAGGAATAGCGCTTGCCACGTGAAAGATATTGACTATATTTCCCGCCTGGCGGCGGCTAATATAGGATGCGCCTCGGAAGAATAAAAAAAGAATTTTATTCTTCACTCGGCTTTCACTATATTTGTAGATAATCTTTTTGTACCTAGTGTACTGAAACTAATAATTTAAATTTATGAAACATTTTCCATTTGTAATCTTGACCGCAGCTGTACTGGGTATTTCGGTTGCAGGCTGCACAAAGACCCCTGAAATCAATGTGATTCCATGTCCTGAAAGCATTGTCAAGGCTGAAGGTACGTTCAATGTCGCAGGTGTTCCTGTGAAACTTGGCGCTGAACTCGACGAGGAAACCATCCAGTGGGCAAACACTTTTGCGCAGAAACTTACATCCGTAACCGGCAAGACTTCTGAAGTCGTTTCAGATGCGGCTGGAAAATGCATTGAACTGGAATTGAATAAAGAACTTGCTCCGGAGGAGTATTGGCTTGACGTTACCAAGGGGGGCGTGAAGATTCAGGCTTCTTCCGCTGCCGGTTTCAGATATGCAACCCAGACCATCGGCCAGATGCTTCCTGCTGCATTCTACGGAAAGGGAAAGGCGTCTGCAAAGTGGGTTCTCCCTTGCGCTTCCATCAAGGACAAGCCGAGATTCGCATACAGAGGAATGCATCTTGACGTTGCCCGTCATTTCTTCGATGTCAATGAGGTGAAGAGATTCCTGGACGTGATGGCAGCATATAAACTGAACCGCTTCCACTGGCATCTTACTGAGGACCAGGGATGGAGAATCGAAATCAAGAAATATCCTAAGCTTACTGAGATCGGAGCTTGGAGAGACAGTACCATGATCGGCAAGAACTGGAACGAATTTGATCACACACGTTATGGCGGATTCTATACACAGGAGGAAATCAAGGATGTCGTGGCTTATGCTGCTGACCTCGGAATCACAGTTATTCCTGAGATTGACCTTCCTGGCCATATGGTAGCTGCTCTCGCTTCTTATCCTGAGCTCGGCTGCACCGGCGGTCCTTATTCAGTAAGACCTACATGGGGAATCGCTGATGAGGTGCTTTGCCCGGGCAAAGAGACTACATTCAAGTTCATCGAGGATGTCCTCGAGGAAGTTATGGAACTGTTCCCTTCAGAGTACATCCACATCGGAGGTGACGAGTGCCCTAAGAAAGAGTGGGCAAAATGTCCTGACTGCCAGAAGCGTATCAAGCAGCTCGGCATCAAGGCTGACGCTGAGCACACCGCAGAGCAGTATCTTCAGAATTATGTGACTGAGAGAGTCCAGAAGTTCGTCAATGACCATGGCCGCAAGATCATCGGCTGGGACGAGATTCTCGAGGGCAAGCTTGCCGAGGGTGCTACCGTGATGTCCTGGAGAGGTTCCAAGGGAGGTATCAAGGCAGCCAAGATGGGCTACGATGTCATCATGACTCCTAATACCTATATGTATTTCGACTATTATCAGTCTGATTCCACTTCATTGGAGCCGCTTGCTATCGGCGGATGCCTGCCGACAGAGAAGGTTTACCAGTGCGAGCCATATACTGATATCCCTGAGGAGGCTCAGAAGCATATCCTCGGTGTACAGGCTAACTTGTGGACTGAGTATATCGCTACTACAGAGTACTTGGAGTATATGTTGCTCCCGAGAATGTCCGCACTCAGCGAGGTTCAGTGGTGCCAGCCTGAGAACAAGGACTATGACAGGTTCAAGAAGTCCCTTATGCACTCTTTCGACATCTACGATGCAATGGGCATGACATATTGCCGTGAGGTCATTGGCCAGTACGGCATGCCGGAGAAGAAGTAGTCGTTCAAGAGTTTTTAGTCTGAACAACCTGCACTTGCGGATTTTCCGGAAGTGCCTGGTGTACAAATATTTACAACGATTGATGAAAGTCAGGTTACCTGAAAAAATGGGTAACCTGACTTTCATTGGTTTGTGTAACTTATTGTCCTGTAGCTGATTGGCCCTAAATGCCGATTTCAGGTTGTTCCAAAATTTCCGTATAGGCGTCCGGGCATACATCCGCGGTTTACATCGTGGTCGGTTTCCGGGTAAGCGTCATCCGTCATTGGGCCGGAGACTAATAGAGCAGGAAGCCGAGGACTCCGCCGGCTATGATGATGGGGATCGGACCGACTTTGCAGAAGAGTGACGCTATCATTGCCGCGGCGAAGAGGCACCAGCTTTTCCAGTCCGGGAAGTTCTCGCTCAGGACATTGACATTGACCTCAGAGAACAGTGGAACGCCGGACCAGGTGCAGTCGAGGATCATTGTCACGGCTGCGGCTCCGATAAGTCCCACCACTGCCGGGCGAAGGCAGCTCATTGTGCTTTCGAAGAGGGTGTTCCCGGCGAACTTCATATAGAACTTCACGAGAAGCAGCACGATGATAAAGGACGGAAGCACTACTGCTGCTGTGGCCGTCATTGACCCGATAATTCCGAGAATGTGGCTTCCGGTCGCTTTCATAAGAACATCGTAGCCCACGTAGGTGGCGCAGTTGATGCCGATGGGGCCCGGTGTCATCTGTGAGATGGCGACTATGTCGGTGAACGTGCTCTGTGTCAGCCATCCGTGACTTGCAACCACTTGGCCCTGAATGAGGGACAGCATTGCGTAGCCGCCTCCGAACGTGAACAGTCCGATCACGAAAAATGTGGCGAAAAGCTGGAATAACAGTAATATGGTCATGTCCTTATCTCCTCTCTCTAAGTTTTACTACGGCAACCGACAGGACCAGGACTGTCAATATTATATATATAGGTGATACCGACAGGAATGACACTGCCAGAAGGCTCGCTCCGGTAATGCACCAGGCCCACCAAGTCTTGTCGGACTTCCGTGCCATCGATATCATCGGCGAGGCGATCAGCGCTACCACGACCGGGCGGATGCCTTTGAATATGCTGATGACTGTGGGATTGTCCTTGAAATTCGTGAAAGCCATCGCTATGGCCAATATTATAAGGAAGGATGGGAGTATCGAGCCCAATGTCGCGGTTATGCTGCCCTTCAGTCCTTTGATCTTATAGCCGGCAAAGATGGAGACATTGACCGCAAGTATGCCCGGCGCTGACTGTGCAAGGGCAATGATGTCCGGCAACTCGTCTTCACCTATCCATTTGCGTTTGTCGAGTTCGTTCTTTATCAGAGGTATCATCGCATAGCCGCCTCCGATAGTGAATGCTCCTATCTTCATGAATACAAGAAACAGTTCTTTCAATGAGGCTGTACCCTGATTCTGCTTCTCCGTGGTTTCTTCCATTGTCATTCGGTTTTAAGTAATCCTTAAAAAATAACTTGTTAATCTTTGCTCGTCTTTTCGGTCTATATTTCTTTTCTCATCAGTCGTGTACGTCCAGTACACTGAATGTCAGCCATGCCGCGCCTGTCATATTTCCGGCAAAATTACGCAACTTTCAAAAAATAACCTGCAATGTCAGGCGAAGTGAAGGCTGAAAAACAGATTTAACGATAAAAATCAATAAAAAACTCAAAAAAAGTCCGAAAATATTTGCAGGGAATAAAAAAGTGCGTATCTTTGCAGTCCGTTTGAGAAACAACGGTAGTTGATTGAAAATACTGAAAGATTAAGTACAAGGAAGCAAGTACCAACAACACAAAAATCGAGAGCGTTGATTTCTTTATGAAATTGAGAGTGCCGGAGTCGAACTTGGAATATAAGAAATATACAAAGAAGAGTTTGATCCTGGCTCAGGATGAACGCTAGCGGCAGGCTTAACACATGCAAGTCGAGGGGCAGCGCGGGGTAGCAATACTCTGGCGGCGACCGGCGGAAGGGT